>Ga0172382_10001713_pt1 | contig 38537 bp, 34 predicted proteins | sample Leawel138RmetaG_FD_122245 | JGI IMG/M metagenome (GOLD analysis project Ga0172382, IMG submission 122245) | Leachate microbial communities from a municipal landfill in Southern Ontario, Canada - Leachate well 138R metaG | ecosystem: Engineered > Solid waste > Landfill > Unclassified | place... | reverse complement strand
CTTCAAGCGGATCAACGACACCTACGGGCACCCGGTGGGAGACGAAGTCTTGAAAGAGCTTTGCCTGCGGGTGCGAGCCGCCGTACGCCCTTACGACGCCCTCGGCCGCTACGGAGGCGAAGAATTCATCCTGGTCTTCCCCGAAACCACACTCCAACAGGCCGAGTCGCAGGCAGAGCGGGTCCGGGAAGCCGTGGGAGGGCAGCCGTTTCAGCTCCCCGGGGCCCGGGAGGAAACCATCACCATCAGCATCGGGGTGGCTGAACTCCAGGACGAGGAAAAAGTGGAAGCGACCATCGAAAGGGCCGACAGGGCTCTCTATCGAGCCAAACGCAAGGGTCGAAATCGCGTGGTTGTGGAGGAAGAATGAAACAGTTGCTCTCTTGTCTGATGCTGATGCTGCTCCCGGCGAGTGCCCAGGAATGGACGGTTTTAGAGCCCGGAATACCCCTGACGGGTCGTCCGGGTGAACAGGTCCTGGTCCGGGTCGAGGGGCCGGCAGGCCGGTCGCCGGAACTGGTGCTGGGGAAGTCGCGATTTACACTCAGCGAAGTCTCCCAGGGACTCTACGCAGGCTTCATCTACATTCCCGATACATCCGCCCAGCTCGTCCTGAAAGACGGTGAAGGGGAACTCGCGCTGGGTCCGGTTAGCCAGGAAACCGGTGGGCGCACTTTTCTGGCCCAGCGAGAGACCGTGACTCGGCAGGGGCCGGTGGGCGATTACGACCGGCTCACTCCTCTTTACCCGGGTACTCGCATTCGGGTGGACGGAGCGCGGGGCGGATGGCTGCGAGCCGCCGGATCCGGTACCTGGATCGATCAAACCGGCGGCCGCCTGACCGAACAGTTTCTCCCTCCCAATCGCCTGAACCGGGTGGTCTTGGAAGAGGCTGACAACGGTGACGCCCTGCTGGCCCTCCACTGCGACCGCCCGGGGGAAGTTCAGGTCCTCCATTCGGTGGCCGGGCAAAAGCTACTCCTGCGCCTGGAAGACACCCTCCAAACCTGTTTCGATGTCAAGAGGCCCACCGGCGTGGCCGAGTTCCTGGGTCCGATTCTACTCCGCCCCCTGACCTCCGGGGCCGTGGAGATCGAACTCTCAGCAAAGGAATTTTCTGGCTATCAGATCGTGCCGGACCCTGCTGCCAATATCCTCACTCTGCGCATCCGTAAACCTATGCCACAAACGCTAAAAGGTCTAAAAATCACCCTGGATGCGGGCCACGGTGGCCCCAAGGACCCCGGTACCGTGGGGCACCGAGGGCTGCCGGAAAAGACCTTGAATCTACGGGTCGCCGAGTCTCTGGCCGTCATGCTGCGCGCTCGCGGTGCCGAAGTGACGATGACCCGGGTGAACGACCAGGATGTGGCCTCGGAAACTTCGGGAGACGCGGGGGAGTTGCAAGCTCGCATCGACCGCTCCATCGAAGCCGGTGACCACCTATTCTTGAGCCTCCACCACAACGCTCGACCCAGCGTGGAAGAAGGCAAGACCTTCCATGGTACCGACGTGTACTGGTATCAGCCCCACAGCCAGGCCCTGGCCGCGAGTCTGGCCGACCCCATCGCCGACGCCGTGGGAGAAGAGACCCGAAGCTATCGCTGGCGCTCCTTTTACGTGATTCGCCAGACCCACTCCCCGGCGGTGCTCATCGAGTTTCAGTACCTCTCCAATCCCGACTTAGAAGAGACAGTCTTAGACCGGCCCGATTATCCGGCTCGGGCGGCGGCGGGAGTGGTCAAAGGTTTGGAGCGATACGTGCTAAGAGGACAACTTGAGACCGATCAGGGAGATCGTTAGTCCCAGCAGACTCGCGATCCGTCCGGGGTTTACCGGTTCGTCTAAAAAGGCGATCCCGATGATGGCTGTACCCACCGCCCCGATCCCCACCCATACCGCGTAGCTGGTACCGATGGGAAGTTCTTTGGTGGCCACCGCCAGCAGAGAAAAGCTGGCTCCCATGATCAATAGGGTTATCACGCTGGGCCAGAACCTGGTGAAACCTTCGCTAAACTTCAAACCGATGGCCCAGGCGCACTCCAGAAGACCTGACAAGACAAGCAAAAACCACGACATTGGCAACATTCTCCTTTAGAGGTGTTGCGTCGTCTTGTCCTAACCGGGTACGGCGCGTCTCGTCCGGGCCGAACTTTCGGCCCCTCTAGGATAAGCCTCCGGACCCTCCCCGGCAACTGTTCATTTGAACTAAAGCAAAAAGCCCGGGCGGTAGCTCGGGCTTTTTGCTTTAGTTCAAAGGAGGATCAGGCTTTGACCGAGCCGCCCTCATCCAGAGTCCGTACACTCAGTCGGAATGCACCGTGAGCCACCAGAGCCATACTGATGCAGGCGACCAGAAGGCAAACGGTGGATGACAAGTGGTTATCGGCCATGCTCAGGCCACCGTATCCGCTGAAATCACAGGCTTGCATCACCGCAGCCACCGGACTGGCCGAAACTCCGGCCACCGCGACCCACAAGCTCGCTGCAACCGCAGCAAGGGCCCGTTCGCCGGCATCCAGGGCGGTACGCCCCAGCAGAAGAAAGCAGAGAGCACCGAGCCAGAACCAACCGCCATCCATCATCGGAATGAGCAGCAAGCCCGCGGCTGCCATCAGAGCGGTCCCCTGAGCCTGGTGGGAAGTATCGTTGGTGGTGGTTGAGAGTAGACCGATGTTGGCTGCGGCCAGAAAACTCAAGACCAGCATAGGAACCAACAGCAGCACATCCAGCAGAGAGATGCCGCCGAACACTGCGAACAGTAGCAATATCGGGGAAGTGTAGAGAAGCTGCCTCAGTGGATAGTAGAGCACTCCGGTCAACTTCCCGAAGAGGTAGGTCTCGGGTGTCACCCCGGTCAGAGCGATCTGGTCCCAGGCACGGCGCTCTTTTTCGCCGGTCACCGCACCCGACATGAAGGCTCCCCCACGGATGAAGAGATAAAGGAGAGTCAGCAACAGCCCGGTCAACAATCCCCGGTCCAACTCTGCTTGCAGCATGGTCCGCTGAACGGATTGGCGAGGCTGGTTTTGACGCTGGGCCTGGCGCACTTTCATCTGATCCACCTGGTGGCTGTCCACCAGGACTGATTTGCCGTCCTCGTTGACCACAATACGTTTGCCGCTGTTGTTATTGTTGTAGTTGCGATAATGAGTGTGATTCACCGGCACCGGCAGACCCATCACTTGAGAGAGACAGAGGTGTCTGTGATAGCGAACCGGGGGCGCAGGTTGATAATTATCGGCCGGGGTGGTGTGCCAGTATGGGCTCGCCACTTCAGTTCGTACTTCACCGGGGGCGGTGGGGTTGGCCACACTCTGGCGAACGATCTTCACCGGTTTGACCTCTTGAGCTTTGTGCTGCTGTGCCAGTCCGTAGAGAAACGGAGCCAGAAACAGAGTCACAAAAACAGCGTACCCAGGCCAGGAGCCGGCACCCGAGCGGATCTGCCAGGCCAACTCTCGCACCATGAACGGGTTGCGGTGGAGATTGAGTGCGAACTTCTTGCCGTAGACGTTGTGGCGATGGCGATCATCCAGCGTGGCGGCCGATTCGAAACTGGTGTCGATCATTCGGCTAGAATGGAAGACCAATCCGTAAGCGAGTGCCACCGAGGCGGCCCCACCGAGCAGCAGGCCTACCACCGACCAGGCGCTGGTCTCATAGACCAGAGCACTGACCACGCTGCCAAAGACCCAGGCGGGGTCGAGGTAGGAGAAAAATTTCAGGTCTTTACTCAAGACCAGGACGGCTTCCACCACGTAGTCCAGGATGGGCATTCCGACCAGCCAGCAGAGCTTTGTGACCCAGCCGGTGACGACCGCCGAAGAGGTGGTTTCGCAGCGGGTGGAGACCGCCAGCGCCAGGGCCATGGAAAGCAAGCCGCCACAGGCCAGGGCAGCGGCCCCGGAGAGAGCCCACACAACAGGGCTGTTGGAGTACCAGGCGGCTAACCCCGCGGCCACGAGGAAGCCGAGGTTGGCGGCGCGCCAGGCTCGAAACTCACCCAGCGCTTTGTAGCGCAGAATATCCAGCGAAGTCAGTTGGGTGAGACGCAGCGCGTCGATGGTTCGCTTCTCCCGCTCCTGGGCCAGGCTGGAGAAAAGACCGGCACCCAGAATCAGGGCATTAAACAGAAAACTTGCAAACAGAACCAAGGGTAGCAGCGAACAGAAGCACACCACCACCCAGAGTAAGAGAATGGCCACGGCGGACATAGCTATCATGTTCGATTTCGTGACCTTGATTGTCTTGGCTTGATTCATGCGACGACCTTTCCTTTATTGTGTTCAGCCAGATGAAGATAGGCGTTTTCGAGGCTGGCCTTCTCTTCGGTGAAGGACCGTATCTTAAAACCTTCGGTAACGACCGAGACCAGGAACTCCGATGGGTCGCCGGGGTGAGCTCCACCACCGGTGGGGTCAATCCAGCGAAACACGATGTCCTGGTCATCCCAGCGCAACCCCGAGACGTCCGGGCGAGTCTCCAGGTAGCTAAACAGCTCCTGGCCTCGTTCCGACACCTGAAGTCGCAACCGCCGACTACCTTCTTCCTTGACTAACTCTTTCGTTTCGGCAGTTCTTATCAAAACTCCGTTTCGGATCACACCGATCCGATGACTCACCTCGGCCAGATCTTCCAAAACGTGGGAAGACAGGACGACCGTGGTGCCCTCCCGAGCCAGGCGCAACAGCAACTCCTTCAACTCCAGGCGGGCCAACGGGTCCAGACCGCTGGCCGGCTCATCCAGCAACAACAGTTTCGGTTTAGCGATGATGGCTCTGGAAAAAGCCAACCTCTGCTTCATTCCTCGACTCAACCCATCGACCGGCTGATCCTTCATAGATAACAGATCGACCAGCTCCAGGGTTTCGTTGACCGCGTAACTCACCATGTCGATCTCGACCCCGCTGGCCCGGGCAAAAAACTCCAGATACTCCCCCACCAGCATATCGTCGTAAACCCCCAGCACGTCGTTGGTGAAGCCGATCTGACGGCGCACCTCCCGGGCGTTGGTGTGGGGTACGCCGTTGAGTTTAAACTCACCAGAATCCGGCTTGGTCAAGGTAGCGAGGATCCGCAACAAGGTGGTCTTGCCGGCACCGTTCGGACCCATCAGGCCAAAGATTTCGCCTTCGCGCAAGTCGAGGGAGAGGTCCGAGAGGGCGAGGGTGCCCTGATAGCGCTTGCTCAGACCTCGCGCAGTCAGGCAGACATTCCCGCGCTTGGCAGCTCGAATAGCGGCCAGCCCCCCTTCCGGAATCTTCTCCATTTGTGAACTCCGCTCGGGATGAGCCGGGGAGTCGTATTCGGGCGCCCTGGTCTGGGGTAAAGATGCGGCTTCGCCACTTTCAGACAGGCGACTGGTGAAGGCTGGGGTATCGGTTCCACTCATACGCCCTATAGTGTAGCATCCTGAAGCAGAATATTCCACGGTGTAAAACTTTTTTCATGGCTAACTGCAGGAATAAACCCCACCAGACTCCGACTACTCAAAGCATGCCCAAAAAGCCCTTTTTCTATTGCTGTATTTTGTTAGCCATTTCGCTCCTTTGCCTGCCAGTCACCGCGGATAAGAAAAAGGACCGAAACCGGGGTCGCATCATCCTGGCCGGGGTGGTTCACGCACCCCACGGGAAGAACGACGGAGGGGCCAGGATCGCCAAGGGGATCGGGGCGGTGCCGGGGGTCTCCGTGCAGATCGTGGGGACCGAATTTTCCACCACCACCGACAAGAATGGGCTCTTCTTTTTCACCCGAGCCCCCAGGGGTGAAGTCACCCTGCAGCTCAGCAAAGCAGGCTTCCAGTCAGTGAGCGAGACGGCCGAGGTGGACCCTGACACGCTGGATCCTACCACGCTTTCGATCCAGATACTGCCAGCAGACATGAACTCCGACGGCAAGCATCTGAGCGGCTCCGGCGTGCTCTACGTCGCTTATTCCCGAAGCGATAAAGAAGAATCCGGCACCCCGGAGTCTGCACTTCCGATTTTCGAATTGCTAAAAAAACTGGCTGCCGGAGGGGACCCCCTGGGTTTCGAGTGGCCGCAAGATCTCGACCTGAAACGACCCAGGACCCCCTGGACGCTCGCACCCAATCACTTGATGATCTATCCCCCGGCCACCCCCAGTCGCACCACCTTCCACACCAACTTCACTTCCGAACCGTACTACCTCACCTTCGACGGCTCGGGAGACTACCTTTTCGTGGCCGACAACTCCAGCTTCATCTCCGTCCACGACGTGAACAACCGGAACAAGAAATTGAGTTCGGTGACCATTCCTCACCTGGGTCGTGCCACCAGCCTGACCACCACCCCCGATGGTCAGTACGTCCTGGCTACCATCATGGGAGCGTTCCCCGGTATTTTGGTCATCGACACGACAACCCAGCAACAGATTGCGTATTTGAAACTTCATCTTTCCGGAGGGAGTGTTCCCACCAGCGTGACCCCCGTTCCCAACGGGCCGTTTCTGGTCACCGCCGGGGCCAACGCCCAGGCCGGTGAACTGCTGATCCTGGACCCGTACCTTGAAGACTCTCCCGTCATCTCGGTGAAGGTCGGAGAGAAACCCCGCTCCTGCTCCGTGACCCCGGACGGTAAAACGGCCTTCGTCGCTAACTCCAATTCGGGAAACGTTTCGGTCATCGACCTGAGTCAAATGTCGGTCCTGGGCACCATCCAGGTGGGGGCCGCACCGGTGGATACCGCCCTGACCCCGGACGGCCAGAAGCTCCTGGTCGCTAATCAAAGCAACGATAGTGTCTCGGTGATCGACGTGAGCACCCGAACAGTGATCAAGGTCCTCGAACTCCCGGGTGCCCCCACCAGACTGGTCGTGACCCGGGACGGAAAGTCAGCCTACGTGACCAACCGCGACAAACACACCGTTTCTACCATTGATCTGGCTACCCTGGAGGTCGTCTACACCACCGAACCCATGCCCCGTTCGCGGCCCACCGACCTGGCCATCAGGCCCTGAGGAACTGTTAACACCACGGTAAACTCCTCCAACCCTCCGGCGAATAGAGTGGCTTGTCCGCACTCCATCTCACTCTGGAGGCTCGTATGAATATCAACCCCGCCCTGAGAGGCAAACTCACCGTGATCGCCCGTGGCGAAGTTTCTAGTCCTGCCATTTCCGCAGACGGCAAGGTGGTCGTCTACAATGAATTCAAGGACGGAGAAACCACGCTCTACCGACACCAGAACGACGACACGGTCCAGCTAACCACCGATGGTCACGCCAGCATGCAAGCGGATCTCAACGCCGACGGTTCGAAGGTCGTGTTTACCCGCTACTCCAACGAAGATGAGAGAGGCCCGGGGAACTACGATATCGCCATGTGGGAACAGAATTCCGGACAGGTCAGCCTGGTCAGCGCAAGCATCGGAAACGAAATGGGCCCCCGCATCTCCGACGACGGCCGGGTGATCGTTTGGGACGACGATGTCGACGGCAAGTTGGGCGGCAACGACATCATCAAGAGCGTGGACGGAAAGTTGAGTCACGTGACCAGGGGCGCCGAATCGGACTTATTCGCCCAGATCTCCGGGGACGGTTCGCGCATCGTGTGGCGCCGCTACGAAGGCGGCAAGAGCCGGGCCTTCCTCCAGGACCAGAACGGGGTGGTGAAGCCTTTTATCGAACGCGAAGGAAACGTGATCGGCCCGGTGATGTCTTACGACGGTCAGAAGACTCTCTTCACCGACCAATCGGGAAAAGATGACGACCTGATGCTTTACAACGACCGCAGCGGCAAGACCACCACCGTGGCCGGAGTGGTGGGAATGGATGAAACCTGGAGCGACATCTCCGGCGACGGCTCTACCTACGCCTGGACCGGCATGGACTTTCGCAAAGGCGCCCCCGCCGACACCAACATCTACCTGCGCGGCGACGGCGAGACGGTGCAGGTCACCACCGCCCAGGGCGGAGCCAACAACCATCCGAAGCTATCCAACGACGGTCGCTCCATGGTGTGGATGTGGACCGACCAGGACAACACCGCCAATCGGGTCATCTACAAACTGGACTTACCCCAAAGCTGATCGATAGCGCGGCAACCACGCGGCGCGAGTCTGAAGCATGCAGCCCCGCGCTGCATGATCATGCGACACGGCACGGCATGCGCTGGGTTTGCGCGGCGCGAGTCCGAAGCATGCGGCCCCGCGCGGCATGATCATGCGACTCGGCGCGGCATGCGCTGGGTTTGCGCGGCGCAGCCGCCCTAATCCGAAGTCCCGAAATCTAACCCGTGTTCCACCCGCATGACCATGGCTCGGGTTTCGAAAATCACCGCCTTCTCGGTGTCGCCGGTGGCGTGGAGGACCTTGGCGTAGTTTTCGAAGATGGGGATGAAGAGGGGGTCGTCCTCGGCTAGGTTCTTCTCCAGGGAGACCACCACGAAGTCGTACAGCTCAGCGGCCTGGTCGGGCTTTTCCTCGACCCGCAGTAGTTCGGCCAGCGTCACCGCGAAGGTCGGGTGCTCGGTGCCGAAGACCGAGTGCCGAATGGTCACGGCTTGCTGCAAGAGCGCCTGGGCCTTCTTCGCGCTACCCAGGGCCTCGCACACCTGGCCGGCTCGGACCAGGATCTCGGCTCGCTCAGCGTGCTCCTTGCCCAGGGTGCGCTCCACGATGGCCAGCCACTCCTCCAGCAGAGGCTTGGCGCGCTCAAACTCCCTTTGCAGCATGAGCAGTTGGGTCAGTTCGGCCAGACTCTGGCAGCAGTCCGGATGCCCCTCTCCCAGGCTCTTCACCCGCAGGTCCAATGAGCGTTTGTAAAGACTCTCGGCCCCTTCGTAGCGGCGGTGGTTTCGGTAGAGGTCGGCCAGCAGCCCCAGGGTTCGAGCGTTGTCCGGGTGGTCGGCCCCCAGATGCTGCTCCCGCAAGAAAAGTGCTCGCAAATAGAGCGACTCGGCCTCGGCAAAAGAGGAGTAGTCCTTAGCCGCCTGCGCGGCTTTGTGGTGTAGCTTTTCGGCCTCGGCCCGAACGATGGAGAGTTTGGCCAGCTCGGCATTCGGAACTTTGCGGGAGCGGAAGATGGCGCCTTGAATCGTTTGCTGGATCTCGTAAGCTGCCAGATAGACCGGACCGGCTACCTCCGTCTGGCCGGAGTGGTAGAGCAGTTCCCCAAAGCTGTTAAGAGCGGTGGCCAGGTACGGGTGCTGGGTCCCGTAAAACTTCTCCGCTACGGCCAGAGCCCGCTCGGCCCACGGCATGGCGTCGGTGTATCGCTGTTGAAGCCGGTAGTGACGGGTCAGCGCGTCCAGATAGACGATCAGGTCCGGGTGCTCTTCACCCAGCACCTTCTCACTCATCTGAAGAGCCCCGATCAGGTGTTCCTCGGCCTTCTTAAAAAGATACTGCTCATCGTAAAAACGCCCCAGCAAGCCATGGATCCACGCTTTTTCCGGATGGACCTCGTCTCCGTGTTGTTCATCCAGCCGGGTGAGGGCGTGGAGAAAATACGACTCTGCCTTCTTGAACTTGGACTGCCCCTGGTAAAACAGACCGAGGGAGCAGAGATCGGCTGCGTCCACTTCGTGCATGGACTCTTCGTCGTCGGGGCGGATCCCCAGGAGTCTTAGAAAGAGCGGCTCGGCCTTACTGAAGTGCCCGTAGACCCGATACAACACCACAAGGTCGTTCAACCGTTGGGTTATCTCCGGGTCCCCCTCTTCCAGAAGGTGGTCTCGAACTTCCAGCGCCCGCTGGTAATACTGACCAGCTTTGATGATCTCACCGGACGCTTCAAAGAGCGCTCCTAGCAAGTCGAAAAGCTCTCCCACCGATTCGTCGCGGCTGCCGAACAGCTTCTCTTTGATGGCAAGCGCCCGGAGGAAATAGGTCTCGGCCTCTTCCCCGGAGCCTCGGCTCTGGTTGAACTTACCCAGACTGGTCAGAACGCTGGCTACCTTGTTGTGGGTCTGGCCGTAATTCTTCTCAAAAGAATGCAGCCCCTCGAGCAGGAGTTCGTTGACTTCCAAAAATTCCGGCTCGGGATAATGGAAGTGCTTGAGATAGAAATCGGCTAGAAGTACCGCCGCTTCCCCTTTCTCCAGATCATCCTCACTCCCCACCGAGCGCCTCAGAGAGAGGGCGTTCTTGGCGTACTGCATGGCGGTTTCCGGGTCGGAATCGTAATAGCTCATCAGGCGAGAGGCGCCGAGCAGGGCTGTTGCTACCAACTCCAGATCCTGTTCTTCCGGGTCGATCCGGCCCCAATAATCCAGTGCTCGCCCGTAATACTCGAAGCTGATCTCGTCTTGTTCGTCCCGCTCAAAGGTCCGGGCCATTTGAGTCAGGTGAGCGGCTCGAACTTCATCGGGAAGGTTTTCGACCTCCACCAGACGCTTGAGGATCTCGAGCGCTTCCTCGTTTTCGCCCGAAGACCGATAGGTTTCTATGACCAGGTCCAGCGACTCGAGGACACCCTCTACTTCTTCCTCCTCCAACTCATCGATCACATCGACCAGTCCGGCCGCCACCACCAGGAGATCGTTCTCCACATCGTTGAGGAGGTCGTCGAGTTTGGTGTCTTCTTTCAAGCCCTCCAGTTCCCGATCGAAGTTCAGGTGGTCGGCCACGATGATCCCGGAGAACCCGAGGTCGTCGGCCAGGGAGAGTTCTACCGGAAAATCCAGCCCCTGGCAAACGATCCTGGCGCCTTCGATCTCTTCGCCGCCGTAAATAAACTTGGCGTAGTAGTGGGAGGAACTTTCGCACTCTTTGCTGATCTTCGCCTGGCAGGTCATGATGGGCGGTCGTACTTCCGGTTCGCCGCTACACACCAGGGTCACTTCCAGCAAACCTTCCCCCAGGGCGTAGGCCTCGTTCAGCTTTTCCCCGTTATAAAGAATAGGAAATCCGGCGTACAGAGTCCGCTTGCGAAAGGCCTCCCGGACTTCCGGCTGCTCATCCTTGCCCCCGGCGCCGAAGATCTTTCGATTGAGCCCGGTACGGAAACGGATCATAAGCCGACTACCCGAGCGGCCATCCTTCCAGGGAGCTTTAGCCAGCACTTCCTCTTTATAGGATTCAGGAGTAAATTTGTATCGAACCCCCGCTGCGCCGTCCCACGACTCAAAGTCGACCTTGGGGGCGCCCGCCACCAGCCCGGCCTGAATCGCCGCCACCAAACGTGCTTCGGGATCTTCTAGGCGCAATTTTTTAGGAGACAGCACCGCTTCTGCCATCTCGGAGGCATAGGCGTAGTGCCCGAACTCCACGGACACCTCGTTGCTCCCCGACTGGACCCGGATCTCGTTGCTACGGGCGGCGGCCGCAGCCACTTGGGCCGCCAGCAGATAACCCGACTCCGAGGTTGGAGCGCCGGCAAACTTCTGAGCCATGGCACTCACTCTCGCGGGGTCCTCGAGAGCTCTTCGGGAGTAGGCCGGTCGTAGGCGAAGGTCTCGGAAACCCCGCAGTAATCACTTCCAGCCAGTCGCCCGATGGGCTGCAATTTTGCCATGCTGACTCTGGTGCCATCCATCACCTGGTCATCGATCTCAATGAAAAGGACCTCGCCGAGAATCATGCATCCGGACCCGGAGCCTTCTCCGACCGGGATCACCTGGCTGAGTTTGCACTCCAGAAAGGCCAGTGCCTCCCCCACCCGGGGCGGCTTGACTTTGTGCGAGGGTGCGGGGGTTAGCCCCCCAATTTCAAACTCGTTCTCCCCGGCTGCGACCTCACAGGACGTGAGGTTCATCCGCTCGGCCAGGTTTCTGGAGACCACCTGGATCACGAACTCTCCGGTCTCTTCGATGTTTCGCACGGTGTCTTTCTTCACCGCATTCGGGCCACTCCACATGGGGCAAAAGACCACCGTGGGCGGGTTGGCGCAGACCACGTTGAAAAAAGAAAAAGGCGCCAAATTCGGCACTCCGTCGCGGGAGAGGGTGGAGACCCAGGCGATGGGGCGTGGACAGACAAGGGCGGTCAGCAGCCTGTATACCGGCCGCCATTCTTCGCTTGCGGAAGGATCTAGTTTCAATCTAAACTCCCTGAACTCCCCGCTCAATCTTGAGTTGGGGGATTCGAGATGATCTCCTCCAACGCCTCGACAAATCGGCGGTTCTCCTCCGGTAGCCCGATCGATACTCTGAGGCAATTCGGAAGCCCGGCCTGGGTGAGTGGGCGGGTGATCACTCCCCGCCTCTGAAGCCCCATAAACAGATCATGGACCCGCTCTGGAGAGTCGAATTGCATCATCAAGAAGTTGGTGTAGCTCTCATAAGTAGGGACCCGCAATCGACGAAGCTCTCGATAGAGATAATCCTTGCCTTGCTGATTGACCCGCAGGGCTTCCACCAGGTATTCCGGATCGTCGAGGGCGGCCAGGGCGGCTGCCTGAGCAGGGCCACTGGGTTCAAACGGCAGTTTGACTTTCCACAGGGCTTCGATCAGCTCGTGGTGGCCGAAGCCGTAGCCCACCCGAAACCCGGCCAAACCGTAGGCTTTGGAAAAGGTGCGCAGGGTGATCACGTTGTCGTAACGGTAGTCCATGGAGTCGGGAAACTCCGGATTGATGGCGGCAAACTCACAGTAAGCCTCATCCTGGATGACCAGGGCGTGGTCGGGCACCCGGGTCATAAAGCTATCGAACTCTTGCTTGGTGAAGATGGTGCCGGTGGGGTTGTTGGGGTTGCACAGGTAGATCAACTTGGTCTTTTCAGAGATCGCTCCGGCGATGGCTTCCAGGTCGAAGCGGTACTCATTGTTGAGAGGCACGGTGGTGGGCTCAACGCCCCGAGTTCGGCACAGAATGGGAAAACCCAGGAAAGCCGCATCGGCCGTCAGGACCTCGTCGCCCTGCTCCAAAAAGACCCGCACGATGCTACTGAGGATCCCCTCGGATCCCGCCCCCACGATGATGTTTTCGAGTTTGAGATCGTAGCGGGAGGCCAACTCCCCCCTCAAGGCGCGAGCCGCCGGGTCGGGATAGCGGTGCCCCTCGGCCAGAGCCGCCGTCGCGGCCCGAACGGCCGAGGCCGGTGGACCTAGCGGATTTTCATTGGAAGCCAGTTTGACCACGTCGTCCAGTCCGAACTCATCTTTAACCTCGTCGATCGTTCGACCGGCCTTGTACGGCTCTAACTGTCGGATATGCTCAGGGATGAGGGCCCGCAGGCCAGGGGTAAACGTCATGGGTTAAGGCCTGTGGTTGCTATCGTCAACAAGCTTCAGAAAGCTCTTGATGACCTCTTCGTTTTGAGTCTCTTTCACCTGCTCGTTGATCTTTTCAAACACCTCGGGGGTGCTCGCGTAGCTCTCGGAGTAGGCTCTCATTCGATCCATGAAATCTTCCCGGCGCAGTTCCGGATGGAACTGCAATCCGTAGAAAGGCTTTTCCGGATGCTTGAAAGCCTGCCAGTGACAGCGTTCACTATCGGCCAAACGCACCCACTCTCCGGGCATGGAGAGCACCACGTCGTGGTGTCCTTGTTGGGCCAGGAACTTACCGGGTAAGCAACTGAGGATCTCGTCGTTTCTCCCGGCTTCGGTGAGTCTAACCTCAAACGTTCCGGTCTCTTCCAGGTCCGGGCGGGTCTTGACCTCTCCTCCCAGGGCGTGAGCCATGAGATGAAATCCGTAACAGAGCCCCAGGCTGGGCACGCCCCGCTCTAACAGCCCCGCGGTCCAACGGGTCAGCTTGTCGAACCAGGGGGGCCGGTCCTGGGCCACGGAAAAGTCTCCGGTTCCGCCAATAAAGACCGCCTCGTACTGGTAGAGGTCCTCGGTGAGCGGTTCCTTGATCACGTTGATGATCCGAAAATCTTCACGCTTTAGATCGCCCGCCCGCACCAGACAGCTCAATTCATGCTCTTCCATGAAATTGTCGAGCCGAGTACTTATGAGGAGAAATCGAGGTTGTTGCTGTACCATAGAAGCCTGAATAGAACGTTTGTTGCCGGATTCCTCTTGGAACCCTCCCGGCCGTGGAGCAGAAGCGGATGGTCCAGCTAAACCAAGAGTCCACCCGATAGTACAAAATACCACCTCCGGGGTGGACGCTCCGATCCATGGTCTTGACTATTATGTTAGCAGGAGGAAGATTCGATGGCAGCCCTGGCGACAAAAAAACGCAAAAATTATTCTGAGGCCAATGAACTGGCCGCCTACTACCAGCAGATCTCCCAACGAAGGCTGCTCACGGCCGAAGAAGAGATCGCCCTGGCCCAGCGCATCCGGGCGGGCGATGAGTTCGCTTGCCAGGAGTTGGCTGAAGCCAACTTGAGACTGGTGGTCAAACTGGCCCGAAAATTTCGTCACCCCGATATGACCCTCGCCGATCTCATCCAGGAGGGCAATCTCGGACTGATGGAAGCGGTCCGAAAGTTCGATCCCGACAAAGGGTGTCGTTTTTCCACCTACGCTGTATGGTGGATCCGCCAGGCCATTACCCGGGCCATTGCCAACAAAGGCCGGACCATTCGGCTACCGGTGCACATCAACGAACTGTTGAGCAAGTACCGCAAGCTGAACAATCGAATCCGGGCCACCACCGGTAGCGACGCCACCATCCAGACCGCCGCCTCGGAGATTCTACCCATCGATCCGGATTCGGCCTGCAAGAAAGCTCGCCGCAAGTACAAGCAACGGTCGCTGGGTACCGACGACCCGCGGGTCGTACAGATGATGGAGCGGCTGGAGGAACGGGCCCAAAATAAGCTCAAAGATATTCTCACCATGGCCCTCTCTCCACTCTCCTTGGAACTCCCGGTGGGAGAAGAGTCGGAGAGTACTCTCAAAGACCTCATCCCGGGATCGGAAGAGCTGGAGACTCCGGGCCTGGAGCGCGAGTCGCTGGCCTGGCTGCTGTCCCACCTCTCGGAAAAGGAGCGCAACCTGCTGGGCCTGCGCTACGGCTTCGACGGAGGCGAGGTCAAAACGTTCGCCGAACTGGCCGAGATCTTCGGGGTTTCCCGCGAATCCATCCGGCAGCAAGAATTGCGCGCTCTGAAAAAGCTGAGAGAGCTGGCCGGAAGAGCCCACTGGAACTAAGAGGTCCCGCACTAGGAAGTTAGCCTCACGAGGGTAAAGCTGGCCTTATGACCGTGCTACCCGTGGCCTATCAAAAACTCCTTGAGATCACTCGCTACATTACCGCCATCACGGAACCGGGTGAGCTGTTTCAAAAGCTGATCGACGCGGCGGTGGAGATGACCGGTGCCGAGCGCGGCTACCTGCTGCTCAAGCGAGGGCCCACCGACGACCAGCTCCCCCTGGGAGGGCTGCACCCGGTGGCCGCTTGCCGGATGATCGAGGAAGAACTCGAGTCCGAGCAGTTTCGAGCCTCCCGCACCGCCATCATGAAGGCTTTCAACGAAGGTCAACGGGCTTACTGGACGGGAGGTATCTCAGGAGAGTTGCGCTCTCACAGCATGGAGATCATGGGGCTACGCTCCATCGTCTGTGAGCCCCTCAAGGTGCACGATGAAGTCCTCGGCGTGCTCTACCTCGACTCCAGTACCACCCGCAAGTTCTCCGACGACCACAAAGAAATTTTACCTAGTTTCGCCGCCCAGGCAGCCATCTGCGTAGAGAACATCCGCCTCATCGATGCCCGGGAAGAGGCCTTGCGTCGAGAGCACACCGAGCAAGCCAGGGCGTTAGAACTGCAGGTCTACAAAGAGACCATGTCCTCTTTTATGTCCATCGCCTCCCACGACCTTAAGGGCCCCCTTACCGTCATGAAGACCGGCATGGCGCTGCTGAAAAGGACCAGCCCGAGCGACGGCCAACTGGGCCTCATCGGCGATATCGAACAGGCGGTGGAGCGAGCGTCCCGTTTGGTCTCCACCTACCTGGATATTCAGAAGCTGGAGGAAGGGCATCAACTGGCCCTCTCCCCACGCCCGGTGGATCTGCGAAAGCTTCTGCAGGCTGAGATCAACATGACTCTGGCGCCGCTGGAAGAGCATCGCCGGGAAGCCTTCTCCGTGGTTATGGAGGTTTCTGAAAATGCCCGGGTGACCGGCGACTCGGCCCGACTCTCCCAAATCTTTGGCAACCTCATCGAGAACGCGGTGAAGTACTCACCCCAGGGTGGAGTGATTCGGCTAGAGTGGAAACGAGAGGGGAGCTTCGATGTGGTCAGCATTTCCGACCAGGGTCTGGGGATGAGCGAAGAAGGCCTGACCAAGCTTTTCGCACGCTTTGTGCGCCTGGAGCAAGACCAGTCCATTCGTGGAACCGGTCTGGGTCTTTTCATCGTGCGTCGCCTGGTGGAAAGCCACGGAGGAAAAATTGAGGTCGAGAGCCGGGAGGGCGACGGCACGACCTTTCGAGTCCTTCTTCCGATTCTTTAGGATTTTTCCACCAGCCCTGCTTCCAGGGCGAACAGCACAGCCTCGACTCGATCTCGGAGTTCCAGCTTTTGCATCATGCGATTGACGTGGGTCTTGACGGTGGTGTGGCCGATGCAGAACTGTTCGGCTAGCTCCTTGTTGTTCAGGCCCTTGGCGATCCCCTCGAGCACTTCCCGCTCGCGCACGGTCAGGCGGTCGAGCTTTCCCTGCACTTCCTTGCTCACGTCTGAGCCGGTTGAAGGCATAGCCACCATCATCTTCAGGATCTTCTGGGCCACCCGGGGCTGGATCAACGACTCGCCGTCGTGGGCCACCCGAATGGCCTTGACCACTTCATCCACGTGGGTGTCTTTCACCAGATATCCGGTAGCTCCGGCCTGAATGAGTTCAAGGATCAGATGATCGTCCTCGTAGGCGGTGAGGATCACCACCCGAGTGGATGGACACTCGGCCACGATGGCTTTGGTGGCCTCCACTCCGTTCATCTTGGGCATCTCCACGTCCAACAGGATGATGTGAGGGCGGTGCAATCGGCAGGCCTCCACCGCCTCCAGTCCGTTGGAAGCGTGGGCGATGATCTCGATGTCGTCCTCCTCTTCTAAGGTATGGACCAGCATCTCTCGAAAAAGAGGGATGTCATCGGCGATCACCAGCCGAATCGTCTCGGATATGTCGGACGGCACTGTCATTCCATGGCCTCTTCTGATTTGGATTCCGGTATAGCCAGGGGCTTTTCTCGCACCAACGGTAAATGGAACTCGAAGGTCGTTCCTTTGCCCGGAGTGCTTCGCAAGGTGATCCCTTCGCCATGACTTTCCAGGATCTTGCCTACGATGTAGAGTCCCAGGCCCAGCCCACTGGAATTGCCCATGCTGGCGGGTGCCCGGGTAAACTTCTCAAAAACCCGTTTGCGCTCTTCCGGGGGGATGCCCGGCCCCTGATCCACCACCTCGATCCGCACCCCCCGCTCGTTGACGGCCCGCCATTTGAGGGTCACGTTCGGAGTGCCCTCGGCGTGCTTCTGGGCATTGGAGAGAAGATTGGTAAGAACCCTCTTGATCCGGGTGCGGTCGGCCTCCACCCGGGCCCCCTCTGAAGCCTCGTTGGCGGGCGCCAGCACAACCGGGGGCACTGTTTCGTCCACGTTCAGTTCATCGGCCACTTCCTGAGCCAGGTCGCCCAGCGTAAACTCTTCGGTCACCGGATTTAAAGTGCCGAACTCGATCTTCATGGCTTCCAGGAGGTTGCGCACCAACTCCAGGGAGTGCCCGTTGGCAGTGGAGATCCTTTTCACGAAGGTCAGTTGGCGCTCGGTCAGTTGCTCGGGCTTTCTCTTCAAGAGATCGCAGTAGCCCTGGACGGCCGCCATGGGGATCCGCAGGTCGTGGGTCACCAGGCTGAAAAACTCTTTCATCTCCAGAGTTTTTTCTTCCACCTGAGCCTCCAGGTCTCGGTTGAGGGTCTCCAGTTCTCTCTGATACTTCAAGCGGTCCAGAGCCAGACGGTGCAGGGTCTTGGAAATATTCGCGAGCTCGTTGTGGCTGGCAAGTTCACGCCCCGAAGGTCCTGTCTCCAGTTGCCTCATGGACTCCACCAGTCCCTCCAGAGGTCGCTGAATGGCGTGTTGCGACCACAGATGCATGGCCATCGTGGTGGTCAATAGAAAGGTCAGGCCCAGCAGAACGTTGCCTGTGGTCACCAGACTCATCCGCTTGGAGGAGTTTTCCACGTGGAAGGAGAGATGAAGGACCGCCTGCAGACTGGCCGGCGGAAGCACGCCGGGAACAACCGGTTCCCCGGAGATGGTGAACACCGGAAAGAAATGCTCGTAGGTGATCCCGTCCAGCCCCGGTCCACCCAGAGCGGGCAGGTCGTCCCGGTAGGGAAAGCCGGAGAGGCGGTCCAGCAGTTTCTGGTCCAAAAAAAGGTGAGTAGGCAGAGGCTTTACTCGCATGCGGTTGATGATCTCAACCCGGTTTGGTACCGGGTCGGCCGACTGGCCGGAGCGCAAAATGGTCTCCCCCCGGGCGTCCCACAACTCAAAGTAGCGAAGGCCCGGGACCGAACGAAAATCGAAACTGGCGTCGTAGTCACCGCTGTGGACAGCCTCTGAAAGATCGCCGGAAGGCCCCAGATAGCCCGAAACGATCTCTTCTACAATCCGCTCACTGGTCCTCATCCCCATGGCCCGGAGCCTTTGCTCTTCATCAGCCAGAAAGGACAGACGAAAGACCCCTACGTTGAAGTAGGAGATGATCCCCAGGGAAATGCCCACCAAGAAGCAGCACAGGATCATCAGTTGTCCGCGCAGCCTCAAGCCCAAATAGCTTCTCCTCCTGTCTCTGAAGTGGTAAACGGAAATTCGCAGTCCAGGAGATAATGTTCGATGCCCTTGCTCAACAACTCTTCTAAAGAGACCGATTGCTCCAGGTGGAAAGGGCCGCTGTGGGTCCGCAAGAGAAAGGCGAGCGCCCCACCCCAGCCCATGCGGTGGCCGATGTCGCGAGCCAGGGCTCGGATGTAGGTGCCGGGTCCACAAACCACCGAGATGGTGAAGCGCCCAACCTCCGGGTCCATTCGGCACAGTTCCAGAGCCGAGATCGACACTCGCCGGGGCTCCAACTGAACCTCCTGGCCCCGCAGCACGCGCTGGTAAGCCCGCACCCCGTCTTTGCGAATGGCCGACACCTGCGGTGGAATCTGGGAGATCTCCCCCACGAACTCCGCCAGCACGCTGCCCAGCTGGACTTGTGTAAAGGAGCCCACCGGAGTCCGGCTCACCACTTCCCCTTCCAGGTCATCGCTATGGGTGGTTACCCCCAATTGGATCTCACCCAGGTAGCCTTTCATCGCAGAGCCCAGATCGGGCAGTTTGGGGATGAGCTTGGTGGCTCTTCCCACCGCCAGGGGCAGGACCCCGGCCGCAGCCGGGTCCAGGGTACCCAGATGCCCCACCTTGGCCTTTTTCCCTAGCTGGCGGCGCACCAGACCGACCACATCGTGACTGGTCATGCCGGGTGGCTTCAAGATATTTAAGAAGCCTTCCATCAATCTCTTCCGGTCAGCATCAAGGCTGCTTGCAGGCCCAGTGAATAACCCCCGGGTCCGAACCCGGCGATACTGCCGGCACAGACCTCCGCAACCACCGAGTGTCGGCGCCACTCTTCACGAGCCGCCAGGTTACTGATGTGGACCTCGATAACGGGGATGCTCAAGGAGGCTATAGCGTCGCGCAAGGCCCGTGAGGTGTGGGTGTAAGCGCCCGGATTTAAAACCACCGCCGAAACCAGCCCCTCCTCTTCGGCCTGATGGAGCAGGTCCAGCAAAACCCCTTCGTGATTGCTCTGCTCGCAGCGTACTTCCACTCCCCGGGTTCGGCCCCAGGCCCGCCACTCTTCTTCCAGTTCGGCCAGGGTCCGGTGACCGTATTTCTCCGGCTCGCGTCGGCCCAGGGCGTTGAGGTTCGGCCCGTTCAAGACCAGGATCTGACTTCTCACGCGGTACTTCCTTTCAAACTCTCATAAGCCTGACGGACCAAATCCCGGGGAGCATCGGTGACCGCTCTCACCTCCCCCACGGCAAGCGGCAAAATGAAACACCACTGCCCGTCCTTGTTCTTCTTGTCTCGCCCCAGAGCAGCCGCCACGTGCTCCCAACGATAGCGCTCCTCGGAGGGCAAGCCGAGGGGCAGATTCCAGGCGGCCAGAAGCTCCAGGAGTTCTGCTTCAAAATCCTGGCGCAATAAACCCAGAGTCTTGCTCAGCCGCAGCCCGGCCACAAGCCCCAGGGCCACAGCCTGGCCGTGCTCTAGCTGAAACCCGGAGCACCACTCGATGGCGTGGCCAAAAGTGTGGCCCAGATTCAAGGTGGCCCGCAACCCGGTTCGCTCATAGGGATCTTGAGCCACCACATCCACCTTGACCTGAACCGCTCTGCGCAGCAGTTCGTTCAGGCTCAGCGAATCCGAGCGCCGACCGGGATGGAAATCTCGAATCCGCTGCCACAGCTCCGGCCCCTGCAGTATGCCGTGCTTGATGACCTCCGCCATCCCGGCCGACCACTGCGAATCCGGAAGGGTCTCTAAGAGTTCGGGATCCACCGCCACCGTTTGGGCTGGATAGAACTGTCCGACCAGGTTTTTCCCTTCGGGGAGGTCGATGCCCACTTTGCCGCCCACCGAGGCGTCGACCATGGCGAGCAACGAAGTCGGTAGCGAGAAAAACGATACCCCCCGCAGAAAGGTGGAGGCCACGAACCCGGCCAGATCGCTCACCACTCCTCCGCCCACCGCCACCACGGCCGAACTCCGATCCAGTTGCAGACGCACCATCTCGCTCCAAAGTTTGGCGGCCTGGGTGAGATCTTTGGAAGCTTCGCCGGGAGGCACGACCAGCCAGGGAGCCTCGGTCAACAGAGAATCCCCCCAGGCTTCTTTCACGTTCTGGTCACTCACCACCACGACCCGGCCGGATGATTCTCGGATCGAGACCAGCAACTGCTCGCGACAGCCGTTGCCGATTATCAGCCTGCTTTTGGAGGCACCCAGGGGAACTTCAAGGTCTACAATTTCCGACACGGATACCACTATACCACGGAGAGGCTGCTCACTCCGCTCGAGCCGCAGTATGGTAAATTTCGGTCCCTTCGGATTGGGTGAGGTTTCGGAACGACTCCAGGAGCTTCTTGGTCACGGGTCCGGGGGTGCCGTCACCGATCTTGCGTCCGCACAACTCCACCACCGGGATCAGTTCAGCCCCGGTTCCGGTCACGAAGCACTCGTCGGCTACGTAGAGGTCGTGGGCGGTCAGAAACGACATATTGACCTGCAGATTCTGTTTCTCGCAAAGCTCCATGACCACGCTGCGGGTGATGCCCTCCAGGATCCCCACCACAGCCGTGGGGGTAAAGAGTACACCTTTCTTGATCAGAAAGATATTCTCCGAAGTGCACTCCGTGATATAGCCGTGCCGGTCGAGCATGACCGCCTCGGCGCAGCCCGCGTGAATGGCTTCGAGTTTCCCCAAGATGTTGTTCAGATAGTTCAGCGACTTGATTCGAGGGGAGAGGGCGTCGGGGGAGTTTTTCCGGGTGGACGCGATCATCAGCTTCATACCGGTCTCGTAGGTCTCTTTAGGATAAAGTTTGATCTCGTCGGTGATGATGATGATGGCGGGCTTGGGGCACTTGCGTGGGTCGAGGCCCAGGTCACCTGCTCCCCGGGTCACCACCAGCCGAATATAAGCGTCGCGCAGATTGTTGCGGCGCAGAGTCTCCAGCACCGCTTCTCGCATTTCGTCGATACTCAAGGGGATGTCGATCAGGATCGAGCGGGCCGAGAGATAGAGTCTCTCCAGGTGCTCGTCCAGCCGAAAGACCCGACCGCTGTAGGCCCGGATCCCTTCAAAAATTCCATCGCCATAAAGCAGGCCGTGGTCGAAAACCGACACCTTGGCCTCCTGCTTGGGATAGTACTGACCGTCGATGTAAACTTGTATACTCAAAACTGATCCTCCTGAATCCCCCTTCTTCCCAGGGGGCCAGGGGCGCAAAACCCTCCAAAGGAATCCCTTTTTTTCGCTAGAAGCCGTGGCCGTGTCCTTAACTCTCATCAAAGCCTCCCTCCTCGAAGGCATAAAGCTGCGTGAAAAAATGTTGGAGATGGCCGAGCCGATCGAGTCGGCCGGCCGATTGTGGATCGATTGCCTGAAGCAGGGTGGAAAGATCCTGTTCGCCGGCAACGGTGGCAGCGCCGCCGACGCCCAGCACTTGGCCGCCGAATTGGTGGGTCGCTTCGAACGGGCCAACGGATTTCCGGCCCTGGCCCTGACCGTGGACACCTCCTGCCTGACCGCACTGGCCAACGACTTCGGCTTCGAGCAGGTCTTCAGCCGACAGGTCCTGGCGCTGGGCAACCCAGGCGATCTGTTGGTGGGCATCACCACCTCCGGCGGCTCACCCAATGTGGTGGCGGCTCTGGAGGCTGCCAGGAAAAAAGGAATGAAAACTCTGGCTCTGACCGGGGAGACCGGCGGTCCGGCTGAAGCCTTGTCCGATCTTTGCATCAAGGTCCCCTCACCGCGCACCTGTCGCGTCCAGGAGATCCATCTGAGCCTCGGTCATGTGTGGTGCGAAATGGTGGAAAGCGCCCTGCCGAGCCCCCTGAAGGCGTAGGCCCTCAGTGCGGGTTGGACTTTTTTCCAACGCCTACCGCCCGGTGGTCTCGGGGGTGGTCAACTCCCTGGTGGAGATCAGAAAGGGCCTACTCCAGCGAGGGCACACCCCTTTTGTGTTTGCTCCCGAGGTCCGGGGATACCGGGAAGCTCACGCCGGAGTCTTTCGCTTTCCGTCACTGGATCTCGATCCCTCGGTGGGGTTTCCGGTGCCCATCCCGTTTTCCGCCAGACTGGCGAGATTGGTGGGCAAAATGGACCTTTCCCTGATCCACTCCCACCATCCCATCTTGATCGGCGCCACCGCGGCGGGCTTTGCGCGCAGACTCCAGGTACCGCTGATCTACACCTTTCACACCCAGATCGAGCAGTACACCCACTACGTGCCGTTCTTTGACCAGCAGTACGTGAAGGAGCGCACCCGCCGGAAAATGAGCCAGTACCTCTCCAAGTGCGATCTCATCATCTGCCCTTCCCCGGGAATTCGACCGGTGATCGACTCTTACGGCGTGGAGACTCCGGTGGTCACCTTGCCCAACGCCATCGACCTCTGCAAATTTCAAAGCCCTCCCCCCAAAGGTGAGTCGTTGCGCTCCAGGCTGGGTCTCGCGGAGAAGACCCGGATCAGTTTGTCGGTGGGACGATTGGCCCCGGAAAAAGGGCTGGAGTTTCTGTTTCGAGCCTTCGCCTCTCTCAATACCCCTGACCACCACCTGGTGCTGGCCGGACACGGTCCGCAAGCCGAAGTCCTGCAGCGCTTGGCCGGTGAACTGGGGGTCCGCTCACAGATTCATTTTTTGGGGGCCACACCCTACCAACAGATGCCGTCTCTTTATGCCCAGGCGGATCTCTTCGTGATCTGCTCCACCACCGAGGTCAAGCCGCTGGTGGTGCTGGAAGCCCTGGCCGGCGGCTTACCAGTGTTGGCGGTGGCGGCCTGCGGAACCCAGGACACCCTCACCGATCACCACGACGGGCGCCTTTGTACGCTAAATCAAGAGCAGTACGTGGAAGCCTGGAGGCAGCTCCTGGAAAACCGGGAAATCCGGGAGAGACTCGGTGCCAACGCTCGCCAAACCGCTTCCCAGTACTCCATGGAAACTTATCTCGACCGGCTCTGTTCGGTCTACCAGGATACCCTGGATCGAGTTCGGTCAAAAAGTTGCAAGACAGTTACCAGATAAGCTTTGAAAGCTCCGTCTCGGGGCTTGCGGCCGGTCCCTGGGATGCCTGCGCCGGGGAGAACCCGTTTGTAGGGCACGCCTTCTTGTCGTGCCTGGAGGAGAGCGGCTGCGTGGGCGACTCCACCGGCTGGCAGCCTTATCCGCTGGTGGTGCAGGATAGGCAGAGCGGCGCTCTGGTGGGAGCCTGTCCCTGCTACCTCAAGCTGCACTCCCAGGGGGAGTATATGTTCGACTACCACTGGGCCGACGCCTATCACCGGCTGTTCTCACCCACCGACTCCTACTATCCGAAGCTCCAGGTGGCGGTACCCTTTACCCCCGTGCCGGGTCCCCGGCTGCTGGTCGAACGGAGTCTCTCCCCGGCCCGGCAAACCGAGATTCGAACCCTCATGCTAAAGGCGCTATCCCAGGAGACCGACCGGCTCGGTTACTCCTCGGCCCACCTCACTTTTTGTTCTGCCGAGGAGTCTGCCCTGGCCGCCGCTACCGATAGCTACCTTCCTCGCCTGGGTGAGCAGTACCACTGGTTCAACGAAGGCTACGAGCAGTGGAACGACTTCCTACAGAGCCTCACCTCCAGGAAACGCAAGACCCTTGCCAAGGAACGAAAGCGAGCCAACTCCTACCCCCTGGAGATCGTGACGGTGCACGGGAGCGAGGCAACCCAGCAACAGCTCCTCAGCTTTTTCCGGATGTACCAGGCCACCAGCATGCAGAAGTGGGGGCGTCCGTATCTCAATCTGCTCTTCTTTCAAACCCTGGCCCGCAAGCTCAAAGACCAATTGGTCTTGTTTCTGGTCCGCCAGAAGCCTTCCGGGCGATGGGTGGCCGGAGCCTGGAACCTCCGCAGCGACTCGGCTCTGTTCGGTCGAAACTGGGGATGCCTGGAGCAGTACGACCTCCTGCACTTTGAAGTCTGTTACTACCGCGCCATCGATTACGCCATCGAACACGGGCTCTCCCGAGTGGAAGCCGGGGCCCAGGGCACCCACAAGATCGGCCGAGGGTACCGTCCCAGGCCTGTGCATTCGGTGCATTACCTCCGCTCCCGTCCCTTTCGCCAGGCCATCGCCCGGTATTTGGAATCGGAGACCGAGGAGATCGAATACCGAATACAGGCCCTGTCTCAGCTGGAGCCGTTCAAGAACCGTTGATATTTTGCGCATTCAGTATAGGGGGAGCCGGGGGAGCGGTGGAAGTCCACACTCCTACGGTGCGATCGATTGAGTGAGAAGAAGACCACAAAAGTTACGGCCTCTCAGCTAGTAGAGCAGCTCAAGCTTGAAAAGAAGCGCAGCAAGCTTCTCAAGCTAAAGCAGGCCAAAACCCTCAAGCTGCTCAAGGCGGCCAAACTCAAGCTGCTCAAATACCAGAAAGCTTACAAGAAGCTTAAGGACCAGGGCGTGGCCGGGTCCAGCCTGCTGGAGAAACGGATCAAGACCCTGGAAGCCGATCTCTCCAAGGCCGAGGAGAGGCTTTCCAAAACCCTGGCCCTTCTCAAGAGCAGCAAGTCCGATCTGGCCACCGCAAAAACGGCTCTCCGGGAAGCCAAATCGGGTGCCCAGACAAAGCAAACGAGCAACGTCGAACTCGAACGAACCAGAGCGCGCCTTGCTCAATTGGAGAAAGAAAGGGCCGAGCAGAGTCAGAAACTGACCGCCCTGGCCGACTCCTTCACCAAGCTCCAGAAGACCCACAGCAAGAACCTTCTGCACGAACACGATGGATGGAAAGAAGCTCAGGTCGAGATCGACGAGCTTCGCGAGACCATGGACGCGCTGGAGGAGGAGCGCGGCGAACTGGCGGCCAGGCTAGAGCAGAGTGAAAAGGAGTTGGAACAGTCCAGGGCCGAGCACGCTCGGGAGCGAGCAGCCCTGGAAACGAGCCTGGAGCAGACCCAGAGCCGGCTGGCTGGGCGCGAGGCTGAGCACGAAGAAGCGCTCCTGAAGCTCTGGGATCTGGAGGAGCGCATCCAGACCGAAGGGGGAGAGTTGGGCGGGGCCCTGGAGGCCAAGAACGCCGAACTTGAGGAGACTCGGAAAAAGGTCCAACAACTGACCGAGCAAGTGGCCCGGGAAGAGTCCGAAAAAGAAAAGGCGCTGGCCCGCCTGAATGAAAGCCGGGACGAAGCGGCGCGACTGGAGCAAGAGCACAGCGCCCTGACCTCCGAACTCGACGACAACCGGGGCCAGGTGGCGGCCCTGAAATCGGCCACCGGGGCCTTGCAGGAGCAACTCACCGAGCAGGGCCGAAAATACAAGGCTCTGCTAGCCGAGCAGACCACCCTCCAGGAAAAACTGGAAAAGCAACAGGAGCAGTTGCGCAGTCAGGGCGTTCCGGGCGGTGACAGCCCGGACCGGGAGCCCGCTGAGCAGCGCGCCGGCAAAGCCGAAGCCCGGCTCAAAGAAGTGGAAGAGCAACTGATGGAGACCCGATCGCGGCTGCTCGGTATTCACAACGACATGGAAACCACGGACTTGGCCAGGCAGGCCGCCGAGCAACGCAATCAGGAATTAGAAAAAGAACTCGAGTACAGCGCTTCGCAAATGCAGCAACTGGAAGACTTGATCAGCTTGCTGGAGCAAAAAGAGGAGACCAACATTCGCCAGCTCGCCGCCATGCGCCGCCAGATCACCGAGCTTCTGGAAGACAACGGCCGGTTGAAGGAGGAAATCGTGGACAAGGGCAACCGTCTCAAGAACGTAGAGCGTTCCTACGAAGAAACCGATGAGTCGCTGACCAACATCAAACGGCGCTACGAAACCACCCGCGAGGCCCTGGAGTTGAACAAGAGCCAGCTCACCGAAGCACGAAACCGGGCCCTCTTGAACCTCACCAAGGCCGAAGACGCAGAAAAAAGGTGCTCCCAGGCAGAGCGCGAGTCCAAGGTTATGGCTGAAGAGAACAAAGTCCTGAAGCGCCGGTTGGACCGGTTGCAAGAGCGAGTCGCCGAGCTGGAAATGCTCTCCTGATAAGGAGCACTTGGCATTCGCAGACGTTGTGTTATAGTAGACAAGGCTCGCGCCTAGGAACTGGGAGATTTTAATGACCACTTTGACCCTCATCGCCACCCTCGGACTGTTGATCACGATCGGGGTGGTGAGCGGACAGAAAAAGCCTGTGCCCGACCGAGTCAAGGTAAAGCCAGAGTCGCGATAAACCTTCCCAGTTGAGGAGACAACAGAGTTCTCCACTTCGCTTCTTCCACCGCAAAGCCCAGCACCGCCGCAAACTGCTCGGGCGATGCCAGCAAGGCTCTAAAGACCCGCTTTCGTAAGACCGGCCGCTGAATCAACCACAACAGCCCGGAGACCAGATAGTGGTGGCGCCGCTTGATGGCCCGATGCTCGTTAGGATAGTCCCCCAGTCGCTCTTCCAAAATACAGTTCGCCAGGCTTCGAGCCTGCCGCAAGCCCAGGCACAGACCCTCCCCCGTCAGCGCATCCAGATAGCCGGCGGCGTCTCCCACCAGGGCGATCCGCCCCCCGGGGTGGAGGGGAGAAACCACCCCTTGCTGCAGCGGCCCGATGGCCCGGTCGTCGCCCCACGGATCACCCAGCGGCGAGGGTAAAGTCTCCAGAAAACCCGGACCCATCAGCCTGAGCAGCCGCTCCCACACCTTCCCTTTGCCGGGCAGCGGCCGCCCCAATGTTTGCGGTGACCACAGAAACGCCAGTCCAAAAAGCCCGGCGCCGAGGGGGGTCAGGTAGCTCTCAAGACCCGGCCCGAGGTTCACCTGAACCTGCTCGCGTGACTCTCGCGAGCGAAAGTAGCAGCGAGTTCCCCAGCGATAAAACCGGCGAGGCCTGGCAGACTCCAAACCGGCCTTGCGGCGGACTGTGGAGTGCAGGCCGTCGGCCCCCACCAGAAAACCGCAGCGCTCCCTCTGAACGCCTCCTCCTGCGCCCCGCAGGCTCAATTCCAGCCCGTCTTTCAAGACCGTGAGTTCCTGCAGCCTGGTCCCTCTCCAGACCTCCACCGTGGAGGCCGCCAGGGCTTCGGTAAAGGCTTGCATCAGATGGCTCCTCTGGACTCCGAAAGCAGGTTTTCGCAGCGCTCCGCTCACGAATTCCCCAGCCAGGCCGTAGGTGATCCCGCGGATCGTGCCTCGCTGGGTGAGTCGTTCGGCGATCCCCAGGTCACTGAGTACCTCCCAGGCCGCCGGCAGCAACCCTTCTCCGCAGATCTTACGGCTGCTCGCTCCGGCGTCGAGCAGGAGCACCTCTCGGCCGGCCCGCGCCAGGTAGAGCGACAGAGCACTGCCGATGGGGCCCCCACCGACCACCACGATCCTCAGGGTCGAACCAACTCGGCAAACTCCCGGGCCGCCGTGCCCCGCCGCAGCTTGCCGCTGGAGGTCAAAGGCAACTCTCCCGGCTGGAGATACTCCACCCGATCGGGGCGCAGGGTGGTCCGGCGACGGCAAACATTGAGGATCTTCTCCTCCAGCCGCTCCCTGCTTCCCCGATAGTTCTTCTCCACCTCGCAGAGCAAGACCAGCCGATCCCGATGCTCCGCCGATTCCTGGGTGAAGGCACAGCAACGCCGCACCTCTTCGAGCGATTCCACGCTCTCTTCCAGCAAAGCGGGATCGTGGTTTCGCCCGTCCAGCAACAAGATGTCTCGGCGGCGCCCGTAGAGGCAGAGTTCCCCCTCGAGCAAAAATCCGGCGTCTCCGGTCTGCAGCCAGCCTCCCTGAACCTGCTCCGTCTCTTCTCCCAGTACCCCGGACATCAGCGAAGGGCTGCGGACCCAGACATCGCCCAACTCTCCCGGCCCCAGCGCTCGGCCGGCGGGTCCTCGGATCTCCACCTCCACCCCTCGAAGGGGCTTGCCCAGGCTCGGCGTCACCTGGTCACCGGGTCGAACCTTTCCGTGGAGCGCCATCTCCTGAAGATCGAAGGAGTGGGTTTTCAAGCCCTGGCCCAGAGGGCTGAAGGTGACTGCCAGGGTGGCCTCGGCCAGCCCGTAAACCGGGGAAAAGGCCCGCTCGGAAAAACCGGCCGGAGCGAACTTGCGGGCGAACTCCCGCAAGGTCGCGGGTCGCACCGGTTCGGCTCCCACCATGGCGATCTGCCAGCAACTGAGGTCCAGGCTTCTGACTTCCTCCTCGGAGATCCGCCGCAGGCAATGGGCCAGCGCAAAGTTGGGTGCCGAAGAGGTGGTCGCTCGACGCTGGGAGATGGCCTCCAGCCAGGTGAGCGGCCGCAGGGCAAACACTTCCGGCCCCATCAGAGTCAGATCCCCCGGCGCCAGCAGCGGCATGAGAAAACACCCGAGTAGTCCCATGTCGTGATAGAGGGGTAGCCAGCTCACACAGCTGTGCCGGCAGGCCCCCCCGGGAAACTGCTCCAGTACCGCCCGAGAATTGCTCAAGAGAGCCTCCTCGGAGAGCATGATCGGCCTGGGGTCCCGGGTGGTTCCGCTGGAGAACTGGATAAGGGCGCAGCCTGGGCCGGTCGTCTCGAGCTCCAGCCCGTCCTCCTCTTCCACTTGCTCGAAACTAAGGACCGGAATCCCCGCGAGCTCTCGAAAAATGGAGACGAGGTCCTCCTCCCCCACCAGAACGTGCGCCTCGCTCCGCTGCAGTTTACCCAGCGTCTCGGCCAGAAACTGCTCCAGACCGGCCAGCCGGGTCGGCTTCGGTAGCACGGTGAGGGTGGCCCCAGCTCGCCAAACCGCAGCCGCCACGGCGGCAAGCGATGGCCCGGTGGAGCCCATCACCGCCACCACCGTGCCCGGGCCGCCACCCCGCCGCTGGAGTGCGTCTCTAAGCCGCTCCACCATCTCTCCGAACTGCGCGTAGGAAAGCCTGCTCGCCAGACCTCTCAGGTTGTAAAAGAAAAGCTCGCGTTCGGATTTCCAGGCCGCGCCGAGCGACTCGCTGAGGTTCATTCTGCTTCTCCCGAACTGAGGGCTTCCTCCAGCAGGGCCATCAGGTCGGCCACCGTGGCGGGGGGCTCTTCCGGATGCTCCTGGAGCTTTATCCGATACTTGTTTTCTAGCCCCACCGCCAAACAGAGAAGGCCCACCGAATCGAGTTCAAGATCCTCCACCAACCGGCTGTCCACCGAGATCCCGGACTTCACCCCACAGGGCCCCCGCAAAACCTCCACGATCTGTTCAAACAGTCCGGATCTCATCACCGAAGGGCCCTATCTTCCACCCGGATGCGGTGGCAGAGCAGCAGCAGGTTCAGCACCCCGAAGACCAACGCCGTTCTCCAGCACCCTCCGATCAGCGGGAGGGCCGCGATCTCCAGAGACACCCCCAGATAGTTGGGGTGATTCAAGTGGCGAAACGGACCCTCCGCTACCAACTCCACCCCTTCCAACACCAGCACCCGGGTGGTCCAGCGGCGTCGGAGGGTTCGAATGGTAGCCCAACGGAGATACTGTCCGGCCAGAAACATGACCCAGGCGCTCAGGCAAACCCCCCAGGGCAAGGCCAGGGGAGCCGTCCACCATTCAGCCAGGCAGGCCACCAGCCAGAGCGCGTGCAGCGCCACCATCAGGGGGTAGTGCCCGGCCCCGTGCTCCACTGCACCTTTTCGACGGAGGTGTGCTTCGTTGGAGCGGGAGATCTGGAGTTCCATCACCCGCTGCAGAGCCACCGCTATGACCAGAAAGGCGTACATCAAACTTCCCATTTTAAGAGCACCAGTTCAGCGCAAAAAGCCGGGCCCATAGCCATCAAGAGCCCGTGATCTCCAGGCTTTGGTAGGCCGCTTCGAAAAACCTCGTCGAGGATCGCCAGCACCGAGACCGACGACAGGTTTCCCAATTTAGCCAGGGACTCCCGGGAACGGTCCAGGGCGCCCGGCAGCCCCAGGCCATCTTCCAGCGCTTTCATCACCTTGGGTCCGCCCGGGTGGGCCAGCCAGTGGTCGATGTCGCCAGGCTCCAGGCCGTGCTCCGAGAGAAAAGATCGAATCGCCTGGCTCACCACACCTTCGGCGAAGGCGGGAACCTGATTGTTCAAGACGATCTGAAAGCCGTGCTGGTCAAACTCCCAACCCATCACCTCCTCGGAGTCGGGAAAGAAGGCTGAGCGGGTCGCCACCACTTTACAGCCCTTCCCCCGTTCTACGGCCCGGGCGGCTATCGGATTCTCCTCTCCGGCCATCAAGACCGCCGCCGCTCCATCTCCGAAAAGGCCGGTGGCCACCAGATTGGCCACCGAAAGATCCTGGATCTGCAGAGTCAGGGAGCACAGTTCCACCGCCAACAGCAGACCCACCTGCGAGGTTCCCCGGAGCAGGTCGCTCAGGCGGGCCACCCCGGCCGCCCCGGCCAGACAGCCCAGGCCGAACAGCGGGACCCGACGAGCTGAGCGAGCAATGGGCAAGCGGTTCATCAGCCGCGCCTCCAGGGTGGGCACTGCCAACCCGGTCACGGTGGTGGAGAGCAGAACTTCCACCTCTTTCCAATCAAATTCAGAGTTTTGCAGCAACCGGGCGGTCGTTTGCTCCAGCAGATCGAGGGAGACCTCTCGAAAAGCCAGGTTGCGGCTCCCGAAGTCTCGCAACTCGGCGTACCGTTCTTTGGGTAAGGCTAAGTAGCGCCCGTCCACCTTCATATTCTGAAAAAAGGCACGGAGGCGGTCCGGGTTGTAGAGCGCCTCTCCCCAGAGTTCGACCAGGGCGTCTAATAAAGCGTCCTGTTCGTAGTAGTGCTTGGGAAACCCCAGTTCACTACTGAGAAGATAGGGCACTACTGCACGACCGTTGCCTTTTCGATCATGGTGGGCTTTTCATCCAGTGACTCGATATAAGCCGCACCGTCCTCCCACAAGCGGCTCTGGTCAAGACCCATGGAGGGATCCCCCACCACCGCGAACTTATCCACGATCTCGATACCTTTGACCACTTTGCCAAAAACGGTGAAGTTCATGCTCGGATCGGCCAACTGGTTGTTGGTGCGATAGTTGATGAAGACCTGAGTCGAATTGGTGTTGGGACCGGCCTTGGCAAACGCCATGGTGCCCTTTTCAAATTCGAAGTAAGTGGGGTCGTCAGCGAAGGTGTTCTCTTTGAAAGCCTTGTGCGGGTCTCTCCAGTTGACCCCGAACTGAGCCACGAATCCGGGGACCACCCGAGATACCGGGGTGTCGTCGTAGAATCCCGACTCCACCAACTCCACGAAACGTTTGGCGGCATTGGGAGCGGCCTCCGGATAGATCTCCATGACGACTTCACCGGCGGTGGTGCGGAAGCTGACGGTGGTCTTCTTGGTGATCGTAGGTGGCTCTTTGCCGGGCAGCGGCTTGAGATCGTGACTGATCTCAGCTCCCGGGGTGGCATCGGCTGCCGGGGTCTCTGTGCCGTCCGGGGTGGCCGAAATTTCCGGTGTAGCGGTCCCTTCGGGACTGGCGGTGGCCTCAGGGGTCACCTCTACCAGCGTCTCGAGCGGGGTTTGCCGCAGAGTTTGAATCGGACTCGGAGTGTTGCCGGGTCCGGTTTCAGCGGGACAGCCAGATAGAATAAGCCCTGCCCCCACGGCCACTAAAACTTTGCAAAACCTATTCCTCATGCCACGCTCTCCTTCGGTGCAATCCAAGTCTCATGTTCCCGCTCCTTCGGCAATCCGAAGAGAATGCGGAACATCCGTCTGTTTCGCAAGGCCAATGCATCTCCTCCTGAGGCGGAAGGTTCCTGGCACTTTCTGCTTAAGAGAGATGCACCATCGGAGGAGTCCTATAATGTCCAGAATCAAGCGCGTTGTCTTATATAAGCACGGAGTCGGCCACTTTGAGCAAGAAGCGTCCATCTCCGGAGACGACGAGGTTCGTCTGGCCTTTCGCTCCCAGGAGATGAACGACGTCTTAAAGTCGCTGACTGTCTACGATAGTGGTGGAGGGGCGGTGAGTTCAGTCTCCTACGACAACAAGAAGCCGATCGCCAAACTTCTGGCCGACATTTCTCTGGATATTCCAGCCCAGGGTGGTAGCGTACCGCTGCTGGCCTCCTTGCGGGGAGCAGAGGTCGCAGTCTCGGTGGGCTCAAGGACCGTGGAAGGGCAGATCGTGGGGGTGGATTATCGGAATTCGTTCCATGAGGGGGAGGTCTCTCAGCGTTGTTTACTCACGGTTTTCGAAGAACAGGGGCGCCTCCAGACCTTCGACCTAGACGAGGTCGCCGGCGTCAGCTTCAAAGATCCCGAACTCCAGAGCGATATGCAGTTTTTGTTTTCCACCGTATTCTCGGCCAAGAAGCAGGACACCAAATCCCTCAAGGTGTTTAGCCGGGGGGAGGGAGAGCGAACTCTCAGTATCAGCTACGTGGTGGAGTGCCCGGTTTGGAAGACCTCCTATCGTATAGCGCTGCCCCAAGAGGATTCCCAGCAGAAGGCATTTCTGCAAGGTTGGGCCCTGGTGGATAACCCCCAAGACGAGGACTGGAAGGACGTGCAGCTCTCTCTGGTGAGCGGGCTACCCATAAGTTTTCGCCACGACCTTTACTCCCCGCGGTACCTCCACAGGCAAGAGGTGGAAGTGGAGACCGAGAGCGCAGCCGGTCCGGTCATGGCCGAGGGGTCGTTGTTTGAAAAAGAAGCCTACGAAAGTCACGATCTTTTCTGTGCAGCGGAGCCCGAAATGCCTGGAAGCTATGTTCGTGCGTCTCCGGCTCCTGTTCCCCTGGGAAGCCTTGCGCGGGGTGGCGGCGGTGCGGTGGAGCAAAGCGCCGCCAGAGTCGAGACCATTACCCAGAAGACCGGCCAGCTGTTCGAGTACAAAATCGACCGGCCGGTGACCGTGTTGCGCAATCAATCGGCCCTGGTGCCTATCGTGGCCGATAGGTTCGAGGGGGGTAAGAAACTGCTCTACAACCAGGCCCAGCGAGGCGAAAACCCCTTTTCGGTGGTCGACTTCAAGAACTCAACCGGCCTCACCCTGGAGGGCGGACCGGTGACCATTTACGAGGGCGAGATCTACGCCGGGGAGGCCATGCTGGACACCCTGGCACCCGACGAAGAACGAATGTTACCCTACGCGGTGGCCCTCGAAGTAGAAGTGAAGGTCGAGACAGAAACCCGTGACACGCTGATCGCTCAGTCTGTAACCGAAGGCCTCTGGACCCAAAAGCGCGCGCTCTATAACTACACCACCTACCGGTTGGTAAATAAGAGCAAGCAAGCGAAAACCGTGTTGGTGGAGCACCCACTGAGTCAGGCGGAGCTGGTCCGCTCCCCCCAGCCGGATTGCGAAACCCGAAATTATCGGCGCTTTCTGGTCAAACTTCCGGCCGGGGGTAAAGAGGACCTCAGGCTCACCGAAAAGACCGTGGAAACCGACCAGCAAGCTTTTGCCAACACCAACCTGAAACACGTCCTGATCCTCCTTGAGGGGATGGTCGAGGAGATGCCTCCTATTCTGGCTCAACTCAAAGAACTCAGCGAGCGGATGAACGAGCTGGTTCAGGAACAGCACGATAACAATCAATATAGCGGAAACCTCCAGGCCGGTCAGGCCAGAATCCGCGAGAACTTAAAGAGTCTCGGCTCCACGGAAGAAGAGAGACGGCTGCGCTCCCGTTACGTCACCCAACTCGATAAGGAAGAAACCCAGATCGCAGAGTGCAAGGCCAAAAACGACAAACTGCGCCTGGAACTGGCAGAGGCCGAGCGAGAGTTCCGCAAGTTAACCGGGGAAATCACTCTAGAGCGGGTGTTTGAGGGTTAAACCCAGATGATCATGTCATCGAAGTCCCGCCGACCGAGTTTCAGGGATACCGTTGTTTTCTTGTCGTCCTGGTGCCGGTAGCCCACAGTCACCAGGCCCATAAAGCGCCATTCGGGGGGCAAGTCGAGAAGCTGGATCAGGTCCGGACCGGCGTGGGGTCCCAGGTAGCCACAGGCGAGTCCGCTCGCCTCGGCGGCGATGTACAGAGACATCAGTGCCTTGCCGGTATCCAGGATGGGATAAGAGACCGGCCAATCCTGAGGACTGGTCCGCTTATCGGGAAGGCTGTAACGCTCTTCGTAGGCGCTTTCGCAGACCGCCGCCACCACGTGCACCGGGGCCTCGGAAAGCCAGGCGGGAAAACCTCTGGCTCGATAGCTCACTTCCCCGTAGGCCTCGGCGATCTCTTTTCTCCGAGCCTCCCCGGTCACCACCGCAAACCGCACCCCCTGAGAGTTCCCGGCCGAGGGTGAACGGCGCGCCGCTTCCAACACCCGCAGCAAGACCGCCCGGGGCACCGAGCGCTGCTGATAACGCCGACACATCCGGCGACCCGACAGAGAATTTAACATGATGTTTTCAGGTTATATCACAATTGGGCGGGCTCAGGGGTCGATTTCGGCATGGCGTCTACTTTCTTGAAATTTTCCCGCATCAAAACATGCTTGCTGCAGATGACCCGAACTCACCAATTCCGCGATCCTCTCGCACAACTGCACGGTCTCTTCCTTTCCTCGTTTGGCCGCCCCCTTGCTCAGGATATTGAGCTTGCGAAAAAGTTCGCTCAAGACCGCCTCCTCCCGGCCTTTAAAGGCCCCGTCTACCAATCCCTTGAGAAGCGACAAGATCCGAAAGCGGTCCATTGCAGGGAAGACCTTGGAGAGCTGATCCGGGTGCCCACCGTGCTTGACCACCAGAGGCTCGGGGCAAAACTCGAACCGCTCTTTAGCCGAGACCCGAAGCCATAGATCATAATCTTCACACACGAACAGCTCCTCGTCGAAGCCACCGAACGCTTGAAACAGCTCCCTTGTCAGCATCACGGTCGAGCAGGACACGCAGACCGCCTTCAAAGATCGAGCGAAGAGATCCCCGCCCTGGATCCGGTGAGGTTTAGGTGGAGTGACTCTCCGGCCGTTGCGATACCAGATCTCTTCGGCCTGACCGATCGACAACCCTGAAGCTCTGAGACTCTCCAGGTGCCGGGCCAGCTTGGCAGGGAGCCAGTAATCGTCGGAATCTAAGAAGGCGAGCCACTCCCCTCGAGCCAGGGCGGCCCCCGCGTTGCGGGCGGCTCCCGGCCCGCAGTTGCGCTCCAGGCGCAGGACCTGATGCCCTCCCTCCTCCACTCGCCGATAAAGAGCCTCCGCCGGCCGCTCGGAAGCGTCGTCCACCAGCAGCAGTTCAAAACCTACCTCTCGCTGGCTCAAGACCGAATCGACGGCGCGCTCCAGGAGTTCTGCCCGATTGTAAGCAGGAATTATTACGGATACCTCAGGATTCAAACTCACCCCGTGGTGTTCAATCCGCTTCCCAAAAACTCTTTAACAAAATGTTACAACCAACCGCTTGGGCCTTTTTCATGCTAACCTTACAGAGAATGAGATCGCGCGGATTTACCCTGGTAGAAGTCATCGTGTCGCTCACGCTCATCTCTATTGCGTTGCTGGGCGTCATGGGTGCTATTGCCTACGGCACGAAACATTCCGGATCCGGCGAAGAGTTGACTGATGCCACGCACATAGCGCGTACCTACCTCTCCTATATCCAGGAGTCCACCCTGCTAGACACCATCGAATCCGAAACCGGGGAATGGCCCAGCGAATCCAGTGGCTTGAACGACGCGGTGGAAGAACTGCGCCCCCTGGATGATCCCCCTTTCGGATTGGAAGCAAAGCTAGACTTCAGCCCAGCCCAGATCGAAAAGTATCGCCGGCGAATCCGCTCCCAGCGAGTCTCCGACGATCTGGCGGATCACCGATTCAATCTAGCCCGGGTTCAGGTGACTATCTTTTGGGAGAGCAAGCAAGGGGAGCGCAACGTTTTGCTCACGGGATTGGTGAGTACCAATCGTGATTAGAATTTTACCTAGACGTTTTGGTTTTTCCATTATCGAACTGCTAGTAGTGGCCGGCATTTTTGCCTTAATCATGGCGCTTACTTCGGTCATTTTCTTTCAAGGTCGAGACGCCATGGAACTCTCGACGGAGAAGGTCGATACCGCGGGGCGCTCCCGCCGGGCCCTGGATTCGCTAACCCCTTTGGTGGCTTCCACCGTAGAGACCGGAGGGTTTGAAGCGATCACCGTCTTCGACCCCGATCTGAGCAACATGAAAGACGAATGTCATATAGATCTCACCACCAGAGAAAACTTCTTACAGAGCGACTACTCCCCGACCACCCCATTCGACGCCACCGGTCCTTACTACCGCTTTCGAGTTCGGTACGAACCAGCCACCCAGGAGCTCAAACTGTATCGGCTACGGATAGCCCCGATCGATGTAGACACCACCGTCAATCCGCGCCTCATCGCACGAAACGTGATGGGTTGTAGTTTCCATGACATCACCGTGGGCACCGTGAAAGTCACCCTCAAGATTCAAGCCGACCAGCCTGATGAAGCCCGGCCGGACGGGGTCACTAGTACGACTCTGTCGGCCGTGCTGTCGGCACCGGGCAACAAATAGGAAAGAAGGAAACAACATGCTCATCACCATCGGGAAACCGAGACAAAGAGGCCAGGTCTTGCTGATGACCGCCTTCTTCATCTTCGTGTTGTTTACTCTAGCCCTCACATTTTTCAAACTGGTGCCCCTGGAGCTAAACTCCGCCCTGAAGACCAGACAAACCGTGAACGCCCAGGTGATCGCCGATTCCGGGATCCGAGAGGCCAGGGTGTGGTTGCAGCGCCAGGATCCGGGCCGGGTCTTAAACGACAGCGTTCTGGAAGATGAGTTTAACCGGACCACCCGGGACAACCCCGTGCTACTGGGCAATACCTGGGATGCAGGCGCCGGGCCGGACGCTCAGAGAGGGCTGTGGAGATACACCGTAACTCTCAAGAGAAATCCCACCAATCCTTTTGCTTTCGACGCCGTATCCACGTGTTACTTCGATGACCTTCCCATGCGTCAGGCCCGGGCCACCCTGGCCCGAGAGAATTTTTCTCGCTACGCCCTCTTCATAGACCGTTGGTCTGAAGAATTGCTCATGCAAGCTTCCCCCGGCGCCATTCAGGGCCCCTTTCACACCAACGATTTCTTTCGATTGGTCATCCCCGACAACTTCTACGGCTTCTCCAATGATTCGTTCGTGACCGGCGTCGATGGGGTTATGACTCACGCCGGGTCCACCTCTCAGGGCGACCTCGACTACGTGAGTGAGACCGGCGACGGCAACGCCTACTTCAGCGCCAGTAACCCCAACGCCAATAGCGTGGAGGAGGCCGTGCCCTACAATGAAGACGGGGCCATCGGTTCTCGTTATGAATCCATCGTGCGGGGAGGGCGCTCCAATCTGAACTCCTCGGAGCACGTGCGACTCCCCTACAACGCCGATGAGCTTATGATTCAGGCTCTGGGTGCCCAGGACGCCGACACCGCCGTGATACCTTCCGAGGTCGGTTTGCATATCCCGGTCGACGGCGACCAGGTGCAAGGCGGTATCTACCTGGTGGGAGATGCCAAAATAAAACTCCACATCAACGACCGGGGCAACCAGGTTCACACTTTCACCCAGGTCATCCCCGAGGACGCTTATGCGTACACCTACGACCAGCCTTACCAGCGACCCCGCTACGACAACGTACCTCGAACTTTGGCCCTGGGTAGCAGCTACAACCAATCCGTATCCCGGCAAGTGACGGAGGATGTTCAAGTCCAGGTGGGAACCGAAACTCGCTCCGACACCATCACCGAGCAAGTACCCACCGGCCGTCGCCTGGTGACCGGCGGGGGTGGGACCACGGTCGCCCAGTATGAGACCACTTACCGCACGGTCACTCGGACGGTGGAACGGCAAGTCCCCGTCTACGGTACGGAGTCACGCACTTCAACCGTGACTGAGACGGTGTCACGCACCATCACCGATCCCGAAGACCCCAGGATCGGGACCACTGTTGACTCCTGGGAGGTTGTGGGCTACGACGATCTGACCCGCTCGGTCACCCAAATCGTCAGT
>Ga0172382_10001712_pt1 | contig 38558 bp, 35 predicted proteins | sample Leawel138RmetaG_FD_122245 | JGI IMG/M metagenome (GOLD analysis project Ga0172382, IMG submission 122245) | Leachate microbial communities from a municipal landfill in Southern Ontario, Canada - Leachate well 138R metaG | ecosystem: Engineered > Solid waste > Landfill > Unclassified | place... | reverse complement strand
GTCAACGGCTCTCCACGCCGCAGCAGCGCCCGGGCATTGGCGAAAGCCGCGCCGGTTACATTGGCCACCATGTTGCGCTGGGTGCATAGCGCGCCCTTGGGCTTGCCGCTCGTCCCCGACGTATACAGGATAGCAGCATCGGTTTCGGGCGTGAGTTCGATACCGGGAAGCTCGTCGTCGGCAAGCGTGGACCAGCCGGAGGGCGGTCCGACGAGGGCATCCAGTTCCGGTGTGCCGCAGACCAACATGCGCCCGAGTGTCGGTAATTCGGCCCGGTGCGGGGCGATACGCACCGCGCGCTCGGCGTCCGCGACCAGAATGCGCGCGCCGCTGTCGCCGAGCGCGTAGGCCAACTCGCTGCCCAGCCACCAGGCGTTGAGCGGCACGGCGATCGCCCCGGCGGCGATCGCAGCATGGAAGGCGACCGGCCACTCGGGCAGGTTGCGCATGGCGATCGCGACACGGTCGCCCGGCTGGATTCCGGTTTCGATCAGGGCGCGGGCCATTGCCGCTACGGCGCGATGAAAGGCCGCGAAGCTCACTCTCACATCGTCATGGACAAGGAAGGTTCTGTCGCCATGTCCGCGGGCCGCGCGCATCAGATCCGCGCTGGTCTGCGGGCCGGAACGCCAAACGCGCTGCCGGACACCCCGAATCCACTCCTCGCCGATCTCGAACGGGGCGCCGGGCGCGGTCAGGATATCCGTCGCTGCGGCTATGCTGAGCGCGGGCCAGGGCATCAGCTTGCCGCTTCGGCGATGCGCCGTATGGCCCGGCCGGCCAGCAGATAGTGAGTCGCCGCGAGCAGATGGGGAAGCGTCATCACCAGCAGTGCCCAGCGCAGCGCCTCCTGCGGTCCGAGATTCCGCAGCATGTCGCTGATCGCCCCGGCCAGCAATGGACCGATCGAGAGGCCCACGCCGCTCACTCCCAGCAGGATGATCGCGGAGGCGACCGCATGCATGCGCGGGCTTACGATAGCCTGTGTCGCGGCAAACGACGGCGCGCCGACGACGAGATAGCCGGCCTGGAGCACGAGCACGCTGGCGAGGAATACAAGATAATTGTTCGAGAACAGTCCGATCAGCAGCGCGATAGCGCCGACGGCCAGTGGCAGCGATAGAAAGGCGAGGCCGCTTCCCGGTCTGCTGCCACGTAGCCGATCCCCCAGCACGCCTCCCAGAAGCGTGCCGACCACCCCGGAAATGCCCAGCGCCGCGCCATAGGTGAGGCCGATCTCGGCAGTGCCCAGGCCGAAGGTCCGGATGATATAGGCCGGAGCAAAAGCCTGGAATGCCGCGCTGGTCACGCCGGCCATGGTCATGCCGATGATCAGATGGCGCAGCGCGGGATGGTTCATGAATACTTTGACCGCCTCCACGATTCCCGGCCCTTCGTCTGCCAGGCCTTCGGTGTGGCCGCCGCTCCGCAGCGGCTCGCGGATGGTGAAGAAGATGAGCGCGGCGAGGAGAATGCCGGGCAGGCCCAAAGCGAACATGGCCATGCGCCAGTCCGCCATCTCGTTGACCCAGCCCCCGATCGCCAGTCCGAGAAGCGCGCCGAGCGGTGAGCCCACGAGATAGACACCGATCGCGCGGCTGCGGAAACGGCGTGGAATATAGTCGGCGATCAACGAATGGGCGGCGGGCGTGCAGGCGGCTTCCCCTGCCGCGACACCTGCGCGGGAAACGGCCAGCATCCAGAAGTTGGCGGCAAAGCCGCCGAAGGCGGTGAGCACGCTCCAGACGAGGATTGCCCCGCTCATCAGCATTTTGCGCGATCGCCGGTCGGCGATGCGGGCAAGGGGAATGCCAGCCACCGCATAGATCACGGCGAACATCATGCCAGTCAAAAGTCCGATTTGGGTGTCGGAAAGGTTGAGATCGTGCTTGATCGATTCGACCAGGATGAAGGGCATCTTTCGATCGATGTAGCTGAGCGTATAGGCCAGCATCAGGACGATCACGACATACCAGGCATAAGGACCCGGACGTCTTTCCTTGTCCGACGGAATATTCTTGTCCTCGGGCAAGGCGGATACCGTCATTCATCTTCTCCCAAGGACTGGCGCCCGATGGACGCTCTCTTTTTGATGGCGCTGTAACGCTGCGGTGAGGGTCGTGGCCCGGTGACTGGTGAGCAACCCTGGGTTGCGCAGAACGATCTGCAAGATCGCAGGAAAGGCTGCAATTAGCGACTGCGCTTTCGCAGCGATGGCTGCGCCAGTTCGGGGTTGCTGACCGGGGCAGGAGCGGCGCAGTCTGGCGGTGGGATCTTCCGGAGATTTGATTTTGGCTCTGCCGGTCAAGCAATCGGAAGGATGGAATTCGCGACGACAGCGGACCGGAGCCGGAGAAGATGGGTGACTGCGCAGCGGTCACCGTTTTATCGGGTTTCAGTCATGACGGCGGGGACTTGCATATGCATACCAGCCTGGATGGGCAGCAGCACGGGGGAGCCTTGACCGGCATTCGCGTGCTGGAACTTGGAAGATTAGTCGCGGCTCCCACCTGCGGGCAGATCCTCGGGGATCTCGGTGCGGATGTGGTGAAAGTCGAACGGGCGGGCAAGGGCGATGAGTATCGTTCCTACGGGCCCCATTTCCTTGCAGACCCTGCTGGTGGACCGAGCATGGAATCGAGCGCCTGGATCAGCGCCAACCGCAACAAGCGGGGTATCGCGCTCAATTTCGCCGATCCGGCTGATCTCGAGGTTCTGCGTCAGCTTGCGGCGCGCTGCGACGTCTTCATCGAGAATTTCAAGGCGGGCGGGCTCCGGCGCTTCGGTCTGGACTATGCCAGCGTTGCCGCGGTCAATCCCGATGTGATCTATCTTTCGGTCACCGGGTTCGGCCAGGATGGTCCCTATGCCCAGCGGCCGGGCACCGATGGGGTTTGTCAGGCGCTCAGCGGCTTGCAGAATGTGACAGGAGAACCCGATCGGCCGTCGCAGAAGGTCGGCGTGACCGTCGTCGATCTCGTGAGCGGCCTGAATGCCGCCATTTCGGTGCTGGCAGCGCTTCGCGCGCGTGAAGTGCGCGGCAAGGGCGGGCAGCAGATCGACGCCGCGCTGATGGACAGCGCGCTCTGGCTGGTGGCGCACAAGGCCATCGATTTTCGCATCTCGGGTCAGGTGCCGTATCGGACGGGCAATGCCGTTGCCGGCGCGGCGCCTTCCTTCACCTATGTCGCCGCGGACGGCGAGATCTTCATCCAAGCCGCTTGGGACGATCATTTCCAGCGCTTCTGCCAGGCGATCGATCGCCCCGATCTGGCCGCTGACCCCCGGTTCTCGGCGTGGCGCGACCGCGACGAAAACCAGAAGGAGCTCAACGCGTTGCTGCAGGAGGAGATCGGCAGATACAACATCGCCGATCTTGTCGCCCGGCTCGAGGCGGCGCAAATCCTGCACGCGCCGGTCCAGACGGTGGCGCAGGCGCTCGACGATCCGCATGTGCGGTTCCGGGCCAACGAGGTGCGGCAATCCCATCCCTGGGGCGAAGTGACGACGATCGCCAGCCCGCATCGCCTGTCCCGGACACCGCCGACCTATCGCCGCGCGCCCCCTCTGCTTGGGCAGGACAATGCGGAAGTGCTGGCAGACTGGCTCGGACCGCTGAACCCGCAGGGGGTGGTGACCGAAAAACTCGCAAATGGAGGCGGGCGATGACCGTCACATCCGATACGCTGCAAACGCTCGAGGAGCTTCCCGGCGCGACGGGCTTTCACAAGCCGGCGATGCCTAGCGGCTGGTTTCAGGTCGCATGGAGCGACGAGCTCAAGCCCGGTGACGTGCGCCCCCTGAAATACTTCAAGAAGGACTACGTCCTCTATCGCGCCGAGGATGGCGAGGCGGTGGTCCAGTCGGCGTTCTGCCCGCACATGGGCGCGCATCTCGGCCATGGCGGCATGGTCGAGGGATGCCGGCTCAAGTGCCCCTATCACGGCTGGGAATGGGGCAAGGACGGCCGGAACACGCTCGTTCCGTCCGAGGGCGCGCCGAGCAGGTCGAACCGGGCGCTGCGGGTATACCCCACCGCGGAAACCAACGGGATCGTCTGGATGTGGCATGACGTGCTTCATCGCGAGCCGTTGTGGCCGGCGCCCAGGGAACTGCGCGACCGGGACGATTTCCTGCCGCCCTATCCCGACTGCACCTATATCTGGCCCTCGCTGCGCACCCAGCCGCAATGGATTGCCGAGAACACGGTCGACGTCGACCATCTGATATTCGTGCACGAGAGCAAGCTGATCCCCGTGCTCGCCGAGGATCGCGAGAAGGTCGATTATATCGAGGAAGGCCATATCTGGCGCAACCATCGCGAACTGCCGCTCCAGAGCTCGTATCTCGAAGGGATCGGCGTCGTCGTCGCGATGGTGCCACGCGACCCTGCGGCACCGCATCGGCTCCCGTCGATCCTGATCCATTGCGTGACGCCGATCGATGACGGATTGAGCGACATGCGCGGCACCGTGCTCGTGCCGCAGGATCGCGAAGCGGCAGGGGGGGACGGCTCGACGCCGGTGGGCCGCGCAAAGCGGCGGGTCGAGCAGCAGCTCGTTCAGGCCGGGCGCGATGTGCCGATCTGGGAGAACATGGTCTACGTCGAGCGGCCGGCTTATACCCGCGCCGAGGGACCGCTGTTCATGAAGCAGCGCCGGTTCTGGCAGCAATTCTATCCCGAAGTGCCGGCCTGATGGTGCAACTGACGCTGCCGGGCGAGGCGCCGGTCAAGCTGATCGATCCGTTCGTCCAGCTTTTCCTAGGCAAGGATCATCTGACGATCCCGGGTCCGCGCGAAGCCTATCGCGACGAATACAGTCTGGCGCGGTGGCCTTCGCCGGACGTGGTCGGCTATCTGTTCAGGAAATCGTTCGCCGACACGCCGGAAGCGCGCGCGGCGCAGGACGAGAAGAATCGGATCGGCTCGAACCTCGACCTGTGGCTCGCGCAGCTCGACCGCTACAACATCGCGATGGGCGGGGTGGGGCTGTCGTGCGACGATCCCGATGAGACTTTCGACCGCCTGAGCCCGCACGCGGATCGCATCTTCGTTACGCTACGCGTGGATCCGCACAGCGGCATGCGCGGCATCCGGCGGCTCGGCGATCTGGCGTCGCGCTACAAGTTCATCCGTTCGGTGCAGATGAGCCCTTTTTCGATCTATCCCTTCCTGCATCTCAATTCGAAGGAGATGTATCCGGTCTACGCGAAATGCGTGGAGCTGGATCTGGCGGTTTTCGTCAACGTCGGCTTTCCCGGTCCGCGGATTCCGGCCTGGACGCAGGACCCGATCCATCTCGACGAGGTTTGCTGGTTCTTCCCCGACCTGCGGGTGGTGATGCGCCACGGCGGCGAGCCGTGGGAGGATGTCTGCGTCAAGATGCTGCTGCGCTGGGAGCATCTCTACTATGCGCCCACCGCGATGGCGCCGCGTCATTATCCGCAGGCGATCAAGGACTATCTGCGGACCCGCGGCGGCGACAAGATCATGTTCGCCGGCTATTGGCCGGCGCTGTCCTACGATCGGGTCTTCGCGGAGCTGTCCGAATACGATCTGAAGCCGGAGACCTGGCCCAGGTTCCTTGCGGGCAACGCGCGCCGCGCCTTCCGGTTGCCCGAATAGCATGGAACTGATCCCGACCCCCGCAGAGGCGGCATTCCGTGACGAAGTCCGGACCTGGCTCGCCGAGAACAAGCCGCGGGAAGCCCGCCCGTTCGACGGACAGACGGCGGCGGCGTTCGACAAGGAATGGCAGCGCATCCAGTATGAGGCGGGATGGGCCGGTATCGCGTGGCCGCGCGACTATGGCGGCCGCGGTCTCTCGGTCATCGAGCAGTTGATCTGGCACGAGGAGTATGCCCGCGCCGATGCTCCTTACGTGGGGGTCTGCTTCCCGGGGCTGAACCTCGCAGGGCCCACGCTGATCGCCTGCGGGACGGCGGAACAGCAGGAGGAGCACCTGCCGGCGATCCTGAAGGGCGAGAAGATCTGGTGCCAGGGCTTTTCGGAACCCGGGGCCGGATCGGATCTCGCGTCGCTGCGCTGCGCCGCCGTAATCGACGGCGACGATCTCGTCATCAACGGCAGCAAGATCTGGACCAGCCACGGCCAATACGCCGATTGGCAGGTGCTGCTGGTCCGGACCTCGAACGATGGTCCCAAGCAGGCGGGCATCACGTTCGTGATCGTCGACATGTGGACGCCGGGGATCGAGGTGCGGCCGATCCGTTCGATGGTGGCGCCGGACCATTATCCGTTCTGCGAGGTCTTCTATACCGACGCACGCGTGCCGCTCGCCAATGTCGTGGGCCGGATCGACGACGGCTGGCGGGTCGCAGGGGCGACGCTGGGCTTCGAGCGCGGCACGGCCTTCATCGCCGACCAGATTCACTATTCGAAGGTCGTCGAGGAACTGATCGAGGAAGCGCGGCGCCGTCCCGATCCCGTGAACGGTGGCCGAATGATCGACAATGGCGAGATATTCGCGCAGCTCGCCACGCTGCGCGCCGAGCTCGCGGCGATGCGGGCGATGACCTACTGGACGATCTCGCATTCGGGCAGCGGCGATCCGGGCCCGGCGAGTTCGCTCACCAAGCTGTTCTTCGCCGAAGCGCTCAAGCGCATCCGCAAGCTCGCCATGGACGTGCTCGGCATCGACAGGCTCGAGCTGAGCGCCGAGGACGGCTGGACCTGGCAGTATCTCCGCAGCTTCCCCGCGACGATCGCCGCCGGGGCGAGCGACATCCAGCGCAACATCATCGCCGAGCGCCTGCTCGGCATGCCGAAAGCGGGACGCAAATGATCAGCCTCAAGCCCAGCGACAATCAGCGGGCACTGGTCGATGCGATCGACGGCTTCGTCCGGGCCGAGATGCCGGTCGAGCGGCTACGCAGCGCCACGCCAGCCAGCGACTTTGCGTTCTGGCGGCGGCTGGGCGAGTTCGGCGTCTTCGCCCTCACGCTGGCGGAGGAGCAGGGCGGCGTGGGATGCGGTATCGCCGAGGAACTGCTCGTCTATCACGCGCTGGGCCGCAAGCTGGTGTCGCCCGCCGCGATCGCTTCGAGCATGGCGGCGCGGTTGGCCTTGGGAGCAGGGCAGGCCGATCTCGCTAAGGCGTTCGCGTCCGGACGTACCACCGTCGGCTTCGCCATTCCGGCCGATCCGACGAGCGACGTCGCCGCAGGGGTGGACGCGCGGCTGATCGAGTGCGCCGATACCGATTGGGCCGTGCTGTGGGGAAGCACGGGTATCTCGCTAGCACGGTGCGAGCGGTTTTCAGGGCAGCATGAAGCGGCGTGCATCGACGGCACGATTCATCTTGTCCGCGCGCGCTTCGCCGGAGGGGAGCCGCCGGTCGGGAACGAAGAGCCATACCGTCCGACCTTGCTGGTCGCGGCAATGCTGTGCGGGGCCGCGGAAGCCGCGATGGAAATGAATGTCGAATACATGAAGGTGCGCGAGCAGTTCGGCCAGCCGCTCGGCGCCTTCCAGTCGGTCAAGCATCGCTGCGCCGACATGGCCAAGCGGAACGCCGCGGCGTGGAGCCAGACCTGCTTTGCCGCCCTCATGCTTCAGGCGGATGCGCCGGATGCGGCGTTTCAGATGCGTGCGGCGAAAATCCTCGCGGCGAAGGCCGGAGTCGAAAACGCCGAGGCGGCGATCCAGAATTTCGGGGCGATCGGCTTCACCGCCGAGCATTCGATCCATCACTTTCTCAAGCGCGCGCATGTGCTCGACATGCTCGGTGGCAGCGTCGGGTGGCAGCAGCGCCGGTTCATGGGCGAGCCGCATCCGCTCGCGGCGGCCTGATTGCGGGGAGAGACTATGCGTTTCAACGGCAAGGTGGCGTTGGTCACGGGCTCGACCCGCGGCATCGGCTATGCGACCGCGAAGATCATGGCGCGCGACGGCGCGAAGCTCGTGCTCAGCTCGCGCAAGGCCGACGCCTGCGAACGGGTGCTCGCCGAGTTCAGGGCTGCGGGACATGAGGCGATCGCCGTGCCCTGCCATGTCGGGGATGCGGATGACCGGCGGCGGCTGGTCGACGCCGCGATCGACGCCTTCGGCCGCATCGACGTGTTCGTCGCCAATGCCGCCACGAATCCGGTCGCAGCGTCGATTCAGGATCTGACCGACGAGGTGTGGGACAAGATTCTGGAGGTCAACCTGTCGAGCATCTGGCGCTTCTCGAAGATGATCCTGCCGCAGATGGAGGCCAATGGCGGTGGCGCGATGGTGGCGGTTTCCTCGATCGCTGCGCTCCGTCCCGCGCGGGTTTCGGCCGCCTATTCGGTTTCCAAGGCGGCCGAAAACCACCTGGTGCGGAACCTGGCGGACTATTGGGGGCCGCGGGGCGTGCGCGTGAACTGCGTGATTCCGGGCGCGACCTGGACCGACATGGTCCGCAACGTGCTTGCCGACGAAAAGACGCTCGCCAGCACGATCGCGGGCATCCCGCTGCGCCGGGTCGGCGAGCCCGAGGACGTCGGCGAAGCGATCGCGTTCCTCTGCTCGGGCGCGGCGCGGCAGATCACTGGGCAGATGCTCGCGGTCGATGGCGGCGAGACGATGGTATAGACCGTGAGCGTGGGAGAAATGCGATGAGCGCCGAGCGTTCCGAGCCCGAGATCGTCTATGAGACCGATGCGCCGGTCGGCTACCGCGTCGAGGAGGCCACGGCGTGGATCACGTTGCAGCGCCCGCGTTACCACAACGCGCAGAACGCCCAGATGCTCTACGCGCTCGACGCCGCGTTCCGGCGGGCCGTGGACGACGACGCGGTCAAGGTGATCGTGCTCGCTGCGGCGGGCAAGCACTTCTCGGTCGGGCACGATATCGGCACGCCGGGGCGCGACCTCGCGCGCAGCCAGGACCGCGCGCTGCTCTGGTATGACCATGTCGGCAAGCCGGGAGCCGAGCTTCTGTATGCGCGTGAGCAGGAGGCGTATCTGGGGCTCTGCCGGCGCTGGCAGGATATTCCCAAGCCGACCATCGCTGCCGTGCATGGCGCATGCATTGCCGGCGGACTGATGCTGGCATGGGTCTGCGATTTCATCGTCGCTTCGGACGACGCCTATTTCCAGGACCCGGTGGTGATCATGGGCATTCCCGGTGTCGAATATTTCGCGCATGCCTATGAGATGAACGCGCGACAGGCGAAGGAATTCCTGATGCTTGGCGAGCGCATGTCCGCGCAGCGCGCTCACGCGGTCGGCATGGTCAACCGCGTCGTGCCGCGCGAAGCGCTGGAGGACGAAGTGCGCGGCATGGCCGCCAGGCTTGCCGAGCGCGGGCGTTTGGCGCTGGCGCTGACCAAGCAGGCGATCAATCATGTCGAGGAACTGAAGGGCAAGCGGACCGCGATGGACGCCGTCTTCCACATGCACCACTTCGCGCACGCGCAGAATTCGCTGGTGAGCGGTCATGCCACCGGCGGGATGAACGCCGCCGAGATGGCCAGGGCCAACAAGGAACAGGCGGGCGAAGCGTGATCGCCTATCCCGGAATCCTCGATGTCCGGGCAGGTGACGTGCCCACGCCGTGGAGCGATCGCGACGCGATCCTTTACGCGCTCAGCATCGGCGCTGCCGCCGATCCGCTCGACCGCGGTGAACTCTCCCTGGTCTGGGAGCAGGGTTTGCAGGTGATCCCGACCTTCTGCACCGTTATCTCCAGCGCGCGACTGGTGATCCCCCGGCTCGACCTGAACCAGCAACGTATTCTGGCGGGAGGGCAGTCGGTGACGATGCACCGCCCGATGCCGGCAACGAGCGCGACCGCGGTAAGCGATGCCCGGGTCCGCGCAGTCTACGACAAAGGCGCGGACAAGGGCGCGGTGGTCGAGATCGAGAACGTGCTCAAGGACCGGGCAGGGGGAACGCCGATCGCCACGCTGGTCACGACGCTGTTCGCCCGCGGCGACGGCGGCTGCGGTGCGCCGAACGCGGGCCAGCCGCCCGTGCATCGCGTGCCTGATCGCCTGCCGGACGCGCGGATCGAGTTGCCGACCACGATCGGCCAGGCCTTGCTCTACCGGCTGAACGGCGACCGCCACCCGCTCCATATCGATCCGGACTTCGCCGTCCGCGCGGGCTTTGCGCGGCCGATCATGCATGGCCTGTGCACCTTCGGCATCACCTGCCGCGGAGTCATGCTTGCCTTCGCGGGGAACGACCCGATCCGGATCGTCTCGCACGAAGCGCGGTTCAGCGGCTCGATCTATCCGGGTGAGACCATCGCGATGCGCTTGTGGCGCGACGACGACGTCATCTCGTTCGAGGCCACCGTCAAGGAGCGGGGAACGCCGGTGATCTCGGGCGGGCGCGCCCGGCTCGGCTAGTCGATCACGCGCAACCATTCCGCGGTGTCTGCGCGCGCGGTGCGAACCGCGTTCGCCGGATGCGCGACATCCTCGTAGCCGATCGCCATGCCGCAGAACAGCATGCGTTCGGGCGGCGTGCCCAGGAAGGCCGTCACCGTAGCCGGATAAGCCGCCCAGCATTCCTGCGCGCAAGTGGCGAGACCGGCGTCCATCGCGAGCAGCATGACGTTCTGGAGGAACATGCCGAGATCGGACCACTGAGGCGGTCCCATCTGCCGGTCGACCGTGCAGAAGATCGCGTCGCGTGCGCCGAAAAAGGCGTAGTTGTCGTCGAAGCGCCGCCGCCGCGCCGCTTTGTCCTCACGCGCGATGCGGAGCGCGCCATACATCGCTTCGCCGACCGCATGGCGACGGTCGCGATAGGGTGACGTCAGCGCCGGAGGATAGATCGGGTAGCCATGAGGCTCGCGCTCTCCGCGCGCGAGCTTGTCGGCCATGGTCGCCTTGAGCCGCGTCAGCGCATCGCCCGAAACGATGTCGACGTGCCAAGGCTGGAGATTGCCGCCCGAAGGCGCGCGTGCGGCTTCCTCGACGATGCGGTGCAGCGTTGCTGGCAGCACCGCCCGATCGAGGAACGCACGCACCGATTTGCGAGTGTCGATCGCCGCGCGCACTTCCATCAGAGGCCAGCGAGCGTCTTTGCGATGATGCCGAGCTGCACCTCGCGTGCGCCGCCGAAGATGGTCACGGCGCGGGCGTTCAGATAATCGGGGACGAGCACGTCCTCGACGCCGGCGATCTCCTCCGGCCAGCGCGCGGCGTCGCGGCCGAGCAGGGCGATACCGAGCTCGGTGACCGCTTGTTTGATCCGGCTGTTGCGTAGTTTGAGCACCGAAGAAACCGGGCCGGGATTCTCGCCAGGTGCGAGCGGCCCCAGCGTCTTCAACTCCATCATCTCGAAAACGTCGATGTCGATTGCAACTTCGGCGAAGCGCGTCATCAGCGTGGTGTCCGTGCGGGGAGCGCCGCCGCGCGTCTCGATCAGATCCATGATGCGGTCTAGCCGCTTCATTGCGGAGCGCAGACGGCCTGCGTTGAGGCCGGCGCCACGCTCGAACTCGAGCAGGTATTTGGCATAGCTCCATCCCTTGTTCTCCTCGCCGATCAGGTTGCGGCGCGGGACGCGCACGTCGTCGAGGAAGACCTGGTTGACGTCGTGCTCGCCGCCGATCGAGATGATCGGCCGGATATCCACGCCGGGCGCATCGAGATCGATCAGCAGCATGCTGATCCCCTCCTGCTTCCGCGCATCGGGATCGGTCCGGACCAGCGTGAACATCCGGTTCGCATGGTGCGCGTGGGTCGTCCAGATCTTGCTGCCGTTGACGACGTAGTCATCGCCATCGACCACCGCACGCGTGCTGAGCGAGGCGAGGTCGGACCCGGCATTGGGCTCGGAGAAGCCCTGCGCCCAGTAGTCCTCACCGCTCAGGATGCGCGGCAGGTAATGGACCTTTTGCTCTTCGGTGCCGAAAGCGATGATCACCGGCCCGATCAAACGCACGTTCAGCGGATAGATCAGCGGAGCGCCGGCCAGCGCGGCCTCGGTTTCGAAGATGAAGCGCTGGACACCCGTCCAGCCGCTGCCGCCATGCTCGACCGGCCACAGCGGAGCGATCCAGCCTTTCTCCGCCAATGCCTTGTGCCAGGGGACGGAGATCTCCGGCTCCGGATAGACGCCGGCGGTCATCGCCTGCCCTTCGCGCATCGCGTCGGTCAGCTTCTCCGTCAGGAAGTCGCGCACCTCGTCGCGGAACGCAGCGTCCTCGTGCGTGAGATCGAGGTTCATAGCACCGCACTCGAATGATGATGGCGAGGCGCCAGCACTTCGGCCGCATAGCGCGCCAGATGCGTCTCGGCGCTGCCGTATTGAACCTGAAAGGCGGTCAGCTTGCGGAAATAGCTGGCGACGGCCAGCTCGTCCGACACGCCCATGCCACCGTGGAGCTGGACCGCGTTCTTGGCGACGGCCTCGGCGGCGCGCGCGACCTTCACGCGGGCGGCCAGCAGCGTGCGCGATCCCGGGACCAGCGCGGCCAGCATGCACGCCGCGCGCGCTTCCTCGCAAGCCACGGCCATCTCCGCCCCGGTATGCTGGACCACCTGGAAGGCCGCGATCGGCTTGCCGAACTGCTGGCGCTGGCGGACATAGTCCATCGTCTGGGCATGCGCGGCGGCCATTGCCCCGACGGCTTCCCAGCAGGCCGCAAGCAGCGTGGCATCGAGGGCCGTCCGAAGTGCCTCGGTGCCGTGGGGCAACCGTTCGGCGGCAACGTCGTCCAGCGTGATCTCCGCCGCTTGGCTTCCATCGAGAAGGCGGATCGGCGAGATACCGATGCCGGCCCTATCCGCCGGCACCAGGTAGAGATCGTCCTGCGCCGCGACGAGCAGGACGTGCGCCGCGGCCGCGCCTGGGGCAAACGCCTTGCGGCCGTTCAGCCGCACGACGCCGTTGCCCGCATGGACGCGCGTTGTGGTTCCGACCATGTCCTCGAGCGCGAGCGCGAGCCTGGCCTCGCCGGTGATCGCTGGCGCGAGCCATCGCGCAATTTGCTCCTCGCTGCCTCCTTCCGCGAGCGCGATGCCCGCGGTTATCGTCGAGGCGAGCACCGGCTCGATCAACAGATGGCGGCCGCATGCCTCCATCACCAGTCCAAGCGTCAGCGCGTCGGTGCCGAGCCCGCCCATCGTTTCGGGATAGGGCAGCGCGAGCACGCCCAACTCGGCCAGCCCCGACCAGACCGCGGGATTGATCCCGTCCGGTGCCGCAAGGCTCGCGCGGCGCCGTTCGAAATCGTAGTTGCGTTCGAGAAAGCGCTGGACCTCTGCGCTGAACAGCGCCTGTTCCTCGGAAAGTTCGAGCTGCATCAGAAAGACTCCCCCGATCGCGAACCCGTCATGTCGGGCATGTCCAGCGGGACGGTCGGGGCCGCGCGTCCGCTCGCGGCTGGTTCGTCAAAACCGGCAGGGTTCCTTAGAGTGCGGCAGGCTTTTGAAAGAAGGCGGAATTCCGCCGGACTTCCTTGGACAGCCAGTCGAGAAATTCCGAAATCCGGCTTGAATGCCGGACGTCCTCGCGAATCACGAGCCAGAAGCTCTGCTCCAACGAGATCTCGTCGGGGAGCACCGCGACGAGCCGCGGATTCGCATGTCCCGTGAAATAGGGGAGTAGGCCGATGCCGCCGCCGCTCTCGATCACGCGCTCCTGCACGGCGCTGCTGGTCGTCCGGATCGCGGTGACGATTTCGGCGGAGATCACTTCGGCATACTCGGTGGGATGCCCCGGGACGACGTTCCGGATATAGCCGACGAAGCGATGCGCCGCGAGGTCCGCGCGCTCTCGGATCGGCGGATGCGATGCGAGATAGTCCGCGCTTGCATAGAGGTGCAGGGTCGTGTCCGCCAGTCGCCGCGTCAGAAGCGGACCGCGAACCGGCTGCGCGGGCAGGATGGCGATATCCACCTCGCGTTTGAGCGGGTCCGAATACCAACTTGGCGAGATCAGATCGAACTCGACGCGTGGATGCTGCCGCTGGAAGCCATCGAGCCGCGACGCGAGGAAGTGGGTGGCGAACGATTCCGGCGCGGCGAGGCGGATCAGGCCGCCGGCCTCGTCGCCCACGCCCGCTTCGGCCGCTTCCAGCATCGCGGCTTCGGCGCGTTCTGCATAGGCGAGCAGCTGCACGCCGCGCGGGGTCAGCACATGCTGGCCGCCCTGCTGCTCGAACAGCGTCGCATTCATCGAATGTGCGAGCCGCGCCAGGCGCCGGCTCATCGTCGTCGGGTCGATGCCGATACCGCGCGCGGCCGATTTCAGGCTCGGATTCCGCGCCTGCGCCAGGAAGATGCGCAGATCGTCCCAGTTCATCAAGATGCGCACCTCCTCTGCGCGGAGCCGGTATCTGCACGATTGGCCGGGCTGGTGCAAATCCGGGCATTCAGTTCGCGGTCCCCATCCCGCCGCTGAGGGGCAGCACTGCTCCGGTGAGGTAGGCGCCCGCGCGCGAGCCCAGGAAGATGACGGTTCCCGCGATATCCTCGATCGCGCCTACTCGACCGAGCGGGATGTCCCACTTGTCCTGACTTCCGTCCTCACGGAAGAACGGCGCGGTCATGCGCGACGGAAACACGCCCGGCGCGATCGCATTGACCGTGATCCCTTCGGATGCGAGACGGCGTGCGAGATGCCGGGTCAGCATCAAGACTGCCGCCTTGCTCGAGCTGTAAGAGAAGCTTTCGGTTTCCGGAGGTTCGATGCCCGCCAGCGAGGAGATGTTGATCACCCTTGCTGGTTCGCCGGCACGGGCCGCCGTGCGCAACAGCGGCAGCAGATGGCGCGTCAGGTCGAACACGCCAGTGACGTTGACGGTCATCACCTTGTCGAAGGCATCGCGCGGAAACGCGTCGATCGGCGCACCCCAGGTGGCGCCGGCATTGTTGACGAGGATATTCAGGCGATCCTCGCGTGTCGCGACCGAGTCGGCAATGGCGCGGCAGCCCTCCGGCGTTCCGAGGTCGGCGGCGATGCCGTGGCAAGGTCCAATAGCGCTGAGCGCCGCCACGGTCTCGTCGAGTTCCGGCTGCTTGCGTGCACAGATGTAGACGCGCGCGCCCGCGCGAAGCAGGCCTTCCGCCACCATCCGTCCGATGCCGCGGGATCCGCCGGTGACCAGCGCTACTGCGGCGGTCACGTCGAAAAGCTTGAACGCATCCACGCTCAGGCCGCTTCGGCAACGGTCGTGGCTTCGGCCTCATACAGGCTGCCGCCACGTGCCGCGATCTCGCGGAGGAAAGCGGGCGGTGCGAAGCGTGCGCCGTATTTCTGCGCCAGCGCATCGCAGCGCGCCACGAATTCGGCGACGCCGACCATGTCGATCAGGCTGGCCGGACCGCCGGTCCAGCGCGCGAAGCCCCAGCCGAGCACTGCGCCGACATCGACCGAACGCGGATCGCTCACCACGCCTTCCTCCATGCAGCGCGCGGCTTCGAGCGCCTGGCGATAGAGCAGTCGGGTGCGGATTTCCTCGATCAACTCGGGCGAGGGCCTGGCGATCCTGACGGGGGCGATGTCCGACAGCCCCGTCCACAGCGTTTTGGGGCCGCCTTCCGGATAGTCGTAGAAGCCCTTGCCGTTCTTGCGCCCGAACCGGCCGAAATCTTCGACCATGCGCGTCACGATGGCGTCGCGCGCTTCCGGCTTGTAGGCATCGCCCAGATCCTCGCGGGTCTGCTTGCGGACCTTGTAGACGAGGTCGATCGCCACGTCGTCGACCAGCTCGAGCGGGCCGCGCGGCATGCCGGTCATGCGTCCGACGTTGTCGATGATCGCAGGGGCTATCCCTTCGGCGAACATCTCCATGCCTTCCGCCGAATAGGTTCCGAAGCAGCGTGACGTGTAGAAGCCGCGCGCATCGTTGACGACGATCGGCGTCTTGCGGATGCGATCGATGTAGTCGAGCCCCTTGGCTAGCGTTTCGGGCGATGTCTTTTGGCCGCAGATCACTTCGACCAGATCCATCCGGTCCACCGGCGAGAAGAAGTGCAGGCCGATGAACGAATCCGGGCGAACAGATGCTTCGGCCAGGCCGGTGATCGGCAAGGTTGAGGTGTTCGAGGCGAGCACCGCTCCGGGCTTGAGCAACGCTTCGGCCTTTTTCGTCACCTCGGCTTTGAGCTCGCGATTCTCGAACACCGCCTCGACCACGAGGTCGGCGCCCTCGATCAGCGAATAGTCGGCGCTTGCGGTGATCCGCGCCAGCAGGGCATCGCCTGCCTCGCGCGTCATTTGCCCACGCGCGACGGCCTTCTCGACGACCTTTTCGCTATGGGCCTTGCCCTTGGTCGCCGCGTCCTCGGACACGTCCAGCAGGACAGTCTCGATCCCGGCCGCCGCCTGGACGAAAGCGATCCCCGCACCCATCATGCCGGCGCCGAGCACCGCGGCCTTTTTCGTCTCCCATTTAGGGAAGCCCGCTGGACGCAGCGCGCCCTTGCGGAGCGCCTGGATCGATTGGAACTGGGTGCGGATCATTGCCTTGGCCTGGGGCGTCTGTCGGGTTTTGAGGAAATAGCGGCTCTCGATCCGCAGCCCCGCTTCGATCGGCACCTGCACCCCTTCATAGACGCAGCGCAGGATATTCTCCTGTGCAGGATAATTGCCGAAGCTGCGCTTCTTGACGGTGGCCGAGCCGGCGATGATGGCCGGGCCGCCCGCGCCGTATGGTCCGCCGCCAGGAAGCTGATAGCCTTTGCGATCCCACGGCTGGAGCGGTTCCGGCGTCGTCGCCAGCCACGCACGCGCCGCCGCGATCGTCTCGCCCGGCTCGGCCAGCGCGTGCACCAAGCCGAGCCGATGTGCTTCCTCGGCGCGCAAGGGCTTGCCTTCGAGCAGCAACGGCAGCGCTTTGGCGATGCCGATCAGGCGCGGCAGCCGCTGCGTGCCGCCGCCGCCGGGCAGCAGGCCGACGTTGGCTTCGGGCAGGCCGAGCTGAAGCCTCGGGCTGCGCGCCGCGACGCGATAGTGGCACGCGAGCGCGATCTCGAGACCGCCCCCCAGGGCGAGACCCTCCAGCGCGACGGCGACCGGCTTGCCGCAGGTCTCCAGCCGGCGGAGGAGCGCGTTCAGCCGATAGGCCCGTTCGAGAGCCTCGCGTTGCTCGGCTTCGCCTTTCGACTGGCCGGCATTCTGCGCCTGATGGCCCAGATCCGCTCCGGCGCAGAAGCCGTTGGCCTTGCCGGAAGCGAGCACGACACCCTTGATCGCGTCGTCGCCGGCGATGCGCTCGACGAGCGGGCCCAGTTCCGCCATCACCTCGGGCGTGATCGTGTTCATCGTGCGTCCGGGCACGTCGAGCAGCACTTCGGCGATGCCGTCTGCTCCGGTCTGGATCGAGAAACATTCCATCTGCAAATTTCCTCAGACGCGTTCGATGATCGTCGCGACGCCCATGCCGGCGCCGACGCACAGGGTGATGAGCGCGGTTTCCTTGTCCGATCGCTCGAGTTCGTCGACCGCGGTGCCGAGGATCATCGCCCCGGTCGCGCCGAGCGGATGACCCATCGCGATGGCGCCGCCGTTGACGTTCATCTTGTCATGCGGGATCGCGAGTTCCTTCATCATCTTCAGGACGACCGAGGCGAATGCCTCGTTGAGCTCGTAAAGGTCGATGTCCTCGGGCGTCATCCCGACCTTCCCGAGAGCCTTCCGCGTCACATAAGTGGGGCCAGTCAACATGATCGTCGGCTCGGAGCCGATGGCCGCCATCGCCTTCACGCGCGCGCGGGGCTTTAGGCCCAGTCGATCGCCGGCCTCCTTGCTGCCGAACAGGACGCCCGCCGCCCCATCGACGATGCCGCTCGAATTGCCGGCGTGATGGACGTGGCTGATCCGGTCGATTTGCGGATACCGCTGAACGGCGATGCCGTCATAGAAGGTATCGCCCTGCTCCTGAAAGGCGGGCTTGAGCGAAGCGAGCGACTGCATCGTCGTGCCCGGCCGCATATGCTCGTCGTGGTCCAGAATGGTCAGGCCGAGCTGATCCTTGACTGGCACGACCGAGCGGGCGAAGCGTCCCTCGCTCCAGGCGCGGGCGGCGCGGATCTGGCTCTCCATCGCATAGGCATCGACGTCTTCGCGGCTGAACCCCTCCAGCGTGGCGATGATATCGGCGCCGATGCCCTGAGGCACGAAGCAGGTGTCGAGCGCGACCGAAGGATCGGTCGGCCAGGCGCCCCGGTCCGTGCCCATGGGAATGCGCGACATGGCCTCGACGCCGCCGCCGACCGTCATTTCCGCTTCGCCGGAGATGATTTTGGACGCCGCGATATTGCAGGCATCGAGACCCGACGCGCAGAACCGATGCACTTGGATACCGCCGGTCGTCTCGGCATAGCCGGCCATCATCACCGCGGTGCGCGCAATATCCGAGCCTTGCTCGCCACTGGGCGTGACGCACCCGAGAACCACATCCTCGACGTTGGCGGTATCGATTCCGTTCCGGTCCCTGAGCGCCTGCAGCACTTGCGTGGCCAGCGAAACCGAGGTGATTTCATGCAGCGCGCCGTCTTTCTTGCCCCGTCCACGCGGCGTGCGCACCGCGTCATAGATATAGGCGTCGGTCATAAATTCTCCCTAGATGCGAAGGAGCGCAATGCGTCGAAGTCGGATTTGCAGGGCCTGCCCAAGGCTTCCGGCACGGAGCATGCAAGCCCGCGGCGGTTGAATTCATATGCCTTGGACCGATGCCGCGTGGCGGCGTCTTGCCGTGCCCCTCTCCAATTACATCTTGCGTCTCTTCGCCCTCGTCTCTGGCGCGATTTAGCAGAGTCAGAGGCCGTAGCCGCAAGCTACAAGTCCGCAGCCGGGACAGCGAAATTGCAGATCGATTGGCGAAAAATCCCCTTGCGCCAAATCCTGCCGGGCCATCTTTATCGCGCTCGGAAGATCTGCACAGCGGCAGGTCGCGAGTAGGGAAGATAATCGGCACGCCGTTTTCGGCCGCCGCTGCTCCGCTCGAAGTTGTGTCGGAAGGCGGGAATGTCTTTGCTTGACGTCGTCGAACCTGATTTCATGCGCGACGACGAACTCGTCATGCTGCGCCAATCCTTTGCCCGCTTTCTCGAACGCGAGGCGCCGCCGGAGCGCACCGCTCGGTGGCGCGAGCAGGGCATGGTGGATCGCGAGTTCTGGACGAAGGCCGGCGAAGCCGGGTTTCTGGGCGTATCGCTGCCCGCCGAATATGGCGGCGGTGGGGGAGACATTCGTCACGATGTCGTGCTGATCGATGAGGTGGTGCGCAAGGAGGCGAGCGGCTTCGCGATCTCGCTGCACAACGGCGTGGTAAGTCCATATTTCGCCACGCACGGCACGGAGGAGCAGAAGCGACGCTGGATTCCGCGGCTTTCGAATGGTGAATTGCTGGCCGGCGTAGCGATGAGCGAGCCGGACGTGGGATCGGACCTGCAGAAGATGCGGACGACCGCGATCCGCGACGGAAACGGGTATCGGATCAACGGGCAGAAGACGTTCATCACCAATGGCCAGCTTTCCGATCTGATCGTCGTCGCGGCCAAGACCGACCCCGGCGCGGGGGCGCGGGGGGTGTCGCTGCTCGTCGTCGAGACCGACGATGCCGAAGGTTTCCGCCGCGGGCGCAAGCTCAAGAAGATCGGCAACGAGGCGCAGGACACGTCGGAGCTGTTTTTCGACAATGTCTGGGTGCCGGCCGACAATCTGCTCGGGGCCGAGGAAGGGCAGGGCTTCCGCCAGCTGATGACGGAACTTCCCAAGGAACGGCTGATCATCGCGTTGCAGGCGATGGCGATGATCGAGGTCGCGATCGAGGAGACGATCAGCTACGTCAAGGAACGGCGGCTGTTTGGCCAGGCGCTGATCGATTTCCAGAACACGCAGTTCAAGCTTGCGGAAGCCAAGACCGAAGCGACGATCGCGCGCACTTTCGTCAACGAGTGCCTGCGCGAACTCCACGAAAAGCGCCTGACGACGACCAAGGCGTCGATGGCGAAATACTGGATCAGCGAGCTTCAGGGCAGGATCGTCGACACGTGCCTCCAGATGTATGGCGGATACGGCTATATGGACGAATACCGCATCGGCCGCATGTATAAGGACGCGCGCGTCACGCGCATCTACGGCGGCGCGAACGAGGTCATGAAGGTCGTGATCGCGCGGTCGCTGTGACCGGCTATTTCGATCTGTCGGGCAAGGTGGCGCTCGTCACGGGGGGCAGTCGCGGGCTTGGGCTGGAGATGGTCCGCGCGTTCGCGACGCAGGGCGCCGACGTGATCGTGGTAAGCCGGAAGATCGAAGCGTGCGAAGAAGCCGCGCACATGGTCGAAGGGCTCGGGCACCGCGCGTTGCCGCTTGCCTGCAACGTTGGCCGATGGGACGCGATCGAGCCGCTGGTCGGCGCAGCCTATGCCGCGTTCGGCAAGCTCGACATCCTGGTCAATAATGCCGGGATCGGCCCGGTCACGCCGTCGTCGTCGCAGATGACCGAGGAACTGTTCGACAAGACCGTGGCGGTCAACTTCAAGGGGCCGTTCCGCCTGTCCGCGCTGGTGGGAGACCGGATGGTCGCGGCCGGTTCGGGCTCGATTATCAACGTCGGCAGCACAGGGGCGATCAAGGCGAGCAGGGCCTATCCGGTCTATGCCGGCGCGAAAGCGGCGATAAACATCATGACGCGGGCGCACGCGCTGGAGTTCGGCCCGAAGGTCCGGGTCAATGCGATCATGTGCGGGCCGTTCTGGACCGACATCTCGAAAAGCTGGCGCGAGGAAGCGGACAGGAATTCGCCGGCCGCGGTCCAGCGGATCGGACGGCCGGAGGAGATCGCGACGACCGCGCTGTATCTTGCGAGCGATCGTTCCAGCTTCACGACCGGATCGGTGGTCGCGCTCGATGGAGGCCTGCCGTGACAGGGGCCGCGATTGGCGGCGTGATCGAGGACGTTCGGCCGCAGCACGCCTTCGATGTCGAACGCCTCGCGGCATGGCTCGAGACGGCGGTGCCGGGCTATGTCGGTCCCTTGACCATCGGCCAGTTCGCGGGAGGGCAATCGAACCCGACCTATATCCTGAAGACCCCGGCCAGAGCCTATGTGCTGCGGCGCAAGCCGCCGGGCGTGCTTGTCGCTTCGGCCCATGCGGTCGATCGCGAATTCCGGGTGATGGAGGCGTTGCATGGCGTCGGCTTCCCCGTGCCAGAGCCGATCGCCTATTGCGACGATCCCGGCGTGATCGGCACGGTGTTCTACGTCATGGCGCATGTGCCCGGCCGGGTGTTCCGCGACTGCACGATGCCCACCGTCGGCAAGGCCGAACGCGCTGCCATCTACGATTCGGTCAATGCCACGCTCGCCCAGTTGCACAGCTTCGATCCCAAAACGCTGGGACTGTCCGACTTCGGGCGGGCCGGAAACTATTTCGCGCGGCAGATCGCCCGCTGGACCAAGCAATATCGCGGGGCCGAGACCGGGACCGTCGCGGAAATGGAGCGGCTGATCGAATGGCTTCCCCGGCTGGTTCCGGCCGACGAGGAGGCGGGGCTGCTCCACGGCGACTTCTCGTTCCACAACGTGCTGATCCATCCGACGGAGCCGCGCGTCGTCGCGGTGATTGACTGGGAGCTGTCGACCACCGGCCATCCGTTCGGCGACCTGATGTATCATTTGATGGACTGGTATCGGCCGCCGGGCCTGAGCGACCGCAACCAATTGACGGACAAGGACGCCGAGGCCCTGGGCGTGCCGAATCTGGAGCGGTATCTCGCGCTGTATTGCGAGCGGATCGGACGCGAGCCGCCGGCCAACCTCGGCTTCTACCAAGCCTACAATTGCTTCCGGCTGGCCGCGATCCTGCAAGCGATCGTCGGCCGCGCGAAAGCGGGAACCGCCGCCGCCGACAACGCCGCGTCGCAGATCGCGCGGGTCCGCCCTTATGCGGAAGCCGGCTGGCGTTATCTGGAACCACTGATCGACCGGGAGCGCACCCATGTGGGATTTTGAAACCGATCCCGAGTTCCAGGCGAAGCTGGACTGGGCCGACGCCTTCGTGCGCGACGAGGTCGAGCCGCTCGACCTCGTCCTGGGCAGTCAGTATGATGTCGGGAATCCGGACAACGTCCGTTTGGTCCGGCCGCTCCAGGAGCGGGTGAAGGCGCAGGGGCTATGGGCGTGCCATCTCGGGCCGGAGCTCGGCGGTCAGGGCTATGGCCAGCTCAGGCTTGCGTTGCTCAACGAGATACTAGGGCGCTCGGCGTTCGCGCCTGTGGTGTTCGGCACCCAGGCTCCGGATACCGGAAACGCCGAGATCCTCGCTCACTACGGCACGCCCGAGCAGAAGGCCCGCTATCTTCAGCCGTTGCTCGAAGGCAGGATCGTATCGTGCTTCTCGATGACCGAGCCGCAGGGGGGCTCTGACCCTGCGGTATTTCGCACGCGCGCGCGGATCGTCGACGGAATGTGGGAGATCAGCGGAGAGAAATGGTTCTCCTCGAACGCGCGCTGGGCCGATTTCCTGCTCGTCATGGCGATCACCGAGCCCGAGGAGCCGGTGCATTCGCGCATGTCGATGTTCATCGTGCCCGGCGATACGCCCGGAATCGAGATCGTCCGCAACGTCGGCTATCTCGGCGACCGCGAGCCGTCGCACGCCTATATCCGTTATCACCGGGTGCGCGTGCCGCTCGATCACATGCTGGGCGGACGGGGGCAGGGCTTCACCGTGGCGCAGACCCGGCTCGGCGGAGGGCGCATCCACCACGCGATGCGCACCGTCGGCGAAGCGCGGAAGGCGTTCGACATGATGTGCCAGCGTGCGGTCTCGCGCTTCACCCAGGGCGAGGCGCTGGCGAACAAGCAGATGGTGCAGGAAAAGATCGCCGACAGTTGGATCGAGCTCGAGCAGTTCCGCCTGCTCGTTCTTCGCACCGCGTGGAAGATCGACAAGGAGAAGGACTATGCCAAGGTCCGCGGAGATATCTCCGCGATCAAGGCGGCGATGCCGCGCGTGATGCGCGACATCGTGATCCGTGCGCTGGAGGTGCATGGATCGCTGGGCCTGTCCAGCGAGATGCCGTTCATGCGGCAGCTTGCAGCATCGTTCGTGGTGCAGTTCTCGGACGGCCCCACCGAAGTCCACAAGGTGCAGCTCGCCCGGCAGATCCTTCGCGCTTATGCGCCTTCGACAGACACTTTTCCCGAATACGACCTGATCCATGCGAGGGAGCGGGCGCTGGTCAAGCTCGGCGGCGCAGCGGCGCGCGCGCCGACCTGAGGCCCGGCCTCGAAACGATGACGTCTTTGCCCAGCCTGCCGCACCTGGCGATCCGGACGTTGGCAGATATTCCGCGCCATCACGCTGCGATCAGGCCCGACGCCGTCGCCTTTGTCTTCGAGGGGCGCGAAACGAGCTTCGCACAGCTCCAGCAGCGCTCGAGCCGCATCGTCCGGGCACTCCTGGCCTCCGGCGTCGGGAAGGGCGACCGCATCGCCTATGTCGGCGAATGCCGATCGCTATTTCGAACTGGTGCTGAGCGCAGCCAAGATGGGGGCGGTCATGTCGCCGATCGGCTGGCGGCTTGCTCCGGCGGAAGCGGCCTACATCCTGCGCGATTGCCAAGCAAAGATCCTGCGGCGGGCGCTCCGCGAGCCTTTCTGGCAGGGACATGTGCGCCGCGTGAACTAGGCTCAGGACTCATTGATTGAGCCAGAAGATGAAGCTGGCGGCGAAGGCGATGGCAGACATGAAGATATGGGCGCATCGGTCGTATCGTGTGTGGATGCACCGCCAGTCCTTGAGGCGTCCGAACATGTTCTCGATGCGATGTCGCTGCCGATAGAGGATGCGATCGTGCGGGATGGCGGTCGTGCGGTTGCGTTTTGCCGGGATGCAGGGGGAGATGCCGCGTGCGGCGAGGGCGTTGCGGAACCAGTCGGCGTCATATCCCCGGTCGGCGAGCATCGCGGCGGCAAGCGGCAAGGCATCGACCAGCAAGGCGGCGCCCTTGTAATCGCTGGCCTGTCCTTCGGTCAGCACCAGGCGGATGGGTCGACCGCTGCCGTCACAGACCGCGTGGAGCTTGGTCGTCAGCCCGCCGCGGCTGCGTCCGATACAGCGGGATAGAGCCCCTTTTTGAGCAGGCTCCCGTGTAGAATCTGGCCCATAGCGCATCCCTCCACTCGCTCGCAGATGATGCACCATCAAATGTCGGGACCATACACCTAGTCGAATTCTGACGCCTCAGTCGGGGATCGGTGTTAGCAGCGGCGCGCCGGCGAAGTAGCGGCGCAGGGTCTCGCTGAGGTGCGCTTGGGAGCCTTCGATGCTCGCCCGTGCCCATCCGGCGATGTGCGGGCTCAATGCGACATTGTCCAGGTCGCGCCACTTCGCCGCATCGCTCGGCTCGCGGGCGAAGACGTCGAGGCCAGCGCCCGCGAGCCGCTCGTTCCGCAGCGCATCGAGTAGCGCGTCCTCGTCGACCGCGATGCCGCGCGATATGTTGACGAGATATCCGTCGGACCCAAGCGCTGCGAGCACGTCCGCATCGACGATGTTCGCCGTCTCGGCATCGGCCTTGAGCGCCAGGATCAGCACGTCGCTGTCCCGTGCCAGGGCGATCAGGCTGTCGGCGCGGGGCCAGCGGACCTGCTTGGGACGAGGCCCCCACCAGGCGATCGTTCCGCCGATGGGCTCGATCCGCTCGGCGATCGCGGTTCCGATCGCCCCGAGACCGACGATGCCGTAGCGCAGCGTGCGCATCGACGGCGTCATGCGGATCGGCACCGGGACGGTCCATTCGCTCGAACGGACCATGCGATCGCCTTCCGACAAGCGCCGGACCGTCGAGATGGTGAGCCCGACCGCCACGTCCGCGACGTCTTCGTGATTGGTGGCGGGACAATAGCTCAGCGATACCCCGCGTGCGCGCATTGCCTTGACGTCGACGCCGCCATAGCCGGCGCCGTAAAAGGCGATCAGTCCCAGATTTGGCAGGCGGTCGGTCAGTTTCGGCCGGATCGGAATGCTGCCTGCGGTGACCAGGACGCGGACCTCGGCTCCGCGCTCGGCGAGAAACGCATCGCGATCGGCAAGCTCGCCCCACCACACGATATCGCAATGCGGTTCGATGCCCGGCGCCGAGGCTGTGCGCGACGTCATCAGGACGAGCGCCAGCGGCTTGTTCGCCGTGGCCATCAGGCGACCTCCACCCGGTTGCGGGCGAGCTCCTTCCGAACCATCTCGACGAGCTGGGGGCGATTGATCTTGAGGTTCGCCGCCATCAGCGGGAAGCTGTCGAAAATGAGGACATGATCGACCTTGATCGCATCCGGCCGCTCGGCGAGGAACGCCTGGAGGTCCTTGGGCCTTGCCTGCATGCCCGGACGGAGCGTCACCGCGGCGCAGATCAGGTTGGTCGCGACCGAATCTTCGATCCCCACCGTGACGGCGATGCTGACGGCGGGATGCTCGGAAAGTTGTGCGTCGACCAGCCGGGGGAAGACTTTCACGCCGTTGGATTCGAGCGCGAAGGCGGTCCTATCCGCGACGTAGAGATAGCCGTTCTCCTCGATCCGCCCGACATCGCCGGTGCAGATCCATCCGTCGCGCACGGTTTCTGCGGTCTTGTCGGGAAGGCCGATATAGCAGGCCATCTGGCCCGGTGAGCGGACGGCGATCTCGCCGACCTCGCCGGCCGGCATGGGGCGATTGTGCTCGTCCCGGATCTCGATCTCCACGCCCGGCAGGGCGCGTCCGGAGGAAATCAGCAGCTCGGGGCGATCCACATCGTGGTCGTCGGGCAACAGGAACGCCGATCCGCCGCCGGTCTCGGTCGAGCCGTAGGAGGCGACGAAGATCGAACCGAACCGTTCGATCGCGCTGCGCAGGCGGGCCGGGGTGATCGGTTCGCCGCCGTGGAAGATGAGCTGCACCTGACCGCGGATCCAGTCGACGTCCTGCTGGTCGGCGAGCGTGTAGATCATGCGGGTGGCCATGAACAGCACGTTGCATCGGTGCAGGCGGCCGAGCCGACTGATCTCCGGAAGATCGAAATTGCCGAGCGTGACCAGCGTGCCGCCGCGCATCAGCGTCTGGATGAGGCCGAGCTGCATCACCTGATAGCCGGTGCGGTAGACGACCGCGACCGGCCGGAGCGGAAAGGGCACGCTCGCCATGATCATCGTCGCGAGCGCCGCGGCCGATTCGCCGGTGAAGCCTTGCGGCTTGGGAAGGCCGGTCGATCCGCCGGTGAAGGAGAGGATCGCGAACTCGCCGGCGGGCTTGCACCGGATCGGTGCGGGCTCGAGCTGGTCGAGCAGACCGTCGATCGCCTCGCATCCCTCGAACGCCGCGGTGACGAGGCACTCGACCGGGATCGCCTCGATGAAGCCGCGCGCCCGTGCGCCGAACGCCCGGGGATCGACGACGACGCTGTCGAGGCTGCCGCTCGCGATGCGGTGCAGCAGAGTCTCGTCGGGCATCGCCGGCGGCATCTCCGCGAACGCGAGGCCCGCGATCTGCGAGGCCATGAACGTCGCGAGATAGTCCAGGCTCATCGGGACCGCCACGCCGAGCCGGTGGCCCGGGCCATAGCCGCGCGCCTCGAACAGCGCGATGAGCTTGCCGACACGCTCCGCAAGGGCGCGGTAGGTGACCTTGGCGTCGCCGTCGATGATCGCGACATGGTCGCGATTTCGCGTCAGTGCCTGCGCAAAATGCGCGGCAAGCGTCGGCTGGTGGATCGCGTTCGCCGTCATCCGTCCGTGCCTCCGTTCAGCGGCGAGACGCGGCCGAGATATTCGATCAGGCCCGTGGCGAAGATGTTGTTGTCGTCGCCGACGACCATGTGGTCGGCATCCTCGATGGTCGTGACCTCGAGCTGCGGGATCAGCGCGCGCAGCTTCGCGATGCCTTCGTCGGTAACGATATCGCTGTGTCCTCCCCGAACCAGCAGGACCGGGCAGGTCACCTTGGCGGCGAACCCTTCGACCAGCGCGACGTCGACCGGAGGATTGCGCTTCAGCCGTGCCGGGTCCCAGTGCCAGTGGAACCGTCCGTCTTCACCCTGACGCAGATTCTTGAGCAGGCCGGCGGCATCGTTCGGCTTGCGGTGGCCGGACCGATAGGCGGCGACGGCCTCGGCTGCCTCGTCGAGACTGGCGAAGCCGTCGAGATGCGCGCGCATGAACCCCTGAATGCGACCGCTGCCGCGCGTGCCGACGCGGGGCACGACGTCGACCAGCACGATCGAGCGCACGTCCAGATCCCGCAGATGCGAGAAGGCGACCAGCGAGCTCAGCCCGCCCCATGACGCTCCGACGAGATTGACGCCGCGCCCCGTGGCGGTGGCGCGGACGACACTCTCCATGTCGGCGGCGGTGACCGGCAGGTCGTAGTCCTCGTCCTCGGCCCAGCCGCTGTCGCCATGGCCGCGCAGGTCCATCGAAACGGTGCGATAGCCCGCCTCCACCAATAGCTGGGCCGTGTCCTTCCACGAATGGCGGGTCTGTCCGCCGCCGTGCGCGAGGCTGACCAGCGGTGCGTCGTCCGGGCCGCCCACATCGGCTACGATCCGCAGGCCCTTGGCCCCGACGAAAGTTTGCGGGGCCAGCGGCTCCGTCTTCAGTTCCACGTGTCCTGTCATGCTCCAGGGTCCTGTTTTGCGATCCTGCTCGCCAGCAGGTCGTCGATGACGGCCGCCTCGATCCCCGCGTTACCCAGGACTTCGATCGTATCGCTGCCATGGCGCGGCGCGATGCGCGGCGGTGCATAGTCGAGCCCGTCGATCCGGGCAGGAAACGTCACGTAGGTGAAGGGACCGATCCCGGCGTCCTCGCGCTCGAGCAAGATGCCGCGGGCCTGGATATGGGGATCGGACGGCACATCCTCGATCGCATGGGCCGGGCCCATCGGGGTGCCCAGCGGCGCGGCGTCGGCCATCCATTCGTCGAGCGTGCGCGTGCGGAAGATCGCCTGCACCTCGTCGCGCAATCCCGGCGTGCTCTCGCCGAAATCGATATGGAGGTCGGGGCTGAAGGTGCCGGCGAGGTCCTCTCGCCCGGCCAGGGTGCAGAACGCTTCCCAAAACTTCCGTTCGACCGCACCGAACAGCATGAACTTGCCGTCCTTCGTCTCGTAGAGCTGATAGCGCGCCGAGCCTTCCGGCCACTTGGCCTCGTAGCTTGCCTGCTTCCTCGAAAGCGACTTGAACTCGGTGATCCGGTCGTAGTTGAGCGTATAGACGATGCCCTGCCATGCCGCGGCGAGCACCGCGTCCGACGCGCCGACGTCGATGTATGCTCCCTCGCCGGTGCGGCCGCGGCGGACCAATGCCGCGAGCGCGGCGGTGGTGGCGGCTTCGGCCGCCAGATAGGATGCGGCGCTGCTTTCCTCGACGCCGCCCATATACTGCACGCCGCGCGCGCGCTGGGGTCGTCCGTCGGGGCCGATCCTGGCCGGAAGCCCGCCGGGGAGCGCGGTCATCTGGTAGCCGTGCGTCGGAATGTTGGCATAGGGGCCGTGCGCGCCATAGCCGGTGCACTGGACATAGATGATATCGGTCTTGACCGCCTTCAGCGCCGCGTAGCCGATCCCCATCTTATCGGCGGCGCCGGCGCGCATGCCATCGATGAAGACATCGGCCTGCTTCACCAGCTCGAGGAAGGCCGCCCGTCCGCGCGGATCGCGCACGTCGAGCGCGACGCTGCGCTTGTTCTTGTTGACCTGGAGGTGCGCGGGACTGACGCGCGGTTTGATCTGGCCGAGGATATCGCGGATATAGTCCCCACGCACGGGGTCCTCGATCTTGGTCACTTCGGCCCCCAGATCGGCGAAGAACATGCCCACCGTGTCGCCGTTCAACAGCAGCGCGCATTCGAGAACCTTGACGCCCTCGAGCAACCGATATCCCCCGCGCACGCTCATGCCTTGCGCGCCTGGCCGGGGTAGTTGCCCCCGCCGAAGCGGGCATCGAGGGCGGCATAGTCGGGAACGAGCCCCTTCATCGGCATCTTCTGAACGATGTGGAGTGCGCGCGGAATCTTGTATCCGGCGATGCGATCCTTGAGGTAGGCGCGCAACGTCTCCAGGGTAAGGTGAGCGTCGGGCGCGAGCGCCACGATCCCGGTAACGATCTGCGACCATATCGGATCCGGCGTGCCGATGATCGCCGCCGCGGTGATCGCCGGATGCGACTTGATCGCCGCTTCGACCTCAGCCGGATAGACATTCTCCCCGCCGGTCTTCACCATCTGGAGCATCGGTCCCGCGAAGCTGATCGTGCCGTCCGCATCGCGCCGCGCGAGGTCGGTAGTGCGCCACCAGTCGCCGCGCATGCGCTCCGCGTTGAGCTCCGGCCGGTTCCAGTAGCCGAGGCCCGCGCTCGCGCCACGTATCCATAGTTCGCCCAGCTTGCCCGGCGGTGCGTCGGTCCCGTCCGGATTGACGACCCGGGCCTCCGCGAAAGGGGCGATCCGCCCGGAGAACGGCGTGCTGCCGCCGAGCGCATGAAGGACGATCGGGCCGGCGACCTCGGTCTGTCCGGTGCCGCCGATCTCCGGGCCGCTGCCGGTCATCTCCTTCCAACCCGGGATGTCGAGTGAGCTGCGGAAGCTCGACAGGTCGAAGCGCCGGTCGGCATTGTATTCGGCGATACGCGCGGCGATCGGGGGGTGAAGCCGGCCGGTGACGATCTTTTCCCGGTGGATCAGCTCGCACAATGCTTGCGCCTCGGTGCGCCGCGCGATCGCCACCTTGCCGCCCATCATGAAGGTCGGGAGCAGGTCGAGCCAGGCGACGATATGGAACATCGGCGTGGAGACCAGCCCGACATTGTCCCGCCCGATGCCCAGCGCGCTGGTGTGCGTCAGCATCTGCAGGAACAGGCCGACGTCGGAAAGCTGCGCACCGTTCGGTCGCCCCCCGAAAGCCGCGGAGTAGAGGATCAGCAGCGGGCGGTTGATCGAATCCGTCCCGGCTTCCTCGCCGGCTTCGGCGGCGGCGGCGGCGATGCGGCCTTCGTAGCTTTCGGCATCGTCACCGTCGTGCCGGATCCACATGGCGTCGCTGTCGGCGGCGGTGCGCGCCTCGACCGTGACGTCGCCGACCTCCTCCTGCTGCCAGAAGATCACCCGGGCATCGATATCGCGGATGACGAAGGCGAGTTCGGCCACGGACTGCCGCCAGTTGGCGACGCACAGGCCGGCACCGAGCCGCGAGCAGGCGAGGAACAGTTCGAGCACTCGGTTTGCGTTCTGTCCGAGCCACAGTACGCGATCGCCCTCGCGGACGCCTTCCGCCTTGAGGACGTTGGCGATCCGGTTCGCGCGATCACAAATATCGGCGAAGCTCAGCCGCTGGTCGCGGTAGACGATCGCTGTCCGGCCCGGAAAGCTGACCGCCTGCTGGCAGGCCAGCCTGTAGAACGTCGGCAGTGAGGGCAAGAGCGGTCTCCCGAAACCGGTTCAGGCGGCAGACTGCTTGATCGGGGTCACGGAGCCGGTGGCCTCGCCGCCGTCCCCTTCCGGATAGAATTGCTTTGCCCACCGTCGCAGGCGCATGAATTGCGGGCCTTCCATGCGGGTGTAGGCTGGACGCTCCATGTAGATCATGTGATCCCAGATCGGCACGTCCCGTCCGGCTTGCTTGATTTGCTCCTCGACGCGCTTGAGGGCGTTGCCGACCGGCACGTCGCCCTCGCACCCTTCGGCCGCCATGTCCTGTCGCACCATCATCGTGCCGAACATGTCCGAACGCTCGTCGTCGATCGGCGTGGTGCAATGGAAGAGAACGCCGGGCATGCGGTGAGGACGGCTTTCGTCGAACGGGAAGGTCACGACGACGAGCCCGATGCCGATACAGGCCGAGCTCTGCATCGGATGCGGCCGGCGATTGGCCCAGATATGGCCTTCCTCGGTATATTGAGGAATGTGCGCCTCCTCGCGCACCACCGGCAGTATCCCGTTCTTGTGCACGAAGATCAGATGGTCGAGGTCGACGGTGTTCTCCGCGATATATTGCGGGCGCGCGCGGATGTCCGCCCATGTGTAGGTGCAGTGCGGATAGACGGGCAGATAATTATCCTCGTGCCGCCGCTCCGCCGGCGCGTCCCATAGCGGCGGACGGCCGCGCGAGTCGTGCCAGGTCCAGATGATGCCGTTGCTTTCCACCACATCCCAGACCTTCAGCCCGCGGCGCGAGGTCGAAGGCTTCCCCTCAGACGGAACGAGCGCGCTGGTGCCGTCGGTGTTCCACTCCCAGCCGTGATAGGGGCATTTGAGCGTGCAGCCCTCGACTGTCCCGCCGTAGCCCAGATGTGCGCCCATATGCGGGCAATAGGCAGACGTCAGATTGGCCCTGCCGTCCGCGGTGCGGAACAGCGCAAGGTCCTGGTTGAAATACTTGAGCGGCTTGACGTCGCCGATCTTGAGCGCATCGCTCCAGTCCACCTGGAACCAGCTCGTCGGCATGACCTTGGTCGGGAAGCCAGTCGCCTCCGGCATGTCGTCCAGATACAGCACGTCGGACTTCTCGCCCATTGCATCTCTCCATTGCCCTATGGCGCTGAATCAGCGCGCAACTCCGTCCCGGCGCAAGAAGCAAAAGTGCAGCGTGCCGTGCGGGGGTGCAGCTAGACAAGCCCGGAGACCGCCGTCTTATTGCCTGCCACGAGGACGGCGGCGGGGTCGCTGCGAGGAGAGGCAAAAAAAGAAGCATGGGGCAAGGGCCGCTTTCGGGATTGCGGATCGTGGAGTTCGCGGGGATCGGCCCCGGGCCGTTCTGTGGCATGCTTCTTTCGGACCTCGGAGCCGAGGTGATCCGGATCGACCGCAAGGGCGGGCGTTGGGGGATCGGCGTCAGCGGCACGCCCTTCGCCGTGACCGAGCGTGGGCGGCGATCCGTGGCCTTCGACCTCAAGAAACCCGAAGCGATCGAGGCTTGCCTCAGGCTGATCGAAGGCGCGGACGCCTTGTTCGAGGGGTTTCGCCCGGGCGTGATGGAACGGTTCGGCCTGGGGCCGGACGTCGCGTTGGCGCGCAATTCCCGTCTGGTATATGGCCGGGTGACGGGATGGGGGCAGTCGGGGCCTTATTCGCAGGCTGCGGGCCATGATATCAACTATATCGCGATCAGCGGGGCGCTCGATGCCATCGGGCTGCATGACCAGCCGGTTCCGCCGCTCAATCTGGTCGGCGATTTCGGCGGCGGCGCGCTGTATCTTGCGTTCGGTTTGCTCGCCGGCGTGATCCATGCGCGCGAGACGGGCCAAGGGCAGGTCGTCGACGTCGCCATGAGCGACGGCGCCGCGTCGCTCATGGCGATGTTCTACGGCTTTCGCGCCAAAGGTATGTGGCAGGACGAGCGCCAGGCCAACCTGCTCGACGGCGGCGCGCATTTCTATGGCACCTATCGCTGTGCCGACGGCAAATATATCGCTTTCGGCGCGATCGAGCCGCAGTTCTATGTCGAGCTGCGGCAGAAGGCGGGTCTGACCGATCCGGCATTCGACGCCCAGATGGATGACGCCACCTGGCCGATGCTGCGCGAGCGGATGCGCGATCTGATCGCGCGCAGGACCCAGGCGGAATGGTGCGCGTTGTTTGATGGTTCGGACGCATGCTTCGCGCCGGTGCTGAGCATGGCCGATGCGCCGGATCATCCCCACAATCGCGCGCGGGAGACCTTTGTCGAGGTCGAGGGCGTGATGCAGCCAGCGCCGGCGCCGCGCTTCTCGGCCACGCCCGGCGCGGTTCAAGGGCCGCCCCCCCCCGGCGCGGACAATGAGCTGGCCTTGCGCATTTGGGGGTTCGCGGAAAACGACATCGCCGCATTGAAGACGGCGGAGGCGATCTGATGGCGAGAGAGCCAATGCGACGGCATATCTATGCAGCGATGACCGCATTGTGCCGGCGAGGGCCAATGTCCCGGTCTCACGCCGATCCGTCCACTTTTCTGAAGGAGTCAGCCGGCTGATGCCGAGGATTACATATATAGAATTCGACGGGACCGAGCATCAGATCGACGTTGAGAACGGCTATACCGTGATGGAAGGTGCCGTGCGCAACGGCGTGCCCGGGATCGATGCCGATTGCGGCGGCGCCTGCGCCTGCGCGACCTGCCATGTCTATATAGATCCGGCGTGGCGCGACCGGACCGGCGCGCCGGGCGAAGTGGAGGCCGACATGCTCGAATTCGGGCAGGGGGTGGCCGAAGGAAGCCGTCTTTCCTGCCAGATCGCGGTTCGTCCCGAGCTGGACGGGCTGATCGTGCGGTTGCCGGAGACACAGCATTGAAAGAGTCCTATGTTCTTGTTTGATAGGAGAGAATGAGCGCTGAGATGAATTGGGACGATGTTCGCGTTTTTCTCGCGCTTGCGCGCAATCAGCGGTTGAACGCGGCCGCTGCGTCGATCAACCTCGATCCGACGACGGTGATGCGCCGCCTGAGCCGGCTCAATGCGGCGCTGGGCGTCCGGCTGTTCGATCACGAGGGATCGGGTTATGTGCTGACCGACCAGGGCCAGCAGTTGTTGGCCCATGCCGAGGCGGTCGAAACCGGCATCTTCGGGATGCTCGAACAGGTGCCGCGCGAAGGGCCGATGTCGGGTGCGATCCGTGTCAGCGTGGATGAAGGATTCGGCTCGTGGGTTGTCGCGCGCAAGCTGCCGCAGTTCCAGGAGCTTTATCCCAACATCGACATCGATCTGGTCACGACGACCGGCTTTCTCGATCCGTCGAAACGCGAGGTGGACGTCGCGATCCATGTACAACGCCCGGAAACGGGACGGTTGGCCATGCGGCGTCTGACCGACTTCGCTATCCGGCTGTATGCATCCCGGGAATATCTAACCACCCATCCGCCGATTCGCTCCCGAGGCGATTTGCAGGAACATCCGTTCATCGGATTTATTCCCGATATGCTGCAGACGCAGGAGCTCAACTTCTTCGACGAGATCGCGCCCGATCTTGCGCCGACGCGGCGGAGCGCATCGATCAACGCGCAATACACGATGACCGTGTCCGGTCTCGGCATCGGCGTGTTGCCCGCGTTCATTGCGGATCGGGATTCACGGCTCCTGCCGATCCTCCCGGACGAGATACTGATCAAGCGGAGCTTTTGGTTCATGGTCGCGGAAGATATGCGCGAGGTGGCCCGGTTCCGCGCGTTCGGCAAATGGCTCGATCAGATTATCAAGGCGTCGCTTCCGCTGCTTTCCGGGGAACGCGTGCATCGTGACGTCGACAACGTGTCCGCCGCACCGTTTCCGGGCAACTGGTTCAGGCCGGAATAGGGATACCGTTTCAGATTCTGTTTATTTCGTTCCGGTTGTGCATCCCTACCCCGCTTCGGGTGCGTTGATTTGACAAAGGCGTGCGGATTCTCTGCTCGCTTAGCGATCAATCTCGGTCGCAATACTGAATTGGCTCTCGGTGGCTTCGTCGCCATCATTTACGTCTTGAGATTGTAGGGTAAGCCTCGGATGGGCCGGGCAGAGCCGGCGAGACGAGAGCTACCGAAGGTCCGTCGGCCATTCAGGCTCTCCATTAAGTGCAGCTACGGTCTAATACTGAATTGGTGCCGTCAACGACGAGTTCCCGGCGCGCATAAGGCCATGTTCAAGAATTTGCTCGTCTTTGTCACTTTCCATTCGACTTCGGTGACGAACGGAGCATTGGGTGCTGTCAGTAAATCGCAGCTGACTTAGACGGCTGCTGCCCCAACGCTCGCTGCGCTTGGGGCTCTGGGTGGTGGAAGCAGCGTTGGGCTGCTGTCCGAACGGAGCACCACCCCATGACCAAGATCGATTCGACCGTCACCAATCCCACCGCCGACAATCCCATCAAGACCGCACCGGCCAAGCCCCGCCGCCAGCGCAGCATGACGCGCCAAGCGAGCAGCGAGGAAAAGCCCGAGCCGGCATCGCCCGTGCCGCCCAAGGAACCACGCCCCAGCAAGATCGGCGCAGTCATCGCCCTGCTGAGCCGCGAGGGCGGGGCCACGCTCGCCGAGCTGATCGAGGCCACCGGTTGGCTGCCGCACACGGCCCGCGCGACGCTGACCGGCCTGCGCAAGAAGGGCCACACGCTTGAGAAGACCAAGCGCGGTGATGTCACCTGCTACCGGATCGAGGGAGCAGCCTGATGGCTCTGCCGCTCGACGAGCAATTGGCCCAACTCGACGACCTGACGATCGGCGACCTGCGCGCCCGGTGGGTAAAGCTCACCGGGCGCGCAGCCCCGCGGCTTGGCACCGGGTTGCTGCGCCTGGCCTTGGCATACGAGATCCAGACGCGGGCGCTCGGCGGTCTGTCGCGAGGCGCGCAGCAGCGCCTTACCCAGCTCGCCGTGGCCAAGACCACCACGCGCAGCGCGGTGCCCGGCATGCGGCTGGTGCGGGAGTGGAACGGCGTCGTTCATATCGTCACCGTCGGTGAGAATGGTGAGATCGAGTGGAACGGCAAGACTTGGCGCTCCCTCTCAGAGGTGGCGCGGGCGATCACCGGCACCCGCTGGTCGGGCCCGGCCTTCTTCGGGCTGAAGATCATGAGGAAGGCAGCGGCATGAAACGGGTCCGCTGCGCGATCTACACGAGGAAGTCGAGCGAGGAAGGGCTGGAACAGGACTTCAACTCGCTCCACGCCCAGCGCGAGGCCTGTGCCGCCTATGTGCTGAGCCAGGCCAGCGAAGGCTGGGTGCTGAGCCCGGAAGTCTACGACGACGGCGGCATCTCGGGCGGCACGCTCGAGCGGCCGGCCCTCAAACGCCTGCTCGCCGATATCGCGGAGGGCAAGATCGACATCGTGGTCGTCTACAAGGTTGATCGGTTGACCCGCTCGCTCTTGGATTTCTCGAAACTGGTCGAGGCGTTCGATTCCGCAGAGGTCAGCTTCGTCTCGATCACCCAGAGCTTCAACACCACGACCAGCATGGGCCGGCTCACGCTCAACATGCTGCTCAGCTTCGCCCAGTTCGAGCGCGAGGTGACCGCCGAGCGCATCCGCGACAAGATCGCCGCCTCCAAGGCCAAGGGCATGTGGATGGGCGGGATCCCACCCATCGGCTATGAGCCGCACGAGCGCACGCTGCGGATCGATGCGGAGCAGGCGGTATTCGTCCGCCATGTCTTTGCGCGGTACCTGGAACTGGGCACGGTGCAGGACCTTGCCGAGGACCTGGACCGGCGGGGCGTCAGGAGCCCGGTTCGCGCCTATCCCAGCGGTCGCAGAACCGGCGGCGGCAAATTCACCCGCGGCCAACTCTATTACCTCCTCAACAATCCCATCTACATCGGCCGCATCCGCCACCGCGACAAAACCTACGCCGGCCAGCATCCCGCGATCATCGATGCCGCGACCTGGGAGGCGGTGCAGGTCAGGCTTGCCGACAACACGCAAGGGACGCAGCGCCGGCGTGGCTCCCGTCCCAGCCTGCTTGCCGGTCTGCTCCGCGATGAACAGGGCAGGCTGCTGCTCGCCTCGCACGCCTCCAAGCCTGGCCCGGGCGGAGCCGAGGCAGCCAAAGTGCGCTATCGCTACTATATCAGCCAACCCATCCAGAATAGACCGGCCGCGAACGCGGCGACCATCCGCATCCCGGCAAAGGAATTGGAAGCGGCCGTCACGTCCTGTGTCGCCGAGGCGATCGCCGACCCGCTTGGCCTTGCCGTGCGGCTCGCGGTTCCCCTGGACGGCTTGATGCTCGCCGCGCTCACCACTACTGCGGCGGCTCTTGCCGCCAGGATCAGGGCGAAGGAGCGCGATATCGTCCGCGCCGTCGTCGCCCAGGTCGATGTTCGGCATGGCGAGATCGGGATCGCGCTGCATGCCGCCGTGCTGGCCCGCGAACTTGGGCTTCCCGCTCCGGCCGAGGCCCGCATCACGATTACCTCCGCGGTGCGCCTGACCCGAACCGGGCGTGCGATGCGGCTCATCCAGGCCGACGGGCGCGCCGCCGGACAACCCGAGCCGCGCAGCAACCTGATCAAGCTGATCCTCAAGGCGCGGGGCTGGTGGGCGCGGCTTGCCCAAGGTGATATCGATATCGCCACGCTCGCACGCGAGGAGGGGATGACCGCGAGCTACGTGACCCGGGTCACGCGCCTGGCGTTCCTGTCGCCCACCGTGGTCGAGGCCATCCTCGATGGCCGGCATCCTGCAAGCCTCGACGGCGGCAAGCTGCTCGCGCCGGGCTTGCCGGCGAACTGGCAGGAGCAGAAACAGGTGTTCCTCAGCGCATGAAGAGCGAGGAGCCCCTACCGTGCACGCAAAAATAGCCTGTCCCCTGGTGGGAACAGGCCTTTAAGTCGAGAACTCCAGGATGGAGCTCTTCGGGTCGCGCGATGGGACTAGCGGGCTGGAGATCTGCCGACTTGTAGGAATGCGACAGTAACGCAAATCGCAGCTGAATTTTCAGCAGTTTAGGAGAAGAAGGGGTGGGGCGTCTGCAGCCGCCCCATGCGGCGCAGCGACCTTGACTGAAGGAGGAACAGTTTCGGACGTTAGCTTCCGAGGTTAGACTTCGGCAAAGCTGCCATCATTCACGCCAGAAGGCTTGCCTCCTCGCTCGGCCGCTGCCAGGTGGCGGAATGTCTCCTCACACTCGAACCATGATCGCTGCCGCTGCTTACGCTTTCATCTTCGGCAAGAAGGTGGCGGGTATCCATGATCATGCCACTGGGCAGGATTTGCAGATCGCAGCGGAAACCCGTGGCGGTCGCCTGCAAGGCTTTGACGGCGACCGATCGGCACGGTTTAGCGGCAGACTGCCCGAACTGTACGATGCCGGCGACGACGCATTCATCTCGCTCGAAATCGATGGGCTGACGGGACAGGGTTACGACCGTCGCTCGTCGAGCCATTATTCACTCACCGTGACCGACGAGATAGTGCAACTGTATGATCACGCCGCAGGCGCCTGGTTCGCATACAGCGTTCAAGTTGCCTGAATTCAGTCCGATTTCCTGATGAGTGATAGCGGCTGATTCCGCCCGCAAAGTTGACGTTCGAGCCGCCGAGGCAGCGTGCTGGAACCTGCCGATCATTCACATCTACATGGCAGCCAAGGATCGACGAGGTCTGGGACGAAGCAGACGGTTGCACACCACGTGCCGAACGGCGGCTTTTGTCAAACTCTGCCACTCGGACAGCCCTCGGCCAATGTCTGTCGCCTTCAGGCATTCTAGACCTTGCAGTCTATGACCGAATGGGGGGGCAAAAGGCGGACCGGCCTAAGTTATGAAGGTGTTGGTATCGACGAGGGCGAAGACGGTAAGATCGGAACAGTTGTAACCGATCCCATCGGTCGCCAATCGAACGTTAAGTGGGCGAGGATAGAATCCGCTACAGCCATCACTTCGGCAGGATACACTACCCACAAGAGTGCGCCAATCAGCACAACATAGACTGCGAACACCGGGACAATTGAAACTCGATAAACCCATCGAGCTCGAGAGACTGGTCGGGTCACCAGTTCAACCCACTGCTTATCAGACATGAAGGCGTAGAGGCGTTCCCGCCATTGCGCACGCACTTGGACACCTTGATTTACCTGGGTTTGACGGGGGTGCTGGCGTGGTCTGGAGCGAGGCCGGATGATCGGGTGCTTTTGTCCATTACCGGTCTCTGCCTTTCGGCATGAGACGGGTTCCTTCCGT
>Ga0172382_10001711_pt1 | contig 38564 bp, 30 predicted proteins | sample Leawel138RmetaG_FD_122245 | JGI IMG/M metagenome (GOLD analysis project Ga0172382, IMG submission 122245) | Leachate microbial communities from a municipal landfill in Southern Ontario, Canada - Leachate well 138R metaG | ecosystem: Engineered > Solid waste > Landfill > Unclassified | place... | reverse complement strand
CGGTAGCACGTCCATGCGCAGGGCCAGGCATACATCCCACGCACGAGCGCACCGATCTGCCCGGCATCTCTGGCAAAATCGATGCGCGCCTCCTGCTTTGTCACCATGGGCGCATAGGTGGCCATACGGTGGTCCTGTGGAATCCGCGCAGCGGTGCCGTTCAAAATAGCCGGCAGCTCCCGAATCAAAAGCGCTGCTCCCAGATGTGCAAGCTCGTCGAACAGATCCTCCGTTGTCTTCTCGCCGATTTCGGTTGTGCTCGTCGCAATGATGTCCCCCGCATCCATCTGTTCTTCCATGTACATGAGCGTGACGCCCGTTTCGAGGCATCCGTCGATAACGGCGCGGTGAATCGGTGCAGCACCCCTGTACAGCGGCAACAGCGATGCGTGAATGTTGATGCAGCCCAGCCGCGGAATCTCCAGCAGTTCCTTCGGGAGGATTTTACCGTAGGCGGCTACGACGATGACATCCGGCTTCAACGAACGAATTTCGGAAAAGAACGGCTCGTTATTTCGAACCGTATCCGGCGTGCGCACCGCAAGCCCCCGGCTCTGTGCAAACGACTTGACCGGACAGCACTGTACGCATTTGCCGCGATCCCTCGGACGATCCGGATTGGACACGACCATCGCAATGTCGTACCCGGCAGTGCTCAGCGCCTCCAGAGCCGGCACGGCGAAATCCGGCGTGCCCATGTAGATGATTCTCACTGCGCATCGCCTCCGATTTCAGTTTCGCCCATCGAATCGTCCGATTCAATGGTCTCGTCCGGCCGGTGCACCTGACTGGCCTTATCCGTAAAGAGGATGCCGTCCAGGTGGTCGCACTCGTGACAGAACGCCACGGCCAACAGGCCGCTGCCTTCGTACTCTACCCGCTCCCCGTCCGGCGACAGTCCGGCGATGCGAACCGTTTCCGGCCGGTTTACGCGGCCGATGAGACCCGGCACGGACAGGCAGGCTTCTTCTTCGCACTGCTCTCCGCTCATCTTTAGGATTTCCGGGTTGATGAGCACGTACAGCTCATCGTCCAGCTCTACTGTGATGATGCGGCGCAGCACGCCGATCTGAGGGGCCGCAAGGCCGATACCGCCTGCATCGCGCATCGTCTCTATCATGTCGTCGACCAGAGCAAGGACGCGATCGTCAATGTCCGTTACCTCCCGCGAGCGCTTCCGAAGCGCAGCGTCTTCATCTGTTAAGATTCCTCTCAGTGCCATGATTCCTCCTGTGTATGATCACTCATTGTTGAACTGTTCGTGCTTCTGCATGGGCCATGCCGGCATTCCTGTAACCGGCGCCCGGCGCTATAAGAATGAATACGGATTGACGTCCATCGTGAGAAGCGGTTTAAAGCGCCCTGATCGCGCATACATCTTCTTCATCTCCAGCAGCAGCTCCGACGTTGCCCGACGTCTTCCTCCGTACGATTTGATGACGATGTGATACCGGTGCGCACCTTCGCTTTTGGCAAGCGGAGCTTTCCCCGGGCCCATGACCGCAAGTCCTTCGCCGCGCTTTCTCAGCCAGTCAGCGCAGTGGCGGGCGGCCTGCTCGGCCTGCTCCTCGTCTTCGTCGGAAAGCACCAGCAGAAACAGGTCCGTAAACGGCGGGTACTGGATCTGTTCGCGCAGCCGGATTTCACCCCGGTAGAACGCTTCGTAGTCGTGGCGCGATGCACAGAGGATCGCCTCGTGGTCCGGTGTGTACGTCTGGATCACGACCCGCCCGGTCTCTTCTCCCCGACCGGAACGCCCGGCCGCCTGCGTTACGAGCTGAAACGTCCGCTCCGCACTGCGAAAATCCGGGATGTTGAGCGTCACATCTGCGCTGATGATACCCACGAGTCCGACATTGGCCACATCCAGCCCTTTGGCGACGAGCTGCGTGCCGATCAGTATGTCGATGTCGTGCCGTTCAAAACCGGACAGGATGGCCTCCATGGCGCCTCTTTTCCTGACCGAATCCAGATCCAGCCGGCCGACCCGCGCATCGGGGAACAGCTCTCTTGTCTTCTCCTCCACCTGCTGAGTGCCCGCCCCGTGGCTGCGCATCGTCTTCCCGCCGCAGACCGGACAGTGCGCCGGATTCGTTTCCCTGCGCCCGCAGTAATGGCAGATGCAGGCCGCCTTGTCTTTGTGATAGGGCATGGAGATGCCGCACTCGTCGCAGCGGATCACGTGACCGCATTCTCTGCACGCCACAAACGAGGAGTACCCCCGCCGGTTTAAAAACAGAATGATCTGCCGCCCCGATGTCAGAGCGCGATCCATCTCTCCGGCTAAGAGCTGCGAAAACAGACTCCGGTTTCCCTGTCTCAGCTCCTGACGCATATCCGCGATGCGAACCGACGGCAGCGGCGTTTCGTTGTAGCGCTCTTTGAGTTCCAGACGGGTAAACACGCCGCGCTCGCTGCGGTAATAGTCGACGAGAGACGGCGTGGCGCTCCCGCTGATGACGACGGCTCCGTGCGCCATCCCCCGCTTGGCGGCCACTTCCAGCGTATCGTACTTGGGCGCCATATCGGATTTATAGGACGTTTCGTGCGACTCGTCGATGACGATCAACCCGATGTCCGCAAGCGGTGCAAACACCGCCGACCGGGCACCGATCACAAGCGGTGCGGATCCGCTTCGAATTTTTTCGTACTCGACCGCCCGCTGTTTTTTCGTAAGGCGGCTGTGGATGATCGCGACCATATCTCTTCCGAAACGGTCCGTAAATCGCTGAATCGCCTGCGGAGTCAGCGCGATTTCGGGCACCATCACGATACCGCCCCGTCCGGCATCCAGCACGTTTTGCATCGCCTGCAGGTACAGTTCCGTCTTGCCCGATCCCGTAACGCCGAACAGAAGGAAAATCCGATGCTCCCGTCGCTGCAGCGCATCCGAGATCTCCGCGAATGCGGCGCGCTGTTCGCCGGTCAGCTGCTCGGGGGTCGATGCGCGCGACTCCAGATCCGCGAGAGGGTCTTTGGTCCTGCGCTGCGGAAGTTCGGTGTCGGGGACAAACAGCCGGATCGCTTCGATGTATCGACAGAGCGTACGCCCGCGCATCCAGAGCGCCGTTTCGAGCTGCTCCTGGCTCAGGCGCACATCCGGATCCACGGATGCAATGCGCTTGATGCGCGATACGCCCTCCGGAGGCTGATCGTAGGAAGCGACGACATAGGCGGCCATCTCTTTATTGGAACGGCCGAAGGGAACGTAGACTTTACAGCCCGGACCCACATCCTGGCCGTCTGTGCGGTATGTATAAAACTCGTCCGTAGCATCGGTGTTGTTGTCCACGACCACATCTACATAGCTCATCGGTCTCTCCGGGAAAAATCGCAGCCGCAATAGCTCTGGCGGTACAGTCCGTAGCGCTCCGAGAGGGTGACGGATTCAGCAAATCCATTCTTTTTTTTATAGTTTCCCCCTGCAAACGGAACACTGTATGCCCGGGCGAGATTCTGCCCGATGCGCACGATGGCATCGTAGTCCTTGTGCGGACTGACGGAAAGCGTCGTATCAAAGCAGTCGTATCCGCCGGCTGCCGCCTGCGCAGCCGTCTCCGTCAGACGAAGGGAAAAGCAGGCCTCGCACCGGCGTCCGCCTTCCGGCTCGTCCTCAAGACCCTGTACAGCGTCGAAGAAAATCTCCGCATGGCTGTCGCCTTCCAGGAAAGCAATCGACACACTCTTCTCTCTTGAAAATTCTTCGAGAAAGCGTCTCTGCTCATCCCGCCTGAGCCCGTATTCGCCGGCATCCGTGATATTCGGATTGTAAAAGAACAACGTTATGCGGTAATCGGGAATGAGGCGGGTGATCACCGCCGTCGAACACGGACCGCAGCAACTGTGCAGCAGCATCGATTTTCTTGTCCGGTTTTCCTCCACGCTCACTCCTTCTGCTTCAGAAAGTCCCCGATGTCGCCGAGGTGATAGTGCTTCCGGCACAGCGATACGTACATCTCATTACCGCCGATGACGATCTGTTCGCCGGAGCGGACCATCTGGCCGTCCACGATCCGCGCGACCATGGTCGCCTTGCGTCCGCAGTGACAGATGGTCTTGATCTCTTCGATTTTGTCGGCGTAGACGAGCATGTAGTACGATCCTTCGAACAGCTCGTTGCGAAAATCATTTTTCAGCCCGTAGGCCAGCACCGGCGTGTCGTAATCGTCTACGATGCGCACGAGATCTTCGACGTGTTGCTTCTTTAAAAACTGGCATTCGTCGATGAGCACGCAGTGAACCGGATCCTCGCTTTGCGCCTCCAGAAACAAGTCGAAGATGCACGTATCGTCGCCGACGGCGATCGCTTCCCTGGATACGCCGATCCTGGACGCAATCCTCCCTTTTCCGTAGCGGTTGTCGACCGACGGAATCAGCGCGAGCACGCGCTTCCCGCGTTCCTCGTAATTGTGCGCCACCTTGATCAGCTCGATGGACTTTCCTGCGTTCATCGTGCTGTATCGATAATAGAGCTGAGCCATAGGCGTCGTTCCTCCTCTTCGGTCATCGCATCCGTTATGCGATGTATTATACCACATTTTACGATTGGTTTTGAGCGACAGGACGGTTGGGACTGTCAATTTATCTCGAAATAGTTTATCATGGTAGACAGGAAATCAGTCCGATTCGCATTCAGGAGAAGGAGGAATACATGGACATCACTTTAGCCGTTGTCAACGCCAATGTCATCACAATGAACGATCATCAGCAGGCCGAAGCGTTTGCTGTATGCAACGACCGCATCGCCAGGGTGGGTACCACCGAGGAAATCCTTGCGCTGGCCAATCCGATGACGAAAATTATGGATTTAAACGGAAAAACCGTCCTGCCGGGTTTCATCGACACGCACGTGCACATCGTCGGCTACGGATTTGCGTTCGAAGCGGTCGACCTGCTGGGCGTCGGCTCGATGAAGGAACTCATCGAACGCTGCAAAGTCTATATCGAAGAGCACGACGTACCCGAAGGCACATGGGTCATGGGCCGCGGCTTCGACCAGAACGCATTCGACGACGTGGAGGATTTTCCGACGTCGAGGGATTTGAACACCATTTCGGAGAAGCATCCGGTTTTGCTGATCCGCACCTGCGGTCACATCGGTATCGTCAACGATATGGCGCTCGAAGTGACCGGCGTGGACCGCGACACGTTTATCCGGGGCGGCAGCTTCGACAAATACGAAGACGGGACGCCCAACGGCGTCATCCGGGAAGCATCGCTCGAATGGTTTAAGCAGCAGATGGCCTATGCCCGCAGCGTCGAAGACATTAAGCGTGCCATCACGACCGGCAGCGCCATGCTCAACAAGTTCGGCATCACATCGATCCACACGGAAGACACGTACGACCTTGGCTATTCAGGCAGTCTCGAAGTCCTGCACGAGGCGTACAGAGAGCTCATCGTCGAAGGCGGGCTGACGCAGAGAATCTACGAAAAGATCTCGCTGCCGCGAATGGAGAATCTCAAGGAATTCCTCGAAGGTCCCTATCGCACAGCGATGGGCAACGACCACTTCCGCATCGGCCCGGTTAAACTGTGGGCCGACGGAACGATCGGCGCACATACGGCCTACATGCTCGAAGATTATAGCGATCTGCCGGATGGCGGCACGGGAATCGCCGTATACGAAGACGACGAGATTCGCGACATCATCGAGATGACGCATAAAAACGGCATGCAGATGTGCATCCACGCCATCGGGGACGGCGCCTTAAAGCAGGTCGTCGACGCGTACGCAGACGTGCTCGCACGCTACCCCGACATTCCGCACCGCCACCGCATCGTCCACTGTCAGATCGGAAACGACGAGCTGTACAAAAAGCTGGCTGCCAACAATCTCACCATCAACATCCAGCCCATGCAGACCGAAACCGACTACCCGCTGATCGAATACCGCGTGGGACCCGACCGGGTCAAGCGCTGCCACGCCTGGCGCAGTCTCATCGACTACGGCGTTACGATTACCGGAAGCTCGGACGTTCCCTGCACGAACAGCCTCGATGCAGCCGATGTGTTCGTGGGCATCGACGGAGTCGCCAACCGCGCCAAGTGGCTGCCCGAAGAAGCCGTTACGGTCTACGAGGCGCTCGAAATGTACACCGTAAACGCCGCTTATTCCGCTTTCGAAGAAGACGTTAAAGGCTCGATCGAAGAAGGAAAGTTTGCAGACTTTGTCATCGTTTCGGGCAACCCGCTCGAAGAAGGAATCACCGTCAAGGACATCGACGTCGAACAGACGTTCGTCGGCGGCGTCAAAGTGTACGAAGCCTAGCCGTTTCGCGCGCGAAAGAAAATTGTTTTACACAAAAAGGAGGACCCGTCGGGTTCTCCTTTTTATTGTTGTATTCTAGCCCTGGTACATGCGATACAATCCGGAATACACGCCGTTCTGAGCGATCAGCTCGTCGTGCGTACCCTTTTCCTCGATGCCGTTTTCCGTCAGCACGAGAATGATGGAGGCATTGCGAATCGTGGTGAGCCGATGCGCAATTGTAAACGTTGTTCGACCTTCGGACAGCCTCTCCAGCGAGTTGCGTACGATCAGCTCGCTTTCGCTGTCCAGGGCCGAAGTCGCCTCGTCCAGGATGAGGATGGGCGGGTTTTTTAAAAAGACGCGTGCGATGCTGATCCGCTGCTTCTGACCGCCCGAGAGCTTGACGCCGCGCTCGCCCACATAGGTATCGTAGCCGTCCGGAAAAGCCCGGATAAATTCATCGGCACCAGCCAATACAGCCGCCTGCACCACCTCATCGCCCGATGCTCCCGGCTTTCCGTACTGGATGTTTTCGAATACCGAACCGGAGAACAGGTAGACATCCTGCTGGACGATGCCGATCTGGGAGCGCAGAGACTGAATCGTCACGTCCTTGATGTCGTGGCCGTCGACGAGAATCCGGCCGGACGACACGTCGTAAAAGCGCGGAATCAGATTGCACAGCGTGGTCTTACCGCTGCCGGAAGGCCCTACAAGTGCGACGTTTTCGCCCGCCCTGACCGTCAGGTCGATATCCGAGAGCACGTTGTGGTTGTTGTCCGAATAGCGGAAGCTGACGTTGTCGAAGCGGATTTCGCCTTTGACGGCAGGCAGATCGATTGCGTTTTCGGCATCGTCGATCTCCACCGGCGCATCCATAATCTCGATGAAGCGTTCGATGCCCGTCATGCCGCGCTGGAACTGCTCCATGTACTGCACGATGTTGCGGATGGAGGTAAGCAAAAGCGAAATGTAGAGCAGGAAAGCGACAAGCTGCGGCGCGTCGATCCGGCCGTCGATCATGAACAGCGCACCGACGACGACGACGGCGATGTACATGAGGCCGTCAAAAAATCGAACTGAACTGTCGAAACCCGCCATGTAGCGATACGCCTGGCGCTTGATGCCGAAGAAGTGCTCGTTTCCCGTGCGGAACTTCTGCTCCTCCATATCCTCGTTTGCAAACGATTTGACAACGCGGATGCCAAGCAGGCTGTCTTCGACGCCTGCGTTCAGCTCGCCGATCTGCTCACGGGACTTTTTAAATGCGGTGCGCATCTTCCGGTTAAAATATACAGCAAAAAACAGCATCAGAGGCAGGAAAGCGAAGATGATGAACGTCAGCAGGACGTCCATCCGCAGCAGGATGACAAACGATGCGCTGATCTTGATCCCCGCGATGAAGAATTCTTCCGGGCAGTGGTGCGCAAACTCCGTTACATCCATGAGATCGCTGGTAATCCGGGCCATAATCTGTCCGATTTTCGTGTTGTCGTAATAAGAATAAGAAAGCTGCTGCAGATGCGAAAACAAGTCGCGGCGCATGTCCGTCTCGATCCGGGCACCCATGCCGTGGCCGACCGACGTCATGTAGTAATTCGCGGCTACGTCGACGAGGCGCAGTATCAGATACAACAAACCCAGACGCAACACCGTATCGACGGTCAGCCCGGCCAGGTCGTTCATCCCTTTGTCGGTGATGTAGCGCACGATGAGCGGCAGCGTAAGCTCGCACACCGTCGTAAGCGCCGCACAGCAAAGATCTGCAATCAAAATCCACCGGTACTTCCGATAGTACGGCAGAAATCTCTTCAGAAGATGTGAAGTTTTCATCGTGCGTTCATCGTTCATATACAACTCCCCTTTATGGATTCATCTGCTATATATTGTAGCACGAACTGTTTTCTTTTGCACATGTAGGCGTTTGCGTTTTGCGCAAAACGATATTGCAAACGGCACGCATTGTCGGTACTATAAAGCATAGGACAAGGAGGTTGCCCATGAAAAAGCTATTCTATAACGCAGCGTTCCGCACGATGGACGGAGCGTATGTGGCGGAAAACATGCTCGTCGAGGACGACCGGATTGCAGCGATGGATTGCGACAGATCCGCATGCGAAAGCGATCCGGACTGCCGGTTGATCGACCTCGGTGGACGCACCGTGCTTCCGGGACTTCACGACAGTCACCAGCACTTCTTATGCTATGCGATCGATAAAGAAAAAATCGATTTCTACCATGCGAAAAGCCTTCAGGACATGGCCGAACTGACGCGCCGCTATATCGAAGAGCGCAACATTCCCAAAGGAGAATGGATTCAGGGCGGCGGCTGGAACGAGAACTTTTTTGACGTTAAGCATATCCCCACGAGGCAGCAGCTCGACGATATGGCGCCCGATCACCCGGTCATGTTTACCCGGGCGTGCTGCAGCACGGCGGTCGCTAACACGGCTGCACTGAAGCTTGCAGGCATCTTCGAGCACCCGCCTGCCATGGACGACGGCGAAGTCGTCGTGGATGAGCACGGCGTTCCCACCGGACTGCTGAACGAGCGCGCCCGCTTCCGCGTATACGACATCATACCGAAAATCAGCAAAGAAGAAGTAAAGCAGCTGATTCTTGATTATCAGGACGACCTTCTCGCAGCCGGCCTGTCCACCGTGCAGACCGATGACTTTAAGCTGTGGGATGCCACGTTTCAGGATATTCTGCAGGCGTACAAAGAGCTGGACGAAGCGGGACTGCTCAAAGTGCGCTTTATCCAGCAGCTGCGTCTCGTGGATCACGAACAGCTCGATGCGTACCTGGCCATGGGCATCGGGCCCTACGAAGGAACCGATAAATTTAAGGTCGGCACGTACAAGCTCCTGCCCGACGGATCGCTGGGCGGCAAGACCGCCTCTCTTCTGGAGCCGTACGAAGGAGACGAACACAACCGCGGTATCCTCACCTACACGAGAGAGGAACTGTACAGCCTGCTGGAAAAAGCCCACACGAACGGACTGCAGCTCGCAATGCACGCCATCGGCGACGGAGCCATGGACCTCGTACTCTCCTGCTACGGAGAGCTGCAGGAAAAATATCCGAGAGAGGATCCCCGCTACCGGATCATTCACTGTCAGGTGACGAGCGAAGACATCCTGAACCGCTTCGCCGGGCAGGACGTAATTGCAGACATTCAGCCCCTGTTCATCAAGGCGGATATGGAAGTCGCCGAAGAACTGATCGGAAGCGAACGCCTGCGCACCAGCTACAACTGGAAAACGATGCTCGACAAGGGCATTCACATCTCCGGCAGCTCCGATGCACCGGTCGAATCGTTCGATCCGAGACTGGCCATCTACTGTGCCGTCACATCACAGAATCTGGAAGGTCACCCTCCGGGAGGATGGATGCCCGGCCAGCGGCTCTCCAGGCAGGAAGCCGTCAGCCTGTACACGTCGTTCCCCGCCTACACGTGCTACGAAGAGGAAAGCAAAGGGATGCTGAAGCAGGGATTTCTCGCCGACTTCATCGTGATGCCCGAAGACATCATGACCGTTCCCGAACAGGAGATCCAGACGATGGCGATCGACGAAGTGTGGATCGGCGGAGAAAAGATGTACGAGGCGTAGTGCTCCTCCGCGGCTCTCTTGCGGCCCTCCTGTTTGAAACGACCTGACGCGAAAACCAAAGGCCCCGCAGACTTTCGTCCGCGGGGCTTTCGGCGTGGTGCCCAGACTCGGAATTGAACCAAGGACACGTAGATTTTCAGTCTACTGCTCTACCGACTGAGCTATCTGGGCATATCGATTATTGTACTGGTGGGCCATCGGGGACTTGAACCCTGGACCTGCCGGTTATGAGCCGGATGCTCTGACCAACTGAGCTAATGGCCCACAGCATAGTGTTGGTCGGGGTGACAGGATTCGAACCTGCGACCCACTGCTCCCAAAGCAGTTGCGCTGCCAAGCTGCGCTACACCCCGAAAAAATTGGCAGGGGTAGAAGGACTTGAACCCTCGGCACGCGGTTTTGGAGACCGCTGCTCTACCAGCTGAGCTATACCCCTTTATCCAACTGAACAGGTGTGGCGGAGAAGATGGGATTCGAACCCATGCGGCCCTTGCGAACCCTAACGGTTTAGCAAACCGTCCTCTTCAGCCTACTTGAGTACTTCTCCGCAGCCAGGCGCATTCGGTATCCCTGGCGGAGAGGGTGGGATTCGAACCCACGGCCCCTTTCGGAGTCACCGGTTTTCAAGACCGGCTCCTTAAACCGCTCGGACACCTCTCCAAATGTAGGTCTGCCCAATTGTTGGTGACCCATCGGAGACTCGAACTCCGGACACCTTGATTAAAAGTCAAGTGCTCTACCGCCTGAGCTAATGGGTCGTATGGCTGGGGTAGCAGGATTTGAACCTACGCATAACGGAGTCAAAGTCCGTTGCCTTACCGCTTGGCTATACCCCAGGGTAGTGGTGAGCTCATAGGGATTCGAACCCCAGACACACGGCTTAGAAGGCCGTTGCTCTATCCAACTGAGCTATGAGCCCGTATCGGCCTGCCGGCCGTACCGGCAGGCGGTGGAGCGGATGATGAGAATCGAACTCACGCTATCAGCTTGGAAGGCTGAAGTTCTACCATTGAACTACATCCGCACGGTTGGAGCGGAAGACGAGATTCGAACTCGCGACCCTCGCCTTGGCAAGGCGATGCTCTACCCCTGAGCCACTTCCGCATGTTGGTGGAGGGAGATGGATTCGAACCATCGAAAGCTCAGCTAACGGATTTACAGTCCGCCCCCTTTAGCCTCTCGGGCATCCCTCCGCACTGGAGCTGGCGATCGGAATCGAACCAACAACCTGCTGATTACAAATCAGCTGCTCTACCATTGAGCCACGCCAGCGCGTCTTACTATTTAGTTGGCGACCTGGATCGGGCTCGAACCGACGACCTCCAGCGTGACAGGCTGGCATTCTAACCAACTGAACTACCAGGCCACCTTTGGTGGGCGCAACAGGGCTTGAACCTGTGACCCCTTGCTTGTAAGGCAAGTGCTCTCCCAGCTGAGCTATGCGCCCGTGCCTTCCTCTTAGTCGACACATCTATAGATGATACAGCAGGTGTCTTCGACTGTCAAGCTCATTTTTAGGGCTCCGACTCATCTGTTATTTTTGCGCTACAGGCAATATTATAGCACACCGTTTTAAAAATATCATCAAGAAATATAGAGATTTTCGAACTGGAAATTATCACATTTCTTCGCATCGCCCAGCTCAAAATAACAGATCCCGCCGCTCCAGGACGCGCGGCATTCCGTTATTTAAATCGGAAAGCACGCCTTCGATGCGCTCCAGGTACCGGGTCTCAAACTGCAGCGTTATTTTGACATCCTCCCCGTAGACGATCTCTCCGATGGTAAATGGCTGCTCCCCTTCGAGGTTCTGCAGCTTCCCCAGGATGGCATAGGGAACGTGCACGGTGAGAATCGTGCGTTCCCGCACCTCCCGGATTCCCGCGGCTTCCAGCGCTTCCTTGGCCGTCTGGGTATAAGCGCGGACGAGCCCGCCGGTCCCCAGCTTCGTGCCGCCGTAATACCGGACGACGACGCAGACGACATTTGTCAGGCCTTCGCGCTCGAGCATCTGCAGAATGGGAGGGCCGGACGTACCCTGCGGTTCCCCGTCATCCGACGTCCACATGAGCTCCATTTTCTCGCCTACGATGTAAGCGGGCACGCAGTGCGTCGCCTGGCGGTGCTCGGTACGGATGCGACGGACGTAGTCCTCGGCCGCTTCGCGCGACGCCGCGTGTGCAATGTAACCGATAAAGCGGGATCGCTGAAATTCAGTTTCAGCCGCCGCTTCTTTTTTGACGGTACGGTACCGGATCATGGGACATCAGGCTCCTTCGGGGCGAGATAGGGACTGAACCGCTTGCGATCTTCTGCCGAAAGCGCGACGGACATCCGCGTACCGGTTTCCGTATGCGCAATGCGTGCGGGCGTCATTTTTGCGCACAGGTACGAGACGAGGTCTCCCCTGTCGTAGGGAATCAGCACGTCGGTCTCCACCCGGTCAGACCACAGCATGTCCCGGATACGCGGCAGCAGAGCGTCAAACCCCTGCCCGGTTTTGGCCGACACAGCATACGCGTGCGGACCGTAGGCGAGCGCCGAAAAGTCCGGAGCCAGGTCGACCTTATTGAATAGAAGCAGCATCGGTTTATCGCCGGCTCCAAGCTCGGTCAGCACACTCCTGGTGACGTCGATGTGAAAGTCGACATCCGGGAAGCTGGCATCAGCCACGTGGAGCAGCAAATCGGCATCGACCACTTCTTCCAATGTAGAATGAAAGGCTTCGACGAGCGTATGCGGCAGCTTGCTCACAAAGCCGACCGTATCGATGAGCAAAAAGCGCGAGCGGTCAGCAAGCGTAATCAGCCTCCTGGATGCATCCAGCGTGGTGAACAGCAGATCCTTCTGCTCTACCTGCACATCGTCACGCTCGGCCATGGACAAAAAACGGTTCATCACGGATGACTTGCCGGAATTCGTATACCCCGTGAGCGCAACAATCGGAAGACCCGAACGGTCGCTGCGGGCGCGGCGCACGCCGCGATGCTGTCTGTGACGGCGCATTTCCCTCGTTATATCGCGAATCCGCCGCTCGATGTGACGGCGGTCGGTCTCCAGCTTTTTTTCGCCGGGCCCCCGCGTTCCGATGCCGCCCCCGAGCCTCGACAGCGCCTTCCCCAGTCCGCTGAGGCGCGGAAGGCGGTACTGAAGCTGCGCCATTTCGACCTGCAGTTTCCCTTCTCTGGACATCGCCCTTGAAGCAAAGATATCCAGAATGAGCATCGTCCGATCAATGACAGAAACCGACAGAGCCTGCTCCATATTCCGAAGCTGCGTGCCGGTCAGCTCGTCGTTGGCAATCACCAGATCGGCATCCATGTTGCGGCACAGTTCGGCGAGCTCCGTCATTTTACCCTTCCCAAGATAGGTCCCCGGATGGGCGGCATCCAGATTCTGGACGAGCATCCCGTCCACGCGAATGCCGGCTGCACCCGCCAGGCTGCCCAGTTCCTGCATCGAATAGGAAATATCCTCGCCGGTATCGACGCCGGCGAGGATCGCTGTGTGCTCTTCGGATCGTATGACTCGATTGCCTTCGTCGAATCGCAGCATTCACGTTCCCCTTTACAGTATAAAACGGTCGATATCGTCGGCGTGAATCCGGTCTGCAAATTTCTCCCGTACATACGCCGCATCGATCGTAATGGATTCCTCTTCCATGTCCGGAATGTTGAAGGAGATGTCCTCCAGCAGTTTTTCCATGATGGTGTGCAGTCTTCTTGCCCCGATGTTCTCGGTCTGATCGTTGATGAGCGTCGCCATGGACGCAATTTCGGAAACCGCGTCATCCGAGAAGTCCACCGCCACACCTTCGGTTTCCAGCAGCAGCTTGTGCTGCTTTAAAAGCGCGTTGTCCGGCTCGGTGAGGATCCGTATAAAATCTTCGGTCGACAGGTTTTCCAGCTCGACACGGATGGGAAACCGCCCCTGAAGCTCGGGAATCAGATCCGTCGGCTTGGCGATATGAAACGCACCGGCGCCGATAAACAGCACGTGATCGGTCTTCACCGGGCCGTGCTTCGTATTGACGACGCTTCCTTCGACGATGGGAAGAATATCGCGCTGCACCCCTTCCCTGGATACATCCGCACCCGACCGGTAGCCCGAACCGGACGCGATCTTATCGATCTCATCGATAAAAATGATGCCGTTTTGCTCGCAGTTCTCCACCGCCTCGGAAGTAACCTGGTCCATGTCGATCAGGTTTTGAGCTTCCTGCTCGATGAGAATCTTCCTCGCATCCTTGACTTTGAGATTTTTCTTTTTCTTTTTCTGCGGCATCATGTCGCCGAATATGCTGCCGATCGAAATGCTTCCGCCCTGGCCGACATCCAGCGAACCGGCATCCTTTGGCGCTTCCACGATCTGAATTTCGATGTACTGTTCTTCCAGCAGGCCGTCTTTCAGCTGTTGGCGAACCTGCTCCCTGGCGAGTTCTATTTCACTTTCGGGCACTTCCTTTTCGCTCTCCTGCGGAGACGTACGGCCGCCCTGCTGATTCGCATACGCATTTCCCAGTATAAAATCGAACGGACCGCGCACCGTCTGATCGGACGGCTTCTTCTTTTTACCCGGTATGATGGCCTCGATGATCTTTTCGTCGGCCAGCTCTTCGGCAACCGCGTATTTCTCGTTCAGATGCTTTTGCTTTGTAACGCGGATCGAAGCCTCCATCAAATCCCGCACCATGGCGTCCACATCGCGCCCTACGTAACCGACTTCTGTGAACTTCGTCGCTTCGACTTTTACAAACGGAGCATCCATCAGCCGGGCGAGTCTGCGGGCAATCTCGGTCTTTCCGACACCCGTAGGTCCCATCATCAGGATGTTTTTTGGCGTGATTTCCTCGCGCATCTCTTCCGGCAGCTTATTTCTGCGGTACCGGTTCCGCAAAGCGACGGCCACCGATTTCTTCGCCTTTTCCTGGCCGATGATGTATTTGTCGAGTTCGGCGACGATCTCCTTTGGCGTCATATCATAAAATGTGCTCATGTACTCCTCCCAGCCTACAGCTTCTCGACGGAAATGTGGTCGTTTGTGAACACGCAGATGCTGGACGCAATGCGCAGCGCTTCCCGCACGATCTCCTCGGCCGTCATATCGGTGTGGTCGTACAGCGCGTGGGCCGCGGCGTGCGCGTAATTGCCGCCGGATCCGATCGCTACGAAATTCGAGTCCGGTTCAATGACTTCCCCGTTGCCTGATATCAGCAGAATCGTATCGCGGTCCGCCGCGATCATCAGCGCTTCGAGGTTGCGCATCACCTTGTCGGAACGCCACAGCTGCGCCAGGGCGACCGCCGCTCTTTTGAGATTGCCGCCGTGCTCCTCCAGCTTTTTCTCAAACTTATCCGTCAGAGAAAACGCATCGGAAACCGATCCGGCAAAACCTGTAACCACCGTGTTTTTATAGATTTTTCTGACCTTTTTGGCCGTGTGCTTCATGACGGCATTCTGATTCATCGTCACCTGGCCGTCTCCGCCGATGCACACATCCTGGTCGCTTCGTCTTACGACGACAATCGTCGTTGCATGAAATTGATCCATGACTCCTCCTGTTTAATAGTCGTTCCGGCGTCTACTCCTCGTAACCGCACTCCGGGTTGGAGCATTTGATCTTCTGAGACTTACCGGATTTTTTTTCTACAAGCAGGCTGCCGCACTCCGGACAGGCTTTGCCTGTCGGTTTATCCCAGTAGACCTGCTGACACTCCGGATAGCCGCTGCATCCGTAGAATACTTTTCCTTTTTTACTCCGCCGTACGATGAGGTCCTTTCCGCAGGACGGGCACGGCACATCAATTTTTTGCACAATCGGCTTCGTGTTCCTGCACTCCGGGAAACCGGTGCAGGCCAGAAACGCTCCGAAGCGGCCGTCTTTGACCGCCATGGGCTTGCCGCACAGATCGCAGACTTCATCGGACAGCACGACCGGCAGATCTACTTTTTCGATCTGACTTTCCGCGGTCTCGAGCTGCTGCTTTAAGCTCCCGTGATACAGATCGGACACGACGGACTGCCAGGGCGTGGACTTCGTCTCGACATCGTCGAGCTTTTCCTCCATGCCGGCGGTAAAGCGCACGTCGGCGATCTCCTTAAAGTAGTCCTCCATAATCCCGTTGACGACAAAGCCGAGATCCGAGGGGACGAGACTTTTCTTTTCGCGGGAAACGTAGCGCCGGTCGACAAGCGTCGACACGATGGGTGCATACGTGCTCGGCCGCCCGATGTCCAGCTCTTCCATCTCCTTGATGAGGCTGGCTTCCGTAAAACGCGACGGCGGCTGCGTAAAGTTCTGCTCCCCTTTGATATCCAGAAGCGCAAGCGCATCGCCCTCGTCGAGAGCGGGGAGCATCTTGTCGCGGTCTTCTTTTTCGTTATCGCTGTAGACGGCGAGATATCCGTCGAACCGCAATCTGGAGCCCTGTGCTTTTAAACCGTAGTCGCCGTTTTGGATATCCACATTGGTGACATCGAATACTGCAGGTGCCATGCGGCTGGCCACAAAGCGCGACCAGATCAGCCGGTACAGCTTCCACTGATCCGCCGTCAGCGATGCTTTTGCCTCGTCGGGTTCGATATCCACCAGGCTGGGCCGGATGGCTTCGTGCGCATCCTGCACTTCTTTTTTCTTGTTCGAATAGCGATTGTTTCCGACGTATTCTTTCTGATAGCGTTCAGCGATCCACGCTTTGCAGGCGGCGTCGGCTTCCGCCGATATCCGCACGGAGTCGGTCCGGATGTAAGATACGAGTCCGATCGTTCCGCGACCCTTCACTTCGCATCCCTCGTACAGCTGCTGAGCGATCAGCATGGTCTTTTTAGGGCTGAAGCCGAGTTTGTTTGAAGCATCCTGCTGCAGACTGCTCGTCGTATACGGCGCCCACGGTTTTTTAATCCGCTGCTTCGACTCGACGGAGGCCACGCCGAACGCACCCTCTTTCAGTTCTTTAAGGATGCGATCCGCCTGCTCCTGATTGTCGATCGTCAGCTTTTTACCCTTGTGCTCGGCGAGTTTGGCCGAAAACCGGCCTCGCGCCTCCGCTTTACCGGCCGGGCCTTCTTTCGCAAGATCGGCCTCGATCGTCCAGTATTCCCTGGGGACAAACGCTTCGATGAGGCGCTCCCTGTCACACAAAATTTTAAGCGCCGCCGACTGAACGCGTCCGGCCGACAAACCCCGCTTCACCTTTCGCCACAGGATCGGGCTGATTTTATATCCCACGACGCGATCCAGCACCCGGCGGGCCTGCTGCGCATTGACGAGATTCATATCGATCGGGCGCGGATGCTGCACGGCTTCCCGTATGGCCGGCTTCGTAATCTCGTTGAACACGATCCGGATCGGCTCGGTTGCATCCAGTCCCAACAGGTTGGCGATATGCCACGATATGGCCTCGCCCTCGCGGTCCGGGTCAGTCGCCAGCAATATCCGGCCGGCCGCAGAAGCTTCTTTCTTGATTTCCCGGATGATATCTCCCCGCCCGCGGACGTTGATGTACTCCGGCTCAAAGTTGTTGTCGATATCCACCGCCAGGCGACTCTTCGGAAGGTCCACGACGTGGCCTGCCGAAGCGATGACCTTGTATCTGCTTCCTAAAAATTTTCCGATTGTTCTCGCCTTGGAGGGTGACTCCACGATGACCAATGTCTTTGCCGCTGCCATATGATTCCTTTCTACATTATATATTAACTATATAGTAATTTTCGTCAATGAACGATTATATGGGCATTTCCTTTATTTTGCAACCTCTATTTTTGTACCGCGTCCCGAAAGCAGCCCTTTCAGCTCCAGAATCGTAGCAAGAGATGCAACCTGCGAAGCCTCCATTCCTGCTCGTTCGCACAGCTCCTGTCTCGACAGCATGCCCGCCTCGCGCACGATTTCGTAGATGAACGCCTCCTCTTTGGACAGGCTGTGAAGGATTGTCTGTTGCCTCCGGGTAGCCAGCCCGAGCATACGCGGGACCGTGTCCAGGTCCATGATAGGATAAGCGCCGTCATAAATCAACCGGTTGACCCCTGCACTGTGAGGCTGGTTGATGTTGCCGGGCACCGCAAACACATCCTTTCCCTGCTCCAGTGCGTGGCCGGCTGTGATCATCGAACCGCTTTTTTCAGCACCCTCTACGACGACGACAGCGCGCGCAATGCCGCTGATGATGCGGTTTCTCAGAGGAAAGTACGATGCGAAGCCTTTATCGTCGGGACGAAACTCCGACAACAGCAGGCCCTGTTCGCGAATGGCCCGAAACAGCGTGCGGTTCGAAGCGGGGAAGCAGTGTCCGATGCCGGTGCCCAGCACCGCCACGGTTCCGGCGCCGCCTTCCAGACAGCCTTTGTGCGCCTCCGCGTCGATGCCTTCCGCCAGCCCGCTTACGACCGGCGTACCGCACGAAGCGATGCGTGCGCTGATTTCGTATGCCGCCCAGCGGCCGTACGGCGATGCACGGCGCGTACCTACAACCGCCACGCCCGACGCGCCGAGCAGAGACACTTCGCCCAGCGCATACAGAACCATCGGAGCATCCGGGAGAGCCCGCAGCATGTCCGGATACGCCGGATCTTTGTAATGAAACACCGAGGCCCCCATCGAAGCGGCCAGGTTCAGGCAGCGTTCCGCCTCTGCAACATCGCGTCCGGGCAGGATGTTATGGCTTCTCCGCTGCCCAAGGCCCGCCCCGTAGACCTCCAGACAGCCGGTGATCTCCTCGTCGGACGCTTCGAACACGCCCTGCGCTCCGCCGAACGCTTCGACAAGAAACTTCTGACTCCGCCGATTCAGCCTGCTGCAACAGGAAAGCCACGTATAGGCCAGCACTTCGTCCATCGTCAATTCCTCCGTCAATTCCTCCGTCAATTCATTTCCTGGGCGCGCTCCGGCATTCGATAGCTCAAGGCCTCCAGCACATGATGCTCCCGGATTCGTTCGCTCCCTTCGTAGTCGGCCAGCGTCCGGGCTACGCGAAGCAGACGGTGATACGACCGGGCGGACAGCGTCCATGCCGAAAACGCCTGGCGAACGAGTGCGTTTGAAGCCTGGTCGAGGCGGCAAAATTCGGCCAGGCTTTCCGGCGGCAGCTGTGCGTTGAAGCGAAACGGCATGTTGCGATACCGGTGTGTCTGCCGCTGAGCCGCCGCCTCGACGTGCGAACGGATTTCCTGCGACGAGAGGCCCGGCGCGCGCTTCGCATGCACATCGATATCCCCGTAATCCATCCGCTCCAGTCCGATGTGCAGGTCGATGCGATCCAGCAGCGGTCCGGAAATTTTTCCGACGTAGCGCTGGCGATCGGTTTCCGTGCACGTGCAGGGTTTAACGGCATCGCCGAAGTAGCCGCAGCGACAGGGGTTCATAGCGGCAATCAGCATAAAGCGTGCCGGGTAATCCGTGGTGTACTGCACGCGGGAAATCGTAATCCGCCCCTGTTCCAGCGGCTGACGCAGCGTGTCGAGCACCTGCCTGGAAAACTCCGGAAGCTCGTCGAGGAACAACACACCCCGGTGTGCCAGCGATACTTCTCCCGGGCGGGGACGGCTGCCGCCACCGGTCATGGCCTGGACGGTCAGACTGTGGTGAGGCGAGCGGAACGGCCGGCGCAGAGCGATGGGACTGCTCGCGTTCAGAAGGCCGGCAATGCTGTATATCTGCGTAATTTCCAGGCGCTCGCTTTCCGAAAGTTCCGGCATGATGCCCGGGATCCGCTCGCCGATCATGCTTTTTCCGACGCCGGGCGGGCCGACCATCAGCATGCCGTGCGCACCTGCTGCAGCGATCGCTGCCGCCCGTTTTGCCATATCCTGCCCGTTGATATCGCAGAAATCCGGCAGATCGACAGGCGGTCCCACCCCCGAGCACCCTGCTGCCCGTATGGTTTGCAGCGGACGAAAGCCGCTGATATGCTCGCCGACCTGCAGAAGCGTTTCGGCCGGAATCAGCAGCATGTCTGCAACGGCCTCCGCCTCGGCGCAGTTTCCGCGCGGCAGGATGACCTGACGGATACCGCGCTGCCTCATTCCGATGACAAGCGGCAGCACGCCGTCCACCGGCTCCAGCCGGCCGTCAAGCGAAAGCTCCCCGAGAAGTGCGGTATCTTTCAGAAGACCCGGTTGCGGCACAACCTGCGCACTGGCGATTAAAACACCGGCGGCAATCGGCAGATCGAAGTGGCTTCCCTCTTTCTTTCGATTTGCAGGCGACAGGTTGACGGTGATGCGTTTTTGAGGGAATCGATAACCGCATCCGTCGACGGCCGAATGGATCCGCTCTTTCGCCTCCCGGATCGACCGGTTGGCCAGACCGACGACCGTAAACGACGGCAGACCGCGCGCCACGTCGATCTCGACGCGGACTTCTTTGCTCTCCAGGCCGTACAGGCTTGCCGTGGTCACGCTGGCATACATACAATCCTCCCTGCTAAAATGCACCTTTCACATGTCGGATGTAGCGCCCGTGCGGCAGCACGAGCAGCTCGATCACATCCAGGCTCCATTCGAACTCATCCATCGCGGGATATCGGGACAGAAACGCCTGCGCTGCCCGGCGGATGCGCTGTTTTTTCCTTTCGTCGACTGCCTCGCAGGGCAGGCCGAACTCTGTCGAAGATCGGGTTTTGACTTCTGCGATGCACAGCACCCGTCCCTTCGAAGCGATGATGTCGATTTCGCCGGCTCTGCATCGGTAGTTCCGGGCAAGGATCTCGTACCCGTGACTTTTCAGATATTCAGCTGCTCTCTGTTCGCCCCAGAGGGCGAGGTTCTGCTTATTCATCGCGCCCTCCCGAATGATCTATATAATACCATAATTTCTATATTTTGTAAATTACAATTTCTTCTACTCTTCCTTTTAAGTCCCAATGGTGGTATGCTCATTAAAACACTGTAAAAGGGCCGAACCGGCACTGCACGAATGACGGATTGGAGGATCGTATGCTCACACGAGAAGAATTGAATGAATTTGCTCCTGAGACGGTACAGCTGTACGCCGGTTCGGGAATGCCGATGGAACTGGAAGGAGAAGCGCCGCCGCTCTATATGACAACGGCCTTCGTACTGCCCGGAGATATGGACGACATCGACGAACTGTACAGCCGGAAAGAGTTTACGTACGTCCGCACGCGCAATCCGAACCGCCGCATGCTGGAGGACGCTATCTCCGCGCTGGAAAACGGAGAGCGCAGCCTGATTTTTTCTTCAGGGATGGCGGCCATCCACACGCCACTCATGGCCTGTTTAAAGTCCGGCGATCACATCCTGGCCGCTAAGACGCTGTACGGGGAAAGCATCGAGCTGTTTTCACACTATAAGGAACAGTTCGGTATCGAGACGGACTACGTCGACTTTGCAAATCTGGAGCTGGTGCGGCAATCGATCAAGCCCAACACAAAGCTGCTGTACGCAGAGACGATCAGCAATCCCAAAATCGTGGTAACAGACATCGAAGCCGTCGCAGACATCGCTCACGAACACGGCGCCCTGTTGTTTGTCGACAACACATTTGCCACGCCGTATCTCGTGCGCTGCCTGGATAAGGGTGCCGACATCGTGATGGAAAGCCTCACGAAGTTTATGAACGGTCATTCGGATGCCCTGCTTGGATCGATCAGCGCAAGCGCCGGCCTCATCGACCGCATCAAAGCCCTGCAGCACCTGTATGGAGGAAGCGGAGGGACGTTTAACTCCTGGCTCGTGCTGCGAAGCCTGCGCACCTTCGATCTGCGCATGAGCCGTCACGCATCAAATGCTCATAAGCTGGCCTGCGCACTTGTTGAACACCCCCGCATCCGAAAAGTCAATTACCCTTCCGTGCCGGGTTATCCTCAGCGGGAGCTCGCCGACAAACTCTTTGGCGGTAAAGGGTACGGCGCCATGATGAGCTTCGAACTCGATCCGGACTGCAAGCCTGTGCTCGGCCGCATGCTCAAAGAGTTGAAGCTGGCGCGCTATGCGCCGACGCTGGGCGGTTTTCGCACGACGCTGTCGCACCCGCCCACTTCGTCCCATGCGGATTTGACGCCCGATGAAAGGTGGGCGCTGGGCATCCACGACGGCATGATGCGCATCTCCGTCGGGCTGGAAGATCCCGACGATCTCATCGCTGATTTTATGCAGGCCCTCGACCGATCGTTCGAATAACAGGCCGATAGGCACAAAAACTCCCTTCTCTCGAATGAAGGGAGTTTTTTAATGAGGTCGCGAAGGCCTACAGCTCGTCGCGAGGCCGGATGGCTTCCGTTTCGAGTGACTCCAGCGCCTGGCGCATCCACGCCTCTTCGTCGAGAAGCGCCTCTGCGCTGAGAACGTGTTCCAGCGACGGCTTCGTGGCGGGGCGCTTTGGCAGGAATACAGAGCAGCAGTCATCGTACGGCAGGATGGACGTCTCGTAGGTGCCGATCTGTCTGGCCGTTTCCATGATGTCCACTTTATCCATTGCGATGAGCGGCCGCATCACCGGGCGGTCGGCCGCCTGGTCGACGACGACGATGGATTCGGCCGTCTGGCTGGCCACCTGACCCAGACTCTCGCCGGTAATCAGCATGGAGCAGTCGTTTTCGGATGCGATGAGGTTGGCCAGGCGAACCATGCCCCTGCGCACGAGAATCGTCGTATATTCTTCGGGGCACCGCTGGGCAATCTGTTCCATCAACGGCAGGATATTGATGCTGTGTACCCGTACCGGCCCGCAGTATACGGACAGGATGCCGGCCAGCTCACGGACTTTCTCCTGGGATTGCCGTGAGGTGTACGGATACGAATGAAAGTGGACCGCTTCGATGAGCATACCGCGGTGGGCCATGAGAAACGCGGCTACCGGCGAGTCGATGCCGCCCGAAAGCAGTACGAGCCCTTTGCCGTTCGTACCCAGGGGCAGACCGCCGAATCCCGAAATTTTCTGCTCGTACACGTAGGCAAAGCCGCGCCGCACATCCGCGTGCAGTCGCACATCCGGGTCGTGGACATCGACGCGCGTTCCTGGACACTCGCGCAGAATCCGCCCTCCGATCCTCGAAGCGATATCCGGTGACTGGATGGAAAACTGCTTATCAGCACGCTTAGAGACGACTTTAAACGTCAGATTGCCCCGGTCGGCGACCGCTGCCTTCATCCACGCAACGGCCGTATCTCCCAGCATCGAAAGCGCCTGCTCGTCCGCTGTGCCTCCGATGTCGACTTCCTGCGCCGGACTGATCGAGTCCACGCCGAACACCCGGCTCACGCGACGAAGCACATCCTCCGCCCGGACCGCATCCGTGGTGCGCACAAACAGCAGTCCGTCTGAGCGCTCGACTTTCGTTTCCGGAAAGCCGGACAGCACCCTTCGGATGCGCTGCGCCAGCGTCCGCTCGAAGTACGGTTTGTTCTGCCCTTTAAGCGCTGTTTCTCCGCAGCGCACGATGTACACGTGTTCGCCCTTCATCTCCGTCCCTTTCCAAAGGATTCCCGCAGTTTTCGCTGAGAGTCCACGGCGGTTTTCAGCACCTCCACAACACGGTCCATCTGCTCCCGGCTGTTCTCTTCGGCAAAGCTGAACCGAAGCGCTCCCTCTGCGGATGCCGGATCCAGATCCATCGCGGCCAGCACATGACTGCCTGCCTTCTTTGACGAACAGGCCGAGCCGGTCGATACGTATATCCTCTCCTGCTCCAGCATGCGCAGCAGCACTTCGCCTCGGCATCCGGGAAAGCCTGCGTTTAAAATAGAAGGGATGCTCTCCTCCGGAGTATGGATGGATACATCGGATATTTCTTCTAGCAATCGTTCGCGTAAGTAGCTCTTGACGTCCGCCAGATGCCGGCGCCGTTCTTCCGGATGGTCCGACTGCTCGCGAACTGCCTGCACAAAACCTGCGATGCCGGGCACATTCTCGGTGCCGGAACGGAAACCGCGCTCCTGTCCTCCTCCTGCGAGAAGCGGCGACAGCTTCGTTCCGCCGCGCACATACAGAGCGCCGACGCCTTTCGGTCCGTGGATTTTGTGTGCAGACAGGCTGACGATATCCACGGGCAACCGGCGCATATCCAGATCGGTCTTTCCGTACGATTGGACGGCATCCGTATGAAACACAGCGGCGCTGTCCTGTTCGCTCAGGATGCGTCCGATCGCTTCGATCGGCATCTGCGCGCCGGTTTCGTTGTTGGAGTGCATCAGGCTGACGAGGATCGTGTCGGAGGTCAATGCGTTTTGAAACACTTCGGGTTCGATGAGTCCCTGCCGGTTGACAGGCAGGTAAATCACCCGGGCTCCCTGCGCTTCGAGACGCTCGCAGGCGCGCAGAACGGCCGGGTGCTCCACCGCACTCGTGATGACGGTGCGACCCTGCCGTTTCGAGGCTTCCCATATGCCGAAAATCGCCTGATTGTCGCCTTCTGTGCCGCCGGACGTAAAAATGATTTCGTCCGGCAAAGCTCCGATGGAACGCGCGATCGTGCTTCGGGCCTCCGAAAGAATGCGCGCCGCATCCAGCCCCATCGCGTGCAGCGACGAGGGATTCCCATAGCAGAGCTGCATCGTCCTGCGTACCTCTTCCACGACGCCGGCTGACGGCTTCGTCGTTGCGCTGTGATCCAGGTATATGATCATGATACCTCCGAAAAAACAGGCCCGCAAACACTGCTGCGGGCCCTGCATACTGCGTGTGCCAAACGATTACCTGGCAAAGTCCACGGCTCTGGTCTCCCGTATGACATTGACTTTGATCTGCCCCGGGTATTCCAGTTCGCTTTCGATCTTTTGAGAGATCTCGCGCGCCAGCAGCGCCATGGTATCGTCCTTAACGTCTTCCGGTCTCGCGATGATCCGGATTTCTCTTCCCGCCTGGATGGCGAACGATTTATCGACACCCGGCGTCGTATTGGCAATTTCTTCGAGTTTCTGCAGCCTTTTAATATACGTATCCAGCGTCTCTCTTCGTGCACCGGGCCGTGCGGCCGACAGCGCATCCGCTGCGGTGATGAGCACCGCTTCGGCACTTTTAGGTTCGTAATCGCCGTGATGCGAGGCCATGCCGTCGATGACCGCTTCTGACTCCTTATACTTTCTGAGCACATCGATGCCGATGTCCACGTGCGTTCCCTGCACTTCGTGATCGAGCGCTTTTCCGATATCGTGCAGAAGACCTGCACGCTGCGCCAGCTTGACGTCCATGCCGAGCTCTCCGGCCATGAGGCCGGCCAGGTGAGCAACTTCGATGGAGTGCTTCAGCATGTTCTGTCCGTAGCTCGTGCGATACTTAAGCCGCCCCAGAAGCCGGACGAGCTCCGGATGCAGGTTGTGAATACCCAGCTCAAACGTCGCCGCCTCGCCTTCTTCTTTGATGATCGTGTTGACTTCGCGTTCTGCTTTTTCCACAATCTCCTCGATGCGCGCCGGATGAATCCGGCCGTCGACGATGAGCTTTTCCAGAGAAATTCGTGCAATCTCTCTCCGAACGGGATCGAAGCCGGACAGAATGACGGCCTCCGGCGTATCGTCGATGATGAGATCGACGCCGGTGGCAGTTTCGATGGCCCGGATGTTTCGTCCCTCGCGGCCGATGATGCGACCTTTCATTTCGTCGTTGGGCAGCGGCACGACCGAAACGGTTGTCTCTGCCACGTGATCAGCCGCACAGCGCTGAATGGCGAGCGTGATAATCTCTTTTGCTTTCTTGTCGCCTTCGTCCTTGGCCTGCGCTTCGATATCCCGGATCATAACCGAGGCCTCGTGACGGACCTCTTTTTCTATGCCCTCCAAAAGCAGCTGCTTGGCCTCTTCGGCCGTGTAGCCGGACACGCGTTCCAGCTCTCGAATCTGCTTTTCGATAAATCCGTCGACTTCCTTTTCTTTTTCTGCGAGCGATTGCTGCTTCTGCGCTATCTGCTCTTCTTTCTGCTCCAGACCTTCGAGCTTCCGGTCGACGCTCTCTTCTTTCTGAAACAGCCTTCTTTCCGATTTCTGTATCTCGGCTCTGTGCTCGCGCAGATCTCTCTCCGCGTCGGTTCGTATGCGGTGAGCCTCTTCCTTTGCTTCGATAACGATTTCTTTCTTTATGGTCTCCGAACGGTTTTCAGCGTCCAGAATCAGATTTTTCGCCATTGTCTCGGCGCTTCCGATCGTTTTTTCCGCCTGATTTTTACGGATGAGATAGCCGATCAGCAAGCCTGCGAGCAACGCGGCGATTCCTATGATGATGCGAATTGCGTCTATCGTAACACACCTCCTCTGTGGGTATCGTATAAGCCTGATGTCAGGCAAAACAATATATTATAGTAAGAATCGTGATTTTGTCAAGGCGACGCTCGTCGCTGTGGCCTATCCAAACAGTTTTTGCGCAATGCGGTCAAAATTTCCGGCGATGTACGAGTCCCGCGCGGATACGATCGGATAACCCCGATTGTTGGCGATATGCACATTTTCGTCGTAGGAGACGACTCCTGCCATCGGCGTCGCAAACACACCGGCCATGTCTTCCAGGTCCGGAACGATGTTTCGGCCGAACAGCTCGGGCATCACTTTGTTGACGAGATAGTAGCGATTCTCAACACCGATTTCCTGCAACTTTTTATCGACCATGTCCCCGTTTCGAAGCGAGCTGTGGTCGGGCGTCACGACGACGATCGCCCGGTCCATATTGACAGCCGCGCACCTCAGATGTTCAGGAACGCCCGACGGACCGTCGGCGAGCACAACATCGAACCGTTTCTTCAGCTGGACGATCAGCGCCGCCATGTGTGCGGGCGTCAACCCGGCGACTTCCTTGCACTGCGCGCCGGACAACAGATACAACCCCGGAAAGCGCGGATCCCGGACCAGCGACTTCGAAATACCGCACAATCCGGACAGCACATCGGCCACATCGAACAGAATCTCGTTCTCCAGACCCAGGTACAGATCCAGATTGCGAAGGCTCATATTCAAATCAATTAAAACAACGCTGGCGCCGCGCAGCGCCAGCGTGGCTCCAAGATTTGCCGCAATGGTCGTTTTGCCGACGCCGCCTTTTCCGGAAGCAATCAGGACTGCTTCTCCCATATCTGTTATCTACCTTTTCTTTCTTGTCGTATCACGTATTTGCATTTTACCATCATTTGAACGGAATTCATAGTGCAATGCCCGGCTGTTTACAGTATTTTTTCCTGTTTAAAACTGATATACCGTCCGTCGCCGATTACGATGTGGTCCAGCACCCGGATCCCAAGAATCTTGCCCGCCTCGATCAGTTGATCCGTCGTCTGGCGGTCCGCCCGGCTCGGCGTCGGGTCGCCGCTGGGATGGTTGTGAACGAGGATGACGGCATTCGTGCCTTTGCTGACAGCGTTTTGGAATACTTCTCTCGGATGCGCCGTCGCGGAGTGCAGGCCGCCGACCGACACATCTTCCTTCATGACCAGTTCATTTTTCACGTTGAGGTGAGCAACGCGAAACACTTCTTTTTTAAAATACCGCATTTCTTCCATAAAAAGATCGGCGACCTTTTGAGGCGTGTCCAGCTTGGTGCGCTCGGCGACAGGGCTTGCGGCGATGCGGCGCCCCAGCTCCATCGCCGCCACAAGCGTGCACGATTTAGCTACACCGATTCCGCGGATGCGCTGAAACTCCTCAGGCTGGCACATCACCAGCCGGGGAAGACTTCCGTTTTCCATGGAAAGTATGCGCCCTGCAAGCGACAGAGCCGACTCTTTGTCCGTGCCGCTTGCGAGCAATACAGCGATCAACTCCGCATTGGACAGGCAGGTGACACCCTCGGAAAGTATTTTCTCCCTCGGACGTTCGTTTGCAGGCAGCTCCCTGAGCATGGGACCCTTATCGGTTATATGTTTCATCGGTTACTCCGTTTCCGAAGCACCCGTTCCCTGTGTGTTAAGCGATAGGCCCAGCGCCTTCAGTTCGGCCCCGATGGCCTGCATGGGAAACCCGATCACGTTGTCGCGCGGGCCGTCGAGATGCCGGATGTACGGCGCGAATCCACCCTGAATCGCATAGGATCCCGCTTTGTCCATCGGCTCACCGGTCGCAATATAGCGCCGGATATCCTCGTCGCTGTAGTCCGTAAACTCTACGCGGGTCCTGCAGCTGAAAACGCGGCGGAGACCGCTTGCCGGAAGCGACAGACAGACACCGCTGTACACGTCGTGAGCGCGTCCGCGAAGCGAGCAGAGCGTCTCAAATGCATCCCGTTCGGAAAGCGGTTTGCCGATGACGCGTCCCGCATATACGATCGTATCCGCTGCGATGAGCAGCGCCGGCTCCGGCCGGCTGCCTGACAGCTCCGCGCGGCGTTCCGCGTCGAGCGCTTTTCGAAGCGCCAGGCACATGACCATCTGCGCAGGCGTCATGTCCAGGTGGATGCTTTCGTCCGCTTGCGGAATCACGACTTCCGGAGTGTATCCGGCTTCGCGCAGCATGTCGATCCGCCTGGGCGAGCCGGAGGCTAATATCATTCGCATTCCATATTTTACCATTTTATAGTCGGTGTGCCAAGTCTTTTGTCGCCGGATACAGCTCGTCGAAAACAGACTGATACTTCTGGTACACCTCGTGCCTCTGCGGATCGGGCGTGTAGGACGGCCCTTCGCTGATCAAATCCGCCAACTCTTTGTAGCTCGAGAAGTAACGGATGCCCATCGCTGCCATCATCGCATCGCCAAAGCTCGCTCCGATCGTGTTCTCCGGCGTGCGGATGACTTCTCCGGTGATGTCTGCGATCATCTGCAGCCACAGCGGATTCTTCGTTCCGCCGCCCGTCGCCATGATTTTATTCATCGGGGCGCTGTGCTCGCGGAATATTTTAAAATGCTGGTTGATGGCAAAACCGACGGACTCCAGCGCGCTGCGATACAGGTGCGCACGCGTGTGCTCCAGCGTAAGGCCGAAGATAATCCCTCTTGCAAGCGGATCGTTGATCGGTGTCCGCTCGCCGGCAAAGTATGGCAGCGTAACGAGGCCGCCGCTTCCCGGCGGGATATCTTCGATGCCGCGCATCATAATCTCATATGCATTCGTCCCGGTCTTCGCTTCCTCTGCGAGCGCATCGGCAAACAGCTCATCGCGGTACCAGCGCGTCATCGTCCCGGCTGTATTCGTGCCGGCCGAAATGTCGAACGTACCCGGTATGATAAACTCTTCGCGCCAGACCCGGTCGTCGCTGATGAGCCGGTCCGTACATAAAAACATATACACCGAAGAGCCGATCTGAAGCATCATATCGCCCGGCTCGAGCACGCCGGCGCTGATCGCCTCCGCACCCGAATCGTCGGTGCCGACGATGACCGGTGTGCCTTCCGCCAGCCCGGTCTCCGCAGCTGCCTGCGCCGTAACATGGCCGGCGATGTCGATGGTCGACAGCACTTCCGCAAGCTGATCCGGACGGCAGATGGGCCCGCACAGCACTTCGTCGGGCGTACCGTCTTTGCGATACAGCGGATTAAAGCTCGCAAGGCCCAAAAAGCGATCCACCGTATAGCGACCGGTCAGCTTCGCCGTGATGTACGACGAACCGGTCAGGAATTTATGCGCTTTTTCGTACACGTGCGGCTCTTTGTTCTTGACCCAGAGAATCTTGGGCATCACATCGCTGGAGCAAAGCGGACGTCCGTACCACTCCTTAATTTGCTCCGGACCGTATAACTCCGTCAGTTGCTCCATCTCATCGGTTGCCCGCGCATCGATGCCGTACAGAATCGCTTTCCGGAGAGGACGGCACTCTTCGTCAACCGGAAGACAGTCCGCTCCGAGCGCACTTGCGCCGACCGCCTTGATGTCCCCGGGATCGATGCCGCTCTGCGCGAGCAGGTCGTTGCTGATGGCGCAAAAGTCGTGCCACCACACCGCCTCCGCATCGTGCTCAAAGTGACCGGGATGAGGGTTTTCCATACCGTGCGGATGCACGGAGACTGCGATTACGTTGAACTGTCCGTCGACGAGCACGCCTTTACTTTCGAATGTGCCCGTATCGATTCCCATAAAATAATCCATGTCGCCTCCTATCCAAGCATGACGCGTACATTGTCGATCGCGCGCTTTGCATACAACCTGGGTTCCCGGATATACGCCGTCACGAGTTCGATCGTGGCGGTGCCGTCATAGCCCATGTACTCCAGTTCCTCCATCGCCTGTTTAAACGGCATGATTCCTTCTCCGGGCATCACATGGGTCTCGTCGGCTCCGTTGGAGTCCACGATGTGCAGGTGCTGCATCTTCGGACCCAGCTTGTCGAAATACGCAAAGATGCTCTCGTCCTGTACAAACGGCGCCACGATGTCCAGCATACCTACGAGGTGATCCGAGGGAATCCGCTCGAACAGCTGAACGAGGTCGTTCGCGCTTTTCAGCACGTTCGTTTCCCAGGGTGTCGTCGTCTCCATCAGCACTTTGTGACCGATGCGCTCTGCGTGCTCCGTCAGCTCCCGAATCGTTCGCACCAGCCGGTCCCAGATCTCCTCGTACGTCACATAGTACCCTGCGTGACCGGTGCTGACAAGCGTCCACTCCGCGCCCATCGCTTTTGCCATATCGAAGCACAGCTTCAGATAATCCACCGCATCGCGGCGCTGCGATTCCGAGCCGATCATATAGTTGTACGGGTAATTGTTCGCCTCGGGTGAATATCCGATGACCGGCATTTCGTAGCGGTCGATGAGGCGCAGAATGTCGTCTATTCCGCCGTCTTTCAGGTCCGGCGCAAACGCGCTCGGCCGTCCGCCCCACAGCTCCACATAATCGTAGCCGAATCTCTTCGCATCTTCGAACGCATGTTCGAGCGGGTTTCTCTGATACCCGGACGTAAACAATCCGATCAACATGTCCGCCCCTCCCTTTCCGTCGCTTGTTCCTGCGACTCTCCGACCCGCCGGCTTTCCGGCACTTTGATTCAGTATAGCATACGAGGCGCCGGGCGGTACAGAGCAAATCGGATGCGACCCTTCCGTTGGAGCAGCGGATGCGCTATAATGGCAACAGTATCTGCTCGAAGGGAGACAACATGGCACGATTTGAACCATTTCCTGTAATACGACCCCGCGCGGAGTGCGCGCAGGCCGTATGCGCACCGCCGTACGATACGATGGACCGGAAGGAAGCCTTGCGCATCGCAAACGATCATCCTCACAGCTTTATCAGGATTACCCGCTCGGAGGTCGAACTTCCCGACGAGGTCGATCCTTACAGCGAGGCTGTGTACGAACGCGCTGCGCGCAACCTGAAGCGTTGGCTGGAGGAAGGCATACTGGAACAGGAACCGGTAGACTGCTACATGATCTACCGACAGACTGCTCAAAACCGCACGCAGACCGGCATCGTCGGTCTCGCTTCCGTCGAGGATTACGCAGGCGACATTATACGCCGGCACGAGCTGACGCGCGAAGAAAAGCAGCTCGACCGGACCAGGCACATCGAGACGTGCAGCGCGCACACTGAACCGGTATTTTTAACCTATCGCAGCAGTCACATCGTCGATGTGACTGTCAAAAAATGGATCGCCGAGCACGAGCCTCTGTTCGACTTTACCGGACCTGACGGGACGATTCACCGCATGTGGCGCGTCGACAACCCGCATGCGATCGACGTGCTGCGCATCGGCTTTGAAGCCGTACCGCTTTTGTACATCGCCGACGGTCATCACAGGGCGGCTTCGGCCGTCGCTGTCGCAAAGCACCTGCAGGGAAGTCCGGCAGGCGAAAACGCTCAATACTTTCCGGCCGTCTGCTTCCCCTCGTTTGACCTGGAGATTATGGACTACAACCGGGTCGTAGCTGATTTAAACGGTCACACGCACGAAACGTTTATCTCTTCGCTGGAGCGTGCGCGCTTTCGCGTTCGACCGGTCAAAGGAGCGATGCGAAAGCTTACCCGAAAAGGTGTGTTCGGCATGTACCTCGGCGGAAACTGGCACATAATCGAGCAGAACAATCAGGCGTTGAGCGGCGATCCGGTCGACGATCTCGACGTGTCCATCCTGCAGGACCGCATCCTGCATCCGATTCTGGGCATTGAAGATCCCAGAACGGACGGACGCATCGACTTTGTCGGAGGCATCCGGGGGCTCTTAGAGCTGGAGCGCATCGTCGATTCCGGCCGTGCAGCCGTCGCATTCGCTCTGTGTCCGCTGAGTCTGGACGAACTGCTTTCCGTCGCTGATGCAGGGCGGATGATGCCGCCAAAGTCCACCTGGTTTGAGCCGAAGCTGGCCAGCGGACTCGTGGTCCACGCCATCGAATGAGGAGACACAAGGCTGAATAAACAAAGGCCGCCGCGTCCAGTTGACCGGACTGCGGCGGCTTTCTGTTCATACCCGTATAATATCCGGGTTGTATCCTTCTGTTAAGACGCTTCGTATACGACCTTGCCGCCTACAATCGTCTTGAGGACCGGGATGTCCTTGATGTTGTGCGGATCGACCGCGCAGATGTCCTCGCTCAGGACGACGAGATCCGCCAGCTTGCCCACTTCGAGCGTTCCTTTCTGATGTTCGTCGAACGAAGCGTAGGCCGCTTCGTAGCCGAACATCCGCAGCGCCTCATCGACGGAAAGCCGTTCCTCCGGCATCCATCCGTTTTCCGGACCGCCAGTCAGCTTTTCTCTCGTAACGCCGATCTGTATGTTCTCCAGAACATCGAACCGCTCGACCGGAGCGTCGGATCCGCCGGACGAATGGATGCCCATTTTTATGAGCGTCTTCCACAGGTACGACGTGCTCTCGCGTTTTTTACCGACGCGGTCGGCGACGATGTCCATGTCGTATCCGCTGAACACCGGCTGCACCATCGCGGTCATGCCGAGGTCTTTCATGCGCTCGAGGATGTTCATGTCAGTAATCTGAAGGTGGACGATGCCGTGCCGGTGGTCGGGTCTCGGATTTTTCTTCAGCGCGTACTCGACGGCATCGATCATCATGTCGGCCGCTTTGTCGCCGATGCAGTGCGTAACGGCAGGGAGCCCGGCGTCGTGCGCCATGCTCACCATGTCGTTCAATTCGTCCTGATCGTGCATCATGATGCCGCGTTCGCCCGGATAGCCTTCGTAGTCTTCGCGAAGCAAAGCCGTTCGGGCCCCCAGCGATCCGTCCTGGAAAATTTTAATGCAGGCGATCTTAAAGTGATCGCCTTTCGGCTCCTTGTAAAATCCGGTATCAAGAAATGCCTTCAGCTCTCCCGGCGTCGCAAAGCTCGCCTGATTGTTGATGCGCATGTTCAGTTTGCCCTGTTTCTCCAGATTTTGATAGGCGGCGGAGATCGTCTTCCAGTCCTTGCCGGGCAGCGACATAAAGTCGTCGGTCTGAACCGTAGTGAGGCCGGCGCGGTTCATGTGCTCCACACCGTAGAGAATCATGTCTTCGATCTCCGGCTGCGTCGGCGGAGCCATGATTTCGTAGCTGATTTTAAGAGCTGCTTCTTTAAACAGGCCGTTCTCCGGTTCGATTTTATCCATCATGCCGGGCGCCTTGGGGTGCGCGAGCATCAGCTCCGTCGCCAGACTGTTGGCTGCGGCGATGTGACCGCATACGCGAATGAAGATAATCGGGATATCCGTCGATATTTTATCGAGATCGTGACGGGTGATAAACCGCTTCTCATCTTCGAAAAATTCGTGATTCCATCCCCGTCCAAACAGCCATTTGCCTTCCGGCCACGGCTGATTCTCCGCGACGTAGGCCTTTGCATTGTCCAGGATTTTCTGCAGGGAATTGACCCCGAGCAGCGGAAAAGCCCGGTTGATAAACGAATAATGGAGCAGGTGCATGTGAGAATCGTCAAACCCCGGCAGCACGAACTTTCCCTCGAGGTCGATTTTTTCCGTTGCCGAAATCGACTTTGCCTCTTCATTCGTGCCTACGAACGCGATGCGTCCGTCTTGAATGCCGATCGCCTGCACGACATCGCGGCCGTCGTTCATCGTGCGGATCGTGCCGTTATAATACAGATAGTCCATGATTACCTCCCGTTGTTGAAATATATGTGCCATCATGCGGTCTACGACGTCCTGTGCGTCGAGTTCCGTCGAATCGATGAGTATGGCATCGTCAGCCTGCGCGAGCGGATGGTGCGCACGCGTGCTGTCCCGCTCGTCGCGGGCCCGAATATCGGCCTCGATTGTCTTCAGATCTGCGGCGTTTCCCTTCGCTTTCATTTCCAGCGCACGCCTCTGCGCGCGGACCTGAACGGAGGCCGTCAGGAAAAACTTGAACTCCGCATCGGGCAGGACGTGCGTACCGATGTCTCTGCCGTCCATCACGACGCTTTTTTGCGCAGCGATTCCCCGCTGCAGCGCGCCGAGTTTTTCCCGAATCGCCAGCTCGGCCGAGCTTTCGGATGCGAGGCGGGACACCTCGGGTGAGCGGATGAGTTCGTCGACGATTTCCCCGTCGAGCAAAACGTGTCCGCTGTCGAAATCTACGTCGGTCTGTCCGAGCATAAGCGCGAGCGCGTCCGCATCCTTAAAACACACCTCGTTTCGAATCAGTTTTAGGGCGATCGCACGGTACATGGCACCTGTGTCGACATAATCGACTCCGAGCGCTTTGGCCAGTCCCTTTGCCGCTGTGCTCTTTCCCGCGGCCGCCGGTCCGTCGATTGCGATGCGGATGTGTTCAGTTTGAGCCATGTCCGTCCCCTTCTTTTCCGACAACCGGCCGGACCGCTCCGGAAGCCGCGTCGGCCGGACGACTGAGCAACTTTTCGATCTCAGCGACAAAGGTGTTGATATCCTTGAATTCACGATACACCGAAGCAAATCGCACGTACGCCACTTCGTCCAGCTCCTTGAGCTTATCCATGACGATTTCCCCGATCAGCGCGCTGCTGATCTCTTTTTCCATCATGTTGTTTAAGCCGCGCTCGATATCGGCGACGAGCGCTTCCATCTCTTCCATCGAGATCGGTCGCTTTTCGCAGGCCCGCATCACGCCGTTCAGCACTTTGTGGCGGTCAAACGCCTCCCGGCGTCCATCGCGCTTTACAACCATAAAAAAGACCTCTTCCACTTTTTCGTACGTCGTAAACCGTTTCTGGCACATTTCGCACTCTCTGCGTCTGCGAATCGCCTGCCCTTCGTCGGTAGGCCGTGAATCGATGACCTTCGTATCCGGATTCTCACAAAACGGGCATTTCATGTACAGGCTCCTCTCTTCGTCCGATGCGCAATGCACACCGTAGCGCTGCTTCAGTGTTAGCGGCGCGCTTTATTCCGAGTCTATAAACTGCTTTTTCGACACGATCAACCGCTCCAGACCTGCGCTTCGGTCGCGGCCCATCTCCTCGAGCTGCTTTTGAAGGCGAACCATGTCGTGGTACGTAAGGTCCGGGTAATCCTGCCGGTCAAATGTCCCTTCCGGCGTGTATCCGTAGTGAAGATCTCCGCCCGGCTTAATCCAGATATCGCTCGTCATCTCGATGCCCTTGAGCATCGTGTCCGCAAGCGCAATGGCATCTGCATCGTCGAGCGCCTCCCCTGCGAGGTACAAAAATAGCGTCTCCTGTACCTGATGGTTCAAAGCGGAATGCACCGGTTCGTATCCGCCGTCCCGATGCCAGTAGTCCTGGATGAGCCATCCTTCTGCGGTTCCATCGCTATAGAAAGAATAGTGATGATCTGCCGCAAATCCCTTAAAGAAGGAAAGCATGCGTTCAGCCTGCCGGAGGAAGTAAGGCTCTCCGTATTTCTGATACGCCTTGACCAGAGCGACCCCCATGTCCGCATTAAAACGCGTGTCGTAATACCCGCCGGGAATGCCGTACTCGTCCCGCAGCCATGCGCTTTCGGGCTCGGTTTTAAAGTATCCCTCTTCTTCCATGTTCAGGCTTGACAAATACAGTTGGATGTATCCCAGATCGTATGAGGCACGATCGTTGCCGAACAGAACGTAATTATACGGAATGTGCACGCCGGGATTGCGCCAAAAGGCGTTTTCCTGATAACCCGAATAGCTTTCGGGTGTGCGGCTGTAATAGCCATCGATTAAAAAGCGGTGATTTTTTCCGTAGGAGCAGCGCTTCCAGAACTCGGAGCTCGTCTCGCCGGTTGCAAAAGTCGCTTCCGGATTCTCCAAATCCACGAGCGGTTCCTTGCTCTCCAGCGTCCACATTTCGGAACGCAATCCTTCTTCCATCGCATAGCCGATTAAAAAATCAAATCCGTAGCCTCTGTGACTCACATAGATGCGGCCCATGGCATCGTCCCGGGCAATGACGTTACCGTCCTCACCGTCGCTGTACGCATACGTCTGATCGAACACGATGTAGGTCTCGTTTTCGATGTTGACAAACGCCATATTTGTCGGAAAGGAAATGCCGCCTCTCAGGCGCTTATTGTAAACCCACTTTTCCGTTTCGGGATCGAAATACGTCACCCAGCCGCGCTTAAACTCGTAATGAATGACGAGTTTGTATTTATTGTATGCCTCCAAATATTCAGAATGCGGTATCATCGTATGCTGGAACACGTCGCCGTTTTCCAGAACGATCTTCGTTTCCGTAACGCTCATGTCTGCGCCGGAAAATGTCTGCGTCGTAAGCGTCGCGCTGCCCAGTTCAACGGTGGAATCCGGATCGGTAATCTCGCGCCTGATGTAACGGTCGCGGACAAACATCTGCTTTTCCAGAAGCGGCGGCCCCTCGCCCTTCGGTTTTTCGGTGCCCCAGCTCTTAATCCCGTCGACGAGCGACTCCCTTGCAAAGAACACGATTAACAGCAACGCAATAAGCGGAATAAAACCGACGAAACTCGAAAGAGCTGCCTTTACTTTCCTCATAATCATCTCCCTGCCCGCTCCCTGCCCACACGCGAGGGCACCATGAAAGGCGTTTCCGGGCAATCAAACGCACCTCTATGATACTATCAAACTTCACTTATTCAAACAAGCTATTCCGTAAGAACGTTTTGCCAGCGCTTCGAACGGTACCGCCAGTAGAACTGGACCGCCTTGAAGCATTCCGACAGATAGCGCATCAACACTGCCTGCCAGAGAGAAAAATCCAGAAACAGCACGCCGATCAGCATGGCCGGTATACCGAACAGCCACGTCCAGCCGACGTCGACGGCCATGATGTACTTTGTATCCCCGCCGCTTCGAAGAATTCCGAAAATGAACAGATACGTCAGGGCGCGCCCCGGAATGGTCAACGCTGATACGAAAAGCGCCGGCATCAGCACCGCTGTCGTCTCCGCGTCAAATGCATACAGATGCGGCACATATGGATTGACAAGCAGCAACAGACCCGACATCGCCACAGTCAGCCCCAGCCCGAACGCCAGAAATCCTTTCGCATCCCGATCCGCTCCGCTCCGATCGCCGCGTCCCAGCTTTTCGCCCAGAAGAACTGCTGACGCATTGCCTAGCCCATAAAATACCGACTGGGAAAACTCGCCCAGGATGTGGACGACCTGATACGCTGCGACAGCGACCGAACTGATGAGTCCGAAACCGGAAAGAAAGATCGCCGCCGCTACACCGTAAGATCCATCGGCCAGGACGATGGGCGCACCGGTGCGATACACCTGATTTCTAAAAGTTTTTGAATAGCTCTTCAGCTCGGACAGATGCGCCGCAAGCGGATGGTCCTGCGACCGGTAGATGTAGGTGAGCATGGCGCAAAACTCAAGCGACCGTGCGATCAATGTCGACAACGCCGCCCCTTTTACTCCCATGACCGGAAAGCCCCACTTGCCGTAGATAAACGCATAATTGAGGACCGTGTTCGTGAGGAGCGCCACAGCGTTGATAGTCGTCGGCCATCTGAGCCTCTGCGTGCACCGGCTGGAAAAGCCCATGCTGAACGACAGCGCCGTCATCACATACGACAGGGAAGCGATGCGTATATAATCCACGCCGAGACTGATCACATGCGCTTCCCGCACGAACAGTCCGATGAGAGCGGCACTCTTCCACTGCACGAACAGCGTCACAACCAGTCCGAACAGCACGATGTTTTTGCAGATGATCCCGAACGTGTGACGGATGCTTTTGATGTCGCGCACCCCCCAGAACTGAGCGATGTACACGCCGCCTCCGGACAGCAGGCCGAAGCACACCATCACAAATACGCCGTAGATCTGGTTGGCAGCTCCTACGGCAGCTAGTTCGTCGGTTCCGACCCGTCCGATCATCAGCGTATCAACGATATTGAGTCCATAGCTGATGATGTGCTGCACAGTGACAGGCAGCAGGATGGACAGCGCTCTTTTCCAATGATTTTTTCGGTCGAGTTCAACCGCAACCGGATCTACCATGTAATCTCCCGGGAGTTCCTTAAAAAACCCTTCCCGCAGTACGCCCGAAGGCTACCGCTGGAAGGGTCAAAAACGATGGTTTTCACCTTGGGTTTTTAGCGTTAGTTAAGCGCACTTTTGGCCCGATCGACAATCTGCGAAAAGCCGGCCGGATCGTGAATCGCCATTTCCGACAGCATCTTGCGGTTGATGCGGATATCCGCTTTGCGCAACCCGTCCATCAGACGGCTGTACGATATGTTGTTGGCACGCGCTGCCGCGTTGATCCGCGTAATCCAGAGCTTGCGGAATTCTCTTTTTCTGTGCTTGCGTCCGATGTAAGCAGAGCGCAGAGAGCGCATGACAGCCGGGTTGGCCGCGCGGAAAACCTTACTCTTCTTCCCGTAGAATCCCTTCGCCTGCTTCAGTACTTTTCTATGTCTTTTTCTGGCGTTTACGCCGCGTTTTACTCTTGCCATGACCTTCTACCTCCTACTTTCCAATCAAAACGCTCTT
>Ga0172382_10001710_pt1 | contig 38567 bp, 37 predicted proteins | sample Leawel138RmetaG_FD_122245 | JGI IMG/M metagenome (GOLD analysis project Ga0172382, IMG submission 122245) | Leachate microbial communities from a municipal landfill in Southern Ontario, Canada - Leachate well 138R metaG | ecosystem: Engineered > Solid waste > Landfill > Unclassified | place... | reverse complement strand
TTTGCCATAAACCGCGTGAACAGCTTATGGACTTTTTATATCTATTACTATAGGGATCCAATAAATTGGATTCAAATAGAATAGACGGTTGTTGTTATATTAGTTTGTCTCAAGTAAACTTATAGTGACTAATTTAACTATTTGTATAGCTATATCAGTCTATTTACTTGCTTAGTTTTCAATGATCTCAAACATCCTTAATAAACTTCAACTCGAAGTCCTATTGAGTCCTAAACTTTAGGTCCCTGTGTTTGTGGAGGGGAATTATAGGCAAATCACTCTTAGTTGTCAATAGTTTTTTAAAGAAATTTCAGAAGTTCTCTAGAGTGTTAAGTTTTATGCGTTTTGTTGTTCTTTTTAGCTAATAATAAATCTCTATACTTAGTAATGTTGCTATTTATTAACTCTTTATGTATAAAATTCTTAAACATACAAATATGTAAATCATTTTGTATTACATAGATAAAGGAAGAAAATGGGACTTTACAACCGTGATTATGCGAGAGGAAATGCGTCAACATACAGCACTCAGACTAGAAGTGACACGCAAATTGTATCTTTTGTTAAAGAGACTTACAAGCTTTTTGCTGCTTCTATGATGGCAGGTGCTGTTGGAGCTTACGTTGGTGTGCCGATGGCTGGAACAATTGCTGCCAACTTTTTTCCTCTGCTTATTTTAGAAATTGGGCTCTTAATTGGGTTGCATTTTGTAAAACATAAGCCAGGTATCAACTTAGCGGTAATGTTTGGCTTCGTGTTTATGACAGGCTTAATGCTATCTCCACTGCTTTCACATACACTTGGAATGAACGGTGGTGGAACAATTGTTGGAAATGCTTTTGCCATGACATCTCTTGTGTTTGGCGCGATGAGCTTTTATGCTATTAAGACAACTAAAGATTTTTCAGGGTATGGAAAGCCTCTATTGATAGCTTTGGTAGTTATTATTGCATTTTCAATTATTAATATCTTTTTGGGAAATCCATTAATGGCAATAGCAATCTCAGGAGCTGTTGTTATACTATTTAGTGTATTGGTAGTTTATGATACTCAAAATATAATAAAAGGTGCTTACGAGACACCTATTGATGGTGCTATTGCACTCTACTTAGACTTTTTAAATATTTTTACTTCTCTTCTACACCTTTTTGGTATATTTGGAAGTGATGACTAGTCAACTTCCACCCGAACTTTATCGGGTGGTTGACGCTAATTTAAACCGCCTCAAAGAAGGTATAAGAGTTGTTGAAGATATCGTAAGATACAAAGACAACAACAAAAACATCTCCTCCCAATTAAAACAACTAAGACATAAAGCAAAAATCAAAGAGACATTAGAGTTACTAAAAGAGCGTGACAGCGTAAATGATGTTCTTAGAACTACAATCAAAAGCGAACTTAATAGAGATGATATATCATCGATAATTCTTGCTAACTTCAAAAGAGCGCAAGAGTCAGCGAGAGTACTAGAAGAGCTTTATAAGCTTCATAATATCGAGTATAGTGAGAATTTTAAGCAGATAAGGTATGAGTTATATACGTTAGAGAAATCTATACTAATTAATAATCAATAAAAAGTATTTAATTAAGATATATTTTTTTAAGAAGTGGAAAGCAAGAAGATAAGGTTTGGCTTTATACCAAACCTTAAATAGTTACTATTTTTTTACTCTAGACCCATATCAAACTCTAGATATGCTCTAGTAATATTACTTGCATGAAGCAGATCATAAAGAGCTTTATCTTTAAACTCTTCTAGCGGTACGGCTTCAACGATTCCAGTACTATCAACACCATCATCCATTGCAGCTTCAACTCTCTCCTTTGTTAGAGTAAAATATTGCACAGACTCATCAGTTGCTGTTTTGTCAATAATAAATCCATGTCCTGGAATAAGTGTTGTCCAATCTTTTGAGTTAATAGCCTCAAGAGCAGAAAGTTGTCCCTCAACAGAGCCATCTCTATTTGATGTAATTCTTCCATTCATTACTAAGTCACCTGCTAAAATAACTTTGTTATCAGGCATATATAGGAAATAATCCTCTACAGAGTGCCCCATTCCAACCGGAACATACTCAAGATTTACACCTGCAACTTTAAACTTTATAGTCTCTTTATACCATTTATCGACATGAATAATCTTCGTGCCTCTTATAGCATTTTTAGAGAGCGTCTTAAACATTCTAGAGTCTTCATGACCAATAGGATAGTTCTCGTTTATGGATTCAGGGCCAATGATTTCAGCACCATGTACCTCTTTGTAGTAGTTATTTCCTAACCAGTGATCATCATGTTCATGGCTTAAAATAACATGCTTAACAGGAAGCTCTCCGGCAACTTTACTTACTGCTTCGTACGCTTGCTTAGCGTAGATATAAGATGGACCGGTATCCCATAAAACATAACTATTGTCACCTTTTATATAGCAGGTGTTGACCATGTTTCCGCCATTTTCTCTAGTCGGAATTTCAAGTGCTCCAAAAAAACACCATACATTTTCACTAACTTTCTTCGGTTCAAGATTATACTTAAAGTCAGCAGTTTGAGCTTCGCCTCCAGCATAAGCTGACGTTACAAAAAAAAGCGATGCAGCTGTTGAAGCAAGTAGTGGCTTTATCATTTTGTTTAGCATGATTTTTCCTTTTATTTTTAATTTGTTATTGCATTAAGAGTATAGTTGAAGTGTTACAGAACAAATCAAATTTACTCTTCTTTTAATAATTCTTCCTCCAACCGGAGGAAGAAAAATGATAAAACTTATTTGATTTTGTCTTTATCGCTATTAGTTTCACCTTTGTTATCAACAGTCTCAATAACAATCTCATCACCCTTTTTACCTTGAGTAGTTGTAAACATAAAGTAAGGGTTTTTAGATAGAAATGGTCCTGTTGACGCTTCCCACACAAGTTTACCGTTTATTTTAGCAGTAATGTGCGTAATAAATTCAACTTCCGCTTTTCTTGTCTCAGACTCCTCTTTACCAATCATTGGACTGTCAAGTAACATTTTAACTTCAACAACACCTTTTTTTTCTTTAGCTTTTATTTTCATAATTTAATCCTTTTTTTTATTTTTACTAATATCTGCGTTATTTAGGTTTAAATCAACCTCCACAACCACCGATTGATACTTCTACTTTTTGTACAGCTGAGTACAATTTACCGTCTCTGCCTTTTGCAACAACAGTTACATTAGCAGTTTTTCTCATTTTAATCTTAGTCATAAGATCAACAACAGAACCTTCAGGTAGCTCCATAACCACTACAGCACTTCTTGGATTTGCATCTTGAAATAAAGCAACAGTAGCTAAATCTACTTTAGACTTGATACCGATTGGCACTGCACCACCATTCTCTGCAAGCTTAGGAGCTTTAATCTCTATTTGTCCATCAATTGTTTCTGCTGAACCAAATAGTGCTTCAATAGCTTCTTGAGAAGTAGGAGCTTCCCATGCCTTAGGAGCCGTAGCTCTAAAATCTGTAGCACTTAAGCTAGCTGGTAAAACCGATGCTACAGCTGCTGCTGCTGCACTTAAACTTAAAAATTTTCTTCTTTGCATTTTTTTTCCTTTGTATAATGTTTAGTAAATCTAGTAAGTCTTACTTACTAGATTCTATCATAAATTTAACAATATCTTTGATTTGTTCGTCACTTAAATCCATAGCGCCGCCCTTTGGAGGCATTCCGCCAATACCGTTTATAGAGTTATGGTTAACTCTATCTATGCCTTGCTCCATAACTGTAGCCCAAGCATTTTTATCTCCTAGAGCAGGTGCGCCCATTGCATCTGTTTTGTGACAAACTGCACAAGACTTCTCATACAATCTCTGAGCTTCTGATATAGGTCCTGCATTATCATCTACCGGTGGAAGATCCCTCACAGTAGAGTATGGAGGCTCAACAGCTGTAATCTCGTTTGCAATTCTCATAACAGGCTCTTTACCGCAATCAGTCATACAGCGTGTTCCCACTGCACCAAAGTTTTTAGGTTCAGCAAAAAACTCTCTCATGTTCTCAACACCGTTTTCTCCATCTATATTAGGATAAAAACCATCACGGTTTGGCATTACTATTTTTTTGAAGTTATCTTGATTTAGCTCTTCAATATCTTCACCATCTATTTGAATACCGTTCTCAGCTAATAAGTAAGCTGTCATAGCATACATCTGATCTGGCGTATAGCTTTTTGGGTTTGCATACGGCATAGCATCACGAATATACCAGATAAGCGTACTTGCTTGTGGCCAATATGAGCCAATTGTTCTGTTTGGAGCATCTTTACCCGGACAAGTTCTTTGATTTTTAAGTGACTCTACAGATCCACCTGTCAATGTCGGATAACCTTTACCGCCTGCACCAAACTCACCATGACAAACTGCACAATCTCTGTCGTATAGCTCTTCACCCTCTTCTACTGTACCTGAACCTACAGGCAATCCTGTGCCGTCAGGCATAATATCTGTATCCCAAGCCTCTAACTCATTTTGAGTTGGAGTTCTACCGAAATTAACACCCGCTGTCGACTGCTCATTTATAGCATATGCTGTATATGCTCCACCTTCTCTTTTGTAAGTCACACCACCGTCTAGAGCATCTTTCGTAGGATTATACATACCGCTCGCAGCAGCTTCAACTTTTGCTGAAGAGCTTGTTGCAGTAGTAGTTCCTGAAGCGAAACAGCCCGTAAAAAACAGTGCGCTACTTGCAACTGCTGAAATTCCTAAAATAATTAATTTGCTATTTATTTTCATCATAATCTACTCCCTCCCTACTTTGGACAGTTGTCTGTTCTAACTTGAACATTATGAACTGAACCATCTTGTCTAACTTCCCAAGTACAAATTGAGTTTCTATGATAAACGCCTTCTACACCCATAATCTCTTTTTCTTCTGAAACTGAAGGTTGAACATATCCGGCATCATCTATAGCACGAGATTGAAGCAATAGAGGCTTGCCTTCATATCTGTACATATATGAGAACCTTGTCCATGATTTTGGAAGAACTAATCCTTTAAGACTCGCTTCAACATAGTTGTCTCCGCCATCAAATGATATATCTACTGCCGTAATAGTCCCGTGACCACTCCAAGCAATACCCTCAACTTCTACTAAATCACCTTTTTTAAGGTCTGTCCAAGGTTTTTCAGGACAAGGAGTTGTGATAATTGAGTTAACTTCTAACGGGTAGAAATGCTGAATCGCTTTACCGCTAGCAGTAAGAACCGTATATTTAGAAGTCTCTTCTTTACAATACCATGGCTCTGCACCAAACTCTAAACGCTTTAGCCATTTAACACATAAGTTTGCTTCCCAGCCCGGTAACATTAGACGAACAGGATAACCTTGCTCCGGTCTAATAGCCTCACCGTTTTGAGCCCAAACAATCATTGCATCATCTAAAACTTTCTCAACAGGAACTGTTCTACTCATCTCTGAACCGTCAGATCCTTCAGCTAGCATCCACTTTGCAGTAGGTTTTAGACCGATTTCATCAAGAATAGTTTTTAGACGAACACCTGTCCACTCAGCATTACTCATCATACCTTTTACAAACTGCAACGAGTTGAATTGAGGACCTTTCCACTCAGCAGCACCGTTAGCAGGACACTCCATAAAAAGAATTCTGCTCTCAGACGGATATTTTTTTAACTCTTCTAAAGTTAAAACAATTGGTCTATCAACAAGACCGTGAATCATAAGTCTGAACTTGTTTGGATCTACATGTGCCACACCATTGTGTGTTCTTGTAAAATGTAAACCGTTTGGCGTAATAATACCCTCTAGCTCATGTAGCGGTGTCATTGAGACAGCAGCATGCATGTCTCCACCTGACGAAAGAAGACTTGATGTTCTTCTTACGACATTATGCTCATACTTTGACGGAATACCGTATGGATACTTATTAAGCTCATCACCTAATGTTGTTCCCCACTCCACATGGTGAATAATGTTTTCATCGTCAGCCGATAGCTTAGCAGGTGCTAAGATACTTGTAGCAGCGATTGCACTTACAGAATAAGCAGCTGTTCTTTTGAAGAAATCTCTTCTACTCGATTGCTCTACACTGTTTGTAGTAGTTTCTAAGTTATTTTCAGAAATTTTACTCATTTATCGTCTACCTCCTTCTTCTTTAATCTTGTAGATTTTTATAGTATGCATAGTACAATTTTTTATGCATAGTACAAAATGCAAGACGGAGATTATATATGAAATATAATTAAATTGTCAAGGAGTATTATCAATAATGTAATAATTTTCTCACATTTTTATATTTCTTCACACTTTGTTACAAATTATCTTGACTTATAGTTTTTATAATTGGTAGTAAAATATGTTAGAATTACATAAACATAAAAGTAGTAAAAAGTGGTGAGAGATATGTCAAATATTCAGGTTGGAAAAATTTTAGAACTTTTTATCTCTACAAGAGAGAGCTCTAAGAGAGTCAATAAGCCCGTAGTCGAGCTTGATGAGCTTGGTGCTATAGGGGATAAGTTTTATAATAAGGATAGTAGTCGTTCTATTTTAATTACATCTATAGATAGTTACGATTTAGTTAAAGGTTATGGGATAGATATGCCACATGGATATTTAGGTGAAAATCTTTTGATTGACTTCAACCCATACTCTTTAGCAATCGGCACAAAACTAAAAATTGGTACTGCGTTGCTTGAGATAAGTCAAAACTGCACAATCTGCAATCATCTCTCTACGATAGACAAGCGAATACCTAGGCTTTTAAAAAAAGAGAGGGGTATTTTTGCAAAAGTGATAAAATCCGGAAAAGCAACAAAGGGTGACGCTGTTTATCTTTTAGAGGGGTAGATAAAAGCTACCTCAAACTCCAAGTAGCTTAAAGGATACTCTCGAAGAAGCCTTTTGCTCTCTTTATAGTTTAATATTTTTCTTGCCCCGCTTACACCGCTTCTTTTTATATACTTAAACATATCTCTAGTCGACTCAAATTCAAGTCTATACTCAACAACTTCAAAATCTGCATTAAAATATCTTTTACAAAGCTTCTCTACCTCATCAGAACTTTTGAGTATGGAGTTTATTGAAGCCGTTTTATTTATAGTTTTAAAAGTATTTGATGTAAATATCGCCAAAGCAACAGGAGCATTTAGCCCCTTAATCATGCTAAAAGTCTTATCCAAATCATCTGACCACTGCAGAGCTGAAGCAGAAAAGATGAAATCATATATATATGTAAGCGTCTCTTTAAAAAGTTTCTCATCATTAAAATCTGCACAAAGAAGCTCTATCTTTGATGATTTTGGATGTAGCTCTAGCATCCCCTTTGCAAAATCCACTCCGCAGAAGTGTTCATATTCCCAATCAATTGCTCTACATAGATTTCCGCTTCCGCACCCCAAGTCCAAAATACGTTTTGGTTTTTGCTTTACATGACTGAGCAGTTTTTCTATAACCATGTTTTGTATAATATTATAGTTATTATAGTGTAGTGCTTGTTTTGAAAACTCTGAACTTATCTTCATCGTCTATTTGCAACCAATGAAATAATAAAGATTACGATTATACAAAGCACGATGGTTGCTCCTGATGGAAGTGAAAAGTAAAATGATAATGTCATCCCAAGCAGTACGCTAAGTAGTGAAAACATAAGAGAGATAAGAACAGTTTTTAAAAACCCTACTCTAAACTGAAGTGCTGCAATAGTAGGGATAATCATAAGAGCACCTATAAGAAGGCTTCCTACTACTCTTATGGAGAGTGCAATAATGATTGCAACAACGCTTACAAGTAGAAAATTTAAAAAGTTCACTTTTATACCGCTTGTTTTTGCTACTTCTTCATCATACGCTATAAAGTAGAACTCTTTTGAAAAAAAGAGCAGAGTCGCTAATGATATAGCTCCAAAAACCCCGATAACGACAATATCATTACTGCTAACCGAGAGTATTGAGCCAAAAAGATATGAAAATAGTGAGTTGTTAAATGCTCCGCCAAGGGAGACAATAATGATTGCAATGGCTAGGGAACCTGAGAGTAAAATAGCAAGAACGGCATCACTATAAAGCGCAAACCTGCTTCTTAAATACTCAATCAACCAAGCGGAGATAACTGCAAATACTACAGCTGACCATAAAGGATTATACTCTGCAACAAGTCCGATAGCAACTCCAAGAAGAGCCGAATGAGCCAATGTCTCACCAATTAGGGAGTAGCGTTTTAAAACTACAAAGGTTCCACTTATAGAAGCTAGTACCGCAATGATTATACCGGCTAAAAAAGCTCTTTGCATAAAGTCGTATTCAAACATCTCTAACATTTTAATGCTCGTGCTTATGAACATGAAGAAGGTGTGCGTCTATTCCATATAGTTCGCTCATCTCTTCGCAGCTCAGTGCTTGTTTTGGGTTATTGCAGACTGTAGCTTTTTGATTTATCGTAAAGAGCCTTGCTATATCATCTGCAATAACGCCTATATCATGTGTTATAAAAACAATAGTAATGCCCTCTTTTTTATTTAACTCTCTTAAAAGGGCATAGAAATTTTTTTGTGAGGCTACATCTACGCCTGTATTTGGCTCATCCAAAATCAATATCTCCGGCTTTGAAGCAAGAGCACGGGCAATCATAACTCTTTGTCTCTGCCCTCCTGAGAGTGTTCCCACCATCTTATCTTTTAGCTCTAATATATCCATCTTAAGCATTGCATCATTAACAAGCTGCATATCTAGCTTACTAAAAGTTCCAAATATACCTCTTTGTGATGTTATGCCCATTTTTACAATATCTAAAACGGTAGCCGGAAAAGAGCTATCTATTTGCGCGGCTCTCTGTGGAACATACCCTATCTTATGCCACTCTTTAAAATTTGATAATTTTTTACCATAGATTCTAACCTCACCGCCTGTAGGCTTCTCAAGTCCTAAAAGCATACGGATAAGTGTTGTTTTACCGCCTCCGTTTGGACCGATTATAGCGATATATTCAGAGCAAAAAATCTCCAAAGATATATTTGATAAAATAGTTTGACCCTTAACAACAAAGCTCAGGTTTTTAATATCAAAAATAGGAACTACAAATTTCATCTGCACTTCAAAGCTTTAGCTATTTTTTTCAAATTTCTTCTCATTATCTCTTCATAACTAAGATTTTCTCTTGCCTCATCAGCGGTAATATTGCCAAGAGGTTGAAGCACGTCAACTTCTACATTTGCCTCTTGCGCTATACTTTTCATCGCTTTATCGCTGAGAAAACTCTCAAAAAATATGACAGGAGTTTTATGCTCCCTTACATGCTCTATCAATTTTATCATATTTTTTCCGCTTGGTTGAGCCTCTGGGGAGAGTCCGCTAAGGGCTTCTACATTAAAGTTGTAGCGCTTAGATAGGTAAGAAAAAGCGTTATGATTTACGATAATTGTATCTAGTTCGCATGCCAAAAGACTCTCTCTATACTCTTGGTCTAATTTTTTTAACATTTTTATATATGTATCTCTATTTTTTTCATATAACGCTCTGTTATTTGGAAATAGCAAAATTAACTCTTTTGTAATTTGCTCCGTTGCAAGCATCATGTTTTGAGGGTCTTGCCAATAGTGTGGATCAACACTGCCATGTTTGTGGTGAGTGTCATGGTGCCCTGAGTGATCTTCATCTTCACACACCTCTATAAGCTTCACATATCTACTTACATTAAGCGCTCTATTTTTAAACTCAAACCCATCTATCCAAGGCTCTAGGGAAGCGCCGTTGTAAAGAGTTAAATCACTTTTTAATATCTTTACTACATCCCTTGGTGTCGGCTCATAGCTGTGAGCATCCACTCCGAAGGGAAGAATCATAAAGGTATCTGCACTATCACCGACAATGTTTTTTGATATATCGTATAAAGAGAATGTACTTGTAGCAATAGTTGGCTTTTTATCTAAGTTTTTAGCGTAAACATAGGGCAATGATACAAAAAGTAAAATAATTATGAGAAGTCTGTTTTTAAAATTCATTAATTTTTCCGAATATTTTTTTGAAATTATATCTTATTTTGCAACAATTAGTTTTTTTGGGTATAATTCGCCACTTTTAAAACTCAGGATATATATAATGACAACTAGTTTTCTACTTATTGTTCAAATAATTTTAGTTATAGTGCTTATAATAGCAGTACTTCTACAAAAAAGTTCAAGCATCGGTCTTGGAGCATACAGCGGCTCTAATGATTCTGTTTTTGGTGCAAAAGGTCCTAGCAGTTTTTTAGCAAAAACAACTTTTGCAATAGGCTTTTTATTTGTTGTAAATACAATTACTTTAGGTTACATGTACTCAGTAGCTTCATCAGAATCCGTAGTAGATAATTTGATTGAATCTACAGATGTCAGAGCGCCTTCTACTGCAAAAACAGTAGAGCCACAGAGTGAAACTACCCCTGCAGAATAGTTGCATTTTTTTGCAGCTATAGCTTTTTAAAATCTTTTTTTTAAACATTTCTCGCTACAATAACGGCACTATTTTTGATATATAAGGAAACTAGATGTTAAATGAAATATTCAGCAAATGTGAACTAGAGATGCAAGCAGGCATAAATCACATGCTAAAAGATTTTAAGACCCTTAGAACGGGCAAGGTAACTACTTCTGTTTTGGATAATGTAAAAATTGATTACTATGGAACTATGACTTCGCTTGATCAGGTGGGTTCTGTGTTAGCAGTAGATGCAACAACAATAGTTGTAAACCCATGGGAAAAAAACCTTCTCTCAGATATTGAGAGTGCTATATCAAAAGCAAACATTGGGGCAAATCCTAACAATGACGGTGACCAAATCAAACTCTTTTTTCCGGCTATGACTGTTGAGCAAAGACAGGAGTCTGTAAAACAGATGAAGAGCATGGGCGAGACTGCAAAAGTTGCTATAAGAAATGATAGAAAACATGCAAACGACAAAATCAAAAAGCTTGAGAAAGACAAAGAGATAACTATTGATGAATCAAAATCCGCTCAAGATAATATACAAAAACTAACAGATAAATTTACTGCTGAAATCGACACTATACTAAAAGCAAAAGAAGCAGAGATACTAAAGGTATAACCTAATATGGATATTAAAAAAATATATATGGATTCAGATGCTCTTTTAGATGGGCATTTCAGACTAAGCAGCGGTAATCATTCACAATTTTATCTACAATCTGCAAAAGTCTTAGAAGATCCAAAAACTGCAAAACTCTTAGCCTATGAACTAGCTGCTCAGATTAAAAACAGCGGTTTAAAGATTGATACGGTTTGTGCTCCTGCCATTGGCGGGCTTATTGCAGGTTTTGCTTTGGCTCAGGCACTTGATGTTCGCTATATCTTTGCCGAGAGAGTTGATGGAGAGATGAGTATACGCCGCGGTTTTGAAGTTAGCAAAGGCGAAAGAGTTTTAATGTGTGAAGATATTATAACAACGGGCGGTTCTGCCATGGAAGCAGCCGCGGTTGTTGAGTCTCTTGGCGGAAAGATAGTCGGTGTTGCAGCACTTGCCAACCGCGGCTTTTGCAAACGACAAAACAGTAATGTAACCACAAAGCCAAACTGCAAACTTCCACAAGATATTCCATTTTTTGCGCTAGAGGATTTTACATTTGAGATGTACTCTCCAGATGAATGCCCGATGTGCAAAGAGGGAAGCGAAGCTATAAAACCCGGCTCAAGAGGAAACTAAAATCCAAAAAGAGCTTACTTAAGAAGGTGTTGTTTTTGAAACTAGCCACTCTTTTTTTTACATTGATGCTCTTTTTTCAAAATGCATATGCTTCTGAGATGCCTCAAGATGAGCTGCTTAAAAAGATGATAGGCAGAATGCTTATCGTCGGTTTTGATGATGAGAGCGTAACAAAAGATAGTAAAATTGTAAAACATATGCAAAATTATCATCTAGGCGGTGTAATTCTATTTGACCGCCACTACAGCAATAGAGACAAAACAAAAAATATCAGCTCCCCTAAACAACTAGAAACTCTTACCTCATCACTAAAATCATTTTCAAAAAAACCGCTTCTTATCTCAGTTGATCAGGAGGGCGGAAAAGTTGCAAGACTAAAGCCCGCTTATGGATTTGAGACAACGCCATCAGCCCATGTCGTAGCGGAGATGGATGAGTATATGGCCAGACATATATATAACGCTTTAGCAAAAACATTAAAAGACGGTGGCATAAACTGCAACTTTGCTCCGGTAGTGGATTTGGCAATAAATCCTAAAAATAGAGTTATTGTCGGGTTAAAACGCTCATACTCCAGCGAGCCAAAAGAGGTTATAAAGTATGCCAAGATAGCTCTTGATTCACTACAAAAAGAGAATATTATCGGTGTTATAAAGCACTTCCCCGGTCATGGCTCATCACTTGGAGATTCGCATAACGGATTTGTTGATATTAGCAAAACATGGAGCGAAGTTGAACTAGAGCCATACAAAGAGCTTATAAAATCGGGCGACGCTCACATGATAATGACAGCGCATGTCTTCAATGAAAATCTTGATGAGCTATACCCTGCAACACTCTCATACAAAATAAACACAGAGTTATTGCGAGAGAAGTTGGGCTTTAATGGCGTAGTGGTAAGCGATGATTTGCAGATGGGGGCAATTGCCAAGCATTATACTCTTGAGCAGATTGTAACATTAAGCATAAACGCAGGAGTTGATATGCTGCTCTTTGGCAATCAACTCTCATATCAAGATATAGATGAGCTTGTAGAGACGATTCTAATTCAGATAAAAAACGGAGCAATCCCGCTTAGTAGGATTTTAGAATCAAACGAAAGAGTAGAACAGTTGTTCACTAATACAAAAATAGAATAATGCAAAGCGCCTTCTCAACTCTAGACTGGCTTGTGTTTGTCTCCTACTTTATCCTGCTTGCGGCTACATCTACTATTTTAAGTCGTACAAAAATAAACTCTTCACGAGACTACTTTTTATCACAAAACAAAATGCCAATGTTTGCCGTTGCCATATCTGTTTTGGCCACTTCACAATCTGCCGCTACCTTTTTAGGCGCCCCTGAATACTCCTACCTGTATGATTTTACTTTTATAGGATTTTATCTATCTGCACTTTTAGCTATACTTTTTGTGGCATACGTTTTAATCCCCAAATATTATGAGATGAGTGCGGTTACCGTTTATGAACTACTAGAAGCAAGATATGGAGAGAGTGCAAAAAAACAAGCAGGAGTTATGTTCCTTATTGGGCGAATCCTAGCAAGCGGAGCAAGGCTTTATATCGGCGCACTGGCTATATCTATGATACTCTTTAGCGATATAACATTTGTTCATGTAGCGCTATCTATTTTGATTTTAATGATAGGCGCTCTTGCATACACATATTTTGGCGGTGTACGCTCCATTATCTTAAGCGATGTTATTCAAGCCGTAACTTATATTGGAGCAGGTATTGCCGTGCTTATATATCTCTACTACTCTTTAGATAATATTGAGATTCTAAAGACTCTTAGCGAACAAAACAAACTAACCTTTATAGATACATCAATTGATGGTAAATTCAGTCTTATTGCTCTTCTTAGCGGCTGGCTTCTTTTAAATATTGCAGCTTTTGGACTTGATCAGGATATGACGCAAAGAGTTCTAGCATGTAAAAACAAAAATGAGGCTGCCAAATCACTTATAATCTCAATTCTTCTTACCATCCCCGTTGTGCTTCTCTTTTTGACAATCGGAGCACTTTTGTATCTTTTTTATATGCAAAGCAGTATCGAGCAGAGTTTTGATGGTGAAAAAATCACGATTTTTATGTACTATATTTTAAATGAGATGCCCGAAGGCTTAAGAGGCTTGGTTACCGTTGGAGCTATTGCTGCAGCACTCTCGAGTGCAAACTCGGTACTTGGCGCTATGGCATCGGTCGCAGTTGAAGATTTATATAGACCATGGAAGCTAAAGCGTAGCCAAGTTGATGAGTATCATTTTGTAAAAGCATCAAGAGCTGCGGTGCTATTTTTTGCGGTTGTTTTATCTCTAATGGCTATGATTAGCTATTTTTGGCAACGATACAGCGACCTCTCCCTTATCAGTTTTGCACTTGGTGTTATGGCATTTGCATATACCGGTCTTTTGGGTGTATACTTCTCGGCAATATTTACATCACGTGGGAACCAAAGGAGTGTTTTTTGGGGTCTCATAGGCGGATTTTTAACAGTTTTGGCACTACAGCCCTACAGTTTTGGAGTAGATCTTGGTTTTTCTTGGCAGATAGTTATCGGCACTGCCGTTGCATTTATAATCGTTCAACTCGGAGGAGAAAAGAGTGAGTGAATTTTATATCGGTGTAATGTCCGGAACAAGTCTTGATGGCATTGATATTGCCTACTGCCAAATCAAACAAGAGAGTTTTGAGCTTCTACACTCGGGTGCATATCCATTTGATAAAGAGATAAAAAAAGAGGTTCTAAAAGCCATAAATACTTCGACAACTCTTAGTAAACTTGGCGAACTCGATACTCGCTTGGGTAAAATGTACGCTGATGCCCTAGAGCGGTTTATATCTGAGAAAAAGATAGATAAAAAGCAGATAACGGCTATCGGTCTGCATGGGCAAACACTCTGGCATAATCCTAATAGCAACTATCCTTTCTCCATGCAGCTTGGCAATCCCAATGTTATAACAGCACAAACCGGTGTTAGTGTTGTTAGTGATTTTAGGCGAAAAGATATAGCACTTGGCGGTCAGGGCGCTCCTTTTACACCTGCTTTTCATCAATATCTTTTCTCAAGATTAAAGGCTAACGTTGCTGTTTTAAATATAGGTGGAATGGCAAATTTAACTATTTTGGGAGAGAAACCCATAGGGTATGATACCGGATGCGGAAATGTTCTTATGGATTACTGGGTTTGGCTTCACAATAGCACAACCTTTGATGAGGATGGAAAATGGGCAAAATCAGGAACTCCAAATAAAGAACTACTAAAGCAGATGCTTAGTGAACCATACTTCTCAAAAAAAGCTCCAAAGAGTACGGGACGTGAGCTTTTTAATGGAGCATGGATTAAGAGAGAGCTTGAGGTTTTTATACAAAAAAAAGGTGCCAATAGCTATATAAAAAAAAGAGATGTACAGGCAACACTTTTAGAACTAACTGTCTCAAGCATTGTAAAAGAGATCAAGAAAAACGAGATATCTCTGCTTATAGTCTGTGGCGGCGGCGTTAAAAACGGCTATCTTATGCATAGACTCCAAGAAGAACTAAAAGATATAGAGGTTTCATCAAGTGATAAGTACGGAGTAAGCAGTGAGTTTATGGAGGCTATGGCTTTTGCATGGCTAGCACATGAGAGAGTGAACAAAAAATGTGTTAAACTATCTTCCGTTACCGGAGCGTCAAAAGATTCTATATTGGGTGCTATTTATGAGTAAAACTAAGAGATGGCTAGAGACAACGGCTTTTAAAAATTATATTGTCGAATCCGAGTTGGCAGATGCTAGTTTTAGAAAGTATTTCAGATTAAGAGATGGCAATAAAACAGCTCTTTTAATGGACTCTTCTCTTGAGAAGGAGTCGCTTGTCTCATTTATAAATGTTACTTCAAAGCTTCAAAATGTGGATGTAAGCGTACCTGAAATTTTTGAACAAAATATAGATGATGGTTATTTGATACTAGAGGATTTTGGGACTTCTCACTACCTAGATATATTAAACCAAAACAACTTTAAAGCGTACTACACAAAAGCTATAAATACTATATTAAAGATGCAAAAAGCCGATACGAGCAATCTTCCCCTTTACGACAAAGATTTTTTACATCTTGAGATGAATCTAATGCAGGAGTGGTATCTAGAGAAGTACCTCCAAATAGAGCTTGAACAAAAACAAAAGGAGCTTATTGCCAGCACCCTTGAAGCCATCTCGGATACTGTTTTAGAGCAGCCTCAAGACACATTTGTTCATCGTGATTTTCACTCAAGAAACATTATGCTAAAAGATGAGAAAAAAATCGCTCTTATTGATTATCAAGATGCCATGAGCGGTGCAATAACATATGATTTGGTATCGCTACTAAAAGATTGTTACGTCGCCTATGACAGAAGAAGCATAAAAGAGTTGGCTCTAGAGTTTCGTGATAAAAAAGGATTGAAAGTAGATAATGATACATTTATAAAATGGTTTGATTTTATGGGGCTTCAAAGACATATAAAAATACTTGGTGTATTCTCACGTCTTTATATTCGTGATAAAAAAAATGGCTACTTAAAAGATATACCACTTACTCTAAAATACGTTATTGATACGGCAAGTAGATATAACGAAACACACAAATTTGCAAAATTTCTAAGCAGTATAAAATGAAAGCGATGATTTTAGCAGCAGGACGCGGGGAGAGAATGCGTCCTCTTACGGATAAAATTCCAAAACCGCTTCTAAAAGTTCATGGCAAGAGCCTTATTGTTTGGCATATAGAGAGACTGGCATATCTTGGATTTAGCGAGATAATTATAAACATAGAGTATCTCGGTGACATGATAGAGAAGAGTTTGGGTGATGGTTCACAGTGGGGGGTTAATCTGATTTACTCTGATGAGAGACAAACCGGAGCTCTTGAGAGCGCTGGCGGCATTGCCAATGCTCTCCCTCTTATCCAGAACGAAACTTTCCTAGTAGTAAACGGCGATATATGGTGCGACTATGAGTTTGAAACAAACTTTGACTTAAGGGGTGACTTGGCTCATCTGATTTTAGTTCCAAATCCAAAACATAACCAAAGCGGAGATTTTGCACTTCGTAAAAACAGAGTTAGTAACGACACAAAAGGAAGATATACATTTTCCGGAATTGGATACTACTCTGCCAAACTATTTGAGGAAACAAAAAACAAAAAAGCACCTCTTGCGCCTCTACTTAGAGAAGCTGCAAACAACGGCAAAGTAAGTGGTTTGTTCTATGATGGTAGATGGCATGACATAGGCACGCCGCAAAGATTAAATGAGGTAAACTCTACTTCTGTATAAACTGACCGCACCCTTTTGTCTCAGTACCGTTAAAAGTTTTGTAGTCTCTGTTTCCATCTACAAACGATTGGTAACGAGCGCACTCATCGCTCTTCATACATATTTTGTTATCACACGCCTTATCCACTTCCATTTATACTCCCTGTTTGATTATAATATTTTTTGAAATTATAACAAATATTTCTGCTGCTTAAAATTATATTTTAGTTAAAATGCTATACTAAAAGCCAATAAAATCTAAAAAGAGTTCTCGATGTCTAAAATAATTTTTACACTTCTGTTTTCTACCCTGCTTTTTGCAAAATATGACAACTGTACCTTTCAAAACAGAGATTATACGGACATATGTAACAAAGTCGTAAAAGATGGCGTATCATATAAATATGCAAACAAGTTTTTGCTCTCATACTTTAAAACACAGAAGTTTGATGAAGTAAGCTATAAATATCTACAGCCAAAGTATATTAAAACTCATAAAAAAAATGAGAAAAAAGCAAATAACACCCTTGTTAAATATGTGCCGGAGATGGTAGAGCATTTAAAAAAGTATGCTGAAGTTTATGATTATACAGAGCAGAAATTTGGCGTGAACCGCGAGATAATTGCCGCTATCTTAATCAAAGAGACAAAACTCGGAAAGATAAAACCAACTCATGATGCGTTTATTGTTTTTAACACTTTAGTAGTTAGGACAAAACCAAACTCGCCTAGAGAGAAGTGGCTATTAAACATGGGGAAAACAAATATGGCTTCCATAATTACCCACTGCTACAAAAAAGGGGTAACGCCTGAGGAGTGTAATCTGCCAAGCTCTTACGCCGGAGCGGTAGGAATTCCACAATTTATGCCAAACAGTTTTGTTTATGCCCAAGGTTACAAAACAGAGATTGCTGATTTGACAAAGATGGAAGATGCTATTGTCTCTGCCGGTAAATTTTTACATAAAAAAGCTGACTTTACAGAGATGATAGAGTGGAGTAAAATGCCTGATATTGTAGATATCGAGTCAAAATGGTACGACTATGAGTTTGAAAATGATAATGCTTCGTTAGTTTATCAGAAGAGTAAAAAGTCTAATAAAACCTACGACTGCTTTACATGCAACAAAGATGAGCTTCAATATCTAAGAGCGTACGCAAAAAAGATTATGCGCTATAACAACTCCTCAAATTACGCCATAGGCGTAATACGTTTAGCCTATGACGCTCATTTGGGACTAAAATAAACAGTGCCCTCTTATATTTACTTAGCTTGAATTCCCTCTATAACGATTTCAAACTTTACTTTGTCCCCAACCATTAGACCGCCGGTCTCTAGTAGTTCGTTAAAGTTCATGTTAAAATCTTTACGGTTTATCTCTCCCTCAAGCTCAAACGCCATTCTCGTATTTCCCCATGGATCTTTTATTGTGTCGCTAATATCATCAATATCAAGAGTTACTACTTTTGTAACATCTTTTATAGTAAGCTCAAAAGTTGCCTTATCTCCACTGTGTTTGAGAAGTTTTAAGCTCATTTTTGGATATTTTTCCACATCAAAAAAATCTGGATCTATAAGGTGAGCATCTCTTTTGGCATCTTTAGTGTTTATGCTTGCAACTTCTACTGTACCGTTTATCGCAGAGAACTGCTTTGTTTTTTCGTCAATCTCAAAAGTACCGCTAAACTTCTCAAAATTTCCTTTAACACTACTAATCATCATATGCTTTACACTAAAGCCTATATCTGAATGACTAACATCAACATTATAGTTTGCCCCATGCAAAGAACCTAAACCTACTACCACGCTAAGCGTTAAACTTTGAAGTAACTTCATTTTTATCTCCTTCTTTTATTTACACTTTTAAAAAAATAGTGTAATTACTCTAAAAGTATATGCTAATAAAAATAGAATGTCAAGAGCAATTACTCTAATTTATTGCTAGATATCTCTAAAGTAGTGATTTAAAAGGCTATTTAAGGCTGTTTGAAAAATATGAATCTTATTGACCTAGTAGAGTAATTACACTATAATTTAAATATAAGGAGCAAATATGTCAAGAAAAGAAGCTATTTTAGAAGCAGCCTGTGAACTTTTTAATGAAGCGGGCACTCAATCCTCTACTACAAATCATATAGCAAAAGCGATGGGGATAAGCCCCGGTAATCTACACTATCATTACAAAAATCGTGAAGAGATAGTTCGTTTGCTATATATAAAAATGCGCAAAGAGGCGACACTTCCCATAGATGAACTTCCAAAAACCATTGCTGCTTTACATGAGCATGAGAAGGTGCTTGTACAGATACAGTGGAGATACCGTTTTTTCTTTAAGGAGCTACTATCGCTTTTTGCACGAGACTCTCTACTAGAAGATCTTTACATAAAAGACAACATAGCACACCGTAGGCGAATAAGACAAGTTATGAATAACCTAATACTAAATAAAGAGCTTAAAATTGATAGCGAAGAAGATATAGATTTTCTTGTAGACTCTATATCTATATCTTGGCAGTTTTATAGTTCATTTTTACACACAATAGGAGAGGAGTTAAATCCCTCTTCGGTTCAAAATGTTATAAAGCATACGACTGCCGCTATGAAACCTTACTTAAGCTCAAAGTGAATTTAATGTTCTAAATTCTCTATGTAATGATTCTGTTTTGCTTACTTTAGTCTTGGGTCTTTAAAGTATAGTATACACCAGCCCTCCGGACTGATAGAGCCCTCTACTATTTTACACTCGTTCGTCTCTGGCAAAAAGTGGAGGCACTCTACACATGTTTTACCATCTTTTGGGCTATCTTGATACATTGTCTTCTCTTTTGTTCCTTTTGCCAACAGTGGTGTAACGCCCCACGTTGCAAGTCCGAATATAGCCATATATCTAAAGAAATCTCTTCTTGGTGAAACTTTCATTACAAGCTCCTTGTAGGAATTTGTTAAAATTACATTTTATTTGCAAATGTTATTTTAACAACTATACTTTATTCTTTTTCACTTAAATCTTTATAAACAATAAAATGTACTCTTTAATTTTTTATAAGTTATTAAAACTCTTTCCAAGATTTTATTTTATGCCACTTTAAAGCGTATAAGAGTATAAAAAGGTAGCAGATTACACCCATAAGATAAGTTGACTGCATATCTCCGCTTACATAAGATATCTTGCCGAATATAAGAGGAAGTATTGCTCCCCCTGCAATTGCCATAATTAAAAGAGCGCTTCCTTGTGCCGTCTGTTTTCCCAAACCCTCTAGTGCAAGAGGCCAGATGCTTGGCCAGACAAGGGCGTTTGCAAATCCTAAAAGTGCTACAAAGGTCACGGTGTTTGGAAGAGTCCTAATACCGCTCCACCCCCATAAGAGTTCAGAGATACCATGACTTTGAGATGAAGCCACTACACCGAATAAAAATAGTATTCCTAAGAGTGCTGATAGGAGAAGTGCCTGCTCTTGTGAGAGATATTTTGGTATAAGCGCGACTCCCAGTGCGTAACCAAGCACCATAAAAGACATTACATAAGAGGTAAGCGAAGTAACATTTGCCATACCCAAATGCCCTCCGTAAAGACCGATGGTATCGCCTGCTATTACCTCTATACCGACATAAAAAAATAGCGCAATTGCTCCTAAAACAACCCGTGGAGAAGCAAAGATACTCTTTTTTTCCGTCGCTTCATCTTTCTCAAACTCAAGCTCAGGAAGCTTAGAGAATTTAACAAGAGCCATTAAAGATATTAGTATAAGCGCCATAACTATATATGGGAGTATAAGTTTTGAAGCGAGCTCCTCCTTTGTCTCAGCCGAGAGAGCATCAAGAGAGCCTATGTCTGAGAGTATAAGAGCGGTAAAGAGAATAGGAGCAACAACCCCCGCCCCTTTATTTAAAAGCCCCATAATGCTTATTCGCATAGCCGCACTCTCTATAGGTCCTAAGCAGACTATATATGGGTTTGAGGCAGTCTGTAAAATAGTAAGACCGGACCCAAGTATAAAAAGAGCTGCTAAAAAGAGTAAAAAACTAGCACTATGTGCAGCCGGAATAAACAGAATACTCCCTGCCGCCATTATTGCCAGACCTAAGATCATGCCGTTTTTATAGCCGGTCTTCTCAATGACATAAGACATTGGCAGAGCCATAACCGTATAAGCTATATAAAAGACAAAAGTAACAAAGAGAGCCTCGAACTCGTTAAGATCACATATTGCCTTTAAAAACGGAATGAGCGAGCCGTTTAACCATGTAACAAAGCCAAATAAAAAGAAGAGCACCCCTATGATTACCATAGGAGTCATAATTAGCCTCTTAGGCATTTTTTAATCCTGCAAGATAGTTTGCAACACCATCTTCATCATTTGTGTGAGCAAGAACAATTTTTGCCGCTTTTTTCACACCCTCTTGCGCATTAGCAACCGCAACCGAAGTTCCTGCTAACTCAAACATACCTATATCGTTAAGGTTATCTCCAAACACAGTCAGTTTTTCAAGGTCAAAGTCCATAGCCTCACTAATAGCTCGTATGCCGTGTGATTTATCTGCATCTTTGTGCAGGAGGGTTAAAAAGTAGCAGCCTACATAAGCCTCCGGGGCTAAAATATACTTTAATGAGTCTCCAAAAATCTCTCTCATGTGAGTAGCGACCCTCCTTAGCAACTCCTCCTCGCCAAAATATACGATTTTAAAATTATCTCTCATCGCACGAAGATCTCTTTGCTGATTATGATGGTCATCATTCTTGTAATTTTTAAGCACCTCTTTTTGATGCATATTTAAAACAGTGGAGTAGGAGAATGTCTCGCTTAGGTTGCTATCTGCTAAAGATAGTATAAAGGGGTATATACCAAATTTTGCACCCTCCTGTATAACTGCGTCACCCACCTCTTTGTTTATAAACTTTGTATCTATTATTTTTTTATCTATTGTCGCGACTAAAGCACCGTCAAGGAGTATCATGGGTGCGTTAATATCTACATTTTTTAGAAACTGTGCGGTCTTTTTGTATGTTCTAGCAGTTGCAATGCTAACTATCGACTGGGCTGAAAAACTATTCCATATCTCTTTTGTAAATGCACTTACACTTAAATCCGTCCGTAAAAAGGTGTGGTCCAAGTCTGTAATATACACATTTTTCATCTTATTAGTACCTCATCTTGCATGTAAGCATTCTCTCTACAAGCAGACGCCCTATCTCAACTTTACTATCAACTATAGATGTTATTTCCAAATCCTGCAGATTCTCTTTATCTTCAAGCGTTGATACTTTTACAATTAGGTTGATATCTTTTGTATATTTTAACACTGCTTCGCAGATTGCTCTTTTTTTCTCGACATTATCCAGTGTTACAATTATTGCTGCAGAGCTATCAGCATTGAGTGCTTCTAAGAGTGAGTGCTTCGACATATCTCCAAGATAGGCCTCTTTCCCCGCAGAGAGTGCCTCGTTTACATGTTTTGGATTGTTGTCGATTATAACATAAGAAGCACCAAGAGCGTCAAGGTTTTTAGCAACGAATTTACCTATAATACTATAACCGCAAACAATTACATGATTTTTTCTAGAGACAAAGGTGGAGGTATCAAGCCCCAGATATTGATGACGGCTTACATGGCTTACAAACATATTTATTTTTGAGATAAAAAACGGAGTTACTATCATTGAAAATATAACAATCAGAACAAAAAGAGATTCAAGCTCTTTCTCTAGCAAGCCTCCCATGCTCGCAACGGCAAAAATAACAAAAGAGAACTCTCCTACTTGAGAGATAGCAAGTGCGGTTTTAAGAGAGAGGACATGTGAAGATGTTAAGCGAACAACAAAGTAGGTAATAGCAGTTTTTAAAATCAAAACAAGCAAGAAGATACCGATAATAAATCCGATATTGTCAATGAAGAACAAAATATCTACCTTCATCCCCACTACAATAAAAAATGTTCCAAGAAGAATATCTTTAAAAGGAGCAATATCCGCTTCTACTTTATGGTGATACTTTGTCTCCGCTATAATCATCCCCGCAACAAACGCTCCAAGTGAGTATGTAAAGCCCATATAAGAAGCCAGAAGTGCCGCACTTACGACTATAAAAAGAACTGAACCCATAAAGAGCTCGTCAACTTCACTTGAAGCTGAAAAGTGTAAAAGCCAAGTCATTATTCTCTTGCCGACAATAAACATAAACCCTATAACAAAAACGGCACTTATAAATGTATCTCTAAGTATAAGAATTACCGAGTGATCGCTCTTGCTGGTTAAAAATCCCAAAAGTATAAGTATCGGTATCACGGCGATATCTTGAAATATCAATATACCGGTTGCGCGTTGACCGTAAGGGTTGTGTATCTCTTTTGAACTCTTTAGGTAGCTAAGAACTACTGCGGTAGAGGATAGTGCAAAAGCAAGAGAGAGAATAAGCGCCGAGATTGACTCTAAAGAGAATATATAGTGGCTTATGAGATAAACCGTTAAAGCCGTAAAACCGACCTGCATGAATCCATTTAAAAATATCTCCTTTCTCATGCTGTTCATCTTTGTCAAAGATATCTCAAGACCTATGGTAAACATTAAAAAAACTATACCAAACTCGCCTATATGCTCAAGCGTTGTCGAATCATCCATATATCTCAAATCAAGTGCATAAACCATTATAGTACCCGTAAGAATATAGCCTATTATTTGAGATATACCAAAGCGTTTTAAAAATAGATTTAGTACAGTTGAGACACCTAAAGCCATGACGATATATAAGAGTGCTGAATCCATAAAAATCTTTCAATTTAGTCTATTAAGAGGGTTAGAGAGTACCCTTTTGAAGTTATGTAATTATAACAAAAAAAACTTTGAGCTAAATATTTTTTTAAAATCATATACTTAAATTTAAGAGATTCTATACTATAATCGCGGCTATGTTTAACATTTTGGAGCTATTTTATGACTAAATATATTTTTGTTACCGGCGGAGTTTTAAGTTCTCTTGGAAAAGGAATAACGGCGGCTAGCATTGGTACGCTACTAAAACATGCAGGCAAAAAAGTCGGTATGTTAAAAATAGATCCATATATAAATGTTGACCCTGGAACTATGAGTCCGCTTGAGCATGGCGAGGTTTTTGTTACAAAAGATGGAGCTGAGACAGATCTTGATATAGGAAACTATGAGAGATTTTTAGATACTTCCTACCTCAAATCAAGCAACTTTACTACCGGTCAGGTCTACTCTGCTGTTATCGAACGTGAACGAGCGGGTGGCTATCTTGGGCAGACTATTCAGGTTATCCCACATATTGTAGGCGAAATTGTAAAGCGTATAAAAGAGGCGGGTGAAGGTCATGAGATTCTCATAGTTGAACTTGGCGGAACAGTCGGAGATATCGAAGGTCTTCCTTTTATGGAAGCAATTCGTCAGATGAAACATGATGAGGAAGTTGAGGGTACGTTTTTTATACATGTTACTCTTATCCCATATATCAAAGCTGCCGGTGAATTAAAAAGTAAGCCTACTCAGCACTCGGTACAAGAGCTCCGCCGTATCGGTATAACTCCGCAGATGATAATTGCAAGAAGCGAAAACGCCCTGCCAAAAACATTCAAAAAGAAGTTGGCTATGAGCTGCGATGTCTCTGCCGATAGCGTTATAGAAGCACTTGATGCAGCTTCAATCTATGATGTTCCAATCTCATTTTTAAGACAAAATATCTTAAAACCTATCTCTAAAGAGTTAGAGCTCGGCGAACTTAATCCAGATATGGAGGAGTGGGACTCTCTTGTAAAAAAAATAGTTCAACCTAAAAATCGCATAGTTTTAGGATTTGTTGGAAAGTATCTTGAGCTAAAAGAGTCTTACAAATCTCTCACAGAGTCGCTTATACATGCGGGTGCGCACCTAGATACGCGCGTAGATATCCACTGGGTTGATAGTGAGGAGATTGAAAGCAGAGGCACTGAGGCTCTTTTGGGGGATTGTGACTCTATTTTAGTTGCAGGCGGATTTGGAAATCGTGGTATCGAGGGTAAAATTAAAGCTATCGAGTATGCACGTGTAAACGAAATTCCATATCTTGGCATCTGCCTTGGTATGCAGTTAACTCTTGTTGAGTATGCAAGAAATGTGCTTGGATTTGAGAACGCAAACTCCATAGAGTTTGATGAGAATACTCCATACCCTATGATTTATCTCATAGATAACTTTATGGATCAAAGCGGAAACACACAACTTAGAACGCATAAATCTCCAATGGGCGGAACTATGAGACTTGGAGAGTATCCGTGTGATACAAAAGAGGGCTCTATCCTTCGCAAAGCTTACTACGGAGCAAAAACGATTAATGAGAGACACCGCCACAGATATGAAGCAAACCCGACCTATCGCAAAGAGCTTGAGGATGCCGGCATGATTATCACAGGCGAATCTAACGGGCTGATAGAAGCTGTAGAGATAAAAGATCATCCATGGTTTTTAGGTGTTCAGTTTCATCCTGAGTTTACCTCAAGACTTCAGACTCCAAACCCTTCAATTCTTGCATTTGTTGAAGCAACTTTAAATATTTCACAACAGAAGTAATATACACTTAAATATGCATATTTTTGACGATATTCCTATTTTGAGCAAATCGGCTCTTTTTGGGATTCTCTCTAAAAGATTTGACAATCAGGAGAAGAGACTCTCTGAGATTCCAAACCCAGAGCTTCTACATGACGGCAAAAAGGCCGCTAAAAAAATAGCTGATGCCATAAGAGAGAGAAAAAAGATAGTTCTTGTCGGAGACTATGATGTTGATGGGGTAAGCTCAACTGCCATTATGGTTGATTTTTTCAGACAGATTCCATACCCGCTAGAGAGCATAATACCTAATCGTTTTGTTGACGGTTACGGTATAAGTCCAAACGTATTAAATAGGGTAGATGCCGACATTGTCATTACGGTGGATAACGGTATTACAGCGATAGAGGCTGCCCGGCTTTGCAAGGCCAGAGGCATTGAACTTATAATAACAGACCACCACACTCCCTCAGCTATACTTCCCGAAGCCTACGCGATAGTAAACCCAAAACTCTCAAAATGCACCTACCCGTTTGAAGAGATTTGCGGAGCGCAAGTCGCTTGGCTGCTTCTTGGGCTTATTAAAAGAGAACTAAACCTCTCTATTGATATGAAGGGGTTTTTAGATATTTTGTCTATTGCCATAATTGCCGACATAATGCCGCTTACCGACATAAACAGAGCTCTCGTAAAAGAGGGGCTAAAAGTTTTAATGAGTTCTCAAAGACCCTCTTCTATTATAATAAGAGATTTTTTAAACAAAAGTGCCATAACATCAGAAGATATAGCTTTTGCCATAGCGCCGCGAATAAACTCTGCAGGAAGACTCGAAGATGCCGATATTGCACTAAAATTTCTAACAGCCACATCTATTAGTGAAGCTTACTCGCAGTTTGAAAAGCTAAATGCACTTAACGAACAGAGGCGCGAGACTGAGGCTCAAACAACAAACGAAGCATTAAAGCTAGCTAAAGATGATAACGTCATCGTTGTTGCCAAAGATGGGTGGCATGAAGGTGTTGTTGGAATTGTCGCTTCAAGACTAGTAGAACATTTTCAAAAACCGGCAATTGTTCTAAGCATAAACGATGGAGTTGCAAAAGGGAGCGCTAGAAGCATAGGAAATGTAGACATATATGAGCTTATAAAACAAAACAGTGATTTTTTAAGCAAATTTGGTGGACATAAGATGGCTGCGGGTCTTGGTCTGCAAGAGAGCAAGATAGACTCTTTTAAAAATGCCCTCAATAGAAGTGCTTCAAAACTCAACCCTTCAGACTTCTTGCCCTTAGATGGTATCATAGGCATACTTCCAAGCCAAGAGATAGACTTTGAACTACTTGAACTGCTTGAGAGTTTTGAGCCATACGGTGAAGCAAACTCCCGCCCTCTTTTTTTAATAAAAGATGCTCAAATAGTAGATATAAAATATTTTGGCAAAGAGAAGTCTCACACAAAAATAACAATTAAACAGTCTGCACATGATAGAAAAAGTATAGAACTAATACAGTTTAAAAAAGCTCTCCTTATGCCTAGTGAAAAAAAGTTAACATGTAGTTACAGGGTTGTAAAAAATGAGTTCAACTCTGTAGTATCAACTCAGCTTATTATAAATAAAATATATAATTATTAAATAAAAACTGCTCTTGGCTTATGAGCATATATGCGCATTAAATAGCACTAAAGTGTTAAAATATAGTATATTTTAAAACTCCCTTAAGGCGCAAAGATGTAAAATTGATAACTTTATCACAAAAAAGGAAAATCATGAGAAAGAATGAGATCTTAGAAGAGATTTTAAATGAAGTTGATAAGCATCCGGAGATTATGTCTCGTCGTGAGGCTTTAAAATACTTAACAGTATCACCATTAGCGGCATCTGTTTTAGCAAGTGCTACTATTGGTACTGCAACAGCATCAGCATCTTCGGATGTTAAAGGTAAGATAGTAATTTTAGGTGGTGGTCTAGCCGGCATGAGTACGGCAGCACGTCTTAACAATACTATTTCAAATGCTGATATTACCGTAATTGAGCCTGATCCTTTATCTGTCTCTTATCAGCCTGGTCAAACATTGGTTGCTAGTGGTGTCTGGGAGATAGATGATATTATCTACAAAAGAGATGATTTCGTTCCAAGCGGTGTTAAGCTAATTAAAGGGAGTGTAACTTCTGTAGATCCTGATAACAATAAAGTTGTTGTTGATGGAGCCCAAGAGGTTACTTACGATCAACTAATTATAGCAGCCGGTGCTAACCTTAACTATGGTGCTATTAAAGGTTTAGAAGGTGAGATTACATCATCTGGAAAAGATAATGCGGCTACAAAAAAAGTAGTTACCCAAAATGGAGTACACTCTCTTTACTTCCAAGATGGTGCTGTTGCAACATGGGCAGGTATTCAAGAGCTTATAAACAAAGCAAAAGCGCATAAAGGACCTGAAAAACTTCAAGCACTCTTCTCTAACCCAAGAGGGCCTTTTAAGTGTGGTGGTGCTCCGCTTAAAATTATGTATCTAACACATGCGCGTCTTGTAGAAGCAGGTGTACGTGATAAAGTTGAGCTTACTTTCAACACTAATAATGGTGCACTATTTGGTATTCCTGATTATAATGTTCCTATTGTTAAGCAGTTTGAAGAGAGAGGTTTTATAGCAAACTACAAGCATAACCTAGTTGAGATAGATCCTGTTGCTAAAACAGCTACATTCAACAAGTGGTGGATGGAGAAGAAAGAGTTTGAAGATGAGATGGGCGATCCAATTTTCAAAGAAGTTGAGGTTAGCGAGCCTGTTACATTTAAGTATGACTTTTTGCATGTTGCTCCTCCGCAAAAAACACCTGATGTTGTCGGTAAATCAAAAGTTGGTTCTGCCGGTAGTTGGATTACAGTTAACAAAGAGACTCTTCAATCATCTTTCTTCCCTAATGTATGGGCTGTAGGTGACTGTGCGGGTGTACCGATGGGTAAAACCGGCGGCTCGGCTCGTAAGCAGTACAAAGTTGTTGTAGATAACGTAATATCTGTAATGGAAGGCAAAGAGCCGACTGCTAAATATGACGGATATACGGTTTGTCCACTTATTACAGGACTTGGTACCGTTATGCTCGCTGAGTTTGACTGGAGCAAAAAGCCGACTCCTTCATTTCCTCTTGATCCGACAAAAGAGAGATGGATTATGTGGCTGTTAAAAGTTTATCTACTTAAACCAATGACAATCCACGGTATGCTCTCAGGTAGAGCGTAGCCAAAACTACCTAATCCTCCCTAGGGAGGATTAGCTCTTCAAAAAGTATAATATTCCTTGCAAAAAAATCAAAACAACATAGGAGACAAGATGAAAAAAGCTACTCTTTTAGCTTCAGTTGCTATACTCTTCTCAATATCGCTAAATGCTTTTACTTTAGGAAGTTTAGGTGATTTTAAATTTGAGAAAATGCACCAAAATGTTTATGTTATGCATGGTCCGGAAACTGAGCCTAGCAAAGAAAACGAAGGATTTATGAATAATCCTGCAATAATAGAGAGTGAAAATGGGCTTATTATAATCGATCCGGGCGGAAACTATAATGTAGGTAAAAAAATTCTTGCCGAGATAGAAAAAATAAGTAAAAAGCCTATTATTGCCGTATTTAATACTCACAAACATGGCGATCACTGGTTTGCAAACAAAAACATCAAAGAGAAGTATCCTGAAGTTCCAATTTATGCACTAACATATATGATTGAGCAAGTCAAAGACAATTCTGCCGAAACTTGGTATGGTATTTTAGATAGATTATCAGGAAACTTAGAGGGAACAAAACCGTTTACTTTTCCAAACCAAGGTGTTGAGAATAAGCAGACGGTTGTTGTTGACGGTCAAACATTTATCATGCGTCACTATACAAAAGGACACTCAGATACTGATATATTAATCGAGCATACAAACTCTAATACTCTTTTTATCGGTGACAACCTTATTACAAACCGTTTTGGAGCATTTGATGAATCTTCAAGCATTATTGAAAATATAAAAGTTCTTGAAAAAATAAAAAATCAAGAAGACGGATTTAAAAAATATACTCTCTATGTACCGGGTCATGGACCGTCAAGCGGTAAAATAAGCGAAACTATCGATCCTTTTTTAAAGTACTTAAAAATTGTACTAGAGGGTGCTCAAAAAGCTTATGATGAAGGCATAGCTAGCTATGAGATTAAGCCGGAAGTTCATGAGAAGCTAAAAGAGTATCACTCATGGGATGCTTACGAGGGTCAAATGGGCAAACACCTAATCAAAGCTTACTCAGAAGTTGAGATGCTAGACTTCTAAAATAGTAGAGTCGTCAAAGAACGGCTCTATTGTTACTTTTTTCCTAAAATTTCAGTTCAAATACTACATCTTTTACTTATAATAATTTATGCCTAAAATATATAGATGCCAAAGAGCAAAATCAGATATTACAACAATGAAAGCCTTAAATGATTCTCTGGTTGCTTATAGCACAAAGTTTCATGGGATAAAAATATTTGACTTTGGTGAGTGCGAGGTAAAAAAAAGCATCGCTAACATGTATCTCAACTCAACGGTAACTGCCTCTGCCTTTAGCCCAAACTCTGAACTATTTTGCTTTGTAAATAATAGGGTTATCTATATAGTAGAGTTGCTATCTAAGGAGATAGTTAATACTATTGAGGTGCATGGCGAAGATATAGATATTGTGAGCTTTGATTTATCTTCAAACTATATAATAGCCGGAACTAAAAATGCAAGGGTGCTACAGTATAAAATAAATCAATCCTCCCTGCTCTCTAGACTCTGCTCTTTCCCGCATGACAGAACTATTATGTCAAAGCAGAGTGAAAACTATGTTAGCTCCTTTGCATTTTATAAAAATAATTTTGCTTGTAGCGGCTATGGAGGAGCAATATATATAATTGACCTCTACACTCAAGTAAACAAAAATATTATTACCTACAATAGAACCAGAATTAATGCTATATGTTTTTTAAATGAAGAGACACTGATATGTGGTAAAGACAACGGCAAGGTAGATATTGTTTCTCTCTTAGATGAGAACAACTACAAAAGCATAGATACCCCAATAAGATCCATACAGAATATAATCGTAATGCCAAACCCTGACTATGTAATGGTTAGCGGCGACTCAAACACCATTTCAATAATTGACATAAAAAAGCATAAAATTGCACATAGCAAATATATTTCACTTAGTAAAAAAATATTATCCGTAGATATAATCAACAGCGACTCGCTAGTCGTTGCCCTGCAAGATAATGAAATCGTACATGTAGAACTTCCCGGCATTACAAAATTAAAATCTTTAATTGCCAACAAGCTAATAAAGGAAGCTTTTGCACTCATAGCCAAAGAGCCGATGCTCCAAGGCTCAAATGAGCATAAAATGCTCGAAGATAGGTTTGAAAAAGATTATGAAGATGCCCTTGCATCATTAGTTAATCAAAACAGATTACATGCTGTGCAAATTCTAGATATTTACAAAGATATAAAATCAAAAGAGAGCAAAATAAAAGAGCTATTTGACGCATTTGAAAACTATCTACGATTTCAGACACTTTTTTTAGAAAAAAAGTATGCACTCGCTTATGCCATGAGCTCTAAATATGAGCCGCTAAAGCGTACCGTACAGTACAAAAAAATGGAGCAACTCTTTAGGCTCGCTTTCTCAAACGCGCAAAGACACATACTCCAAGAGAATATCTCCGGAGCAAGAGCGCTACTAGCAGAGTACAATACCGTAGTCTCAAAAAAACCGCTTATTAAGCTCTTGGTCGCTCAAAATAAAGAGTTTGTAAAGTTGTTAAAAGCTATACAAAAGAGAGACTTTAGAACTATTAACAGCCTCATAGAGAAGAATGAACTCTTTAAACAGATACCAACCTACATAGCTCTAAATAGGCAACTAGAAGAGACTCTTCTTGAGATAGAGGAGGATATCAAAGCTGCTCAGACAAGTAAAGCTAAAGAGGCGCTGCTAGCTCTTGATGACATTCCACATATAGCAAAAAGGGTAGAGCAGCTACATCTAAAATGCAAACATGCCCTCTTGCTTCAAAATGCTTATGAAAACAGTGATTTTAAAAACTGTTATGAGCTTTTAGATATCTACAAATATCTAAGAAACACAGAGCTTGGGATACTTCTTGAGAAACATTGGCATAAACTTATGCAAAAGTGTGAAGAGTACGCACTTGAGGGAAATATAAAAGGCATTAAAAAGGAGCTTGGTCAGCTTCTTAGCTTATCAAGCAGAAACAATAAAATAGGAGATTTGCTAAGAGTAAGTTTTCATACAAGAGTAGCTATCTTGATGGAGAAAAACAGTTTTAAAGGTGCAGAAGCAATAATCTATACATATATAGATATCTTTGGCTTAGATAGTGAAATCAACCATATTATGAAAAAATTTGAGAGAGTCTCTTCATTAAAACTAGCAATTACGCAGACTCAAAAGAGCAGACCCTCAAGAGATAGCTGGAGACATAGTGAGATTATAATGAAGGGTCTGTAAGCTTCAATAGCTCCTCTATAGTATCATTAAATTCAGTCGTCTGCATCGCATTTTGGATTAGAAACTTCTCCATATCACTCTTTTTGCTTATTGCTTCATCCAACTCAGGATCCGTACCTTTTGTATATGCACCTATGCGAATTAACATCTCATTCTCTTTTAAAATAGTATAAAGCCTTCTAAACTTCAAAACAGCCACTAGATGCTCTTGTAAAATAATATCATTCATTACTCTTGAAGCAGAGTTAAGTATATTTACAGGTGGATATATACCAAAGTCTGTAAGTTCGCGTGAGAGCACTATATGCCCATCAAGGATGGAGCGTGACTGATCTGCAATAGGATCACCCATATCATCCCCCTCAATGAGAACCGTAAAAAATGCCGTAATAGAGCCTTTGCCCTCCTCTTTTCCCGCACGCTCCATAAGCTGAGGCAAAAGCGTCAAAGATGAAGGCGGATAACCCTTTGAGGTCGGTGGCTCGCCAAGTGCTAAACCTATCTCTCTTTGAGCCATGGCAAACCTTGTAACCGAATCCATAATAAAAAGAACATCAAGCCCTTGGTCTTTAAAAAATTCAGCAACGCTCATAGCCGCAAATGCACCATACTTTCTCATAAGCGGAGAGTCATCTGAAGTTGCTGCTACAATTACAGTATTTTCAAGATTTCCACCTAGATTCTTCTCAATAAACTCAGGAACCTCCCTGCCCCTCTCGCCTATGAGTGCGACAACTTTTATGGGCGCATTAGAGCCTCTTACTATCATTCCCATCAATGTTGACTTTCCAACTCCACTCCCCGCAAAAATACCAAGCTTTTGCCCTTTTCCGCATGTTAGGAGCCCATCTATACTCTTTACCCCTACGCTAAAGACCTCATCTATCATTCCACGCTTCATGGCAGCTATCGGGGGTTTTATAATCGGCATTAGCTTAGAGCCGTTTACTACTCCTTTGCCGTCAATGGGTCTCATAAACGGATCTACTACGCGCCCAAGCAGAGATTCTCCTACAGGGATATTTAGACCTGTCTGATCTAAAAAAACTCTATCGCCGGAACAAAATCCCTCTACAAAACTAAATGGCGTAATAAAAAACGTAGCGCCATCTATCTCTGTTACCATGCCTATAGTCTCTTGGTTTGTCTCGTTTGAGATAATTTTTACTATATCGCTTATGCTTACTTTTAGCCCACGCGCTGTAATTACCGTTGCATTTATCTTAACAACTTCGCCAAAAGCAACCGAGTATTTTTTATTTGATATTTTATCTTTTAGTGAAGAGAAGGGCATCAAAATCTCCTTGCTTTTTAATAGACCTAATAACGAGAGCGGTTTGGGGAGTTTATCAAAGAGAAAAATTCACTTCTTGTCTTTTCATCCTTTTTAAACAGACCACGCAGAGCCGATGATGTCGTTGTAGAGTTTATCTTCTCAACTCCTCTCATCTCCATACACATATGTCGTGCTTGAACAACGACTGCCACACCTTTTGGTGCTATTGTATCCATAATAGCATCTGCTATCTGCTCTGTAAGCTGCTCTTGAATCTGCATACGACGTGCAAAAACATTAACAACTCTTGGAATTTTTGACAAACCCACTACCTTACCATCCGGTATGTATGCCACATGAACACGCCCAATAATAGGCAGAAGATGATGCTCACATGTAGAGTAAAACTCTATATCTTTTAGAAGAACCATCTCATCATTTGAACTTGTAAAAAGAGCTGACTTTAAAATCTCTCTTGGATCCTCTTTATAGCCGCCAAATATAAACTCATATGCTTTTTTAACTCTTTGCGGAGTCTTTAAAAGCCCCTCTCTACTCGGGTCTTCCCCGACATGAAACATCATAGTCTTTACTGCATCTTCAAATTTTGTATCTTGCTTATCGGACAATTTTACTGCCTTTGTAAGGTTTTTATAACGATAGAGTATCAAGAAGTAGCTGAGAAAACGATGTGATGATTTTTTTAAATATTTTTAAATTTGGCTAAAATACATTATTAACGAAAAAGGTTGTAAAAAATGAAAATTTTATCTTTAGACTTAGGTGTTACTTCTTGTGGGTATTCTGTAATGCAAGAGCTTGAAAAAAACAGTTATTCTCTTTTAGATTATGGTGTAGTAATGCGCGACAACCCTCATGATGGTGGTACTCAACAAGAGAGGCGAGAGAAAAAACAGTCTAGAAGTCTACTTGATAAGAAAAAAAAGAGAATTAAAAGTATAAAGCAGCTCTTTACTTCTCACAATCTTATCTATAAAGAAAAAAACAGATACGATATTTGGAAATTAAGAGCAATAGATGCGTTCGAGAGAAAACTTGATAATGATGAGCTATTTGCAATATTTAGATTCATGGCAAAACATAGAGGATATAAGTCACTAAAAATAGAAGATTTAATAGCCGAGCTTGAAGCAAAAGAAAAAATTGGTGATTGCCAGAGCGATGAGATTCAAGTGCCAAAAGATTTAGAGAAATTTTCAGAAACACTAGCATATCTAGATGCACTAAAGTGTAAACACAAAGATAAAACTGCCGCGCAAATTATCTGGGAATTGGAGTCTAAAAAAGAGAGTCCAACTTTTAGAAATCATGGTAATTATCGCTACATGATACGCAGAGAAGATATAAAAAAAGAGATAGAGAAAATCTTAGAAGCTCAACAAAAGTTTGATTTTTTTGAAAGTGATGAGTTGGCTACTAAGTTTGCTAATGAAGTGATAAATATCATCATTCCACAAGAGGCTGTTACGCTAAATCCAGAAAATATCAATAAATGTCTAATCTACAAAGATGAGATATCTGCACCTCTTTTTTCATACTCATTTGATATGTTTCAACTCTATAAGTTACTTGGAGATTTGAAGATTGACGGTGCAAGTGCAACTTTAGAGCAAAAAGAGCAGTTGCGTGAAGCACTTTTAGAAGATATAAATAGTTTAAAGTGTAAAAGCTCTTATAGTGTAAAAGATTTTAAAAAGATACTAGGAATTGATAATGAATATGTAAAAATCAATAATTTTCAAGAGTATAAAATGCTTAAAGGAAAAAAAGAAGCGAACACTCTTGTTAAGTTTAACTTTCTTCCCTCTTTTAAAAAACTAAACAATGACATCTTAAATACTATTTTGAGAGAAAAATCAGTTGTGGAAATTTTTGATGCAATTGCAACAGAGATACATCTAAATGTAAACCCTGAAAAACTTTTAACAAACATCGAAATACTTTTTAAAAAATACAACCTTGAGTTTTCTAAAGATGAAACAAGAGACTTTACACTTGCTCTGCATAAAAACAAAGTTAGTGGAACATCTAACTACTCTATAAAAGCCTTAAAAGATTTAACTGTATTGATACAAGAAGGTAAAAATGAGAGTAATGCGAAAGAGATTTTAGGAGTTAGTAAAAGTGAGAATTACTCCCATTTTCTAAAAGGTATTAGATACCTAAAACCTCAAAGCAAAGATGGAAAACTGCAGTATGAAATAGATGAAAATCGTATCTCTAACCATGTTGTAAAATCTCTAGTTTCATGGGCACTTAGGGTTATAATCGACTTGCATGACAAATATGGATCTTTTGATATTATCAAGCTAGAATCGACAAGAGAGCTCTCGCAACCTGATGATGTAAAAAGAGATATCAAAGCAGCAAACGATAGAAATGAAAAGGAGTGGCAAGAGTTAATCGAAAAATATAAAAAACATTTTGAAGCAAAGGAATTAAACCCTCAAAACAACAAAGAGTACCTTCTAAAGCTAAAACTTTGGGAGCAACAAAGGGAGCTAGGAATCTATTCACACAAACCACTTAGTATTGATGAAGTCTTGAGTGATAAAACAGAGATTGAGCACATTGTTCCTCGTGCATGTGGCGGAAGCAATGCAGAGTATAACAAAGCTCTTGATTTAAAAGATGAAAATGCTAAAAAAGGCAACAAGTTACCACTTGATTATTTAAGTGGAGACAAAAGAGAGATTTACATCAACTTTGTAGAAGAGCTGAAAAAAGGCTACAAGATAAATATGAAGAAAAAAATAAATCTCTTAGCCGAGAGCTTAGATAAAACCTTTAAAGAGGTAAAAGATGATGTATCGCTCCATGCAACAAGCTATACTGAAAAACTTTTGGGTGAGATTTTAAAACGCTACTACCCTTTTACAGACAGGCTCAAAGAAAATCAAAGAGCGATGTCTATCTCTGGGCGTGCTACAAGTTACCTAAGACGCATACTAAGTGTCGACAACAAGTCCCGTGATACAAACTTTCATCATGCCGAAGATGCAATTCTTCTGGGACTAATGAGTAAATCTTACTTGCAAAATATATCTACAAATTTTGAGAAAAATTACGAACTTACCGAACAAAATGCAAAAGAGAACTTTAAAAAGATTGTTCCACTCATAGAAGGAACCTCCCCAAATCATATAATTGCTCACATAAGAGAGAGTTACATGCAAAACATGGAAGAAAACCCGTTTTATAAAGTACTTGACGGCACGCTTAAAACTCCTGCATTTTGGGTCTCTAAAAAGCCGATAGGAACAAAAGCACATAATGAGACAATCCAGTCTAAAAAAAATCTGGCTTACTATGTACCTGTTGCTTCTCTGCTGGATAAAGTCAAGCCGAATCACAAAATGAGTACTGACGAGTTTTATCAAAAATTCAACAAAGAGATTTATGAAAAAATCCAAGTTGCCCAAGACAATCCAAAAGATTTTACAGCAAAAGTATTTGCACAAAAAAGAGATACCATCGTAAACATCTTAAACCAATCAGCTTTTGCAAGTACAAAAGATGAGAAAGCCGATCTTGATAAAAAGCTACGAGATGTCATGAGTGAGCCTCTATATGATGTAAACGGTAATGAGATAAGAAGAGTGAAGAGAGTTGGAGAGGATGCTTCTATTGAAGTAAGGGGTGGTTTGGCTTATACTGCTCCTTCGCTTGTCTGTCTTAGATGTAGTTTTGTAGATGATAAAAAATTAAAGCTTCAAAGGATTGACATAAGGAGTTATGTAAAAAACAAAGTATCCGAGCACAATCAGATAGATGTTTTTAATAATGATTTAGTTGAAATATTTGTTGAAAAAAGTAAAAAGTTAGAGCAAAATTCTTTTGGACTTCTAAAGGGTTTTACAGAAAGTGGAATAAGGATTAACTTAAGGCACCCTAAATATCCACTTCTAATTGAAAAGCAACCAAAACTATTTGCAAGTAAATTTTCAATCGGTTCTGCATGTGGAATCAAAAAATACAAAACAGATGCTACTGGAAAAGTTTTGGGATTTTACTATTTAGGAAGAGTTTTAGATGATGAAAAAGAGCTTTTTGCTAAAATATTGAGCTACAAGGCTTTATGATGAGCTGGCGTTCTATCTTCATAACAAAACCTTGCAAGATACACATAGAACACGACAACCTTATCGTAAGCAACGATGATGGAGATAACTTAGTTACTCTTGATAGTATCGCCTCTATTGTTATAGAGACGACAAGAGCAACTATCACTACCTATGCTATCTCCAAGCTTGCCGAAGCAGATGTTGCCGTTTTATATGTAGATAAAAAGTACAATTTAAACGCTATTACCCTCCCCTTTCACACACACTCTACTTTTTCAAAAATTGTACACTCACAGATAGATATATCAAAGCCACTTAAAAAAAAGCTTTGGCAAGAAGTAGTTAAAGCAAAAGTCAATAATCAAGCAGCAGTTTTAAACTATTTTAACAGAGAAAAATCTTCTAAAATTCTCTTCGGGTATGCAAAGAGTATCAGGTCAAATGATGAAGAAAATGTAGAAGCAAAAGCAGCAAGAATCTACTGGAGCGAACTTTTTGAAAACTTCGCAAGAGTTCAAAAAGGAGCTGATGATGTACGAAACGCTTCACTTAACTACTGCTATGCCATTGTAAGAAGTGCGATTGCCAGATCACTTACAAACGCAGGACTTATGCCATCTTTTGGGATTCATCATCAAAACTATTTCAACGCTTTTAATCTTGCAGACGACATGATAGAGCCATATAGAGCTTTTGTGGATCTACATGTAAAACTGACTCTTCTAAAATATGATGATGAGGTCCTAACTAGTCAAATGAAACAAGAATTCGTCAATATTTTAAACTTAGAGTACGCAACTATAAACGGAGGTCTTAGTAATCTAAGAACAGCAATAGATACAACAATCCAATCACTACAAAAGTGTGTACTTCAAAAAGAGATAGCCTGTTTAATGCTCCCAAGCATTAACTTTGAAAAGTATGAAGATGAGTGCTTATAGATTTATGTGGCTAATGGTAATGTTTGATATGCCGACCGATACGAAAAAAGCAAGAAAAAAGTATCGTTATTTACGCGGTGAACTTTTAAAAGAAGGGTACATGATGATGCAGTTTTCCATATACATTCGCTCTTTTCACTCTTACGAGTCAACTCTAAATGGAAAAAAAAGACTCAAAGATTTTATAGCTTCAAATATTGCAAAAGGAAGTATAAGGATGATAATGTTTACAGATAAGCAGTTTGGA
>Ga0172382_10001709_pt1 | contig 38568 bp, 58 predicted proteins | sample Leawel138RmetaG_FD_122245 | JGI IMG/M metagenome (GOLD analysis project Ga0172382, IMG submission 122245) | Leachate microbial communities from a municipal landfill in Southern Ontario, Canada - Leachate well 138R metaG | ecosystem: Engineered > Solid waste > Landfill > Unclassified | place... | reverse complement strand
TTTATTGCATGACGCGCCAAACTCCGAAATGACGGCCATGCAATTCCGTGAGACGCTTCAAGCCCATATTCTGCTTTGGGGGAATGCCTACGCTCAAATTGTATGGAACTTGCGCGGAGAGCCCATGGCCATATGGCCGCTGAGGCCGGACAGGATGGAAGTAAAGCGTAATGAGGCAAAAGAACTTGTCTATGAATATCAGGTTGATGGTGGGGCGAAATTTATATTTCCGAAAGAAGATATTCTTCATATCCCGGGAATCGGATTCAATGGCCTTGTGGGATATAGCCCGGTCAAATATGCCTGTAACGCAATAGGCATGGGACTGGCCGCGGAGGAGTATGGGGCACGCTTCTTCCAGAATGATGCTATGCCCGCAATCGCACTTAAGCATCCGGAGACATTAGGTGAAGAGGCGGCGGAAAATCTGAAAAAGAGATGGAATGAGGCATATAGCGGCCTAAATAATAAACATCGGGCTGCCGTACTTGAAGAAGGAATGGACGTTATTAAGCTGGGGATCGAGGCCGAAAAGGCGCAGCTTCTTGAATCACGGAAATTCCAGGTTACCGATATTGCCCGAATTTATCGCGTTCCGCCGCACATGATTATGGACTTGGAGCGTGCCACGTTTTCCAATATCGAGCACCAGGGTATTGACTTTGTTACTCACACGATCATGCCCTGGGCAATCAGGTGGGAACAGCAAATCAACCTGAAATTGCTTGGCGGTAAATTCTTTGCGCAGCATTTAATGGACGGACTGCTCCGTGGTGACATTGAATCGCGGTACAAGGCATATGCTGTGGGAATTTTAAATGGATGGCTCTGCCCGAACGACGTAAGGAGCCTCGAAAACATGAATCCTATCGACAACGGCAATGAATACATTAGGCCGATGAACATGGTCCCGCTCGGGGCCGAAACCGAAGAAGGGCAACTCACAGATGAGGAAGTACAACAGGCGGCGCGGACCCTTCGTAAATTGCGGCTTATAAAGGGTATGGAAAAATGACAAAAACCAAACTCGAAGGATGGACCGAAGAAGAATACAAGCAATGGGCGGAGAAACATCCGGAAGAAGCCGAAATATACAATCGAAACCGCGTATTTTGCGATCAAGTTCGCATGAATTTCGACTCCGGGAGTCCTAAAATCACTGGATACGCAGCAGTTTTTAACAGCGAAACCGAATTATGGCCGGGATTCAGAGAGCAAGTGGCACCCGGAGCCTTCACCAAGACGATCAAGCAGGACGATATACGCGCTCTCGTGGATCACGAGCCAAGTAAAATTCTTGGACGCAACACCGCCGGTACGCTCACGCTGTGGGAAGACACCAAAGGACTCGGCTATGAAGTCCTCAGCGGCGGTGATCGCACCTATGAGAACGATTTGGTTAAGTCGATCAAGCGCGGAGACGTTAACCAATCAAGTTTTGGTTTCAACATCGTTGAACAGAGCCTTAAGTATGACAAGCAGAACGACATTGTGCATAGGACATTGACTGAGGTCAGACTGTTTGACGTATCGCCAGTAACTTTTCCAGCCTACTCCTCAACCGAAGTGAATGTACGCATGAATAGGAATGAAAACAGTTCGGTGAGGGATGAGGTAATCGAAGTAACCAGCACCGAGCCGGCCGTACAACCGGCCTCGGATGAGGAGCTTTTCAAAGAGTGCGACGAGATCCTTAAGCGGGCTCTTCGCACATAGGCTACAACGAATTCATATTTCTAAAAGCCGCCAGCAGTTCGGGCGGCTTTTTTATTGGAGAAAACGAAATGAAAGGTGATCGAGTCGTAGAGCTGACAAGAAAGCTCACTGAGTTGTCCACTGAAAAGGACGCGATCAAAAAGAAGATCGAAGACGAACAGCGGGCAATGACGCCAGAAGAAAAAAAGCGGATGGGTGAGTTGCTTACCGGCATTCGCAATTACTCCGAAGAGCTTTCGCTCGAACAGGAAGAACTCGCCGTAGAAGACACGCTTAACCAGGCGCGTACCGTAGCCATAAAGCCCAATCCGCAACCGACCGAAGACGAAGTGCAGCGCAAATATCCGGGACTGCCACCGAAGGAAAAACGCTTCGGAAACCTTGGCGAGATGGTGGCTGCCGTGATTAAAGCGGAACCTCGCTTTGATGGCCGGGTTGATCCCAAATTGGTCCGTGCTGCGACAGGCATGGGCGAGAATTCGCCGGCAGATGGAGGATTTCTCGTTCAGGCGGATCAGAGCTCCAGGCTAATCGAGCCGCTGTTTGCCGTCGGTGGCGATGCCATTCTTTCCCGCCTAAATACCACCAATGTAAGCGGAAACGGGATGGCATTTAACGCTATTGCGGAAACAACCCGCGCTACCTCCAACTGGGGCGGGATAGCAATGTACTGGCTTGGAGAGGGCAACCAGAAATCCGCTACATCTCCGAAACTTCGCAGGGTTGAGTTGAAGCTGAAGAAAATCGCCGGCATGTGTTACCTAACCGACGAACTGATGGAAGACGCACCCGCGCTTTCGTCCCGTTTGGAAAACGGCTTCAGGATTGCCCTGCGTAATTCTCTCGTGGACGCGATTCTGAGGGGAACTGGCGCGGGTATGCCCCTTGGATTGCTCAATTCCACAGCGATCATCTCCATCACGGCATCAGGTGGAGCCTCCACGATTGTCCTTGATGACATTCTGAATATGTACGAGCGACTGACGCCTGGAGCAATCAGCCCGGTATGGCTGTATAACAAAACCTGCTACAAGCAGCTCTTCCAGCTTCAAGTCGGTCTTGGCGCTGCGGGCGCTCTCGTCAGTGGGCAGACCATTCAATCGACCGGGATGCAATCCATGCTGGGGATTCCGTTGCTGGAATGCCCGTGGTGTTCCGTGCTCGGTACGGTCGGAGACATCGTTCTGGTTGACCTCGGACAGTACGAGTTCATCCAGAAAGGCGGGCCGCAGGTAGCTTATTCGATCCACCTGAAATTTGACTATGACGAAACCGCCATGCGGATCGTCTATCGTTGCGACGGACAGCTTTCCGCCGTATCCACTACAACCCTTGAGGATGGCAGCACAACCGTTGCTCCCGTCATCACTTTGGCCACACGGTCTTAGGAAAGGAGATAAAATGAACATCAATCCTCAGACCCCTTATATCGTTCAGCTAGTTCCCTCTGGCGTTGGTGGTGCCGCGAAAAACGGGATCAACGTTAGTTTGAAGAATGCCCACCGCGCAGAAATCTGGTGTTTCAATGAAAAGGGCGCATCCGCGGTGCAATGCACCTGGACGCTAGCGCAGTCTTCCGGAAATGCGGGATCGGCTGCCGGTACCGGAGAAAAGGCGCTGACCAATAATGTGCCTATTCGATATAGTGATGGATTCCAGGCGGATACTACGCTTACGGCGGCTACGGCTGCAAAGTCTTATGAGCAAGCCGTCACACAGAACGTAACCCAGGTTGTTGTATTTGATATCGATCCGCAATCGTGCATGGATATCAATAATGCGACAACCCCGTTCGATTGCATCACCGTCAATGCGAGCGATCCCGATGCCGCAAATAGCGTCCACGCTATTGCCGTGATCTGGCCTCGTTATGACCCGCTTCCAAATCCATTGGCCGATTAACTAAAACTGGGCGCATGAGTCGATGATTCGGCCATGCGCCCTTTCACTCTCTTAAGCATGATTGCGCGGAGAGAAAGGAATTAACAAAATGGGAAGATACAAAGCTCTGAATCTTTTGGCCGACCAGGTAACCGTTGTATTGGACCGGACCACCGGGGAAATATTCGACGTTATCGGGGCAAAGCAAAAGCTCGTTGACGATTTTCTGGGCGGGGCCGTAAACGCAGATCTATGGACCGAAGTTGAGGTCGGCGATTCCACCAAGGCCGTTGCTGCTAGCATCCTTACCTATCACCTGCATGTAACGGGTGAGGCAGAGGACGTTGGAATATACGGCAAGGATGACAAGGCGTTCAATTTAGACAAGGGGATCATATTCTCTTGCCGGTTTGCCATGCACGTTACGCCTACAGTGGGGGCTGAGCTTATCATGGGGATCATCAATGATTCCTACGGCGCCGACAGTATGCGGGTTTCCGAGGCTGATGAGATTGCAATCCATGCTCTGTTTGTTATGGATGGCAGTAACGTGGTCGTGCTGCACACCGACGATAGCGCGACGGACAACGACGGCGTAGCCACTGGGATCACGTTGGTTAATGACGCCTATCATATATTCACCATCATCGCCGAAACCGCAGCGAGCGTGAAATTTTACATTGACGGCGTGCGCGTAGCGCCCACCACGACTTTCAACATGAGCACTGGAGCGAATGTCATGTTCCAACCGGTGATCATGGCGGTTAAGAATGGTGCAGATGCCGGGCTCTGTGATTTCTATGTTGATCACATCAAGATGTATCAGTTAACGAGGTAAGCATGAAGAGCATCCGTTTAACTGTGGATGTTCCATTTCTTCGGCGATATCTCACGGCGGGTATGGTCATCGGCCTACCCGCCGATCTCGCCGATGATTTGGTGCGCCGGGAACTTGCAGAATATGTGGAACCCGAGCGGGCGATAATAGAGCCACAGGAAACAAGGATAAGGCGTGGCCGATACACTCGTTAGCTGCGTGATGCCTACTTGGAATCGACGGACATTTATTCCAGCAGCTATTGATTGTTTTATGAAGCAAACCTACGAGAACCGGGAACTGGTGATCTTGGATGACGGCGAAGAGCAGATCGAAGACCTTTTTCCGAATGATCCGCGAATCCATTACGTGTTCGAGAACATCAAGCGGACTACCGGAGCAAAGCGAAACAGGATTTGTCAACTGGCCAAAGGTCCAATTATATGCCACTGGGATGATGACGATTGGAGTGCAGCAGATCGGATCCAATATCAGGTTGGATTGCTCGAAAAAACCAGCAAGCCGGTAACTGGATTCAGCGATCTTTTGTTTTGGGATTGCAATGAGAAAAAGGCCAAAAGATTCCGGTCTGGCGTTAAGAGATATGTATGTGGGACAACGCTCTGTTATACGAAAGAATTCTGGCAGCAGCACCAATTCGCGGACAGGCAGCAATCCAGTGACAATGACTTTGTGTATCCAATACTCAACTATATCGCGGCATCCAAAGAATCCCGTCATATGGTTGCGCGGATTCATAAAAAGCATACAAGTCCAAAAAGCGGGATCCGCGAATTGATTCCAATTGAAAGCATCCCGGCTGCATTTTGGGATAACGAAAAACTGAGGTTGCCATGACATACGGATTGGTCGTTGTCACTCCTCCAGCAGTCGAGCCGGTAAGTTTATCAGAAGCGAAAATGCATTTGCGAATTGATGACTTATCGCCCGACACTACGCCGGACAATACGCTGATATCCGCGTTGATTACATCAAGCCGCCGCTGGTGCGAAGCCTTTCAAAATCGATCCTATATTACCCGAACAATGGCCTTATATCTTGATTGCTTTCCCGATGATGACTACATAGAAATCCCGAAGCCTCCGTTGCAATATGTTACTCAAATCCGATATCTCGATTCTGCCGGCGTTGAACAGACGATCAGCTTCGCCAATCCTAGCGGTGGCTATCAGTTAGAGACGGATGATTATCTTGTCGATATTACACGTGAACCCGGCCGCCTCTATTTGAAATATGGCAAGAGTTGGCCGACAACATACGGCCAAGCCCAGGATGTGGTTATAACATTCGTTTCTGGATATGGCCTTGCAGACTCCGTGCCCGAGGAGGTCAAGGCGGCCATACGTCTAAAGCTATCGGATCTATATGAGAATCGTGGAGATTCAGAGCGAACCCACGTTACAAATACAAAAGAGGACGCCGTTAAAGCCCTTCTGTGGCCCGAGAGGATAGTGCCAGTCTGATGAGCACCAAATGGCCAGCCAGGGATCCCGGGCAAACGCCCGACATAACGGGCAGACCCGATGAGCCGTGGTGGACGCGCCAGGCGATCGTATGGATGGACGAGCATTTGACAAAAGATATGAGTGTTTTGGAATGGGGCGCTGGCGCATCAACGCCATGGCTTGCGGCAAGGTGCGGCAGGCTGAGAACCATTGAGCATAACCTAGAATATGCGGCACTTGCAGCCGCCGCACTGAGGGAAGATGGGCGCGATCCCGCGCGGTTCAATGTGACCGTTCTGCCTCTCGGGCCCGCTTATTATGCGTACAGGGATGAGCAATATGATGCTGCGATTATTGACGGCAGGATGCGCGTCCATTGCTGCAGAAACGCTATCAGAATGCTGAAACCGGGCGGCATTCTACTGTTGGATAATGCAGAGCGCTCACAATATGCGGAGGCCAGGGCGATGCTTGCTGGTTGGCCTGTAGTTGAAACAGACAACGGAATGTGGCGCACAAATATCTGGATAAAACCAAATGCCTAGCAGCCAACCGTGGCGGATTCATTACGTCGCTGAATTTATATATCGGCTCAAGCCACTAAGCGTACTGGATATCGGTGTCGGTTTCGGCAAATGGGGCGTAATTGCGCGGGAATATACGGACGTAAATAAAGGCCGATGCGCGAAGAATCAATGGCGAGTGCGGATTGACGGGATAGAGATATTCCCGGCATATGAGAATGTGATCTGGGGCGTCTACAATCAGGTGCATATAGGCAATGTGATAAACATTCTGCCGACGCTTGGGAAATACGACCTCATTATGGCTATTGAGATATTAGAGCACATGAAACGCGACGATGGATTGCGAATGGTTGCTATGATGAAGGCCAAGTCCAAGCATTACATCATAAGCTATTCCAATTCGGTTTCGCCTGCCGTGTACGGCAATAAATACGAAGAACACATTTCGAAATGGACAGCAGCGGACTTCAAAGACCACAAACTGATGTGTGAGCGCGGATTATCGCAGGTATATATCGGAAAAGGGAACCTGACCTAACCATGAATGATCTGGCAATAATCATTCCAAGCAAAACGGCCTCAAATCTGAAGCCATGCATAAAGGCCGTCAGAGCATGCGGCGAGACGTGCCGAATTATCGTAGTGGATGATGGCGTTGACTGGAAGGCTGTTGATTCAACCAGCATCGATATTATTGAAGGTGTGAAGCCGTTTGTTTTCGCCCGCAATTGTAATTTGGGAATAAAGGCGGCCGGTAATGCTGATGTAGTGCTGCTCAATGACGATGCACTCCTGACAAGTAAGCTCGGATTCACGCTGCTACAAAAAGAGGCTGAGAAATATCAGCAATACGGATGCATCGGAGCCGTCACGAATGTGACCGGGCAAATTCATCAGAAGCCGCGCGGGCTTGGCCTGCGACCTGTTCATCATATCGCTTTCGTCTGCGTGCTCATCCCGCGAAGAACGATAGATGCAATCGGACCGCTTGACGAACGGTATTGCATCGACTACGGCGTTGAGGACCGTGACTACTGCGAAATGATTACGCGAGCTGGCCTGAAGGTGGGAGTGCATGACGGTTGCTATGTGGATCATTCAAAACTGACAAGTTCTTTTCGCGGCGCTCCGATGGCACCGGGACGGTCAGCGCAGAACAGAGCCTTATTCCTGGCGAAATTCAACCTGACGAACTATTTCAAATTCAAATGAAATTGAACCTTGGTGCGTGCGATAGGAAGTTCCCAGACTATCTATCAGTAGATATGTGTCCGCCGGCGGATGTGGTTACGGACCTCTCGCAGAAATGGCCATGGGCCGATTCGACCGTTGAGGCGGTCAAGGCGTTCGATATCATCGAGCACATTGAGGACAAAATTCATTTCATGAATGAGCTGCATCGGGTGTTGACTCCAGGCGGAAGGGCCGAGATAGAGGTCCCGAGTGCATCCAAAGGTGCAGGAGCTTTTCAGGATCCGAATCACAAATCCTACTGGACTATGAACAGCTTCCAATATTTCCAGGCCGGATCGAATGCCGTGAAACGCTTTGCTAAGTCCTACGGCATCAGTGCGCGATTCAAAATAGTTGGTTTGTCAGAACGTCAGTACCAGGACGTGAAAGAGCCGGTTTGGAAAATCATGGCGGTGCTTGAGGCTGTTAAGTGATCGACATTATTTATCTCGCATTCAACCGCCTGGAATTCACGAAGGCGTCGATGGCTACGATGCTGGTCAATACGGAATGGGCGAACGTCCGCAAACTGGTTATCTATGATGACGGCTCTATCGATGGCACACGGGAATATCTCAAATCCGTTAGATGCCCGGTGCCGACTGAATTTGTGTTTTGGAAATACGGCGGGCCGGTTGCCATAATGAATCACTATCTGCGCTCTAAGCCAACGGAAATATTCGCCAAGATCGATAACGACACTATGCTCCCGCCTTCTTGGTTGAGCGAATGCCTGAAGATCATGGAGACGCATCCTAAAATTGACCTCCTGGGCATAGAGTCATTCTTTCCGGTTGCTGCGGGCCGAGCAACGCGCGGTTATGTTGTGGCACGCCACATTGGTGGTATCGGCTTGATGCGCACGAAATGTTTTAAATCTCTTCCAAGGGCAAATGGCAGATTCGGATTTACGATGTGGCAGCATCAGAATAAACAGATTCTTAAAGCATGGATCAATCCATCGCTCCCGGTGTTTTTGTTGGACAAGCTCAGCGGCGAACCATGGGCAAGCCTGTCCAATTCCTATGTCGGCAAAGGCTGGCAGCGCAAATGCGCCCGATACGACGATACCAAAAGTGCCATGTGGCAATGGTGGAAGCCATGACGGAAATCGTCGCCGCATTGCGTGTGAAGAATGAGGGACGCTGGATTGCCGAAGTGTTGGAGGCCATCCAATGGACGAAAGCAATTTACCTCATGGACGATCACAGCGAAGATCGAACTGCAGCAATCGCGGCGAGCTGCGGGGCCGTCGTATTGCCTTCGCCATTCGATACTATGGACGAATCCCGCGACAAGGAATGGCTGATAACCAGAGTTGCGCAGAATCATCCACTTGGGACATGGGTGTTGCTGCAGGATGGGGACGAAGTATTGGAGCCAGGCGGCGAGCAGGGAATAAGGGATTCAATAGCGCATCGCGGGGCCGCTCGGGCATTCAGCCTGCGGATAAAATTTCTATGGAACTCGCGCAATCAATACCGCGTTGATGGAGTGTACGCAGGCTTTAACCGTCCATCACTATTCATGCTTATCGGCCAATATTCGTTTCGGCGTTCAGGCATCAAGGGCAATCTGCATCCATCGTGCATACCTGCGGCAAATCGTCCCGGTTATCGCAAATGCCCGGTGTCGCTATTGCATCTGGGATACATGAGCAAAGAGGACCGGATCAGGAAGTGGAAATATTATAACGAGCTTGATCCGAAAAACATGGATGAAGGCTACGACCCGAAACATCCGGAACGCGGAAGTTATCCGCACATTTGCCAAGGGGATATTCCACAGGTGCCGGCTAATGCAATCCTGCGGCACAGTGGGCCGCTGCAACTGAGGGCGCTATGACCGTAACTATGCCCATCGGCCGCATGGACCGCCGCATTACGATACAGGAGCTTACGCAGGGCGTCGGTGCGGAGTATGGCGAGCCGACCGAGACCTGGGCGGACTTCGCCACGGTCTGGGCAAATGTCTATAACGGCGGCGGGCACGAATTCGAACAGGCGCGGCAGATCACGGCGGAGATAGACACGCAGTTCCAGATCCGGTACATGCCGGGAATCACGAACACGATGCGGATCAGTTATGAGGGGCGCCTTTACGACATCCACCGTATTGATGAAGTAGGCCGTAGGCGGCGGTTGAATCTTTGGTGCAAGGCAAGACAAGAATAGGAGAAATAAAATGGCTCGTGGAGATATAACCATATTTCAGGAAGCAATGGCAAAAATGCTTGACGGCGATTGGGCCAGCAGCGATCACTTCTACTGCGCTATTTGCGACAATACCGCAGCACCGGCCGCGGACACAGCGACTCCAACACTGAGCGATTTCACAGAGGTTGGCACGGGCGGCACTTATGTCGCGGGCGGAACGGATCTCGGGACGCTCGCCGATCTCGTGGCGCAGGCGGCCGGGACGATGACATTCGACTCGGCAACGAATCCGACCTGGGCGCAAAATGCCAGTAATGACAATGATGCCTACTGGGCCATCGTCTATAACCACACCGATGCCGGCAAGGACGCCCTTTTATTTGTCGATCTCGGCGGGCCGGTAGACATGAGCGCGGGCGATCTGACAATCACTTGGAACGCATCAGGATTGTTCACGATCGCCTAAATCGCCAGAAGAGGATTAACGTGGCCGAAGTTCTCTTACTAAAACGCAAGCACTTTGCCGAAACCATGCAGCCTGCAAAATGGTCTGACCTGAAATGGATGGGCAGGCCACGGCAGGGCGATGTGGTAGAAGTGCGCGAGAATGGATACTTCCGCGTTGAGGCGCTAGGAGAAGGCATTCACGGGTGGGACAGGAATGCCTTTGCGCTTGTCCGCGCGCCTAAGGTGACGTATGAGGCGGCAAAGTATCTGATGGACAGCTACAGTGACGCTCATGAAACGGAGTTTGGCGGATTGGCGGCGGCAACCGTGCAATACAAGCGGAGATACCGTGTTCCCGACATAAGCCGATTGCCGTGGACGAAAAACATCGTGACGATAAACGGAGTGCAGTTCGAGGAATGGTACCGGGATTATAACAAATGGACTAACGTAACGGCGGCGATGATTGACAAGGTGCTAGGCTAATGGCTGAAATTGTTTATTACGTTGATACCGATGTAGTGGGTGGGGCCGGGGATGGCTCGTCTTGGTCCAATGCCTATGCATCCCTCAACGCCGCCGAGACTGCGCGTGATGGTGATATAGCCACTGCTGGCAATACAGTTACGTTCCTGTGTAGAGGCGCGACGAATGCAGACACGGCGGCAGTAAATATCAATGGCTGGACAACAGACGCTGACAGCTATGTAAAGATTGAAGCTGACCCAGAGGACAGACATGCAGGCGTATGGAGCACATCCAAATACAGGATATCGATTGCTGATGCGTTAGCGTTTCAAATAGGAGAGGATTACGTTACCGTTGACGGCCTGCAAATAGAAACCTCATCGGCAAACCAGGCAGGGCAAGTGCCGATCATCGTAAACGCGCAAGCCGCAACAAACAACGCTGTAATTATTTCAAACTGCATCGTAAAGGGACACAACAGCGGAACATACACGCAGAGCGGAATTTTATTCGGTGACGCCGACACAATATCTTATGTATTCAACTGTATAATCTACAACATCAACACCCTGTCTGGAAGTCGTGGCATCACTGGTCAGGGGGCTACTCAGAGCATATACAACTGCACCGTAATCGGAGGCGAGTACGGAATTAGATCAAGCGCCGCGACCTGCAACATGAAGAACTGTTATTTGGGTGGCTCTGGAGTAGAGGCTTATCTAAGAAACGTTGGAACGCTTAACAAGAACTACTGTGCAAGCTCAGATGGGAGCGCGGACGATACTGGGGCAAACGAGACAACGGATGCCAATTACATCATCAATGTTGCACTCGACAATGACACATTCGTGGATTCGACTGGCAATTTCCATCTCGCCGCCGATGGGTTGTCTCCATTGCAGGGTGAAGGAGCTGCTCCTGGCGGAGCTGCTCCGCTCGACTACACTACCGACATTGACGGCGAGACGATCACAACGTGGAGCATCGGGGCGGATAGTATTGTCGCGGGGGGTGTCGATGTTTCGGTTGGCTCCGCCTCTTTAACCAAAACAACCTACGATGCATCTATTAAGGCGAATGTCAGTTTTACTGCCGATTCATCGGCCCTCACTCTTAATACGTATGTTGCCGTAATTAACGCTGCCCACAACGTTCGGGCATTGCAAGCAAGCCTAACGGCGACACCATATGCCTGTACGCCCAATGCGGCGATCAATGTATCTGCGGCATCGAAATCACTCAGCATCGGCGTCAATGCAGCAACCGTAAATGCTGGAATTGATATATCCGCGGCGTCTGGCGTACTTAACCTCACTTCCAATACAGCAGGAATAAATGCGGCGATAAACATAGCCGCTTTAGCCGCTTCATTATCCGTTACGACCTATGCTGCTTCGCTTAATGCCGGGACGGATGTAGCAGCATCGTGTGCGTCGCTCACCATTACTCCAAATGCCTGCCTGGTTAACGCGGCGAAAAATATTCTGGCCGCAACTAAGACATTTTCATTAACGGAATATTCAGCCGGAATAAACGCGGAAACGAATATAGGTGCATCATCAACCGGCTTGAGCATTCTTCCGAATGCCGCAGATGTCAATTTAAATGTCGGCATATCTGCAGCATATCCCAGCCTGAACTTACAAAGCTATGGCGCCTCAATAAAAGCCGACATTAATATTCAAACATTACTCAAGGAACTTATAGTCTCGATTTATGAGCCAAGCGTCCAAGTCGGTTCCATTAGTCTTCTGCCGGAATCCCCAATATCATTTGCGACGAAAGAATCGGATCAATGCCTGGCGGAACGAGCCAAATATTACGGCGCGGAACTCAGCAGTCTTCGGCGTGTAATCGGGAGGATATGAAATGAGGATGCTATTTGATGAATACGTCGAAGGCTGGACGGCTCCGATTGAATACACGCTGAAACATCAGGATCCTGCGACGGGAGCCACTGAGACATTCGACGCAAGTGGGATGACTCCATCGCTTGTGCTTAGAGACAAGAATGGGATTGCTATAGCATTCACGGGAACCGTTGAATGGGCGGATGATTCGGTAAGCAAGATCAGATTTAATCCGGCCGCAACGGATCTCGTTGCAACCAAGAGTCCGTACACTCTGCATTGGAAGGTTACGGACGGGGCAGGCAAGATCGCTTATTACCCGCAGGGTCCGGCAATAAAAGTGAAGGTACACGCCTAATGGCTGAAATATCGATCAAGGCGGCTGTGTATGGATTTCTGAAAGACCAGGCCATTACGCCATATCTGTACCATCGGGAACTGCCGCAGAATCCCAGTTACCCGGCGACGGTATACGACATCATCAGCCAGCCTCCGATTGAATTGACGCACGACGTGGGCACGGTTGGATTCCGGCAAGCCAGAGTGCAGATCGATGTCTACGCCTTGACCGTCGCGGAAGCCGAAGATGCGATAGAGCGATATTTTTTATTGCTGAGCAGTTTTTCGGGATCGTTGGGCGTTGCCGGATTCTTCGACGTTGATATCTGGGACGAAGGCGCGAATCCGGATATGGATTTCGAGGAAGAGCCGACGCTGCGGCAGATCGAGGGACGCAGCAGGGACTTCATGATTCACTGGTAGTACGCAGTAGTAATTAGTTTTCAACAGAAAGCCTCGGGAAACTGAGGCTTTTCCATTTCAGGGCTTGGAGAAATCCAGGCCCTTTTTATTTGGGGGATACCATGACTGCAGGAATCAAGGCATTCAGCACCAAACTGTATATCGGCGACGGGTTAAGCCCGGAAGGTTTCACCAAGATCGACGAGGTTTTCTCTCTCGGTCCGGTTGGCGGCACTAAGCAGCTTGTCGATTTCACCAATCACGACTCCGTGGATTTCTACGAGTACCAGATTTTCGACCTGAAAGACGGCCAGGAAATTCAGGTCGAGGCCAATCATCTGCATGGCAATGCCAGTCACGCACTCGTCCGTGCGGCTGATACGGGCAGCACCGTTGACAACTGGATGGTCATTGGCCGTGACACGCATGGATGGCTGTTCCCGGGCATCATCATGCGATTGGAAACGGACTATAGCGACCTCAAGGGCCGCGTTGTGTTCCGTTTCACCATCAAGATCGCGGGTGCCGTTTCCGCCGTGACCTATCCGTAAGCGCGAGGATTCAATGATTGAAATCGACAAAAAGAAATATGAACTGGTTGAATTATCCGGACGCAAGTATCAGGCGCTTATGGATCGTTTCGACAAAGATTTCGGAGACGATTGGCGAGCCAAGGGTGGGATCAAAATAGCCATTGCATTATTGGCGGCCTGTCTCAAGGCTGATGATGGAGTAATGGCTACCGAAGATCAGGTGCTTGATTTGCCTATCCGGAAAATTAATCAGCTATCCGCTGAAGCCATGGCCCTCAACGGCATGTCGGCGAATTCCGGCGCTGAGCTGGAAAAAAACTAGCCGATCCAGGGAGGCGCGGGCTCTTTGAACTCGCGCACTCCCTGGGTATCCCCCACCCGGATATCATGCTTGAGCAGATGACGGCCAGGCAGTATCGGGAACTCCTTATGTTCATCCATGCAAAAGCTGAGAGCAAGGAACGCATGGAAGCTGAAGCGCAGGAGGCCCGAATCATGCATCACATGGCGCGGATTCACGCGAAACAGCAGGCGGAACATGGCTAGAAAGCCTGAACATACTTATGCATCGGATCTATCCTTTGAGATAGGTATCCGGGGCCTTGACGAGATAGAACGGCGTCTCAAGCTATTACCAGAAAAGCTACGGCGCAAATCTATCCGTAAGGCACTGAAAGACGGCTCTGAAATTGTTCGTGCGGAAGCCGAGAGAAGCGTTTCAAAGATAGTAAGGAAGCGTCCCATAAAGGATGACTTTCTGCTATTTCTTCGTGGGCCGGATATCAGGGGCAAGCATGGCAGGCTAAGAGATAATGTAGTCAGTACTGTCAAGGTCGGAGCAGGAGACGCATCGGCGCGAGTGGGCCTTGATTACAAAAAAGTCCATCATGGGCATCTCGTTGAATTCGGCACCAAGCCTCATTGGATCAAGATAAAACTGCGGGGCAGAACTATCCGATTGCATCATCCCGGATCTGCTGCGCAGCCATTCATGCGCCCAGCGTTTGACAACAAGGGCAATGAATCCGTGGATACCATGATCACTCAATTAGCCCAAGCCGTGGAAAAGGAATTCTAATATGGCCGCTAAAGCAGGGCAGGTAATAATTGATTTCTTGCTCAATACGGCAAAGTTTGAATCCGACATCAAGCAGGTGTCGAAAACATTCAAACAGATCGGGAGGGATTTAAGTACAACAGGAAGAGAGCTAACCAAAAACATCACGCTGCCATTGGTCGCAATAGGAGCCGTTGCGACAAAAGCTGCTAGTGATTTTGAATCGTCATTTGCCGGAGTCCGCAAAACAGTAAATGCAACCGAGAAGGAATTTGCATTACTGTCGGATGGATTCCGAAAAATGGCCAAGGAAATCCCGGTGAACGTCAACGAGTTGAACCGGATCGGTGAGGCGGCGGGACAACTCGGCATTGAGACGAAAAATATCCTTGGCTTTACCCGCGTTATGGCCGATCTCGGAGTGACGACTAACCTCAGTTCCGATCAGGCCGCCACTGCATTAGCACGTCTCGCCAATATCACCCAAATGCCGCAAGACCAGTTTGACCGGCTCGGTTCCACCATCGTTGCGCTTGGTAACAATTTCGCTACCACTGAATCAGAAATTGTTGAAATGGGCCTTCGCTTGGCTGGCGCTGGTAAACAGATCGGCTTGTCAGAGCATCAGATATTATCGTTTGCTGCTTCCCTGTCGTCTGTAGGTATTGAGGCCGAGGCGGGCGGCTCTGCACTATCAAAAGTTTTTATCAACATCGCCAGTGAGGTTGAAACATCGGGCAAGAAACTCGGAATGTTTGCTTCGGTTGCGGGAATGTCGGCAAAGCAATTCCAGCAGGCATTCCGCGAAGACGCTGCCGGAGCTATCAATGCGTTCATCGCCGGGCTGGGACGCGTCGAGGATTCCGGCGGTAGCACAATTCAGACATTGGCGGATCTTGGCATTGAAGAAGTGCGAATGCGGGATGCCATGCTGAGGGTGTCTGGGGCGGGCGAACTCGTTGCGAAATCGCTAAAGATCGGCGCGGATGCATGGAGGGAAAATACCGCACTGAGCAAAGAAGCGACTGAGCGATATAAGACTTTCCAAAGTCAATTGATCCTCTTTAAGAATGAATTGCAGGATGTCGCAATCACGCTCGGCAAGGCACTGCTCCCAATATTGCGCGATGGGCTGAAAGCATTGAAGCCATTTGTGGAATGGATCGCAGACCTAGCAAAAGCATTTGCCGAACTGCCCGGTCCAATACAAAAGACGGTTATCGTTCTCGCTGGCATTGCTGCGGCAGCCGGTCCGGTCCTAATGATTATGGGCTCACTTGCTACCTCCATAGGCAGGCTCATCCCAATATTTGTTAGCACTGCAAGCCACATCGCAAAATTCATACATGGCATGGGCGGCCTGTCTACGGCTTTGGTAACCGGAGCTGGACAGATAACAATGTTTGGGCAGGTTGCGGTTGGGCTGGGCGCATTCTGGCTGGGCTGGGAACTCGGCAAACTGCTCAGTAAACTAGAATGGGTTAATACTGCCGGGAATGCGATGGCCGATTGGATTTTAAAAATTCCCGGACTCATGCCAGATGCGACAAACGCTACGAATAATCTAGGCGCATCCACTCAATTACTCGCCGATAAGATGAAATCATTCGGCGTCAATGTGGATCGGATGGCCAATGAATCCATCCCGGCATGGGCGGATCGCGTTCAGAAAGCAGCAGCGGAATACAAAAAACTCCATCCTGAATTAGCCACGACCGAAAAGAAAACCGAGAGCTTGACCAAGGCAACGAAATCTGGGACAGCCGCATTTGTCGAAGGCGCCGGAGCTACCAATAAAGCCGCAGAAGCATTAAAGAACCTCAAAGAAGAAACCGTAAAAGCTCTTTCGCCAATGGACGAACTGGCGCAAAAGGTTGAGACGCTTATCTCCGAAGGATTCGATCAGCACCAGGTTATCAAGCTTTTCTCCGATCAGATCATCAATGCCTCGAAGAAGCAGTTGGAGCTTACCGGCAAACTGACCGACGGCGAGCGGGCGCTGTGGGCTGAAGCCGAGGCCATGCAGATTACCAAGGCGCGCGCGGAGGCAATGGGCGAGAGCTTCTCGCTGGCCAGCGATACAGCTTGGGATCTGACCCATGTGCTATCGGATCTGGCAGTAAAAGAGGAAAAAGTCAATAAAGAGATCCGGCTGTCAACCGATCTCTGGGGCGATCTGCATGACACAATAAAGAAAGGCGAGCCCGGGCTTGACGGTCTTGCTAATGTTGATTTGCCGGACATTGAAGCCAATATGAAATGGGTGAAAGAGGCAACCGGTCAGGCTGGGGATGAAGCAAAAGAAACAGAAAAGGAAATGACTCAGATGGGTCAGACGGTTAGCACAACGCTTACCAATATGACTCAATCATTGGCCGATAAGGTCGTTAAATGGAAAGGATTCTTTGGAGACTTCGCCCGCGGTGCAATGTCCTCTTTCATGGAAGGCCTTTTCAATCCGATAATCTCTAAGCTAACCGAGCTGGGAAATATCTTCTCAAATTGGGTCAACGGCGTCCTTAATAAACTGGGGAGTTCGCTCTTAAATTGGGTGACGGGAACTCTCGGGAAGTTATTTGGATTCGGTGGAGGCGGGGGAGGATTTAGTCTTAGCAATATTTTCGGTGGCGGCGGCAACATTCTTAGCTTTTTAGGAATTGGCGGCGGTGCGGCTTCTGGTGTTGGAGCGGCAGGCGCTACAAATGCTTTTACTGGGTTTATGGGTCCCATGCTGGGTGCTGGAGGGGCTGCAGGAGGAACTGCGGCGGGAGCCGGAGCTGGTGGAGCAGCAGCAGGTGGAGGTGGCGGATTCATGGGCAGCATGGGCGCGTTCTTCACGAACCCGTGGACGATAGGAATAGGCGCCGCTGCTGGCCTCGGCTATCTCGGCTACAAATTCGCCAGGGGCCCGAACTCCTGGCAGGCCGGATCTGAAGAGGCCATGCGCGATTTCAAGGTCGAACTTTCCGATGACACCTTCCAGCAACTTGTTGAATCCTGGGGCAAACAGGAAGATCAAATATGGGACATCCGCAAGGATCTTCTATCCGCCCCGCAGACGCTGGTAAATGTCCTGGCCCCACTTGCCCAGCAGCAGGGCAAGATGGACGCATTCCTTACTTCCCTGGAGAGCGTTTCAACCGCGTGGGGGAATTTCGATTTCCGCACGGGCTTCGAGCAGGGAATGAACACCGGCGATTGGTCCGCGCTAAATGACATGTACGTGAAGGCTTTCAGTGTATCGGAGAGCCTACAGAAAGCGATGCCGGATTGGCAGAGCAAGCTCCTGATGGTGGAGACCGCAACGCAGGAATCCATCGACGCCATGGGCATGAGTGCTACCGTGATGGATGAAAACACGATAGCCATTACTGGCAATACGGACGCGATCCAAAAGCTGATCGAGCAATTGACCGCCGCGAATTATCCTGGTCTGACAATCGGTGGCGATCAGGCTTCAGTGCCAGCCCTCGCTTCCGGAATCAATTACGTGCCGCAGGATATGCTTGCCTATCTGCACAGAGGTGAGGCTGTTGTCCCGGCCAGCGAGAACGGCCCGCGCAATATCACAATCCGCGGCGGGGATATGAGCCTGCATTTCTCAATCAGCGGCGGGAATCAAGATGACCTCGTCCAAACCATCAAGAATAAAATCATTCCCATTCTCAGCCACGAAATGGAAGGCGGCAATAGCGCCTTGAGGGAATCCATCCGTAGGGCCTACGACCGAACCGCGAGGGCTTACTAATGCCTGGAGCTTATCTAACCAATTTAATCACGTCTGCAAGCGTTATAACGGTAAGCACGGAGGATTCAGCGTACCCTGCGGAGAATCTTTACGACAAACAGGCTGCTAGGGTATTTCGCGGCACCAGCCTGACGGCGCTTACCGTCCTGATCGACTTCGGCGCGGCAATCTCTGCTGATACCATTGTGCTCATCAATCACAACCTGACGGCTGCAGCTACGTTGAGCCTGAAGGCGGGCGCTGCAAGTCCTCCCGCCGCGGTTGTGGCCACTCCGCTATACCGGCTACATGATTTGTGGAAGAGCTTCGCATCCGTTTCCGCCCGCTACTGGCAACTGGAAATAGCGGATACGAATACCGAAGTTCTGGAAATAGGCCAGCTTCTTATCGGCGCACGGGTCGCAATGCCTCGTGCAAGGCGTATCGCGCAGGGCTACCGGCCAGCCACGAAGCGCAGCAATATCAGCGGCGAGACCTACGCGGGCGTGTTGTGGAATTATCATCTATTTGAGCGCAAGGAATTCAACCCGTCGTTCCGCGTTGGATCCGCCGCCGAGCTTGCCGTCCTGCAAGGCGTGGACGCTGCAACCTACGGCAACCTGTATCCCTTCGTGTGGATGCCGGACACGTCTGCTGCTGATTGCTACTACGTCCGCAAGCAAATGGACTTCGAGCCGGAGGAAATATCCCGCATCACCGGAGCGGAGTTAGTTCACGATTACCAAATGACGCTGATCGAAGAATCGCGCGGCCTTGATATCCAAGCATAGGAGTTAAACAATGGCAATCATATTCATGGATGGGTTCGAGAAGAATACGTTAGCCATGCTGTATGCATATACCAACGTAGATATAAGCTCCACTTCAGGGCTTAACTTATCTGGTAACTATTGTATGATGGTGTGGTCATACGGGAATTATCAGTATGCCACACTAAAAATGCCCAGTACCCTAACTGAATTATACGGAACCATGCGAATCCGCACTACAGATCATATGAATATTGTATTTAAGGATTCTGCCGGCGCTGACTGCATGCATGTGGGGCGGAATCCGACTAGCGGAAATCTCGTACTCAAACGAGGTGGAACTAGCGGGACACTGCTGGCTACCGGTTGTACGATTGCAGTTAACACCACATATCATCTGAAGTTTTACTACAAACCACTGAACAGTGGCGGGGTCTTTCAGGTTTGGATAGACAATGATCTGACAATCGACTATTCAGGGGACACAACAAATGGCCTGGAAAATGTTGACGCAATAGTGTTTTCTGTCAATAGTCTTAGTTTCTATATCGATGATATAGTACTTTCCACTACAGATATCACCAAAAACCTCCGCATCGCAGGCAAGGCCGTAACAGGTGCGGGCACAACCACTCAATGGGATCCATCTGCCGGAGCAAACTATGAATGCGTGGATGAAGTTCCTCCCGTCCATACGGACTACAACTCCACCAACGTCTCCAATGAGATCGACACCTTCGAGCTTGCGAATTGCACAGAAGAAATCGACAACATCGCAGCCGTGCAGGTTGAATTGAGCGCGGCATATGAGGGATCTCCTACGCCGACTAATGTTGCAGCCGTGTTGCGCTGTGCTGGGACGGACTATCCGCATGGCACTCCGCAAAGCCCTCCGTCGTCATTCGGGGCGGCGCTTGCATTCATTTGGGAATTGAACCCCGCCGACTCTGCCGCATTCGAGGAAGCTGATATTAACGCTATGGAAGTAGGATACAAGGCAACTGCATAATGGCCGATCTGCAAAAAGTCAGTCAGGTCTTCACTCAGTTTGCTTATGAGCAAGATCCTAAACAAAAAGTCTCGCAGGTCTACACCCAAATTGCCTATGAGAATCCTCCAAAGCTGCGGGTCTCACAGGTGTTTGTGCAGTATGCTTATGAAGGCACGGATCGCATATCACCCCTGAGCGACGTTTGCGCCGTCCCGTCCGATTCGATATCCGCCAGCCTGCAGGCAATGCTTGTCGCATCAATTTCCGATTCAGTGCGGCGGATAATCGACGAGATATATCCTCCGCCAGTTGAGGCCACGCATTTTACCGGCAACATCAGCGATGCAATCGGAATTATCGAGGATGCACTTTCCTCCGGAATCGTCCATTCGTATCATGGCGATCTAAGCGACACGCTGGAAGTTATTCGCGACGCTATTACGACGGGTATGATAAACCTGGAGACGCCCGTCCGATGGGTCGCTCCGATTGCAATCACGCCGCGCGGCAGTACGCTCGATCCGCTATATTTGGCAGCGCATCCGGTCAGGCATCCCAGTTTGTATTTCGAGCCGCGCGTGAAATCCTACGGAACATTCACGCGGGCAATCTCTGCGCCTGCGGCATTCGTCAAAACCGGCGATGTTAATATCAGTCTGGTGGATTCCGACAATTCAATCCGTCAGCGTATAGCGGCTAAAACAATTCGCAAGGCTCTGGCCGATGTACGGCTGGGTCCGGAGGGCGGAAGCTATTCCGCATTTCTGCGTCCATGTAAGCGCGAAGTCGGCACCATTACGCAGCCCGTAGATGGCGAGTTGAATATGCCGTTGCGGGACTTTGTCTATGATTTCTTCGAGGAACAAATCCCGCCCGAGATCGACACGGACCGCTATCCTAATTTGCCTGAATCGCCAGCCAGGGAATTCGCACCTATCGTAATTGGAGAGGTCACGGCGCAATATGGAGCTATCCCATTATTCATGGTTGACACAGTCAATCACGGCTACATGGTCGCGCGGCATATTTGCCAATCCGTTGACGCCGTATATCGCAAGCGGGCGGGAGAGGATGAATTTAGTCTGGTAGGCGCGGGCGAGTATGCGGTATCCAACCTTGAGGACTACGCCAACAATAGATTCTATTGTCAAGTGATCTTCTCGGCGGATCAGGCTGACGCGGAAATTCGCGCAAACGTCCATGGATACTACTACAGCACAACCGGGTTGCTGAAGTGCACCAACTTTTCCGATTTCATTTTGGAAATATTCCAGACCGTGCTTGGCGTCGACGGTGGTGACAAGGTTAATTTTGGCAGCTTCGACACGGTAAGAACGCAGACTGCGGCGGATGGGCTTGCTTGCGCCGGCGCACTGATGCAGAAGATGACATTCGGAGAATGCTTGAGTCAATTACAGCGGTCCTCGAATATCGACATTTTCACCGACAAGAACGACAGGATCACCGTCAAATACACAACGGATGATGAAGAGCCTACGGTCCATCTTGATGATCTGCTGCGACTCTACAAGGGCACCATCAGCCAGAGCCTTGCCGATCCTGCGTACAATCAGATCCCGTACAAATACAACTGGATTCCCGCGACCGACAAATGGACCGAAGCTACGTTTGATAACGAGGGTGACCAGGAACGGCTTGGCGAGATAGTTCCAGAGGAACCGCTGCAGCTCTATTGGGTGCGCGATGCTGCAACCGCTCTCGCAGTCGTGACGCGGCGGGCTCAATATCTCGATCTGGATTCATTCCGATTCGAGGCAGAAATCCCACTCATCCCGACAGTGGAATCAATCGAGCTTGCGGACATTGCAACGATTGAGCATTTCGGGGGCATCAAGGCGGGTGGATATACTGCGGAGCAATTCAAGATCCTCGAATTGTCGATGGATATCGATAAGCTGAAATATCGAATCAAGGGTATTCGCAGGAGGCTTCCGCCCCCATCAGAAATCAAGACTGAATTTGATAGCACTCCGGACGGTGATGGCGGCGGGGATGGGACCGATTCCAGTCCGTTGCCTAACGGCATTTCCGGCGTGTTAGCAATCAACTGCCGACCTGGGCCACATTACAATAACGTCGAGGGCGAGCTATTTGCGATCTGGAAGAATAATTATTTTTCGCAGCAATTGAAGGCGTGGGCTACCGATGATTTCGGGGCATCCTGGGCGGTTGTCGATAAGGCCAATCAGCCTGCCGTCCCAACGGAAATCATGTCATATGACTGCTGTTCCTCCGATGGACTCATACACGTTGCGACGCAAGAGGCCAATGGCCGCGTGGCCTATCATATTTTCGATATGGCATCGCGCACATGGACAACGGTCAACGAAGAGGTCCTTGCAATCGCGAATATAAATAATTGCTGCGTCTCAATCGATGTGCGATATCCAGGCGGCGAACCGCTGATTTATTTCCAGGGCAACCGCGAGTTGGTCGATGGGGTTTTATTTCAGCGCGGGTACTACTCTATTAAATCCGGCGGCTCGTGGACGGCGCCCGTTATGGTAACACCCAATCCGAATACCTATTTGGAAGCAGGAAGTTGGTATCCATCCGCTTCGCCATCACGCGATTGCAAAATTCAACGAGTGATTGCCGGACGCGAAAACCGGATGCACTTCTTCTATCAGCTCGGCACCCTGATGTCTGCGCCCAAGAACGAGTATTACACAACGCTGAATTCAAGCATGGTCGTGGGCCCATATCGTTTCCTGTCTGGCGGCAACTGGGTATACTATCCGGCGTTACACAACATGGGCGGCGGATTTGCTGTCTACGATAATCACACCAAGATAGCAATTATGCGCAGTGGTGGATACTACGCCGCGCGGCATGATGTGCTGTCCGAAGGCACGTCGCTGGCGTTGCTCAATACCTACAATATGGAACCGGCTCTCAGTGTGGCATCAATAACAGAAAACCCATCTGGATTCATCTGTGAGCATGATGGCGTTCTGCATTCGGTGTCGAGCAATTACGGCTATTTTACAAGGTATTCAAAGTCTGACGACGACGGCGATAACTGGAATGCCGCCCTGCTTGCCGGAGAGCAATACTATTATCCGTATGTGTATAAGACCATCAACTGTAATGGCAACGTCATAAAGGTGCGCGGGCAGCTCTATCTATCATATTTCAGCGAACGATATTACTGGGTGAAGGTCGCGGATTTGCCTTACGGCTCATAAAATAGAGCCATAGAAAAACGGAATCAAAATAAGCCTCGGGAAACCGGGGCTTTTTTATTGGAGCAAGCAAAATGAAAACGGACAAAGCCAGGGTGATAGGACGAATCAGCACGATAAGGGCCAGGGCAATCGGCGGACCGGGCTGGCAATATGACAAGAAATCCGGGCTCTATGTCCGGAAGGGATCCAGCAAAAACATGGTGGTGTTGGCCGGCCTGTCCATGATGGCCAAGAGCATCCAATACGGGCATGCCGATTCCGGAGAAACCATCCGCTACATGGAAGTGGGCACCGCGCACGCCACTCCGTCAAAAACCGATACGGCACTCGGCACAGCTGTGGAGCGCGTCGAAATAGATTCCTGGGATAACACCAACATCGCCGCAGATCCCGTAGTGATGATTGCGATCAGGCTTTGGGATACCACTGAGGGCAACGGCAATCTCATGGAGTGCGGGCTATTTCAAGAGGCTGCGGGCGCACCGATGTTCTGCCGTGGATTATTCGGTCAGGGCGCAATTACGGCCGCAACCAATGATGATCCGGTATTGGTTACAAGTGAGGGGCACGGTCTCGCAGACGGGGATCTGATCGTAATTGAGAACGTCGAGGGCATGACGGAACTCAATGACAATACCTATTATGTGGATGTTGCCGACGCCGACAGCTTTGAGCTTTATGCCGACGCCGATCTGGCCACTCCTGTCGATGGGTCCGGCTTCGGTGTATTTTCACTGGCCTCGCCTAACGCTGCAGTCTGGACAAAGATCATCCCTAAAACTGTAGCAGAAACACTGACCATAAATTACTCGCTGACATTCCCGGCTGATTGATGCGGCCCAAGAGGGGACTATGAAATGGCGGATTTATTCGACATGCTCAAATGGCTTTGGAATAACGCCACACCCAAACTCACATTGGTGCTCGTGATGGCTCTCGGGATATTGCAATGGTTGCAAATCAAAAAGCAACAAGCGACGGCAAAAACCCTTGCACATCACCTCGATCCAGAAAACAAATATCCGCATCCGGAATGCGAATGGAGCGAACAATCCTACGAGCAACTCTGCAAACAACTTGAAAAGCTCCATGAGGAAAACCGCGAGGATCATAAGGAAATTCGTGAGCTGATATTGGGCTCAAGAAAAATTAAACCGGAATGAAATACTTTGATATAGAGGAATTTTCAAGTCCCGACGCCCCCGGCAGCGGGGAGAGAATGGACAGGCATTTCCTGCAATTGCTGGATGCCATACGGGAAGAGGCCGGAATAGCATTCCATATCAACTCCGGCTATAGAACACGCGCTCATAATCTGGAAGTGGGCGGCGGTCCAAACAGCGCCCACACACGCGGCATGGCGGTTGACATCCGTGCCACGACCGGCAGGCAAAAGGCGCTGATCGTTCTGGCAGCCGCCAAGAATGGCATAAAGCGCATCGGCATCGGCAAGACGTTTGTGCATATCGACAACGATGGCACGCTGCCATCACCGGCTCTCTGGCTATATTGACGGGGTATTAAGGTAAAGGTGCGCCAGAGATCGGCCGCCTGAGCCATCCTGTGAGGGTTTTTAGGGAGGAAGCATGTTTCAGGATATATGGCACGCAATAATCCGGGGCGGGCTACACATTGTCTGTGCGCCTTTCGTCAATCAACTGGTTTTCCTTTTGATACGCTATTGGGGACGCCATAACCGCAAGGTGCCGCTTTTCATTTCAGGTCGTCGCAGCCACCTCGTTTATACCTCGGCAGTCCATACCCTGTTGCTGATGACGCTTCGAGAACCGATCGACGCTGCTTTCGGCTGGCAGGTTTGGTGGAAGGGTCCGACTGATCAACTGAGTTGGGTGATCGGCGTCGGCCTGTGGGTGTGGTTTATGTTCCGCTTTGCCCCGAAGGAAGAGCCAGAATGGAGACTGTAAACACGCACTGGCAGTGGTTCTGGTATTTAGCAGGTGCCATTGTCACCTTGGTCTGGAAGTGGCAGCGATATTGCTACGAACAGAAAGCGCCGTCCGGAACTAGCGGAAAAACCTATTGGCAGGCCAGCCGGGAATGGTTTGAGCTTGAGACGGTAGGCAGCCAAATTAGTTGGGGCGCAACCATTGGCGGTGTTTGGCTACTCGGAACCATATTGATAACCAAGCAAGGCGCAGACTGGCTTGGAGGCGGCGTATTCATGAATGTGCCCGTAATGGCCCCAATGTCGTTCTTCGTTGGCAGTCTGGCCGAGATGATAATCCCGGCCATCACAAAATGGATAGTTCGCAAATTCGGGGGCGATGCCCAATGATCCGCTATTCCCGTTTTTTCCGCGGCCGTCCGCCGAGGCGCCCATTCAGACGGGCAGCTTGACGTTTTGCTTCAGAGGTTGACTTGCCGCCTTTGATTGATAGGTGACGAGCAATTATTGTGTCGCGGATTATGCGATTACAAAATGGACATCTCATAATGCCTCATCTCCCTTGTCTAAGATCATTCGGCACTCATTGCACTTGCATTTCTCAACCCAAGCGAACGCCTTGGCGCATTGCGTTGGATTGTCTTCGTGTATTATATGCAACGATTCTCCTCCCACGTTCCATCCGGCCTTCAGATATACCCAGTATCCATCGCCAAAAGATCGTTCGTCCGATATACCTGCGATCCTTGAGCGGTGTCTTTCTAATATCTTCGGTAACATCATGCTAAATTCTCCTTTCATTATAAACATTATAACACAAGCGCTTGGGATTGTCAATAAAAAAATGAGGGCGAAATGATCGCTCTGACAACCTTGTGGGCAATCCCATGGGTAAAAAAGGCGGTGTTCTATGTGGGCATTTCCATGGCGATTCTCTATGCGGGTAAGCTCTGGCTCAATAAGCATGACGCTAAAGTCCGTCAAGAAGAACGAACCCGTATGGAAGTTCAACTGGAAAAGAAAAAGCAAGCAGAGTGGGAAGCCAAGACGAAAACCTTGGAAGAACAGGCCGCGCTATTGGACATAAAGGCCGCTGAAATCGCCAAAGATAGGCAATCCATAACGAGGACATTAGATGAGCGCCTACGGAATATTTCGACTCATACGCAGGCCGATTCTGTTAGCGTGGCTGCTGTGCCTGATGACGGTCTTGATGCCGCCCTGCGTACAATCTCAGACGAGCTCGCCGCTCAGCCCTGAAGAGAAGCGAGTGATCCTGATGCAGCTCCACGAGCTGAAGGCTTGCCGGGAAACAGTCAAGGTTTACGAGGACTATGCGGCCCGGGACCGCGAACAGGACGCGCGTGAGCGCCAGAATTATGAGCGCAGCCTGGAACTGGAACAGGAAGCCACTCGACTAGCCACTGAGAAAATGCAGTTTTATAAGGACGCCTATCTGACCCTTACCAAGAAGCCCGGATGGTGGTGCAGTTGGGGACGATGGGTGTTCGCACTGGGGATACCTAAATGCCATTAGAAAAGAGGAAAATTATGCTTGAAGCATTGAAAAGACTATTTGGAATGAAGACCACTCCTGCTCCGACGCCTGTACCGAAGGTTGAGACTCCTCCGGCAGCCAAGGCGGAAGTTATACGCACGCCGTTTGGCGACTGGGTAAAGAAGCCTGCGGGTACGTCCGACCCGGTAGCGCCCGCTCCTGAGCCTGAACCTGCAAAGCCTGTGGAGCAGCCGAAGGTGGAGGCTCCCAAAAACCCGGTTTATGGCAAAACCGTCGGGAATTACTACGAGGGCAACGCCCGTTATGAGCCCGTCGAGCCGATGGACGAGGCAAAATATCAGGAATACCTCTCGCGGATCGTCAACAAGCGCAACCCCAAAACGACCCGCTTCTGGACGATGTGGGAAATTGCCCCGGAACTGGGCGTCACCCTGCAGCAGGCGCTCGACATGATAGCCCGGGCGCAGACCGAGCATTGCAATGCGTATCTGCCCGGCACTGTGGCGCACAAATAATGTCTCTTCCGGAGGCGGTTCAAGCCATACTCGAACGGCACCGCCCAATCATCGCAAAGTCCCGCCATATTCTGTTCCCGGAAGGATCTCACCCGGAGGGCCTATACCTGATCCTGCAGGGCATGGTCGGGCTGAGCAGGGCAACAGCCGATGGAGAGGAAGCGTTGCTCGACATAGTGCCGGAAGGAGATATCTTTGGGGAAGAAATCATTCTGGACTGCGCTGTACCCTATGCCGCCTATGCGGTCAAAGAATCGCTTATCCACGTGATTCCCCGCAGGGACATTCCCGGCCTGTTAGAGGATCCGGGAAGCTGCAAATGGCTCATCAGGATGCTTCTCCGCAACCGGGCTGGGCTGCTGGATCACATAGACTGCATATCGCAGATCAGGATGCGCGACAAACTGCTATATGCGCTTGGCTGGATGGGCCGCAAATATGGGACTGAGACGGTTCGGGGAACCATGCTCACGATTCCCGTCACCGACCTGGCGCGGATTACGGCCAGCCGCCGGGAGTGCATCAACAGATTGGTCAGTGAAATGTCCCGAGAGGGGAAATACCTGCGTAAACGTAAATATGATTGCGGAATGCTTATCCTGGGCCAAAAACAATGAGACAATTGATAACGATCTGTTACGCATTGCTACTCGCTGGTACGCTGCAGGCCGGCGAAGTAGTGCTGCAATGGGACCCCAGCCCCACGCCGGAAGTAACCGGCTACAGGCTCTATTACGGGCCCACATCCGCGGAGGGATTGACCCCAGAGCAATACATCAGCCTGCCGGCAGTGAAATCCGTGGATGCTGGGAATGTCCTCATATTCAAACTAACGAGTTTGGCGGATGGGCATTACTATTTCGCTGTCACCGCCTACGCGCCCGGCATCGATGATCCTTCAGTGTTGATGGAATCCGATTTCTCGAACGTGGTCTCGACCACCATCGCGCCGCCGGCATTTCAGATAACGAGCCTGTCCGCCTCGATGCGATGGTTCGGTGTCGTGCTGCTCTGTACCACGAGCGTCAATTCCAGCGCCATCCTGCGTTACAGGGACCTGGAGACAGGCGAGCGCCAGACCGTTATCGCAACCCCGGACGCGAGCAAGACCCAGCACAGGGCAGTCCTCTACCTCAATATGGGAACGCAAAAATACTACCGCTACGAATGGACCGTCACGGACGCGGACGGCAATGCCATCACGGATGGGGCCACATTTCAGATCCGATGAGACTCATCATTGAGGCAACAGGCGCGAAGCTCCGGGAAGTCCTGGAGCTGCTATTCGGCTGGTCTTCTAAGGCGGCGAAAATATCCTTTTGCCGCGCAACCATTAACAAACAAACCATTAAGGGAGATATTATGGCTTTGATTCTAAGCAACACACAGGAAGTTGATCTAGCGATCCAGCCTTTGGACAAACGCGGACGGCCAGCCCAGGTGGACGGCGTTCCGGAATGGGCCGCCAGCGATCCCACCAAAGCGACATTGGTTGTAGCCGAGGACGGGCTGTCGGCGGTCCTGAAGGCCCTGGACAACGGCACAATTCAGGTGGGAGTGGTCGCGGACGCGGATCTGGGCGAAGGCGTCCAGACCATCACCGGGTTGCTCGATGTGGAGATTGTCGGCGGCCAGGCGGCCACGCTTGGAATTATCGCCGGGACACCCAGGGAGCAGCAGATATAATTTCCTATCTCGCACCTAACACCCCCTAATCCCGCATTTTAAAACCCGCCACAAAAGGTAACTCTTTTTTATCATTATTTTCTTGACTACTAGCAAACACACGCCGATAATAGGAACAAATGAGATTCCAAAATATTGATGATTTTATGAAATTTCACAAGCTCCGGCAAAAAGAATTGGGCCGGATGTTGGGCGTCAGCGAGTCGGGTATTAGCCTTTTGCTTGCCGGGAAACGCAGGCCGAGCTTCAAGCTTTCTATGCGGATTAAGGCATTGACCGGGATACCGCTCGAACAGAGCCTGTCAGGGAATCTCGCCAGAAATAAATAGGAGGCCCACATGCCTATCATTTGGGATTTTGCGGATCAGCGCATCAAAAATCACTTCACGCAACGGCAGCACTAGAGCGTCTGGCGCGGCGTCTATCGCGGCGAATCAGCCGACAAATTAACAAGTGGGCCAAGCGGGAATTAAGGAGCCAGTCATGCTCGCATTCGTTCTCGGTCTCTTCATCGGCGCGGTAATCGGCGGTCTTGCGATTGCATTGTGTGCGGCAAGCCATAACTAAAGATTATGCCGCCCGCATTCCCAGACAGGCTGGCGCTACCGAGTAGTGACCATGTTGGGGGCGGCGTATCCGGCCTGCGGTTTTCCATGCTTCCTTTCCCGCGGGCGGACGGGGCGGCTCTCGAAATAGGGCCGTCCCAGAGCAATCATAGCGAGTTTCAGGGCACGTTGCCCTGATTGCAGTACCGGCCCACGGGACCGGGGTATCCCGTGTTACTTAACATGCCCGGGGCGCATCCTCCGGGCAACTTAAATAAAACATAGAAGCAATGCCAGGGGCCGGGATGCGACGGCCCTATTAAAAGGAGAGAACATGCCCAGGCCATTTTGCGTGACATGCAAAACAGAATTCCATCCCGAGAAAAACGGGGTCGTGCTCGAAATTTACGGCGCCCTTTGGCACGCGGATTTATGGAAGTGTCCGGTATGCCAGACGGAGATTATCGCGGGATACGGGTTCAAACCGATGGCCTTCGATTGCTCTGAGGACTATCTACGAGTCCGTGAGCAGGCCGAGCCTGACGGGCTCTACGCGGCGGCGGTCGAGCCAGTGGGGGCAACGGCCTAATGAGCGTCCTAAAGTCCATCCGCCAACATTGCATAGATTGTATGGGACGCGCCTCAGATGTACGGGGATGCCAAGGTGACAAGCTGTTTACCGGACCATGCCCTTTTTACCCTTATCGGATGGCTAGAGGACGACCAAAACTCAGGACAATACGGCAATTCTGCCTTTGGTGCATGGGCGGTTCTCAGGTCTTGGTACGGACATGCCATAGTCAAGGGTGTCCATTCTACGTCTACCGCATGGGCAGGAATCCTAAAAAACAAGGCGCTGGTGGGAGAATTTGGGCCTTCAAGGCACGAAAAGGGGCAAAGCCTACTCTAGATATGCCTCCCGAGGTTTTGGGGCAAAAAACACGGCCCACAAAGGAGAATAATGGCACATCCAATCTATCGCAATAAAGAAGGGAAGCGGTTGCCGAGTGTAACCACGGTGATCGGAAAATTCAAGGAAGCCGGGGGGCTGATCCACTGGGCCTGGGATCTCGGTATTCAGGGAATTGACTACCGCAAGGTAAGGGACGCGGCGGCAGACGCCGGCACGCTGGCGCACTCCATGGTTGAGGCAGATATCCGGGGATTGCCTCAACCAAAGCAGGACGGAAACGAGCCGGAGACTTGGACCAAGGCTCTCAGTTGTTTTGAAGCCTATCGGGAGTGGCGCAACCAGACGCAGCTTGTTCCGGAACATACCGAAGTCAGTCTTGTTTCGGAGCAGTACCAGTTCGGCGGCACTCTCGACACAATTCTGGTGCAAAACAAGCGCAGCCTAGGGGACTGGAAGAGTAGCAATTCAATATACCCGGAATACCTAATCCAATTGTCGGCTTATAAAGCCCTGTGGGAAGAAAACCATCCCGACCAGCCCATAGAAGGCGGTTTCCACCTTCTGCGCTTCTCGAAAAGCGAAGGGGATTTCACTCATCATTATTGGCCACAACTTGACGATGCATGGGCGGCCTTCATACACATGCGGGAATTATACGATTTAATGGATAAACTCAAAGGGAGGGTGTAATGGCAACGCAACTTGAAGAACAGGGAATTTCGGTAAGGGAACCAGAACAACTAACGGCGAAGGAAGTGCGGGCGCAAGTCAATCTTGTGCAGGATGTGATGAAGGCCGTCATGCAGAACGGTACGCACTACGGCAAGATACCGGGATGTGGCGACAAGCCGACATTGCTCAAGCCAGGCGCGGAAAAACTGGCTTCAACCTTCAGACTGGCAATCAGCCCAGAGGTGGAGGATATGAGCAGTAAAGACGCCATCCGGTATCGCATCCGGGCGATGATAAGTCATCAGGTGAGCGGGGCATTCCTGGGTGCCGGTGTAGGTGAATGCTCAACCAACGAAGAGAAATACTGCTGGCGCAATGCGGTATGTCAGGAAGAATACAACGATACTCCCGAGGATCGCCGGCGCATCAAGTATAAATCCTCTTACGGCAAGGTACAGAAGGTCAACCAAGTCCGCACCAATCCCGCCGACCTTGCCAATACCGTCCTCAAGATGGCAAAGAAAAGAGCTTTGGTCGATGGTATCCTGACCGTATGTGGGGCGTCGGATATATTCACGCAAGACGTTGAGGACATGCCGGATGAATTGCTTCATCAGGACAAGCCAGTACAGGCCGAGCCAAAACCGACGCCACACCAAGAACAGCAAGCCCCACCGGAAGAACAGTTCGACGCTCCCATACCGGAAACCGAGGCGCAACCGACCGGCCGCGTAATCACCGACAAGCAGCGCAAAAGATTGTATGCAATCAGCCGTGGCAGAGGGATGACCGACACCCAGATCAAAGATGAACTCGTCCGCATGGGATACAAAACCTCGGCGGATATTACCATGGACGCCTACGAGGACATTTGCAGCCATTTTGAGCAATGGACTCCTTAGCGAATTATCGGGGCAGCAGGCGGCCGCCAGGGAATGACGGCCGATTCCGGATGGGCCGGACTGCCCCGGTTCGAGAATGCCCGCTCTCCTCTGTGAAGAGGATGGGCATGGGAGCTGCAATGGAGCGGGGGCGCTGGGCAGCGGGCGGGCAGAAATGAGGAAATATGAAGGCAAAGATTAGCGCTATTGATAATGATTGCTTCGATGAAGCCATGGATTATGTATGGGTACATCCAGGAAGGGCGCCATTAGAGGACCGATTAATGACGTGCCGCAAGCACATGTCCCGCCTCCTGCGCGGCACAGGCAAGCGCCTGCCCCGACACGGGACGGATGAGGTGGTAGAGATTGAATTGACGGCGAAATGAGAATGCCGTGGCAGCGTGGAAGGACAACGGCTCCCGAGGTTGGCCTGGAGTGCTAGCGCGAACTCGGATGTACACCAACCTATCCGAGAGACAACCGCAAAGCCGGATATCAAGCTCCGGCCCCATGGCAGAAAAAGGAGGTGATGCCCATGCCTGACGGAATGCACGAAGCATTCAGCATAATAAATCCCTGTCAGATTACTTTAGTGTAAACGCGGGGGACGCATCCGCAGAAACACGCACGGCAGAGAAAGGGGAATAATGAGTTCATATCTAAAAGATGCATTCGCAAGGCATTGGAGTTTGTCTCCGTCTGAGGCTGAAAATGCGTTGAAAGAGATTGATAGGTTAGAGGCTGAGCTTGCCAAGTGTAAGCTGAAGTGGCAGAAAGTGAAAGGTACGTTATTTGTTGAAGGATGGTATTTCACAAAGATGAACGGTTGTGATTTGGTAGATGACGTTGTGTATTTCCATGCAGATGAGGAACCCGATTATTTCGACGCTGATTATATGGCAGGCCCGATTCCTGAGCCGGAGGGAGAGTAATGGAGAAGGAAAACTATCGAGCGTGCGATATATGCAACCTTGAGCGCCAGCTTAAAGAGGCACAGAAGATAATTAATACTTTGGATAAGCAGCTTTCGGAGGTGAAGGCTGAGAACGATCAGGTGGCAAAGCGATGCCGATGGTACTCCGACAGGAATCAGGAACACATTGCAACCATAGCCTCTCTGCGGGATGGGCTGCGGCTCATCCTGCCTATGGCAAAGAGCTACGCCGAACGACATCCATGGGGAAACAATTTATCCTTTATCGCTGAGGTCGAGGCGCTGCTTAAGGAGGGCGAATGAAACCGAATCACATTTGGGTCATTGAGGCAAACCATCGCGTAACCGGAGAATACGGGCGTCAATGTTGGAACTATTGGACTAAGAATGACGCACGGAGGGCGCGTAAACATCTAGAGACAAAGCATCGGGAATATTTATACCGCGTCCGCAAATACGTAGCGGTGGAGGGGAAATAAATGAAAGACTCAGGACCGGCATTTCCGATATTTTCGGATAGCGCACCTCATGGAGGCAACGCTGTATGGGGCGGTATGAGTTTACGCGATTACTTCGCTGCCAAGGCGATGCAGGGGATGCTTGCAGCTTATCCTCACGAGCAAAACCCAAGAGATGTTTCCTGTGATGCATATCGACATGCAGACGCTATGCTGAAGGCGCGGGAGGAAAATAAATGATGAGAGTAAAATATTTGCAATATCAAGATGAGTACGCTGGGCTTGGTTGGCACTGGAGGATAGTATCCAAGAAGGATTCAAGTATATTCGCCGATAGTGCGAACTCATACAAATCAAAACAAGAAGCCAAAAGGTCATGGCGGATATTAAAACAAGAAATAATAAAGCGGGAGAGCGGGAAATGAACGACTGGCAAGCACAAGCCGAGGAACGGCTGAGGGCTATACTCAAGGAATTGCAGGCCGAGAATAAAATACTCAAGACCCAGATAAAACAGTTGAAGAAACAGATCAGGCCGGACCCGCGATTCACGCAGGTGCGAGAATACCAGGCGAGAGAGGTGTAGTGGTCAAATGCGAATAATCCTACGCGGCCACATCCCGGGCAAAAAGAACCTGCTACACCGCTCACGTAATTGCGGTCTATTCCGCGATAAGAGATAATATGATCTTGATTATACCAGCGGTTCCTGATTCTCTTAACAAGCTCCTTCGCAAACATTGGGCTGTGCGGCGCAAATATAACCAGATGTGGAATGTGTATATACGCTGTACTATACCATTTGCGCCTGATAGAAATAGACGCAAGCGCAAAGTACATATCCACCAAACCCGCGTCAGACTTCTCGATGCGGATAATTTAGTGGGAAGCTGCAAGCCCGTAATCGATGCCCTCCGCAAATGGAATATACTCTATGACGATAAGCCGCAATATATGGACCTTAAAGTAACGCAGAGCGTGGGCCATCCGGTGTGTACTACTATCGAGGTGAAATAATGAAACGCAAACTGACCGAAGATGAAATCAAGGCGCGACGGGATGCCGCCGACGGATACTGGGAGACGATACAGACTTTGGAGCAGGAATCGGAGGCTCTGGATAGAAACAAGAAAGTGCTGCGCGCCCAGATCAAAGAGGCAACCAGGAATTTCGCGACCCTGATGCACGAAATTATCGAGGGCGAGGTTGAGGTGGATCCGCAGGGGAGGTTGCTGTGAGCGACAAGCCCGACCACGTTCCGCCATTTCGCGGTGCCGCGCCGATCTTCCATTGCGAATGGTGCGACCGGGATATTTATGCGACGCCGGCAGAGCACTACCGGCTTGTGGCGCGGGGCGGGTGCGCGGCGTATCAGCGGCATTATGTGAAGGCAATTATGTGGGGAATTAGGAGAGATGAAAGTGAACGCTCAATTGTCAACGAGATGGCCGAATATGTCCGAAGAACGTCTACTACCGAACAATCAGGAAGCGGAGCGGGTAATACTGGGAGCCATCCTGGTGCATCCGCCGGCGCTGTTTGAGGCGGCGGGAATCCTGAAAAGCACGGACTTTTATCGTGAGGCGCATCGTATTATCTTCGAGGCGTGTCTGGCTCTACAAAAGGCCCAGTCTCCGATAGATCTGATTACCCTGTTCAACCAGCTTAAAACAACCGGGCAAATGGAACGCTGCGGCGGACCGGCCTACATTGCCGGCCTGACCGAGGGCGTAGCTACGGCGGCGTCGGTCAGGCACTACGCCAAACTGGTGCGCGAGGCGTCCGTCTTGCGCCAGCTTATACAGATCGGGAATGAAGTTATGGAACGCGGGTATGCCGCCGAGGAAAAACCGAAGGACCTCATCGGATACCTGCAAGCGGAAATTATCAAACTCGGGCAGGCCCGGGACGGCAAGGGCTTCCGGCATGCCAAGGAATACGTCGATAGCGCCTACAAGCAGATCGTTGACATATTCGAGTGCGGTAACAAGACATATGGGCTGTCGACGGGCTTCAAGAGCCTGGACTATTTCACGCGGGGGCTCAAGCCGGGAGAATTGATAATTCTTGCAGGGCGGCCAGGTCATGGCAAGACGAGCCTTGCGCAGAACATAGCGGATCACCTCGTACTCCACCAAAAGAAGCGCGTAGGCGTATTCAGCATGGAGATGAGCGGGCAGGAGCTGGTGACGCGCTCGATATACGCTGAGGCGAACGTTGATCCGTACGAGCTGGGACGCGGCCCGAACGACTGGAAGCAGATTCAGTCAGCCTGCGCGTCTCTGAGCGAAGGTGGTCTATTCATCGACGAGTCGGCCGGCCTGAATATAACCGAGTTATCCTCCCGAGCCCAGTCTGCACTTTTGGAACACAAGATCGACCTACTCATCGTAGACTATCTCCAGCTTATGGCTGGCACAAGCAAGCGCAGCGACAACCGCGTTGCCGAGATAAGCGAGATCAGCCGCGGCTTGAAGATCCTTGCGAAAAACCTGCAGATACCCGTTCTAGCTCTCAGCCAGTTAAATAGGGAGATCGAGAAAACTACGCGTGAGCCTCATCTATCCGATCTGCGGGAATCCGGTAGCATTGAGCAGGATGCTGACGTGGTGCTATTTATCTGGCGCGAGGAATTACGCTGCCGTAGGCCCGACAATGAAGGCGAAGCGGTTCTGATTGTGGCGAAGAACCGCAACGGTAAAACCGGGAAACCAGATCCTAATACCTGGCAGTTCAACAAGCGGATATGCAGGTTCGTGGAATAAATGGAATTAGGGCACATTCACCTTGCTCGAAAAATATGGAACAACCCTGTACTTCGAGAACCCGGAAGACCATTCAGCCGGCGAGAGGCATGGCTGTGGATTATATCCATACAGGCGCGGGGAACCGATGATGCGAAAACGGGACTTAAGCGCGGAGAATTCCAGGCATCGATCCGCTATATGGCAAAGGCATGGCTGTGGAGCAAAAGTGCCGTGGAACGCTTCATGGATGATCTGCAAAGTGGCCCAGATCCAATGATTATGCGCTTGGGACAGCAAATGGGACAGTTTGTGGGACACTTTAAGGTATGCAAATATGAGACTTATAATAAAATATGGGACAATTCTTGGGACACAAATTGGGACAAAGTAAATAAAGAAGAAAGAAAGAAGAAACAAACGTCGCAGGCGGCTGGCGCCGCTGCCGTGGATCCTCCTCCCTCTGTCGAGTCGCTTCAACTGTCTGAAAAGCTTAAGGCCGCGATCGCTGTTAGAGATCCAAATGCCAAGGCTGGACGGCTACCTGATTTGACTCATTGGGCTCGCGATATCGAGAAGCTGATACGAATCGATGGTCGCAGGTCAGAGGACATCGAGAAGGTCATAGTGTGGTGCCAGAGCAACGGCTGTTTTTGGGGCCCCAATATTCTAAGCGGTCGGAAGCTGCGCGAAAAGTTTGACACGATGTGGGGTCAAATGAGGCGAAATACTCAAGTTGAACCCAACGAGCAACAGTACGAGAAAATCAACTGGAAGGAGCAGAGCTAATGGCCTACGGCAAGCGCATTTTACCGCCCTGGTTGCTTTGGACGTCGCTATTAATAGGGCTGCTATTGGGTGCCGTTTACCAGCATTTCAACTACGTGCGGCCGCTTACCCTCGAAGAACGGGCGATTCAATGGTGGCAAGGGAGGACATCGTGAGTATGAAAATCTACATTGCTTATCTGAGTGAACTGGATCGCATCCGCGGCGAGGTGGGTGAGCTATGAAAGTACGCGCCAGAAATATACACCAGTTAGCCGTAATGATTCAGGATTGGTTTGCGGCTCAGGGTGAATATTACGACGGTGGGTTAGAAGACTCAACCATCGACGGCAATTACGATCTGACGTCATTAGCCAGATATCTCGCGGATTATTCGCTATACGAAATATTCAAAGCCCTAGTTAAGCGTGAAAAACTTCCATATGCGGATCTGCCCAGTGAGGAGGCCGCAATTCCATGGGCGAAAGGATCCGAAGCCTGCAACGTCTGGTCCGGAGGCCATCCAATCAATCAGCGGTGCCAGCTAATCAAGGGCCACGAAGGACCACATCGCGGAGACAAAGGAGCGTTTACTGTATGACAGAGCTGCCGAATAAGCGATATTTCAGGCCGGATGAAGTGGCGAAGATTCTGGAACAGCCATTGAGGACGATCTATTACTGGCTGAAAACGGAAAAGATAAAGCACTTACATTTTGGGAAAAGAACTGTGATTGCAAGAGAAGAAGTGGAAAGAATTGTTTGTGATGGAGTGTAGGTTCAGCTGGGCGTGGTCGGGCTGGGCGCAGCCAGGCAGGGCGCGGCACGGCTGGGCAGGGCACGGTAGTGCGCGGCGTGGCAAATGGGGAACTCCCCTGTATAATATACTGTACTACTTGCACGCCGCTGTACTGGTTGCACTCCTTGCACTAAATCTTCAGCACTACACCGCATTATCCTTGACGCCAAGATATTGACCCTTCCAAACTATCCATGTCTCACAACACTCTCCTTTGATATGGGCTGGCAGTCCATAAGGCTACCGGCCCTGAAGGAGTATATAGGACGCTGACCTGGCAACAGCGCACGCATAGCGGGAAGGCATCGAGTCCTTCACTCAATTCATAAATATGCCCAAAAACGATAATCGACGATCTGTCGAGGTCGCAAATCCTCGTCCGGGCACACCAAGCCACATATCGAGGCAGCGCGCACTCGAACACTGTGCAGCCGGCCTAAGCTACTGGTTACGAGACGGACGTTTGAGATTCCGCGACCTCGGCTCACCCACACGCCACTGCAGCGATGTGTATGTAGATCCCAAAGGCTCGATATTCTGGAATGGTAGTGAGCGGCCGGACAAGATGCACAAGCCGGGCGAGGTGAGATCATGAGGGGAGGGGGGCTTCCAATCTCTACAGCTATTCGCCACGAGAC
>Ga0172382_10001706_pt1 | contig 38594 bp, 40 predicted proteins | sample Leawel138RmetaG_FD_122245 | JGI IMG/M metagenome (GOLD analysis project Ga0172382, IMG submission 122245) | Leachate microbial communities from a municipal landfill in Southern Ontario, Canada - Leachate well 138R metaG | ecosystem: Engineered > Solid waste > Landfill > Unclassified | place... | reverse complement strand
TGCGCTGGTCACCGGTGTGGCCGAACTGATCGTGCAGCAAACCCTGTTGATGGGTATTGCAGTGATGGCAGGAACCCGTCGCGAACGCAGGGGACAATTGTTTTTCTCCGGCACCCAACTGATTGGCATTGCCAGCGCCTGCCTGCTGATCGGCTTCACCAATATGCTCTACTACGCCGGCTTCATGTTCTGGTATCAGGATTACCCGCAAGGCGGCAACTTTCCGGGGCTGCTGGTGGGCGGCTTGTTATTCGTTGGCGCGGTGGTAGCGCTGGGTCTGTTCATTGCCAGTTTCTTCCGCACCCGCGAGCGGGCCTACCAGCTCATTCTGGTTACCTCCCTGCCCTTCTTCTTCCTGTCCAACCTCTCCTGGCCGGCCACATCGACACCGGGATGGCTGCTGTGGCTGGCCAAGCTGCTGCCATCGACACCGGGCATAAACCTCATGGTCAAGTTCAATCAGCTGGGCGCCAGCTTTGCCGAGGCAGCGTGGGAAATGGTGAATCTGCTGGTGTTGATCGCTGTGTTTGGTGTGTTGGCCTGCTGGCGGTACCGTCGGTCATCCTGATTACCCGTGACGAGGACGTCATCACACCGCTGGCGTAGCGCAGGTGCGCTACGCCCTGACCGGTCTGCTCACGGTAGTACAGCGCGCAGCCCCTCACCAGGGATGCCATTCCCCATTCCACTTGAAGAAACTGCCACTGGTCTCCAGGGTCAGCTTATCGACGACGTTCTTGATGCCGGCGGCGCTTTCCTGCGGGGTGATCTCGGCATTGGGGCCGCCCATGTCGGTCTGGACGTAGCCGGGATGGATGGTGGCGACGCAGACGCCCTTGGCCTTGAGGTCGATCGCCAGGCTCAGCATCAGCCTGTTCACCGCGGCCTTGGTCGCGCCGTAGGCGTACATGCCTCCGCGATCCCAGGTGGAGGCGGCGATCTGGGTGCTGACGGTCATCACCTTGCCGCTGGCCGCCAGCAGGTTGGGCAGCAGCGCCTGGGTCAGGCGGAACGGGCCGATGGTCATGACCTCGAAGGCATTGCGCCAGTCGGCAAAGTCGTCTTCGGTGAATGTCGTGTTCGCCAGACTGTCGATCCTGCCACCGATGATGCCCGCCACGTTCAGCAGTACATCGACCGGGGTGTCACCCAGAATCTGCGCCACTGCATCGATGGATTGGCCATCGGCCATGTCGATGGGGTGCAGGGTCAGTTGTCCGGCAGACGTGGTGGCGATCTGCTTGAGATCCGCCGCCTGATCGGGGTTGCGGCACAGTGCATGGACGCGATCGCCGCCGGCCACGTAGTTCTTGACCAGGGCGAGGCCGATGCCGCGGTTGGCACCGGTAATGACGATAGTGGCCATGTATTGCTCTCCGGGCTTTGAAAAAGTAGGTGGGGTACTGCAGTAGCCAGGCAGGAGGATGACGCAGGCCAGGACGTGCCCTGGCCTGCCATCGGTCAATCAGATGCCGCGCATCTGCTCCTCGGCGTCCAGATCCTCTTCCAGCAGTTCGTCCTGCCGGTCCGGGTCGGTAGTCGCCGGGGCGGCTGGCTGCGGCGTAGCGCGTTTGCTGCGCAGTTTGCCGAACAGGCTGGTGAGGGCGGCGTGGAGTTTCTCGACAGCGCCATCGACCGCGAGGTTGACCGAGTCGGCCTTGTGGCTGACCGAAATCGGTGCCTGGCCCCGGGGACGTGCTTCGATCTGGCAGCGCTTGTCCTGGGCGCCGGCCTTCTCGCCGTTCTCATCGCTGATATGCACCGTTATCCGGGTCAGTTCCCCGTCGAAGCGCCCCACCTTGCTGGACACGCTGGCGGTCACCCAATCTGCCAGTCGGGCGCTGCCGTCGATACGGTTATCGCTATGAACCTGAATTTGCATAAGCCTTCCCTCTTCATAACTTGATTCGGAAACCCGCATGAAACTCGTGGCGGTATGCTCAGCCTACGCCATTTGGCAGCGTTTGGGGAAAGATCAGCTGTTTCATGTATCTCAGAAAATGTACCGGCCCTGACTCGCTCATTCCGCCGAACGGTCGCCCGCTGACACTCCCTTGTAACCTGCATCCGGTTAACTGCCCGCCTGTGACATTCGGCTTCTTCGAGGTGTATGACATGTATGCAGAAAAGGCGGTGGTGCGCGTGCACGGCGATTTGAAAGTGCAGACGCGTTTCTATCCCCACCCGCACAGCAGCAGCACCATCATCCTGGTCAACGGCTCCCTGGCTACCAGCGCTGCATTCGCTCAGGCGCTGCGTTTCCTGTGCCCGTTGTTCAACGTGGTACTGTTCGATCAGCCCTATTCCGGCGCTTCGCGGGTACACAACCGCTCCCAGGCGATGCTGGGCAAGGAGGACGAGGCGCTGATTCTGCTGGATCTGATCGAGCACTTCCGCGCTGATCAGGTGATGTCGTTTTCCTGGGGCGGGGTGTCGACCCTGCTGGCCCTGGCGCAGCGGCCTGCACGGATCAGGCGGGCGGTGATCAGTTCGTTTTCACCGGTGCTGAATGCGCCGATGATGGACTATCTCAAGCGCGGCCAGGAGTACATGGCCGCCTGTGACCGTCATCAGATCGCCACGCTGGTGAACGAGACCATCGGCAAACATCTGTCGCCGTTGTTCAAGCGCTGCAACTTCCGCCATGTATCGACGCTGGAGGTGCATGAATATGCGCAGATGCTGCATCACATCCGCCAGGTGTTGAGCCTGGATACGGATCGCTACATGCAATGCGTGGGCAATGTGGATGTGCCGCTGCTGTTTCTCAATGGCGAACTGGATGAATACACCACACCCACCGATGCGCTGTATTTCGCTGATCTGGCCAAGCGCTCCGAGTACGTGACCATCCGCAATACCGGCCATTTTCTGGAAATGGAACATCAGACCGCCTGGGAGGATGTGCGCCAGGCGGTCGAGCGGTTCCTCTTGGCCGCAGACCGGGTAACCGGTCTGCGGAAAGCAAGCTGACAACGGTTATTGCGGCGTGTCCGCTCCGTCACTGGGCGGCGGAGTGGAGCCCGGCTGGGTGCCGTATTCGGTGCCGAGGCCGTCGTCGGGATCGGGAGTAGTCGGCGGCGGCATGTCGCCGCTGTTCGGCGGCAAGGCATCATCCGCGGGATCGACCGGCGTGCCGTAGGCTTCGTCTGCGGGTACGGCGGGGGGTGTGGTGTCGACTGGGCGGTTGGGCTCGTCATCACCGCAGCCAGCAAGCAGCAGGGCGAACAACGGTATGCAAAGGTAAGTCAGGCGCATAAGGGTTTCTCCAGGTTGAGGGGCCTCCCGGATTTTGACCCTGGCTGCTGCGCCAAAGTGCAGTGTTTTTTTATTACCGCACCCACGCCCTCGTTTTATAGAGGGCGCAGGACGAATGAAGCCCCGGCTCAGGGATTCATCGAGTCGAACACACCCTCCTCCCGATCCGCCGCTTCGGCGCGCAGCTTGATCAGTTGCTTGATCTTGCGGTGCGGGAATACATAGAACTGGTCCTTTTCCACCGCCTTGAGGGTCATTTCGGCAATCTCGTTGGCCGGGATGCGGCCGTGTTCGACGGCGTACTTCAGTGCGGCGGCGCGCTTGAGTGCCATTTCGCTCTTTTCCACCGTCTCGCCCTTGTCCGCCGGGCGGTTGCGATCGGACTGGTGAATGCCGGTGGGGAAGAACGCCGGGCACAGTACGGTCACGCCGACATTGGCCTGGGCATCTCGCAGGTCCAGTGCCAGGGTCTCGGAAATCGCCACCACCGAGGTCTTGCTGACGTTGTAGATACCGCTGCTCGGGCCATTGAGCCAACCGGCGGCGGAAGCGGTGTTGATGATGTGCCCTTCGTTCTGCTCGATCAGCATCGGCGTGAAGGCCTTGATGCCCCAGACCACGCCATACAGGTTGACGCCCAGCACCCAGTCCCAGTCATGCACGGTATTCTGCCAGATCGGGCCGTTGACGCTGACACCGGCGTTGTTGAAGATCAGGTGTGCGCCGCCGAAGCGGCTCTTGCACAGTTCGGCCAGTTCCTGCACCTGCTCCAGCCTGGATACATCCAGACGCATGGTGGCCGACTCGGTGCCCGGATGCGCTGCTTCGACCAGGCGCAGGGTTTCCTGCATGCCGGCCTCGTCCACATCACCGAGTACCAGTTTCATGCCACGTGCCGCGCAGCACAGCGCCAGTTCACGACCCAGCCCGCTGCCGCCGCCGGTGATGACTGCGACCTTGTTGTTGAATTCCTGCATGCCTGAGTTCTCCTGTTGGGGCGCTGGCTGTCGTCTGTTGTCGTCCCGCGCAGCGCTGTTGATGCCGATTGCCGGAGCATGCCGCGCCCGCCCGGTGCCCGCCAGCGCTATGTGCCTGGTTGATCAGGGTGCAGCAGCCGTATTTATTTTGTGGCGAGTGCTCCCATCCGCTTGCCCCGGACAAGGTGAAGTTACCTCACCGGCATTTTCTGGCGTAGCCTGTAGGTTGCCGCCATTGACCGGAGTAGCCCATGTTCAAGCTTGCCCTGCTCGCCCCCGTTCTGCTGCTGGCCGCCTGTGCCCAGCCGGTGCAGCCACCGCTGGGCAATGAACTGGCCCGGGTAACCCTGGAAAATACCGCGCGCGGCTCTCTGCAGGCACACCGCCTGGATGGCAACCTGATTCGCCAGTTGCGCTTCCCCGATCTGCCGCCGGGGCCACACCGGCTGGAGGTACGCTACCAGTTCGAGGTGCCGGGCAGCAGCTCCGGCATGGGAGAGCGGCTGTCGGGCTCGCACTGGCGCCGCTGCATCCTGGCCCTGGACGGTGATTTCAGCGCCGGCGAGCATTACCGGATCAGCGCCTGGCGCCTGGGCTGGCGTGCCCATGCCCGGTTGGAAAATGCCGCCGGCGAGCAACTGGCGCGGGCGCAGGTGCTGCGTTGCGGGCCAGGGGTTTGAGCCAGCCGACAAACGTCCCGGTCGTCTCGCCTCTACGGAGTGTAGCGCCCCGGTCCGCGCTCGGGCGCTACGCTTGGAATGTCATGGCGTGAGTTCGACAGTACAGTTTTTTACCGGCTCCAAGGCGTAGCGCAGGAGCGCTACAGCCCGGTTCCGTGCCATCGGTACCCGACGGTTCCCGCGCTTCGGCGCTTACAGTAAACTGGCGCCCTGCCCCGTCCGGCTCCGACCTCCGGACGGGAGTCTTCCGCTATTGAACCGGAGCATCACATGTCGATTTTCAAGCGTCCGCTGGCCGTGCTGGCTGGTATCTGCATGGCTTTTGCCAGCAGCTTTTCCTCTGTTCACGCCGCTGATGCCAAGGTTCTGCGCGTCTCGGCCATCCCCGATGAGGCACCCACCGAGCTGCTGCGCAAGTTCGAGCCGCTGGGCAAGTACCTGGAGCAGGAGCTGGACATGCAGGTGCGCTTCCAGCCGGTGGCCGATTATGCCGGTGTGGTCGAGGCGCTCGGCGCCGGGCATCTCGACCTGGTGTGGCTGGGCGGCTTCACCTTCGTGCAGGCGAAACTGCGCACCGGCGATGCCATCCCACTGGTGCAGCGCGAGCAGGATGAGGTGTTCACCAGCACCTTCATCACCGCCGACCCGCAGATCACCAGCCATCAGGATCTGGAAGGCAAGAGCTTCGCCTTCGGCTCGGTGTCATCCACCTCCGGGCATCTGATGCCGCGCTACTTCCTGCTGCAGGATGGCATCGAGCCGGACAGCTTCTTCAGCCGTACCGCCTTCTCCGGCGCGCATGATGCAACCGTTGCCTGGGTCGAGGCTGGCCGGGTGGATGCCGGGGTGCTGAACACCTCGGTGTGGGAGAAACTGATCGAGGAGAACAAGGTCGATACCGCCAAGGTGCGCGTCTACAGTGTCACCCCGACCTACTTCGACTACAACTGGACAGTGCGCGGCAACCTCGAGGCGCAACTGGTGCAGGACATCAAGGCGGCGTTCCTCAAGCTCGACCCGGAAAACCCCGAGCACAAGGCCATTCTCGACCTGCAGCGCGCCTCCCGCTTCGTCGAGACCAGCCCCGAGAACTACCAGGGTATCGAAGAGGCAGCCCGCTCCGCCGGCCTGCTGCAGTGAGCATACGGCTTGATGGCGTGGGACTGACCCACGCCAACGGATATCAAGCCCTGCAGCAGATCGACCTGAGCATCGTCAGCGGCGAGCGAGTCGCCATTATCGGGCCGTCGGGGGCGGGCAAGACCAGTCTGCTGCGGCTGCTGGGCACCGGCCTGATGCCCAGCGCCGGGCAACTGCAACTGCTCGGCGAACAGCCCGCTACCCTCCGTGGCCGCGCCCTGCGCCGGCTGCGCGCGCGTATCGGTCTGATTCATCAGAGCCCGCCACTGCCACCCCGCCAGCGCGTGGTCACCGCGGTGTTGGCCGGTCGCCTCGGCCAATGGTCGCTGCTGCGGGCGCTGGTCTCGCTGTGCTATCCGCTGGATGCGGCCGGTGCTCGCGCCGCGCTGGAGCCCCTGGACCTGGAAGACAAGCTGTTCACCCGCTGCGATCAGTTGTCCGGTGGCCAGTTGCAGCGAGTCGGTATCGCCCGGGTGCTGTATCAGCAGGCAGATCTGCTGCTGGCCGATGAGCCGGTGTCGGCCATGGACCCGGTGCTGGCCGAACATACCCTCGGCTTGTTGAGCCAGCTCGCCGAGCGACGCAAGCTGACCCTGGTCGCCAGCCTCCACGCGGTGGACCTGGCGCTACGGCACTTCCCCCGGGTGATCGGCCTGCGCGACGGCCGGGTGCTGTTCGATCTGCCGGCAGCCGAGGTCAGTCAGACCCACCTGGCGCAGTTGTACGTCAACGACAGCCTGACCGGACACACTCCCCCCCTGCCCTCAGCCGAGTCGGCGCAAGCCGAACAGGCGCCGCGCCGATGCACCTGAGCCGTGCCAAGGCCGATCCGCGGGATCCGGCTGCCCTGCCGCGTCTGCTGCTGACCGTGCTTGCCATTGTACTGCTGTGGCCAGGGCTGGTGCTGACCGAGTTCAAGCCGGCCACGCTGGTTGAGTCGCGCAACCTGGATGTATTCGCCCGTTTCCTGGCTGGTTTCTGGCCGCCGGACCTGTCCTCCGACTTTCTCCGGCTGCTGGGCCGCGCGACGCTGGAAACCCTGGCCATGGCCACCGCCGGGCTGGCTCTGGCACTACTGCTGGCAGTACCGTTGAGCCTGCTGTGCAGCCGGGCGCTGTCGGTTTCGGCACTGTTGACCGGGCGACCGGCCTGGCTGGCCGATATGCTGCGCTATCCGGCGCGTCTGCTGCTGATCCTGCTGCGCAGCATTCCGGAGATCGTCTGGGCGCTGCTGTTCGTCCGCGCCGTCGGCTTGGGGCCGACCGCCGGGGTCCTGGCTATCGCCATCACCTACAGCGGCATGCTCGGCAAGGTCTATGCGGAGATCTACGAGTCGGTCGACCAGCGACCAGCCCGCGCCCTGCTGCAGGCCGGCAGCTCACGGTTGGCGGCGTTCTGCTACGGCATCCTGCCGACGGCAGCGCAGGAACTGACCTCCTACACCCTGTACCGCTGGGAGTGCGCGGTGCGCGCCTCGGTGATCATGGGCTTTGTCGGCGCCGGCGGGCTGGGACAGATGATCGATCTGTCGATCCGCATGTTCGCTGGCGGCGAGGTAGTCACCATCCTGCTGACCTTCCTGCTGCTGGTACTGGCAGCCGACCAGCTCAGCAGTCTGTTGCGACGGCGGCTGGCATGAAGCGGCATATCGAGGCGCTGTTCTGGTTGACGCTGGTCGGCGCTGCGCTGGTGTGGTCGTTCAACTGGTTGCAACTGGACCTGGTCCGCCTGCTGCGCCAGGACAGCCTGCAGCAGATGGGCAGTTATGCCGGCTCGTTCTTCCCCCCGGATACCTCGCCAACCTGGCTGCGGCAGATTTTCAAGGGTGCGCTGGAAACCCTGGCGATCTCGGCCATCGGCACCCTGCTCGCCGCCCTGGCTGGTGCCGCGCTGAGCCTGCTGGCCGCCGGCCGCCTCGGCATGCTGGCCAAGGACATGTCCCGGCTGCTGCTCAATGCACTGCGCTCGGTACCGGAGCTGGTGTGGGCGGCGCTGATGGTGCTGGCCGCCGGGCTCGGCCCCTTCGCCGGCACCCTGGCACTGGCGCTGCATACCACCGGGGTACTGGGCCGGCTGTTCGCCGAGGCCCTGGAAAACACCCCACCCGGTCCGGCACTGGCACTGCGCCAGGCCGGGGCCGGACCCGTGGCGGCATTCTGTTACGGCACTCTGCCAGGGGTGTTGACGCAGTGGCTGAGCTATACCCTGTACCGCTGGGAGAACAATATCCGCATGGCTGCGGTACTGGGCTTTGTCGGTGCCGGCGGGCTGGGGCAGATGCTCTATTTCACCCTCAGCCTGTTCCAGCAATCCCGTGCCGCCAGCGTGATTCTGGCGATGCTGGTACTGGTGCTGCTGGTCGATGCGCTGAGTGCCTGGCTGCGCAACCGCCTGGGCTGATCTCGGGTTGTCGAGCCCCTGCTCGACGACAAGCTCCCTGCCCGCTGGGGGGGCGGCGTAGCGCAGGGGCGCTACACCCCCAGGTTAGCCCCCGCTCGACGACAAGCTCCCTGCCCGCTGGCGGTCGGCGTAGCGCAGGGGCGCTACACCCCGGTAACCCACTCAGTCACGCTCCTGCACCAATACCCAGGGCCGAATGACCACCGCCCACAGGTTGTCCGGGTTGCGTTGGTGCCAGTCGGCGGCCTGGGCATCACTGGCATTGGCCAACTGCCCCCGCTCCATCCAGCCCTTGACCGCGGCGCTGTCATCGTCGATCAGGGCCTGGGCAGCACTCACCAGATCCAGCGCGCGATCCACCACCAGCAGTTCGCCACGGGCAAAATGCGGCTCCAGGTCTTTCCATTCAATCCGGGCGGTGGCGCCGAGAATCGCGGCATAGGTTTCGCTTGGGGCGGACATGGCTTGTGTTCCTTCAGTAAATTGATCCAGCGCATGGTAACCATCGCTGGCGGACATGCAATATCTCCATGCGACCAAGGCAGAGGTTGGCCGTATGGCACCGGCTCCGCTACAGTTCATGACACAACTCCAATAACATGAGTGAGCAAAGGGTATGAAAAAGACACATCGCAAAGCTCTTTCCCAGTTTCTGGCGGTCACCACTCTGGCCGGGGTCAGCAGCCTTTCACTGGCCGCCGACAATATCAAGATAGCCCTGGCCGGTCCGGTCACAGGGCCGGTGGCGCAGTACGGCGACATGCAGTTCACCGGCGCCAACATGGCCATCGAGATGATCAACAAGGCCGGTGGCGTCAACGGCAGCCAGTTGCAAGGTGTGGTATTCGATGACGCCTGCGATCCGAAGCAGGCCGTCGCCGTGGCCAACCGCATCGTCAACGAGGGCATCAGCTTCGTGGTCGGCCACCTTTGCTCCAGTTCCACCCAGCCGGCCACCGACATCTACGAGGATGAAGGCATCCTCATGGTTACCCCCGCCGCCACCAGCCCGGACATCACCAACCGCGGCTACGAACTGGTATTCCGCACCATCGGCCTGGACAGCCTGCAGGGACCGACCGCCGGCAAGTACATCGTCGAGCAGGTGAAGCCGAACAAGGTCGCGGTGATCCATGACAAGCAGCAGTACGGCGAAGGCATCGCCACGGCGGTACGCAAGGAGCTGACCGAGGCCGGTATCGAGGTACCGATCTTCGACGGTATCACCGCCGGTGACAAGAACTTCTCCTCGCTGATCGCCCGTCTGCGCCAGTCCGGGGTGGACTTCGCCTATTTCGGCGGCTATCACCCGGAGCTGGGGCTGATCCTGCGCCAGGCCCGCGAGCAGGGGCTCAATATTCCCTTCATGGGCCCGGAAGGCGTGGGCAACAGCGACATCAGCGCGATTGCCGGCGAGGCTGCCGAGGGCATGCTGGTGACCCTGCCCAAGGCCTTCGACGAAGACCCGGCCAACGCCCATCTGGTAGAAGCCTTCAAGGAGCGCAAGCAGGACCCGCGCGGGCCCTTCGTGTTCCCCTCCTACGCGGCAGTACAGGTAATCGCCGACGGTATCCGCCTGGCCGGCAGCACCGATCCGACCGAGGTTGCCGCGGCGCTGCGCAGCAATACCTTCGACACCCCCACTGGCAAGCTGGCCTTCGACGAGAAGGGCGACCTGAAGGATTTCAACTTCGTGGTCTATGAATGGCACGCAGATGGCAGCAAGACAGCCTTGACCGACTGACATCATCCGCCTTCGGGTCCGGTACACGGTGTACCGGACCCAGGATAGGTCGAGGCAATATCGTGAACTCTGCTGTCAAGGATGCGCCATGCCTGATTGGTTCTACTACCTGCTGCAACAACTGCTCAACGGCCTGACCGTCGGCAGTACCTACGCCCTGATCGCCATCGGCTACACCATGGTCTACGGCATCATCGGCATGATCAACTTCGCCCATGGCGAGGTGTACATGATCGGCAGCTACATCGCCTTCATCGTGCTGGCCGCGCTGGCATTGATGGGCATCGAGTCGCTGCCGCTGCTGATCATCGGCGCGCTGGTGGTCAGCATGATAGTCACCAGCGCCTACGGCTACAGCATCGAACGGGTTGCCTACCGCCCGCTGCGTGGCGGCAACCGGCTGATCCCGCTGATTTCCGCGATCGGCATGTCGATCTTCCTGCAGAACCTGGTACGTCTGGCCCAGGGCTCGCGGGATATCGCCATGCCCAACCTGGTGCGCGGTGGCCTCGATATCGGCCCCTCCACCGGTTTCCACGCCACGCTGTCCTATATGCAGATCATCATCTTCGTGGTGACGCTGATCAGCATGACGCTGCTGACCCTGTTCATTACCCGCTCACGTATGGGCCGCGCCTGCCGCGCCTGCGCCGAAGACCTGAAGATGACCAACCTGCTGGGCATCAATACCAACGCCATCATCGCCCTGACCTTCGTCGTCGGCGCCGCCCTGGCGGCGGTGGCCGGGGTGCTGCTGGGCATGTACTACGGTGTGATCAATCCCTATATCGGCTTCATGGCTGGCCTGAAGGCCTTCACCGCCGCGGTACTGGGTGGTATCGGCAGTATTCCCGGCGCGGTACTCGGCGGCCTGCTGCTGGGTGTGGCCGAGGCCCTGACCTCCGGCTATTTCAGTGCCGAGTACAAGGACGTGGTGGCCTTCAGTGTGTTGATCCTGGTGCTGCTGTTCCGCCCCAGCGGCATTCTCGGTCGCCCGGAGGTGGAAAAGGTATGATACGCAACCTCAAGCCCGCGCTGATTTCCGCCGTAGTGGTGGTGATTCTCAGTGGCCTGCTGATGGGTATACGCCTGAGCCAGCAGGGCACCAGTCTGGTACTGGTCGGTGCCGGTGCCGATGTGGCGGTGAAGATCGCCGGCGCCGCGCTGTTCATCTTCCTGTTCAACCTGTTCCGCGACCACCTGACCAGTTTGTGGTTGAAGGTGCCAGCCCTGCCCCGCACCCCGGCAGCATTCAGTATCCTGGCTGCGCGACCGGCGGTGCATCGGCTGTTCTGGTGCTTCCTGATCGCCGCCGCGCTGATCTGGCCATTCCTGACCAACCGCAGCAATATCGACCTGGCCACCCTGGTGCTGATCTACGTGATGCTCGGCCTGGGCCTGAATATCGTGGTCGGCCTGGCCGGCTTGCTGGACCTGGGCTATGTCGGCTTCTACGCGGTGGGGGCCTACACCTATGCGTTGCTGGCAATGTATTTCGGCGTCGGCTTCTGGACCGGGCTGGTCGCTGCCGGTGCCATGGCCGCACTGTTCGGCTTTCTGCTGGGCTTTCCGGTGCTGCGCCTGCGCGGCGACTACCTGGCCATCGTCACCCTCGGCTTCGGCGAGATCATCCGCATCCTGCTGAACAACTTCACCAGCCTGACCAACGGCCCCAACGGCATCGGCAACATTCCCAAGCCGGACCTGTTCGGACTGGAGTTCAGCCGCCGCGCCAGCGAGGGCATGCAGACCTTTCACGAGTTCTTCGGTATCGCCTTCAACTCGGTGCACCGGGTGATGTTCCTGTATTTCCTCGCCCTGCTGCTGGTGCTGCTGACCCTGTTCGTCATCAACCGTCTGCTGCGCATGCCGGTCGGCCGGGCCTGGGAGGCGCTGCGCGAGGACGAGGTGGCCTGCCGCTCGCTGGGCATCAACCCCACCGCGGTCAAGCTCAACGCCTTCACCATAGGTGCGACCTTCGCCGGCTTTGCCGGTTGCTTCTTCGCTGCGCGCCAGGGCTTCATCAGCCCCGAGTCGTTTACCTTCATCGAGTCGGCGATCATCCTGGCGATCGTCGTGCTCGGCGGCATGGGCTCGCAGCTGGGGGTGATTCTGGCGGCGATCATCATGACCCTGCTGCCGGAGGTGGCGCGCCAGTTCGATGAGTACCGCATGCTGCTGTTCGGCCTGCTGATGGTGCTGATGATGATCTGGCGGCCGCAGGGCCTGCTGCCGATGAAGCGCCCGCACATGGAGTTGCGCACATGACCGCCGTCACTCCCCTACTGGATGTTTCCGGCCTGTGCATGCGCTTCGGTGGCCTGCTGGCGGTCAATGAGGTGGCGCTGCAGGTCCATGAAGGCCAGATCGTCTCGCTGATCGGCCCCAACGGTGCGGGCAAGACCACGGTATTCAACTGCCTGACCGGCTTCTACAAGCCCAGCGCCGGCAGCATCCGCTTTCGCGGCGAGGAAGTCAGCGGCATGCCCGGCTTCAAGCTGGCGCGCAAGGGCATGGTGCGCACCTTCCAGCACGTGCGCCTGTTCAAGCAGATGAGCGTGGTGGAGAACCTGCTGGTGGCCCAGCATCACCATATGAACACCAACATGCTGGCGGGGCTGCTGAAGACTCCGGGTTTTCGCCGCAGCGAGAAGGAAGCACTGGAGCGCGCCGCGCAGTGGCTGGAACGCACCGGGCTGCTGGAATTCGCCAACCGTACCGCCGGCACCCTGGCCTACGGTCAGCAGCGGCGCCTGGAGATCGCCCGCTGCATGGTCACCCGGCCAACCCTGCTCATGCTCGACGAACCCGCCGCCGGGCTCAATCCGCGCGAGACGGTCGACCTGCAGGAGCTCATCGCCGAGCTGCGCAATGAACATGGGCTGACCATCCTGCTGATCGAGCACGACATGAAGCTGGTGATGGGCATTTCCGATCATGTGGTGGTGATCAACCAGGGTTGCCCGCTGGCCGCCGGTACACCGGAGGAAGTCTGCCGCGACCCGGATGTGATCAAGGCCTACCTGGGGGAAACCTGATGCTGTCGTTCACCGACGTCAATACCTTCTACGGCAAGATCCAGGCGCTGCACAATGTCAGCCTGGAGGTGCAACAGGGCGAGATCGTCACCCTGATCGGCGCCAATGGCGCCGGCAAGACCACCCTGCTGATGACCCTGTGCGGTGATCCCGGGCCGACCAGCGGCAGCATCCGCTACCATGGCGAAGAGCTGGCCGGCATGGACACCTGCGACATCATGCGCCGGGATATCGCCATCGTACCCGAGGGCCGACGGGTGTTTTCCCGGCTGACGGTGGAGGAGAACCTGGCCATGGGCGCCTTCTTCCTCGACCGGCAGCAGATACAGCCACAGCTGCAGGCCACCCTGGAACTGTTCCCACGCCTGAAGGAGCGCTACCAGCAACGCGCCGGCACCATGTCCGGCGGTGAGCAGCAGATGCTGGCGATCGGCCGGGCACTGATGAGCAAGCCCAGGCTGCTATTGCTCGACGAGCCCTCGCTGGGCCTGGCGCCGATCATCATCCAGCAGATATTCGAGATCATCGAGGAACTGCGCCGCCAGGGGGTGACCATCTTCCTGGTCGAGCAGAACGCCAACCAGGCACTGAAACTGGCCGACCGCGGCTATGTGATGGAGCACGGGCGCATTCTCATGCAGGGCAGCGGCGAGGAATTGCTGGCCAATCCGCAGGTGCGCGAGGCTTATCTGGGGGCGTGACAACTACCTCGGGCGCCCCTTGGCTTCCGCGATGCTGAAACCTGTCGTCGAGCCCGATCGCGGCCCGAGCCGCTCGACAACCCGAGGCAGGGCTGAGCCGGAAGCAATATCGGGGTGTAGCGCGCCTGCGCTACGCCGGCGGACTCCCAGCCGCTCCAGCAACAACGTCGTCGAGCAGGCGCTCGACAACCCGAGTTCCATCTCAACAGGGCTACATTTCCCCTCCCTGGTAGCCACAGCCCCTGAGACGCTGCCCGTCGCGCACCAGGATGGCGCTCAGATGGAAATAATCACCGGTGCTGCGGTCGATGCAACCGGAAGGATACAGCCACAGCTCCAGCCCCTGGTCCTGCACGCCGCGAAACCCAAGCACGCCATCGGGCATCTGCTCGGAGATCATCGACAGCTGCCGACCGCTTTCCGCGTCCTCGGTGGTCAGTCGCATGCCCTGCGCGGTGATATCCACCCGCCAGGCCGGGTCGAGACTGAAGCCGACCCACTGGCTGGTCGCCGCGCTGCTGTCCATGCAGCCCCGACCGGTGGACTGCACGCGATGGGTCTTGCGTACTATCCAGCGGCCATCTTCCTCGGCCACCTCCAACTCCGCAAACATCGACTGTTGCCCTGGCTGGCCGACATCATCGAACAGGCGCCGCAACTCCGGAGTCGGCTGCAGCAGCCGGTCATGCTCCCGGCCACAGGCGCGTAATGTCCAGTGTTTGTCCCCGCGCTCCAGCATCCCCGCGACCCGTTGTGCCTCCGACTCGCCCCCGGACGGCCATAGTGACCAGGAGGCACAGCCGCTGAGGCTGAACGCCATTCCCAGGGCCGCAAAAAGCGAAAATCGGCCTTTCCATACCGCCATAGTGTGAACCTCTTTGAAGAATCGTCTATAAACCGATGAATTGCTTGTGTTTGATGGTCACATTCCGTGTTTGCAGTGGTAATCTGTGACCACTTTTCCAATTGGCCCGGGTTTCCCACTGTCTGGATAGAACATGAATATCATAAAAACCTTGACGCTGGCTTCGCTGGTTTTCCTTACGGCCTGTTCCTCGAAGCAGGAAGTAGTACAGGCTCCCCCGGCACCTTCCTGGGCCGACTCCCGCATCGACAACCTCACCACGCTGGCTACCCAGCAGGGCTACGAGATCGAGCGTGAAGGCGAACAGATCCGCCTGCTGATCCCGGTCGATGGCAACTTCCATCCCAAGCGCACCCTGCTGCTGCCGTCCGGCCTGGTGCCACTGAGCAAGGTAGCACAGGCGCTGAAGATCGACAGCGCCAGCCGCCTCACCGTAGTCGGCCACAGCGACAGCGACGGCAGTCACGAACTGAACGAGAAGCTGAGCCTGGAACGGGCCCAGGCGGTGGCCAACGTGCTGCGCCTCGGTGGTATCGAGCGTCAGCGCATGCACCTGCGGGCGATGGCCGAGAACCAGCCCCGTGCCGATAACAGCACCTATACCGGGCGCAAGCTGAACCGCCGGGTGGAGATCATTCTCACCCCGTACCAGGCCACCAGCGTCGCCCTGGCGGAGTGATAGCCTGAACAAGCAAGCGGTTGAGGCCTGTCGTCGAGCAGGCGCTCGACAACCCGGAGCGGGGCTGAGCCGGAAGTAACATCGGGGTGTAGCGCGCCTGCGCTACGCCGGCGAACTCCCAGCCGTTCCAGCAGCAGCCGTCGTCGAGTCGATCACGACCCGGCCCGATCGCGGCCCGAGCCGCTCGACAACCCAGGCGGCGGAGCTTCTGGCGGAATAGCGCCACACAACGCCTTTCCTAGTGTTTCCAGGGCTCGCCCCGGGTTCTCCCTTCCCTCCTGACCTGCAGTTGCATGGCCGCCTTGGCCAGCATGCTGGCGCTGGTCGGTGCGGTCATGAACAGAAAAACAGTGATCAGCAGCTCATGCAGACCGATTTCGCCGGTACTGCTGAAATACAGCATGGATGCCAGCACCAGCGCACCGACCCCAAGGGTGGTGGCCTTGGTCGGACCATGCAGGCGCATGTAGAAATCCGGCAACTTGAACAGGCCGAAGGAGCCGATCAGCGCGAACAGACTGCCGATCAGCAACAACCCCGCCACCAGCCATTCGATCAGGCCTTCCATATTCGCTCCTATTCGATGATATTGCCGCGCAGCAGGTACTTGGCCACGGCCACGGTACCGACGAACCCCATCACCGCAATCAGCAGTGCCGCCTCGAAGTACAGGTTCGACCGCAACAGCAGGCCGAACAGGATGAGCAGCGCGATGGCGTTGATATACAGGGTGTCCAGTGCCAGTACCCGGTCGGGCATGTCCGGCCCCCTGAGCAGCCGCAACAGGCATAGCAACATGGCCAGCGACACCATGCCCAGACAGAGGATGATCACGTTCTGGAGCATTCGAATATCTCCATCAGAGGTTTCTCGTAACGCTGCTTGATCACGTCGATCAGCTCCTGCGCATCCGGTACATCCAGACCATGAATCAACAGGCTGCGGTGATCGTCACTGATATCCGCCGACACCGTGCCCGGGGTCAGGGAGATGGTATTGGCCAGCACGCTGATGGCGAACTCGTCACGCAACTCCAGCGGGTAGACCACGAATGCCGGACGCAACCGGGCATTCGGCCCGAGCACCATGCGTGCCACCTGGAAATTGGCGATGACGATATCGCCCAGCACCCGCAGCATGAAACCGGCCAGTACCCCCGGCCTGTACAGGGTTGGCGGATTCGGCCAGAACACCCGGGTCAGCTGCGGGATCAGCAGCGCCAGCAGCAATCCCAACAGCAACGAGCCAAGCGACAGCTGGTTGACCAGCAGCTGCCAGATGATCAGCAGCAGCAGGCTCAGCCAGGGATGGGGCAACCAGTGTCTGCGGCTCATCATCGCCCCCTCCCGCCCAGCACCTGCCGGGTGTAGCCGCTCGGCTCCAGCAACTGCGCCGCGGTGGCATCCAAGTAGCCCAGCAGCGGCTCGGCGAATACCACCAGTAGCGGTGAGCACAGCAGCAGCGCTACCGCTGCCAGCAGGCGCACCCGGTCCAGCGGCTCGCCCGGAGGAGCTGCCGGGTCTATGCGCCAGAACAGTGTAGTGCCAGCCCGGCTCATGGCGATCAGCGCCAGCAGGCCACTACCCAGCAGCAGCGAGTAGAACCAGGCGGCAGCTATTCCGGTGCCGGCGGCGCGCAGCAACAGCAGCTTGCCGACGAACCCGGACAGCGGCGGCAGGCCGATCACCGATATTGCCGCCAGGAAGAACAGGCCGCCGAACAGCGTTGGCCTGGGCAGCGCCGGCCCCGGCACCAGCCGCCCGACGAAGCGCCAGCCACGACAGCGCGACAGCACCCCGGCCAAAAGAAACAGCGCGCCACAGATCCAGGTGGAGTGCACCAGATAAAACAGGCTGCCGACCAGCGCCGCGTGACTGTTCATCGCCAGCCCGGCCAGCAGAGTACCCACCGACACCAGCAACAGATAGGCGACCAGACCGTTCAGGGTACTGGCCGCCAGCGCGCCTATGCTGCCCAGCACCAGGGTCAGCAGGCCCGCCGGCCACAGCCAGGCGTCAGCCAGTTGCGCCAGCGGCCCGGCAGCACTCTCGCCGAAGATCTGCGTGTAGACCCGCAGAATGGAATAGATACCGACCTTGGTCATGATCGCGAACAGCGCCGCCACCGGCGGCGTGGCTGCCGCATAGGCCCTGGGCAGCCAGAAGTACAGGGGGAATACCGCCGCCTTGAGGCCGAACACCACCAGCAGCAGCATGGCTGCCGCACCCACCAGCGGGATGTCGGCCGGCGCCAGCTGCGCGACGCGCTGGGACAGATCGGCCATGTTCAGGGTGCCCAGCACCCCGTACAGGGTACCTACCGCAATCAGGAACAGCGCCGAGCCGAACAGGTTGAGCACTACGTAATGCAGCCCCGAGCGGACCCGGGCCGAGCCGGTGCCGTGCAGCAACAGCGCGTAGGAGGCGATCAGCAGAATCTCGAAGAACACGAACAGATTGAACAGGTCGCCGGTCAGGAAGGCGCCGTTGATGCCCATCAGCTGAAACTGGAACAGCGCATGAAAATGCGCACCCAGCGCATCGTTTCCACGCACCGCGTACAGCATCGCCGCCGCAGCCAGTACCGCGCTCACCAGCAACATCAGCGCCGCCAGATGATCCACCACCAATACGATGCCAAACGGCGGCGCCCAGTTGCCGGCGGCATAGACCTGCAGGCCGCCGGTGGCCTGCCCCATCAACAGTATCGCCAACGGCAACTGCAACAGCGTTGCCAGCAGACCCAGAATGCGCTTGAGCCGCAGTCGCCGCGGCCCGGCCAGCAGCAACAGCGCACCGCAGAACATGGGCAGGATAATCGGCACAACCGCCAGGTGATCCATCATTGCCCTCCCCTACCGTCCACGTGATCATTGTCCAGCTCGCCCTGGGCCCGCAACGCCAGCACCAGGGAAAAGGCGGTCATGCCAAAGCCAATGACGATAGCGGTCAGCACCAGCGCCTGGGGCAGCGGGTCGGTGTGCGCTGCCACCTGGCCGATGACCGGCGGCATGCCGGTATGCAGACGGCCCATGGCGAACAGGAACAGGTTCACCGCATAGCTGATCAACGTCAGCCCCACCACCACCGGGAAGGTCCGCGCCCGCAGCATCAGGTAGACACCGGACATGGTCAGCACACCCAGCGTCAGGGCATAGAGCAGTTCCATCAGTCGGCCTCCTTGCCAGCCTGGGGTGACAGTCTGCCCAGGTTGGACAGAATCAACAGCGTGGCGCCGACTACCGTGAGGTACACGCCCAGGTCGAACAGCATTACTGTAGCCAGCTCGATGTCCCCCACCAGCGCAACGTCGACATGGCCGAAGGCACTGGTCAGGAATGGGTAACCGAACAGCCAGGCACCCAGCCCGGTAAGGCCGGCAATGATCACCCCACCACCGGCCAGCCAGTGGTAGTTCAGCGCCCAGCGCTGATCGGTCCAGGCATTGCCGCTGGCCACGTATTGCAGGATCAGCGCCACCGCGGTGATCAGCCCGGCGATAAAGCCGCCCCCCGGCAGGTTATGCCCACGCAGGAAGATGAATACCGAGACCATCAGCGCCAGCGGCAGGATCAACCGCGACAGGTTGTTCAACAGGAAAGGCTGACGATCCTGCGCCCAGGGACGACCCTGGGTATCGGTCAAGGGTCGCCGCAGGCGCAGGCCGTCGATCAGGGCGAAGATCGCGGTGGCGGCAATCGCCAGTACGGTGATCTCGCCCATGGTATCGAAGCCGCGGAAGTCCACCAGAATCACGTTCACCACGTTAGTGCCCCCACCACCGGGCAGGCTGTTGGCGAGGAAGTAACCGGCAATGCTGTCATAGGGGCGGGTAAGCACCGCAAGGCACAGCACCGTGACCAGCAGCCCGGCCAACCCGGCAATCAGCACGTCGCGACTGCGCCGCCGTGCGGAGGACTCCCGCGGCGTGCGCCACGGCAGGAAGAACAATGCCAGCATCATCAGGATGATGGTCACCGACTCTACCGACAGTTGGGTCAGTGCCAGGTCCGGTGCCGAGAAGCGGGCGAACGCCAGCGCCACGAACAACCCCACCACGCTGAGCATGACCAACGCTACCAGCCGCCGCCGATGCCAGCAGGCGGTCGCCGCTGCGGCAACCATCAGCATCAGTGCACCGACCAGCGTTGCACCATCCACCGGGGCCATCGGCACCGCGCCACGCACCGACGGCAGTTGCCGCAGCCAGAAACCACTGACCAGCAGCGCCGTGAGCAGCAGCCAAACCAGGTAGCGCTGCAGCGATACGCCCTCGAAGCGCAGGGTGAACAGCGCCGCCAGATTCACCAGCCGTTGCACCTGCTGCTCGAAGATATCCCTGGCATCCAGCCGTGGCAGATGCACGTGCCAGGCCAGCAGTCGCCGACGACCAAAGTAGATCAGGCAGCCCAGCAGCAGCGCTACCACACTCATCAGCAGCGGCAGGTTGAAGCCGTGCCAGAGTCCCAGACTGTAGGGCGGCAGCTCGCCGCCCAAAGTCGCACCCGCCGCCACCGCCAGCAACCCGGCCACGGTGACGCCAGGCAACAGCCCCACCAGCAGACACAGCGCCACCAGGATTTCCACCGGCACCTTCATGTAGCGGGTCGGTTCATGCGGCGGGAATTTCGGCAGGTTCACCGGCTTGCCATTGAAGAACACGTCATGGATGAAGCGCAGTGAGTAGGCCACCGAGAACACCCCGGCGACCACCGCCAGCAGCGGTATGACCCAGCTGTAGTTGCCGAACTGGTGCTGTTGCAGGGTCTCGGTAAAGAACATTTCCTTGCTCAGGAAGCCGTTGAGCAGCGGCACACCCGCCATCGCCGCGGCAGCGACCATGGCCAGGGTCGCGGTATGCGGCATGTACTGCCATAGACCGTTGATGCGGCGCATGTCGCGGGTGCCCGTCTCATGGTCGATGATGCCCGCGGCCATGAACAGCGAGGCCTTGAAGATCGCATGATTGATGATGTGGAATACCGCAGCGACCGCCGCCAGCCGGGTATCCAGCCCCAGCAGCAGCGTGATCAGCCCCAGGTGGCTGATCGTCGAATAGGCCAGCAAGCCCTTGAGATCATGCTGGAACAGCGCCGTGCAGGCCCCCACCAGCAGCGTGACAAGGCCGGTGATGCTGACCAGCAGGAACCACAGATCGGTATCCGACAGTGCCGGATACAGGCGCGCCAGCAGAAATACCCCGGCCTTGACCATGGTCGCCGAGTGCAGATAGGCCGATACCGGGGTCGGTGCCGCCATGGCATGCGGCAACCAGAAGTGAAACGGAAACTGCGCCGACTTGGTGAACACACCCAGCAACACCAGCACCAGGATCAGCGGATACAACCGGTGGGCGCGGATCACCTCCCCCGCCGCGAGTACATCGCTGAGCTGATAGCTGCCGACCACCTGCCCGAGCAGGAGCACGCCGGCCAGCAGCGCCAGTCCGCCGCCGCCGGTAACCACCAGGGACATGCGCGCCCCCTTGCGCGCCTCGGTGGAATGCGACCAGTAACCGATCAGCAGAAAGGATGACAGGCTGGTCAGTTCCCAGAAGAACATCATCAACAGCAGGTTTTCCGACAGCACCACGCCGAGCATGCTGCCCATGAATATCAGCAGCAGGCAAAAGAAGCGCCCCATCGGGTCCTGCTTCGACAGGTAATAGCGGGCATAGAGGATGATCAGGATACCGATGCCGAGAATCAGCAGCGCAAACAGGAAACCCAGGCCATCCAGGCGAAAGCTGATACTCAGGCCCAGCCGTTCGATCCAGGGCCAGCTCTCGACCAGAACCTCCCCCGCGAACACGCCGGGCGCCCGGGTCCATAGCAGTATCAGACCCGCTATCGGTGCCAGCATGGTCGCCAGCGCACACAGTGAACGGCCCCTGTTGTGCGTCAGCAGTGGCAGTACGACACACACCATCGGCAGTAGAACGATCAGTGCCAGGATCATCCCGGATACTCCATGGATCTGACGAGGTCTCAGCGCGGGCCGCTTTGAGCGTACCGCTGAAACAAACATAGACCATGGGAGGATTGCCGTGGCATCAACGGCACGGACGAACAGGGACTAAGAGGGATGCCTCGCGGCCCTACGGACGCAAGAGCATGTCAGGCCGAGCTTCATCTCGACCTGACAAGAGATGAACTACTTGCTGACCCGCGAAACACCATTGACCGTGAGGATGCGCACCCTTTCACCGGCAGCGAAGGACACATTCGGATCGACTTCCTGGACATAGGCCCGGGTCGTTCCACCATCCTCGCGTACGGTGATCTCGATACCCTGGTTGCGGGTGATGCCTTCTTCGGCTGCCGCACCGGCCATACCGCCGGCCACCGCACCCAGTACCCCGGTGATGATGCTGCCACGGCCACCACCGACCGAGCTACCAGCCACCCCACCGATCACCGCACCAGCACCGGTGCCGATATTGGTCTTGGTACCCTCGATCTGCACCAGCCGAACCGATTCGACGGTGCCCATGCGTACGGTCTGCGGCGCCCGTGCTTCAGAGCGGCTGTAGGTGTCGCCAGTCAGGTTCGAGGCGCAACCACCCAGTACCAGCAATGCACCGAACAGGCAGCTCATGAGAATTCGTGTGTTCATGTTTCACCATCCCGTTTCCAGTGTGAGACCCTCTTCAGGTCACTCGATTATGCGCTTGTGCCCGCTGTCCGTGTCTCACCGTTGGACTGCAAACAGACGGAAATGTTGCGCATGGCCTTTCATCGGTTTTACCCGCCATCCCGTCGAGATCGACTGCGCTTTGTTTTAGACTACGCGCCAGTTTTTAGCGGCATGGCAAACCATGCACCGCTCCAATGCCTGCCGCAATCAACGGCCATTGTCGCAGGTTTCCGTTCTCGCTGTACCCGCCAGAATAATAACAACGCCCGCAGGTCACGAACACCGACGTTATCGGAGACAATTGCATGCCCATATTTCAGGCAGCGTGGATCTATTACCTGAACAACAGCGCCCTGGTGCTCAACGGCCTGGCGCTGTTCTATGCCCTGAGTGGCAGCTGGCTGATCCTCGCCACCCAGCTGCGTACCGCCCGCGCGCTGCGCCTGGTAAGCGGCCCGACCGCGGTGCTGGCATCCAGCCTGCCGCTGGCCACCCAGCGCAGCAACCGGCTGTTCATGCTGGTCGGCGGCGTCTGCCTGGCGCTGGCGCTAGGCTTGAGCCTGGTCTCCCGACTGGTCTGACACCTGCTGCCGGCTGATCACCGGATTGGCATACTGGCGCAACCACCACTGACGCTGATCCGCCGGGCAGGCGGCCAGGCGCTGGGCAAAACGGGTCTGCTCCTCGGCCAGCACCGCCGCCTCGAACTGCTCGCGCCAGCCGCTGATATCCACGCCTGTCTCCGCTCCCAGGTGTTCAACGGCCAGATAATTGCTCGGATACAGGCGGTACAGGCTGAGAATCTGCCGGTCCGCCTCGGCCGCCACCGCTTTGGCATCGGCATAATCGCCGGTCAACGGTGTGCCGAAGGCGATATGCACCCGTCCCTTGTAGCCGGTCAGGCCCTTGGCAATCGAACTGTCATCCTCGCCCGGCTGCTTCTGGTAGCTGCCGGTACGCTCACGCTGTTCCAGTTCCCGCGCCTTCATCTGGTCGCACGGGTCCCATTCGTAGGCGATGGACACCGGCACCATGTTCAGCGAGCGCACCACATCGGCAAAGTCCTCGTTCTTGCGACTCATGCACAGCATCTTGATGATCGCCGTGTCGGTGCGATCGCAGCCGTCCTTGGCCCGCCCCTCGCTCTGCGCGATCCACACCGAGTGGCCGCCGAGAATCGAGTGGCTGATATAGGCCGACAACGTCTGGTAGACCGACAGCTTCTCCCGCCGCCCGCTGACCGAGCGATGCACGATAAAGCACTTGTTCAGTCGCATCAGGTCACTGACGAAGGAGCGCTGCAGCAGATTGTCGCCGATGGCGATACGCGGCGTTGGGTGCCCACCATGGTACAACGCGTAGTTGACGAAGGCCGGGTCCATGGCGATATCCCGGTGGTTGGCGAGAAACAGATGGGGCTGGGTCTTGCTGAGATTATCCAGCCCACTGTAGGTAACGGTCAGCGTGCTGCGTTCGATCACCTTGTCCAGCCAGGGTTCGAGGCGCTGCTGCAGTGCCGCCACGGTATCCACTCCCTGTGCCTCGCGGCGCAGCGCGGAGCCGACCAGCTTCGATGTCACGCCCGGCAGCCACCGGCTCAGGCGGGGAAAGCGGTAGCCGGCCAGCGTCTGCAATAGCTCCTGGTCCTGCAGCAGCCGCTGCATGACCGCAGGCACTTCATCATCTCCATAGGGCCGGATGGCATCGAACTCGCCCATGTATTCCTCATTACCTTGGGTATAAAGCGCGCATTATGCGGCGCAGCGGATGGACTCACAATTCCCCTGTGACGGTTTCGTCCAATCCAGGGCCGCAACATGGGCTAAACTACGCATCCCACGCCCTACCCCGGAGCCTCCCCATGCCGCTATTGGACGAACACGCCGATTATTGTCCGCACTGCGGTGAGCCGATCAGTCTGCTGGTCGATCTCAGTGGCGGCTCGCAAAGCTATATAGAAGACTGCCAGGTGTGCTGCCAGCCGATCCACGTGAATCTGTGGGTGGATGCCGACCTGCAGAACTATCAGCTGGATCTGCGCCGGGAGGAGGACGCCCTGTGAGTGGCCGGCTAGCCCAGTTCAGCGCCCCGCTGGCCAGCGTGCCGGACAGTTGGCAGCCCAGCTGGAACCTGTCCCCTGGTCAGCGCCTGCTGATCCTGCGCAAGGTCGACAACCAGCTGGAATGTGTGGAGGTGCTGTGGAATCTGACCCCCGGCTGGCTGCGCGACCTGAGCCGCGCGCCTTTCAGTGCACAGGCCGAGTTCCTGCACGACAAGCCGATGTTCCGCGAACCGCTGGTACAGCGCCGTTGCCTGATCCCGGTGGATGGCTTCTACATCTGGAAGCAGCAGGGCCAGCGCAAGCAGCCCTGGTATCTGCGCCGCGAGCAAGGTGGCCTGGCGCTGGCCGGGCTATGGGAACGCTACGCGCTGGACGACGGCAGTTACTGGGACAGCTGTACCCTGATCACCGCACCGGCCAAGGGCCTGCCGGCGCGCCTCGGTGAACGCATGCCGGTCACCCTGAACCGGGCGGAGCAGGCCATCTGGCTGGCCGCCGCCACCGCGCCACGGGCGCTGCAACCGCTGCTGCTCAATGCCGACTCCGAAGTGCAGTTGATGTATCCGGTCAACCCGGCGGTCAGCAGTCCCGCCACCCAGGGACCGCAGTGCTGCAATCCGACCGGATTGGCCGTGCGACTGAACTGACCGGGCGGCCTGCCAGTCAATAACGTCGGCGAGCAGGCGCTCGCCAACCCGACAAGACTACACCTTGAATTGATTGATCAGCCGGCGCTGATGCTCGGCCAGTTTGGTCAGGCCGGCGCTGGCGGTGGATGATTCACCGGCACCTTCGGCTACCGCATTGGCAACCGCACCGATGGTGCTGACGTTGCGGTTGATGTCCTCGGCCACCGCGCTCTGCTGTTCCGCTGCACTGGCGATCTGGATGTTCATGTCGTTGATCACCGACACCGCCTGGGTGATCGAGGTCAGCGCCGCATCCGCCTCTTCGGCCTGCAATACACTTTCGCCGGTACGGCTGCGGCTCTGCTCCATGACCTTGACCGTCTGCCGGGTACCGGCCTGCAGTTGCTCGATCATCTTCTGGATTTCCGCGGTGGAGTTCTGCGTCTTCTGTGCCAGGGTGCGCACCTCATCGGCGACCACCGCAAAGCCGCGCCCCTGCTCGCCGGCCCGTGCGGCCTCGATCGCCGCGTTCAACGCCAGCAGGTTGGTCTGCTCGGCAATACCGCGGATGGTATCCAGGATCGAGGTGATGTTCTCGCTGTCACGGGCCAGGCTCTGCACGGTCTCGGCGGCGCGCTCGATATCCCCGGCCAGGTTCTGGATGGTTTCTGCGGTCTGCTGCACCACCTGCCGGCCGTGACTGGCCGAGCCATTGGCATTGCCCGCCGCCTCGGCCGCCAGACTGGCGTTGCGCGCCACATCCTGGGCGGTGGCGGTCATTTCCGTTACTGCCGTCGCCACCAGTTCGATCTCACTGAGCTGACGCTGCACACCATCGTTGGTACGCATGGCGATGTCGGCGGTATGTTCGGCGGCATCGGTCACCTGCTGCACCGAGCCGACCACCTCGCGGATCATGCCCTGCAACTTGTCGAGAAAGGCATTGAAACCACGGGCTATATCACCGAACTCGTCGCTACGCCGATCATCCAGCCGCTGAGTCAGATCGCCCTCGCCGCGGGCCACATCGTTGAGCATGGCAGCCAGCTGCCGGGCCGGTCGGGCCAGGCCGTAGCCCACCGCCAGCATGATGCCCAGACCGGCCAGAGCGATGACCACACCGATCACCGCCAGGGTAATCGCTTCGCCGGTCTGGCGCTGCGTCAGTTCGGCGTCCAGCGCCTGCAGATCGGCCATCACCACCTGTAGCGGCAGACTGATCAACAGCGACCAGTGGGTGCCGGTGTCACCGATCGGCACCGGCATCCACAGGTCCACTCGACCCGCCTCGCTATCCACCTGATACAGGGACTGTTCACCCAGACGCTGCAGGCTGCTCAACTGTGCCCTGCTCAGTACCTGCGCTGCCGGATCGCCCGGTGCTGCGCCATCGCCGGTCCAGGCCACCAGACGACCATTGGTGCTGACCAGCGCCTGGGCTCCTTGCCCGTCATACAGCCGACGATTGCTCTGCTCCAGCATGGACTGCAGAAACGCCAGCGACAGATCAGCACCAGCGATACCCGCGAACTGTCCATCGAGCATGATCGGCACGGTAAAGGATGACAGCATTATGCTGGTACCACCCAGATCATAGGGCGCCGGATCGATCACGCAGGCACGCTGCTCATCGCGCGGACAGAAATAATACTCACCGGCCCGCACACCGGTTTCCAGCATGCTTTCATCGGTCAACTCGGCCAGGAGATCCAACGTCACCGCGCCATCCGCCTCACGAAACCAGAAAGGCATGAAGCGACCATTCTCGTCATGCCCCGGCTCACCTCTTCCCCGATAGAAGTCGTCCAGGTCATCGAATACACCTGGCTCCCAGGTGACATAGGTCGCCAGCAGCGTGGGCTGCTCTTCCAGTATCCGGCGGACGTAGCGCTGCATTTCCTCGCGGCTCATGGCCAACGCCGGCAGACCATCCTCCTGCTCCTCGCCCAACTGCTGGTTGAGCAATGCCAACTGTTCAGTGACCAGCAGGGGCTGCTCCAACTGTCGCTGGATGCGCAGGGTCTCGGCTGAGGCGATGGCCTCGACCTGGCTGCGTATACGCTGCTCCAGCATCTGCTCACTGCGTTCGATAACCACGCTCTGATTGCGCTCGAAGGCGAACAGCGCATACAAGGTCGTGATAGCAACCGCCACGAACAGACAGGCACCTGCCAGCGCGGCAATGGATAACTGGATAGATTTGAATTTCATGAGAGCCTCGGCCAGGGGTCTGATGAACGCTTTATCGGCAGCCACAGTCAAACCTTCAATCCGATCTGCTATTGTTCGCAAAATCGAAGCCGTTAACTTCAACTCCGAAACTCCGAAATCACGGAAGGAAATCCGTCATGCGTACCCGTCGTCTACTTTGCTGCCTGCCGTTCATGTTGCTGGCCAGCTGTGAAAGCGTTCAGACCACTCAGGGTGGGGCCGTCGGTGTGGACCGCAGCCAGTACATGTTCAGCGCATTGTCCAGTGCCGAGGTCGACCAGATGGCCGCCGAGTCCTACAAGGAAATGCTCGACGCCGCCAAGAGCAAGAACCTGCTCAATACCGATGCGGCCATGCTCAAGCGGTTGCGCACCATCGCCGACCGGCTGATCAAGGAAGTCGCCCACTTCCGCCCGGATGCAACCAACTGGGCCTGGGAGGTCAACCTGATCAAGAGCGATGAGCTCAATGCCAGTTGCATGCCCGGCGGCAAGATCATCTTCTACAGCGGCATCATCAGCAAACTGGAGCTGACCGATGACGAAATCGCCCAGATCATGGGCCACGAAATCGCCCACGCTCTGCGTGAACATGGCCGTGAAGCCATTTCCCGCGCCTATACCACCCAGATGGGTACCCAGGTGATCGGCTCGCTGCTGGGGCTGGGTGAAGGCGCCCGCCAGGCGGCGGACATGGCGGTGCAGTATGGATTGACCCTGCCCAACAGCCGTTCCAACGAAACCGAAGCCGACCTGATCGGCCTGGAGCTGGCGGCCCGTGCCGGCTACAAGCCGGAAGCGGCAGTCTCGCTGTGGCAGAAAATGGCCAGTGCCGCCCAGGGCGAGCCACCGGCCTTCATGAGTACCCACCCGTCCTCATCGGGCCGTATCCAGAACCTGCAGAGCAACATTCCCAAGGTGCAGCCACTCTACGAAGGAGCAAAATAGCGCCTGGATATTCGGGTAAATCACCAACTTGCCCCCGACATTAGTCTATTTTCCGTAATTAGTGGTTGATTTTTCAGGTATTTCATTTATGTTACAGCGGCCGGAATATCCGGCCGCCCCGTGGGCCACCCTGCATAAGCACCCGAGGAGTAGCATGATGAAAAGAACACTAATCGCCAGCGCCGTTGCCGCTGGTCTGCTGAGTCTGCCAACCCTGTCCGTTGCCCAGGGCGGCGGTTTTGTCGAAGACGCCAAGGCCAACCTGAGCCTGCGCAACCTGTATTTCGATGGTGACTACAAGAACAGCCCCAATTCCCCGAGTGATCGCGAATGGGGTCAGGGCTTCATGCTCAAGTTCAATTCCGGCTACACCCAGGGCCCGGTCGGTTTGGGTCTGGACGTGTTCGCCCGCTCGGGTATCCGCCTGGATTCCGGCAGCCGCCGCGGCAAAGCCGATACCAGCCGCCAACCCGGCACCATGTTCCCGCTGGAAAATGACGGCAGCGCCGTAGAGGAATTCAGCCAGATCGATTTCGCTGCCAAGGCCAAGATTTCCAACACCGAGCTGAAAGCCGGTCGCGGCCTGGAGCCGAACCTGCCGATCGCGGTGCGCAATGACGGCCGTCTGCTGCCGCAGACCTACAGCGGCGCCATGCTGACCTCCAACGAAATCGACAACCTGACCCTGCGCATCGGTCACCTGGACGAGTCCAGCGGACGCGCTGCCACCTCTCATGAGGGTCTGCGCATCGGCGGTAGCAACGTCAATGCAGATGTCAACAAGTTCCAGTACCTCGGCGGTGATGCCAAGCTGGGTGAGAACCTGGTAGCCAGCTACTACTTCGCCCAGTTGAAGGATTACTACAACCAGCACTTCCTGGGCGCGGTACATACCCTGGACCTGGGTGCCGGCCAACTGATCACCGACCTGCGCTACTTCGACAGCGACTCCCACGGTGCCAACAGCAGCGCCACTGGCCGTGCCAATGGCTACACCGCCCGCGGCGTGAACAACAATGGCGAAGTGGACAACCGCGCGATGAGCGCCATGTTCACCTACAAGCTGAGCAATCATGGCCTGGGCCTGGGCTACCAGAAGATGAGCGGCGACAGCAACTTCGTCTATCTGGACAATGGTGGCGGCTCCACTGCCTACCTGATCACCGACTCGCAGATCAACAAGTTCGAGCGTGCCGGCGAGAAGACCTGGGTGGGTGAATACAGCTACAACTTCGCCGATTATGTGCCCGGTCTGAGCTTTGCCGCCAAGTACCTGCGTGGTAGCGATTTCGATACCGTCGCTGATACCGGCGACAAGGAATGGGAACGCAACCTGCGTCTGGATTACACCATCCAGCAAGGTTTCTTCAAGGACCTCGGTCTCTCCCTGCGTCACGCCAGCCTGCGTTCCGATGCGGACCGCGACCAGGACCAGCTGCGGGTCTACCTGACCTACAACTTCGCCCTGCTCTGATCTACCCAGAACCCCGGCCCAGCGCCGGGGTTTTGCTATCACCAGGGCACCTTTTCGGGTGTACCATGGTCTCCATGTACAGGCAGTAACCGGAGACCACCATGAACGACCAACCGCAGGGTTTCGGCAAAGCCTTCAGCCACACCGGCTTTCGCTGGAAACTGGGCAGATACGCCCGCGCCGCCGGCCATGAGGTGGTGGAGAAGGCGTTATGGCTGTACTACGCAGCCCAGAGCCCGGATACACCCCGCTGGGCCAGGACCGCCATCTACGGCGCGCTGGGCTACTTCATCTTCCCCCTGGATGCCATTCCCGACTTTGCTGCGGTAGTAGGTTATACCGACGATCTCGGTGTGCTGGCCGCGGCACTGGCCACGGTATCCATGTACATCACCGACGAAATCAAGGACCGCACCCGCCAGACCATGGGCAGGTGGTTCAGCCCCATCCCCGTCAGAACCGACCAGCCTGACTGACAGGCGAGTCAAAGCTGCCTTTCTCGAAGACCCCGAACTCAAGGCCCTGGATATCAAGGCGCAGACTTGCGAGAGGGAGGCCCACATCAACGGCTTCATCGATCACATATACAAATATAGAATAAATAAATTCTTTTTTATTCTTTTTTAAAAGTCAAGCTGTCGTTTATGTTACAGCTCTACGTCAGGGTGCCACTCGACCACGCAGAGCCGGATGACGCATCGTCAACATATCAACGGAGCTTGAACCATGAACTATTCCCTGCTTACCCGCGCTGTGGCCGCCGGTATCCTGACCACCGCCCTGCCCTCACTGGCCTCTGCCGCTGAAGGCTTTGTCGAAGGCGCCTCGGCAACCCTCGGGCTGCGCAACTTCTACATCAACCAGGACAACCGCAGTGGCGACGCAGCCCCTTCCAAGGCGGAAGAATGGGGCCAGGGTTTCCTGCTGGACTTTCAATCCGGTTATACGCAAGGCCCGGTTGGCTTCGGTCTCGATGCGCTTGGCCAGGTGGGGATCCGCCTGGATTCGGGTGGACGCCAGGGCAAAGCCGACCGCAGCCGTGATCCGGGCATCGTGTTCCCGGTTGAGAGTGACGGCAGCGCAGTAAGCGACTTCAGTCGTATCGACTTCACCGCGAAGGCCAAGGTGTCCAATACTGAACTGAGGTACGGCACCCTGCTACCCAAGCTGCCAGTGCTGACGCTGAACGATGGTCGCCTGCTGCCGCAGACCTTCCGTGGCGGCCAGCTGAGTTCCACCGATATAGACCGCCTAAGCCTGGTCGCCGGCCAGATCGAGAAGGCCAAGGGCCGTGCATCCAGTGACTATGAGGAACTGCGCATTGCCGGCGGTACCGAGCGGGTCGACCAGTTCCGCTTTGCCGGTGGCGATTACAAGGTCACCGACAACCTGACCGCCAGCTACTATTTCGGCGAACTGGAAGACTACTATCGCCAGCATTATGTTGGCGCGGTCCATCACATCAATCTCGGCGGCGGCAAGCTGAGCACCGACCTGCGCCACTTCGACAGCAGTGCCCATGGCGCCAATGACGATCGGGATGCCGGTTATGGTGCCAAGGTCGACAACCGCGCCAGCAGCATCCTGTTCAACTATGGCCACAGCGGCCATAACCTCGGTCTCGGTTACCAGAGCCTGCGTGGCGACAGCGCCTTCCCGTTCATCAACAACGGCGATGGTGCCACCGCCTACCTGATCACCGACTCGCAGATCGGCAAGTTCGAACGCGCCGGCGAGAAGACCTGGCTGGCACGCTACGGCTATGACTTCGCCAATGCCGGCCTGCCCGGTCTGAAAACCACCGCAACCTACCTGCGCGGCAAGGATATCGACACCGCCGCCGGCGTGCGTGATACCGAGTGGGAACGCGACCTGCGGGTCGATTACACGATACAGGATGGCTTCCTCAAGGATGTGGGCTTCTCCCTGCGGCATGCCAGCCTGCGCAGCGATGTACAGCGCGATCGCGACGAGTTGCGTGCCATCGTCAACTACACCTTTACCCTGCTGTAACTGTAAGGGCGGGTAGTCCGCTATCGCCCCGAGGCGGGGCTCCTACAGGATGCAGGGGGTCTTTTTGTGGGAGCCGCGCCTCGCGGCGATCAGCGTCCGCAGGACGCCCGGGCTTGATGCAAATATATATTTCTCATTCAGGGGCAACATCCATGCGCAACGAACTGATCCGCTATCTCATTCTCCCCGGCTGGCAAGGCTCCGGCCCCGACCACTGGCAAACGCACTGGCAGCAATTGCTGCCCAACGCCCAGCGGGTGGAGCAGACGGACTGGCAGCATCCGCAACGAAGCGACTGGGTGGCCGAGCTTGAGCGCAGCGTCGCCGCCGAGCCCACGCCCGTGGTGCTGATCGCCCACAGCCTGGGCTGCATCACCGTCGCACACTGGGCCGCCGAGACACCACCGGCCTTGCGTAGCCGGGTGCGTGGTGCGCTGCTGGTGGCACCAGCGGATGTGGAGCGCGACAACTGCGCGGCGCCGCTGCGCGACTTCGCCCCCATCCCGCGTCAGCACCTGGGCTTTCCGAGCGTGCTGGTCGGCTCGAGCAACGACCACGCCGCCAGTCAGCACCGCGCGGTGGCCCTGGGCAGCGACTGGGGCAGTCAGACGGTGATCCTGGACCAGGCTGGCCATATCAATACCGCAGCGGGCTATACCCGCTGGGAAGACGGCTTCGTGCACCTGTATCAGTTGCAGAGCCGTATCGAGGACCAACGACGTCAGCGCGCCTGACCGGTTACATAGAATCCCATGACCCTATATCAGTCACCTGACACCATCCTCACGCTCGAGCAGGTCGCTCCCGGCCCGCTGAGCATACGCGCCAAGGCACTGGTCTTCGTTGACCCGGCCTCGCAGCACCTGCACACGGAACTGGAGCGCCTGGCCGCCACCGCGCTGGCCCTGCTGATTCAGGGTGAATCCGGCACCGGCAAGGAGTTGCTGGCCCGCCAGCTGCACACTGCCAGCCAGCGACCCGGCCCCTTCGTGGCCATCAACTGCGGTGCCTTGAGTAAAGGCCGTGCCGAAGAAGAGCTGTTCGGCACCCAACTGCAGGCACTGTCCAGCGGTCGAACCGGCTGGTACGGCGCAGCCAATGGCGGCACGCTGTATCTGGACGAGATCGGCGATCTGCCACGTACCCTGCAGGCAAAGCTGCTTACTGCACTGCAGACACATGAAATCCGCCCGGTCGGCACGGGCCACTACACACCGGTGGATGTTCGTCTGATCGCCTCCAGCAGTTTCGATCTGGTCCGAGCGGTGCAGGCTGGCACTTTCAACGCCCACCTCCATGAGTACCTGACCGACGGCCTGCTGCCGGTGCCGCCGCTGCGTCTGCGGGTGGCCGATATTCTCCCGCTGGCCGAGTATTTTCTTGCCATTCATGCGCAACGGCTGGAACTGCCGCTGCCCGCGTTTGACGAGGACGCAGTCAGCCGCCTGCTGACCCATCGCTGGCCGGGCAATATCCGTGAGCTGGAGCAGGTGGTGCACCTTGCCCTGCTGACCAGCCAACACGGGGTGATCGGCGAGCAGGATCTGCACCTGGTGTGAGCCGGGCGCTCACATCCAGCCCAACCGCCGCCGCAGCCATAACCCGACCAGCAAACCCGCCAGACAGAACAACGCAAATACCCAGCCCGACAGCGCACCGGCCATGATCCCGGACAGCAGCGTGCCCACGGTACAACCCAGCGCCAGCATGGCGCCCCAGCCCATTAGTACCCCGCCCAGCAGAGCGCGCAGGGACTGACCGGCAGCCGGACGTTTCGGTTGCCAATCGCCAGAGATCAGCGCACTTGCCCAGGACGCCAGCACCAGGGCGCTGATAAAGGCCCCGTTGTTCGACAACAGCGCCTGCTTGACCGCCGTGGCACAGCCGGAGAACCCGTCCAACCCGTGCAGCCGATCCGGCAGCCAGCCCAGGCTGTCTGCCGCCGTGCGCGAGATGCTGCCCAGTTCAGCGGTCACGCCGAGCGGCGCCACCCGCAGGTAACAGATCACCCCCAGTGCACCAATCAACAGACCACCGACATAGGTCGGCCAGCGCCGACGCCAGATGCGCTGACCAACCGACAGCTCCGCTGTCTCATGCGGTTGGGGCCGGGCAAAGCGCAGCAACAGCCAGGCCAGCGCTGCCAGTAGCGCCAGTTGCACGATCAGCGAACCGGCATAGCCGAGTCTGCCTGGCAGCCAGACGGTCGGCGCATCGGCAATCAGCGTGAGATACAGCGGATTCCAGCTCAGGAAGCCGAGCACGAACCCGAGCAGCACACCCAGCAGGGCAAATACCGAAGCAAAGGCACCTTCCCCCAGCCGATACAGGTGCGCGCTGATACAGGAGCCGGAGATCGCCATGCCCAGACCAAACAGACCAGCACCCAGCGCCAGCACCACGCTGACCGGGCCGATATGCGCATCCGGTGGCAGACGGCCGCTGGACGGGTCCGGCACAAAGGTGCCAAACACCGCGTGATAGCCCAGGCTGCCGACTGCCAGCGCCGCCAGCAGACCGAGCAGGCCATTGGCGTCGCGGCGCTCCACATAATCCCGGGTGATGCAGAAGAAGCAGAAGCGCGAACGCTGCAGTAGCACCCCGAACACCGCCCCGGTCAATAACGAGAAGCTCAACGCGCGCCCCGCCGGGGTCGGCTCGAACAGGAGCCAGGCCCAGCCCAGAATGCCGCTGGCCAATACCAGCGCCAGCAGCAGAGCGCCGCTGGCAGGCCGGTCCGCCGTTGTGTCTTGCATCATCCGCAAGCCCTCCCTTGTATTACCAAACCGTCCCTACACCCGGCCCACACATGGAAGGCCGATGGCGGCCCCGCCGGGTTCCATCCCGGCCAGCTGAGGCTCAGACAACCCCAATGGTCGAGATGGAACTCGACCGGGTCGCGATCGACCCTCCAAAAAAGCCCCGGCTGGCGCAGCAATGCTGTTCACTCACGCCGCAGCCGGGGGACTGGAAAGGTTGAAAGCACTGCGGTTATTTACCACCCCATACCGTGCCGGCGACATTCACCACCGGCACGCCTACGGCATTGCCGTATTCCGTCCATGAACCGTCGTAGTTACGCACCTCGTAACCGAGAATCTTGCTCAGGGCGAACCAGGTATGGCTGGAACGCTCACCGATGCGGCAATAGGTGATGATCGGCTCGGAACCGTCCACGCCCACCGCGGCATACACCTTGCGCAGCTCATCAGCCGATTTGAAGGTGCCGTTGGCAGCCACCGCCGATCCCCAGGGCACATTCACCGCGCCGGGAATATGGCCTGCCCGGATCGCCAGCTCCTGCACACCGTCAGGGGCGAAGATGCGCCCGTTGAATTCGTCCGGCGAACGGATATCGATCAGCTTGGCCTGGTCCTTGCCCTCGGCCACGGCGACCACATCGACAAAGCGCGCCCGCAGCGCCTCGTTACGCTCACCGAGAGTGATATCACCCGCGGCATGGGCGACCTGACGGGTAGTCAGCGGGCGGCCTTCGCTTTCCCACTTGGCCCGACCACCATCCAGCAGCTTGACGTTGTCCACGCCATACACGTCGAAGATCCACGCGCCCCAGGCAGCGAACCAGTTGTTACTGTCGCCATAGAGAATCACCGTACTGTCCTGCGACACCCCCGCCTCACGCAGCAGTGTCTGGAAGCTGTCCTGCGAGGCGATATCCCGGCGCACCGGATCGACCAGATCGGTATGCCAGTTGAAATTCACCGCGCCGGGGACATGCCCCCGCTCGTACTGACCGGGATTGACGCTGACTTCGATAATGCGCAGGCCGGCCTGATCGAGGTTCTTCTCCAGCCAGTCGGTGCTCACCAGTACATCACTGGCGGCAGCCTGCGCCCCTTGCACTATTGCTGCGGCAGCCAATACCCCGGCTCCGAGCCATTGCTTGATGTTCATACCTTCTCCTTGCCTTTCAGGGTGAGCCCATAGGGGCTGTTCAAGCTGCCGACGCCGCCCGGCGCCGGTCAGTTTCCGTGCTGCCGTCAGCTGTAGACCGAGGACGCGGGATGCTCCCCGGTCAGCAGCCAGCGGCCGATATCCTTCTGTTTGTGATCCAGCGGGTCATGCAGGGTGTGTACCCGCACGTTGCGCCAGTAGCGATCAAAGCCGAACCTGGCCGAGGTCGCCCGCGCGCCCATGGTTTCGAATACCTGGCTGGTGATATCCAGCGCCGCGCGGGCCGACAGCAGCTTGGCTTCGGCAATCTGCAGGGCCAGCTCACCGCGCTCCAGCGGAGTCGGCTCGGGGCTTTCCCATAGTTGTTGCAACCGCTCTGCTGCCCTGTCGGCCAAGACACTGGCGGCCTGCAGTTGCGTCCACAGATCACCGAGACGCAGTTGGATCAGCGCGTCCGCCGTCGGACTGTCTGCCGTCGAACCGGGCCAGCTGCGCGCCCGCTCACGGATATAGCGCACCGCCGAATCCAGCGCGCCCACCGCATTGCCCAGATAGATCTGCACCAATACCAGTTGCGAGAAACAGGTGCGCAGACTCGCCCGCACCGTGCCCAGCCCCTGCTCCAGCAGATCATTGGGATCGACGAACACCCCTTCGAAGTTCACCGTGCCGCTGTCGGTCTGGCGTTGACCAAAACCATCCCAGTCGTCGTTCACCAGCAGGCCGTCACGCTGCGCCGGCACCATCAGGAATACCCGGTCTTCCGGGCGCGGCCCGCGGGGCGCGCTGACCATCAATACGTCCGCACCCAGTGCGCCGGAACAGAACGATTTGCTGCCGTGCAACTGGTAATGCTCCTCTTCGCGACGCAGTTGCAGGCTGGTATCGCGGCCATTGGTGGCATTACCCCAGAACCAGTCCTGCTCCACCGTGCGACTCAACCACTGCTGTTGCTGCTGCGCGCTGCCGAACAACTGCAGGGTCACTACCTGCAGATGGTGAAAGGCGAACAGGTGGGCCAGCGAGCTGTCCACCGCCGCCAGATAGCGGGTGGTACGGTAGATCTCCGGCCAACGACTGCCGTAACCCCCCAGGTACCGGGGAATGCTCAACCGCAGCAGCCCACTCTGGCGAATCAGCTGCTTTTCCGGTTGTGCCGAACCACCCTGTCGATCCCGCTGTACGGCGCTCTCGGCCAGTTGTGCCGTCAGGGAAAGCGTGGCCTGGCGCCAGGCGTTGTCATCCAGCGCCAGCAGGCGCGGGTTGATGACCGGGGCCACTTCAAGGAGCGATTGCAAGGGTGCGCTGGAGATGCTCATGCTCGCTCCTCAAGGTGCCCATATGTCGACATCACTGGCATTCACTTTGACCGGCAACAGCCCTTCGGCATGGAAGGTGTCAGCAATGCGCTGCTGTTCAGCCAGGCTGTCGCGCTGCACCAGGCGCACTTCATAGCTGCGCTTGCGGTTAGCCACCTCAACGATTTCCGCATCCAGACCACCCCACAGCGGCCCAAGGATTTCAGCAGCCTCTGTGGGGTTCGCCCGCAGCCATTCACCGCTCTTGCGCAGTTCCTCGAAGAGGGTTGCGACAATCTCCGGGTGCTGCTGGGCGAAACCTACCGAGCTCAGGTAATAGCGCTGATAATCCGCCAGGCCATCACTGCCATCGGCCAGCACCCGCGGGTTCAGCTGACGCTGCGCGCTGGTCAGGAAGGGCTCCCAGACCACCCAGGCATCCACATTGCGATTCTCGAAGGCGGCACGCCCATCAGCCGGCGTCAGGTAGGAAGGACGAATATCGGCAAAGCTCAGCCCGGCTTTTTTCAATGCCTGAATCAACAGGTAATGGCTGCCCGCCGCCTTGGTGACCGCAACACGCTTGCCCTTCAGGTCGCTCAGCTCGTCGATGCCCGAATCGCTGTGCACGACGATGGCCTGAGCGGTGGGAGATGGCGCTTCCTGGGCGACATAGACCAGACGCGCACCGGCAGCCTGGGCGAACACCGGTACGGTATCCGCCACGTCAGCGGAAAAATCCACATTGCCCACATTCAATGCTTCCAGCAATGGCAGGCCGCTGGGAAATTCGTGCCAGGAGACCTTCACGCCCTGCTCGCCCAGCACCTGTTCAAGCGTGCCCTGGCTGCGCAGCAGCGTGATCAAGGTGGAGGATTTCTGAAAGCCGATACGAACCGTGGTATCGGCAGCCGCCCCGCCGGCGAACAGCAGGCTGGCAGCGGTAAACAGGGAAGCCAACAGAGTGATGCGACGCTTCCGGTGCGTGGTCTTGCGTGGAGTGGACATGGGACTCTCTCTACAACGTGACAGGGATGATCCGTCTCGTCACAGAAGCAGAGCCGGATCAGGAACAAGTGAGGTTGGCCTCGATACTGTCCGGTGATCCGGTGAAGCAAAGCTAAACAATCTAAAAACAGAAGAATAAATACTTTTTTGGAATTAAGTTATATCGACTTGCAGGATTGGCGCGGATACCCACTTATTCTATATTAGAATATTAAAATCACTATTTATTCTTTTTATTCCAATCCATAGCGATGCATAGTGCTTCCATCGCCCCGCGCATAGCGCAGAGGCATCCCGGACAGATCACAGGAGAGCACCATGAGCATCAGACTCGGCGATATCGCCCCCGACTTCGAGCAGGATTCCAGCGAAGGCCGGATTGATTTTCACCAATGGCTTGGCGACAGCTGGGGCATTCTGTTTTCCCACCCGGCGGATTTTACCCCGGTGTGCACCACCGAACTGGGCCTGACCGCCAAGCTGAAGGATCAGTTCGCCGAGCGCAACGTCAAGGCCATTGCCCTATCGGTGGATCCGGTCGACTCGCACATCGAATGGATCAAGGATATCAACGAGACCCAGAACACCGTGGTCGGCTTCCCCATTATTGCCGACCATGACCGCAAGGTGTCCGAGCTGTACGACCTGATCCACCCCAATGCCAACGACACCCTGACCGTGCGTTCGCTGTTCGTCATCGACCCGAACAAGAAGGTACGCCTGATCATCACCTACCCGGCCAGCACCGGGCGCAACTTCGATGAGATTCTGCGTGTAGTTGATTCGCTGCAATTGACCGACAACTACAAGGTCGCCACTCCGGGCAACTGGAAGGATGGTGACGAGGTAGTGATCGTGCCGTCGTTGCAGGACGAGGAAGAAATCCGTCAGCGCTTCCCGGCCGGTTACCGCGCAGTGCG
>Ga0172382_10001705_pt1 | contig 38599 bp, 43 predicted proteins | sample Leawel138RmetaG_FD_122245 | JGI IMG/M metagenome (GOLD analysis project Ga0172382, IMG submission 122245) | Leachate microbial communities from a municipal landfill in Southern Ontario, Canada - Leachate well 138R metaG | ecosystem: Engineered > Solid waste > Landfill > Unclassified | place... | reverse complement strand
GGTAATGCGAGTCGGTCTTGCGGACTGCCAGGTGCGGACCGGTGCCTGATACAGTCTCGTATACGGCCATTGCGAGGTAATAGCCCATGGAAGCGTGCGGAGCGACCCGACACACCTTCTACGTACTGGATACCAACGTCCTCATCCACGATCCCAATGCCCTGCTCAATTTTGAAGAACACCACGTCATCATCCCGATGACCGTCCTCGAAGAACTCGACAAGCTCAAATCAGGCAAGACCAGCACCGCCGCAGACTGCCGTCAGGCGATCCGGCTGATCGACCAGACCCTGGCCGATGCCCCTCCCGCGCTGGTTGAATCCGGCGTACCGATCCAGCGCGGCAAACTCGGCCCCAACGGCACCCTGGCGATCCTCATGGACAAGGCGCCGATCCCCGCGCACTGCCTGCCCAATGACATCAACGACAACAAGATCATCAACCAGTTATGCCAACTGCAGATCCGCCATCCCGATGACCGCATCGCGCTGGTGTCCAAGGACATCAACATGCGGCTCAAGGCCCGCGCCTGCGGTATCGATGCGGAGGACTACCACACCGACCAACTGCTCGACGACATCAGCCTGCTGGCCCGCGGTTACCATCAGATCGAGGGCTCGTTCTGGGACCGCGCCAGCCGCGTCGAAACCCGCCAGCTGACTGGCCAGACCCTGCATGATGTGCAGTTGATCGACAACCTGCCGGCCCTGCATATCAATGACTTCATCATCGACGAGCAGGGCTTTGTCGGTCAGATCAAGGCAGTCGACGGGGTCAATCTGCAGCTGCTCGACATGCACCGCGAACCGCTGATGCATCAGGAAGCATGGGGACTGCGGCCGAGGGACCTGTTCCAGGCGCTGGCCATGCACGCCCTGCTGGACCCGGACATCCACCTGGTCAACCTCACCGGCGCCGCCGGCTCGGGCAAGACCATCCTGGCGCTGGCGGCAGCGATCGAGCAGACCATGGTCAGCAAGACCTACCGGCGCATCATCGCCACCCGCAGCACCCAGGGGCTGGACGAGGATATCGGCTTTCTCCCCGGTACCGAGAAGGAGAAGATGGAACCCTGGCTGGGCGCGATCACCGACAACCTGGAAGCCCTGCACATGGACGACGAATGCACCCATGGCAGCGTGGAATACATCCTCGACCGGGTACCGCTGCAGTTCAAGTCGCTGAACTACATCCGCGGGCGCAGCTTCCAGCAGAGCTTCATCCTGATCGACGAAAGCCAGAACCTCACACCGCACCAGATCAAGACCATCATCACCCGCGCTGGCAACGGCTCCAAGGTGGTGTGTCTGGGCAACCTGGCGCAGATCGATACACCCTACCTGAACGCCACCAGTTCCGGCCTCACCTACCTGACCGAATGTTTCAAGGACTTTCCCCACGGCGTGCATATCCACCTGCAGGGCGTACCCCGCTCGCTGCTGGCGGAGTACGCAGAGACGCACCTGTAAACCGGTCCAGCCCCTGCTGCAAGGAGGGGCTGTTCCCATGGATTGCCACGTCGGCAAAAAACGCCGCCTCGCAATGACGGCGGGGAGCGCAACGCGGCAAGCAGGGCACAAGAGCTTACCCAGAACCCCGTCATTGCGAGCCCTGCAAGGGTGCGGCAACCGCTTGTCATTGGGAGCCCTGCAAGGGTGCGGCAACCGCTTGTCATTGGGAGCCCTGCAAGGGTGCGGCAACCGCTTGTCATTGGGAGCCCTGCAAGGGTGCGGCAACCGCTTGTCATTGGGAGCCCTGCAAGGGCACTACAATCCTCGTCATTGCGAGCGAAGCGCGGCAATCCAGTGATAGCGGGATGCTCGAAGCATATGGATTGCCAAGACACAAGATAAACGGCTTTATCAGTCCCATTGGGAGCCTTTGGCCGGTGTATGCGGCATAATATCCGGCACTGCATTTAAGGAGCCCTTGTCATGCTGATGGTGATTTCCCCCGCCAAGACCCTGGATTACGACACCGCACCGGTCACCAAGCGCCATACCCTGCCGCGCTATCTGGATCACAGCCGGGAACTGATCGAGGTGCTGCGGGAAAAATCGCCCCAGGACATCGCCGTGCTGATGTCACTGTCGGACAAACTGGCCAGCCTCAACGTCGCCCGCTACGGCAGCTGGAGCGACACCTTCACCGCCGAGAACAGTAAACAGGCCCTGCTGGCCTTCAAGGGTGATGTCTATACCGGGCTCAATGCCGAGGACTTCAGTGAGGAGGATTTCGACTTCGCCCAGCAGCACCTGCGCATGCTCTCCGGGCTGTACGGCATCCTGCGACCACTGGACCTGATGCAGCCCTACCGCCTGGAAATGGGCACCAAACTGGCCAACCCGCGTGGCAAGGACCTGTACAGTTTCTGGGGCGAGCACATCACCGAGTGGCTGAACCAGGACCTGGCCGAACAGGGCGACGGCGTGCTGCTGAATCTGGCGTCACAGGAATATTTCGGCGCGGTCAAACCCAAGGCCCTGGATGGCCGGCTGATCGAGACGGTATTCAGGGACCAGAAGAACGGTCAGTACAAGATCATCAGCTTCTACGCCAAGAAGGCCCGTGGCCTGATGGCCCGCTATGTGATCAAGGAGCGCCTGCAGGATCCGGAAGGGTTGAAGGACTTCAATCTGGACGGTTATCGCTATGACCAGGCCAGCTCCAGCCCCGACAAGCTGGTATTCCTGCGTGAAGAGCAGCGCTGAGCCATGACCGGCACCGGGCAGAATGGCTCGTCACCAGGACCCAGTGACCGACTTACCCAGTTGCTGCAACATAATCGCTGGTTTGGTGACCTGCCGCCTGACTGCATCAGCGAGATAGTGGCGATGGCACGATTGCGCGGGGTGGATGATGGGCAGCGGCTATTTGCCCGCGGCGATCTGCCGGACGGTCTGTATGGTATCTGCAGCGGCAGCGTGCGCATCAGCAATACCGGCACCGATGGGCGCGAAGCACTACTGACGGTACTCAGCCCCGGCAGCTGGTTTGGCGAGATATCCCTGTTCGATGGCCTGCCCCGCACCCATGACGCCCATGCCATGGGTGCCACCGAACTGCTGCTGATTCCGCAGAAGGGTTTCCAGCAACTGCTCGAACGCCGTCCCGAGCTTTATCCGCATTTCATGCGGCTGCTGTGCCGACGCCTGCGCCTGTCATTCAACATGATGGACGACAGCGCCCTGCTCCCGCTGCCCGCCCGGCTGGCCAAACGCCTGTTGATGCATGCGCAGTATTACGGCGAAATGGCGATGAGCAATGAGCGGCTGTCCATCCAGCTATCCCAGGAAACCCTGGGCCTGATGCTCAACAGCTCGCGCCAGAGCATCAACCGCCTGCTCAAGCAGTTCGAACAGGCCGGCTGGATTCGCATCCACTACAGCCAGATCAGTATTCTCGATGAAGAGGCCCTGACCCGCATCGCAACGGGCAGCGGTATGCCTGGGGTGTAGCCCCCGGTCCGCGTTCGGGCACTATGCCTATGGCCTGGCCCGGCCGTCGTCGAGCAGGCGCTCGACAACCCGGGCGCGGCACGGTACCGGGGTGTAGCGCCCCCGCGCTACGCCTGCGGACTGGCCGGCAGCCTCAAGACCCGTCGTCGAGCAGGCGCTCGACAACCCAGGAGCAGCGCGGTACCGGGGTGTAGCGCCCCCGCGCTACGCCTGCGGACTGGCCGGCAGCCTTCAAACCCGTCGTCGAGCAGGCGCTCGACAACCCAGGAGCAGCGCGGTACCGGGGTGTAGCGCACCGGCGCTACGCCTGCGGGCTGGCCGGCAATCTCAGGCCTGGCCGTCACGCAGGCGCGCAATGAAATCATCCAGCCACGGCTTGGCATCTTCCTCGGGGGTGACCGTTTCACTGGCGTCGAGCCGCAGCATCGCCAGCGCTTCGCTGGCCTGGACTTCCAGCAGCAGCTCGCGGATCTGTTCACCACCCAGGCAGAAGGTATCGCCGTAACCGGCGTCGCCCAGCGCAATGACGCCGAAGGGTTTGCCTGTCAGCAAAGGAAAGCGCGACTGCATGTCGTAGTAGAAATCCTGGATGGTGGCCGGCAGTTCCCCCATGCCGGTGGTCGAGCAACAGACCAGGATCGCGTCAGCATTGGCCTCGAGCAATGCATCCACCGTCGCCGGCTTGATGCGGGTAACCTGCAGCCCGGCTGCCCGGCAGCGCTCTGCCGCTTCGTCAGCCACCTCATCGGCAGTGCCGAAAACCGAACCACTGAGTATCGCCAGATGCATCATTACCCCCTTTGCTGATTGACCGGGCGCATATTATGCCCCAATCGCCGCCCCGCTGCCGGACCGAACCGGACAGACATGCTAATATGCCGCCCTCGACAGACCACAGGATGCCGGCCCGATGCATGACCAGCAGACCATTCTGATCACCGGAGCAGCCCAGCGTGTGGGCCTGCACTGCGCCCGGCGGCTCGCCGCCGATGGCTATCGGGTGCTGATCACCTGCCGTCGCCCGCGTCCGGAATGGCAGGACCACCCGCTGGACGGGGTCGAGGTGCTGCTGGCGGACTTTTCCAGCGTCGAAGGCATACAGCAACTGGTCGATACCCTGCGCAGCCGGCAGATCCGCCTGCGCGCGCTGATCCACAATGCCTCGGTGTGGCTGGATGACCAGGACAGTGCCGCTGCCCTGCAGCAGATGTTCATGGTGCACATGCAGGCGCCCTACCTGCTGAACCTGGCCTGCGCCGAGCTGTTCGACCCCGATGTCACCGGCGATATCATCCATATCAGTGATCATGTGGCCCAGCGCGGCAGCGCCCGGCACATTGCCTACAGCGCCACCAAGGCCGGTCTGGAAAGCCTCAGCCGCTCTTTTGCCGCCAGTCTTGCCCCGCGCATCAAGGTCAACGCCATCGCCCCAGCACTGATCATGTTCAACGAGGGCGATTCAGCGGCCTACCGGGAAAAGGCGCTGGCCAAGTCCGCGCTGGGTATCGAGCCCGGTCCGGAAGTGGTCTACCAGTCCATTCGCTACCTGATGGATAATCCCTACGTAACAGGTACCTGCCTCGACCTCAATGGCGGCAGAAACCTCAAATGAACCGACACGAGAATTCTGATGAGTCTTGAAAAGCTGACCAGCAACTACCACGACGTCCTCACCAACCTGGGCGAGAATCCCGAGCGCGAAGGTCTCAAGGGTACCCCTCTGCGCGCTGCCAAGGCCATGCAGTTTCTCTGCCGCGGCTATGAGCAGTCACTGGAGGAGATCGTCAACGGCGCGCTGTTCGAGTCCTCCAGCGACGAGATGGTCATCGTCAAGAACATCGAGCTGTATTCGCTGTGCGAACACCACATGCTGCCCTTCATCGGCAAGGCACATGTGGCCTACATGCCCAATGGCAAGGTGATCGGCCTGTCCAAGGTGGCGCGCATCGTCGACATGTTCGCCCGTCGCCTGCAGATCCAGGAAAGCCTGACGCGGCAGGTCGCCGAAGCCGTGCAGTCGGTAACCGGTGCCAAGGGCGTAGCGGTGGTCATCGAAGCACGACACATGTGCATGATGATGCGCGGGGTGGAAAAGCAGAACTCCTCCATGCTGACCTCGGTGATGCTCGGCAGCTTCCGCGAGTCGTTCAATACCCGCCAGGAATTCCTGCAACTGATCGGACGGGATAGCTGACATGCAACGTCTTGAGCCTGGCATGGCGCGCATCCGGATCAAGAACCTGCGCCTGCGTACCTTCATCGGCATCAAGGAAGAAGAGATCAACAACCGCCAGGACGTGCTGATCAACGCGCTGATCCTGTACCCAGCCGACAGTGCGGTGGAGGTCAATGAGATCGACCATGCACTGAACTATCGCACCATCACCAAGGCCATCATCAGCCACGTGGAGGAGAACCGTTTCGCCCTGCTCGAACGGCTCACCCAGGAGCTGCTGGATATCGTCATGCAGCATCCCCAGGTGCGTTATGCCGAGATCGAGGTGGACAAGCCGCACGCCCTGCGGTTCGCCGAATCGGTCTCCATCACCCTGAGCGGCGAACGCTGATGACACCCGAGTCTTTCAAGAACCGGCTCGGCAGTGCCGAGCACCGCTTTGCCGATACCCTGGCCTTCATTGACCAGAACTACCAGTACCAGCCCAGCGCCTTCCGCAACGGCCCGCTGCACAACAGTGCGGAACAGAACCAGGGCTCGTGCCGGGTGCTGGCCATGGCGCTGGACCTGGGGTTGAGCGACGAACAGGCACTGCACTGCTTCGGCGAGCACTACCAGTCGGTACTTGCCCAGCCCGAGGGCAGCGAGCATGCCAATATCCGCGCACTGATGCAGCACGGCCTGGCCGCGGTGCACTTCGACAACCAGCCACTCACCCGGTGCTGAACAGCGCCCAGCCAACGGAGCATCCATGGCGGTCAAGCAACTCGAACCACGCGGCGACTTTCCCGCCCCCGGCCTGTTTCGCCGCCTGGCCAGTGCCTTCTATGACCTGATGCTGTGCCTGGCGCTGCTGATGGTGCTGATCCTACTCTACCAGCAAGGCCTGTTGCGCCTGATCTATGGAGCGGAGACGCTGCAGGCCATGTCCGATGCCGGCAACCTGGACCGCGACCCAGTGCTCACCATCCTGATGATCATTTCCATCTATGGTTTCTTCGGGCTGTTCTGGACGCTCACCGGCCAGACCCTCGGCATGCAGGCCTGGCGCACGCGGGTACAGCAGATCGATGGCAGCTCCATCACCTGGCGTCAGGCCATCAATCGGGTCAGCGTGTCCTTCATCGCCTGGGCCTGCGGCGGGCTGGGCATATGGTGGGCACTGTGGGACAAGCAGTCACGCACCTGGCAGGATATCGCCTCCGGGACCCGGACGGTGGTGTTGCCGAAGAGAAAGTGAACCGAACGCTGCCGCTGCGCAGCATCCATAAGCAGATACCGATATGAATCTCGCCCTGACCACCTCCTATGCCCTGGTGGTAACCCTGCTGATCGCCACTCCTGGGCCGGTGGTGGCGCTGGTCATCAACACCGCCTCGGCGGCCGGATCGAAAAAGGCACTTCAGACCGCCATCGGCGCCAATGGCGCTTCCCTGGCGCTGATTGCCGCCGCGGCGGCGATCATTTCCGGCGCGGCGGTACTGCAACCGGAAACCCTGCGCTGGATCAGCATCGCCGGCTGCCTGTATATCGGCTGGCTGGCGATTTCGGCGATACGCGAGCATGTGACGCTGCCGAGCGAGGCGCAGCAGGGGCGCAGACTGCAACAGGGCGGCTGGTTGAAAGGCTTTCTGGTGGGTATCTCCAACCCGAAGGACATCCTGTTCTTCGTTGCGCTGTTTCCGCAGTTCATCCAGGTCACCGAGTCCTTCGCCACCAGCATGGGTCTGCTCGCGGCCATCTGGGTTGCCCTGGATCTGCTGATCCTCGGCGCCTACATCTTCATTCTTGGGAAGGTGCTGTCGGTCCGCTACCGGCGCTGGATCGCGCTGGTCTCGGCGGTGTTGCTGCTGGGTATTGCCGTGGCAGGGCTGGTGTACAACCTCAGCGCCTGAGGACGATAGCGCGGGCTGAGGAACTCAGCCCGCCCTGCGCATCAACCAGGCGCCCATGGCGATCAGGATGACAATCGGCAACAGCACCGCAATCAACGGCGAGAAGCCGAACACCAGGCTGGAGGGTCCGAGCAGGTCCTGCACGATGCGGAAGCTGAAACCGACCAGCACCCCGGTGAATACGCGCTGCCCCAGGGTGACCGAGCGCAGCGGGCCGAAGATGAAGGAGATGGCGACGAACACCAGCGCGGCGGTGGTCAACGGTTGCAGCAGCTTCTTCCAGAACGCCAGCCAGTACTGGCTGTTGTTCAGCCCCTGCTCGGCGAGATAGCCCTGGTAATGCCAGATGCCGGTCAAGGGCAGCACATCCGGGTCCAGTAGCACGACCCTGAGCAGACGGGGTGACAGCCCCACATCCCAGCGCTGCTGTGGATGATGCTCTACCCGGCTGGTGCCCTCGGGTTCAAACAGGGTGGTGGCGATATCTTCCAGCAACCAGTCCTCACCCTGCACGCTGGCGCGCTGGGCGAAGCTGGTTTCCAGCAGCTCGCGCTGTTCGTCGAAGCGGTAGCGGGTGATGCCATGCAGTATGCCATTGGGCTGCACGGCGTTGATGTGGATGAAATCATTACCCTCGCGATGCCACAGCCCCTTGGATTTGACCGCTTCGCCACTGCCGATCGCCAGTGCACGGCGGCTTTGGGCGAGATTTTCACTGTAGGGCGCGGCGTACTCACCGAGCAGTACACCGGCCAGCATCAGTACCAGCAGCGGCTTGAGCACCGCACCCATGATCCGGGCGATGGATACCCCCGAGGCACGCATCACCGTCAGTTCCGAGTTGCTGGCCAGCGAGCCCAGACCGATCAGACAGCCCACCAGGGCCGCCATGGGTAGCATTTCATACAGGCGTCGCGGGAAGGTTAGGAAGATGTAGGTCAGCGCCTCCAGCGCGCCGTAATCGCCCTCCAGATCCTCCAGCTCGCCGATGTAGGCGAACAACAGATCCAGCCCGACGATGATCAGCGCCACGGCCAGCACGCTGCTGATAACGGACTTGCCGATATAGCGATCAAGCAGCCGCATGCGCACCTCCGGTCGGGCCACTGCGGGCGGTCAGGGCGCGCAGATTGAGCAACACGCCTACCCCCAGAAATACCAGATGCACCCACCACAGGCCGATGAAGGCCGGGGTCTTGCCGGCCTCCATCCAGCCCCTGGCGCTGACCAGCAACACCAGGTAGGCCATGTACAGAATCACCGCCGGTATCAATTTCAGGAAGCGCCCCTGGCGTGGATTGACCCGCGCCAGGGGGACGGCGAAGAACGCCACTATCGGCACCAGCAAGGGAATCGCCAGGCGCCACTGCAATTCGGCGCGGTTCTTCAGATCGGTGTCACCGAGCAACCGTGCGGTGGACATGGCCTCACGGTCATTGACCTCGGTCACCACCTCCGGCTTGGGCAGCAGGACGCCGTAGGTATCGTATTGAATGGTACGGAAATCCGCCGCACCAGGACGGCCGTCATAGCGGTAGCCGTTCTGCAGCACCAGATAGCGACTGCCGTCGGCGTTCATCTGCTGCCGCCCGCGCTCAGCCACCAGCACACCGACACTGGCATCCTCGCCCGAGCCGGTGCGCTCGGCGATGAAGATGGTCTCCAGCTCGGTGCGGTCATCCGACAGACCGCCGGCATAGGTCACCCGCTGGCCACTGCCCAGGGTCTGGAAGCGACCGGCGGCCAGGGTATCGAATTCGGTCATGGCATCCTGTTCGTTGAACAGCTGCTGGGTCTTCAGCACCCCCGCCGGCGCCACCCACAGGCTCAGCCAGGCCACCAGCAACGCCACCAGCAATGCCGGCCCCTGGGTATAGCCGAGAACCTTGCGATCACTGATCCCGGTCGCCGACAGCACCGCCATTTCACTGTCCAGATACATCCGCCCGTAGGCCAGCAGGATGCCGAGAAACATACCCAGCGGCAGAATCAGCACCACGAAACCCGGCAGCCGATAGGCCATGATGGTGAACAGCACACCCGGGTCCAATTGCCCCGCTGCCGCTTGCGCCAGGTACTTGATGAAACGACCACTCATGATGATCAGTAGCAGCACGCCACTGACCGCCGCCAGGGTGGTCAGCACCTCACGGCTCAGGTATCGGAATACGATCACAACTTGTTTCCTTGAATCCGGGGCTTTATGGCCTCACGGGAATAGGCCAGAATGCAGTGACAGCAAGCCTGTCCGCAGGTGGCTGGCCAGCATCGGCATAAAAGCCGGTCGCAATGGGCAGCATTATCGGTCAAACCACATGATTTGTCTTGGGGAGCACCATGGAGTTCAACGTCAAACACGGCGCACTGGAAACCATTAAAACCGGTTGTCTGGTGGTCGGCATCAACGAAGCACGCACCCTCACCGGCACCGCCGCCAGTCTCGACGGCATCTGCGGCGGCCAGATCAGCGCCGCGGTCAAGCGCGGCGACATCACCGGCAAGTCGGGTCAGAGCCTGATGTTGTTTGCCCTGCCGGGCATCAGCGCCCAGCGCGTGCTGCTGGTCGGCACCGGCAAGAACGCCGAAATGAGCGATCGTGACTTCCGCAAGCTGGCCCAGAAAGTGGTCGCCACGCTGAAAAATGGCGGCGCCACCGATGCCGTACTGGCGCTGACCGCATTGCCGGTCAAGAACCGCGACCTCTATTCACGCACCCGGCTGCTGGTGGAAACCGTCCGCGAGAGCCTGTACCAGTTCGACCAGTTCAAGAGCAAGAAAGCCGACAAGCCACGCCTCAAGAAATGCACCCTCTGGTCCGCCGACAAGGCCGATGCCGAGGCGCTCAAGCGCGCCATCCTCCACGGCCAGGCCATCAGCGATGGTACGGACCTGACCCGCGACCTGGGCAACCTGCCCGGTAACGTATGCACCCCGACCTACCTTGCCAAGGAAGCCAAGGCCCTGGCCAAGCAGTTCAAGGGCATCGAAGCGGAAGTACTGGAAGAAAAGGACATGAAGGCGCTGGGCATGGGCTCGCTGCTCGCCGTCAGTGCCGGCAGTGCCGAGCCGGCCAAGCTGATCCGCCTCAGTTACCAGGGCGCCGATGCCAAGGCCAAGCCCCATGTACTGGTTGGCAAGGGCATTACCTTCGACACCGGCGGCATCAGCATCAAGCCCGGCGCCAGCATGGATGAAATGAAATACGACATGTGCGGCGCGGCAACCGTGCTCGGCGTATTCAAGGCCATTGTCAGCCTGCAGCTGCCGATCAACCTGACCGTGCTCATCGCCTCCGCCGAAAACATGCCCAGCGGCACCGCCGCCAAGCCCGGCGACATCGTCACCAGCATGTCCGGCCAGACCATCGAAATCCTCAATACCGACGCCGAAGGCCGCCTGGTACTGTGCGACGCACTGACCTACGCCGAACGCTTCAATCCGGCCAGCGTGGTCGACATCGCCACCCTCACCGGCGCCTGCATCGTCGCCCTGGGCAGCCACACCACCGGCGTCATGGGCAACAATGACGAGCTCATCGAAAAACTGCTCGACGCCGGCAAACAGGCCGACGACCGTGGCTGGCAGTTGCCGCTGTTCGACGAGTACCAGGAGCAGCTGGACAGCCCCTTCGCCGACATCGCCAACATCGGTGGCCCCAAGGCCGGCACCATCACCGCCGCCTGCTTCCTGTCCCGGTTCACCAAGGCCTACCCCTGGGCGCACCTGGACATCGCCGGCACCGCGTGGATCAGCGGCGGCAAGGAGAAGGGCGCCACCGGTCGCCCGGTGCCGTTGCTGACCCAGTATCTGTTGAATCAGGTTCAGGGTTAAGGCCACACGACGCTATCCGGAAATATTGACTACGCCGACACCTCCGAGCCGGGTCCGGTAGCGCCGGTCACAGACCGTCGATAGCCAGGGATGGCTATCGCGAGCTACAGGGACGTACTTGCCGCGTGCCTGTGACCGGCGCTACCGGGCCCGGCGACGCGCGAAGGCAATGCCGTCGATATTTCCTTGCACGGAACCCGAACCGTACTTTCCAACAGCTAACGGCAACCATGACCAGAATCGACTTCTACGTCCTCAACAGCAACCAGATCGAAGCCCGGCGGCAGTTCGCCTGTCGCCTGGCCTACAAGGCCTGGGAACAGAACCGGCAGGTGTACCTGCACTGCGCAGACGAGGCCGAAGCCGCCAGTATCGACGAGCTGCTGTGGTCGTTCCGCGCCGACAGCTTCCTGCCCCACGCACTGCATCCCGACCAGCCGAACGAAACCGTGGTCTGTGGCTGGGGAGACGACCCGACACCACACCACGACCTGCTGATCAACCTCAGCAACGACACCCCCGAATTCTTCAGCCGCTTCAACCGCCTGGCGGAAATACTGGTCGAACACGACCCAATCCTGACGCCAGCCCGGGAACGATTTCGTTTTTATCGCAAACGGGGCTATCCTCTGAAAACTCATCAGATACGGATAGCAGGATGAAGTATGAAGCAGCGCGAACCAACGGACCCGTCACGCTTGCTGAAGGACCTGGAGTCCATCCGCACACTGCTGGATGACGACCCACCAGCAGACCACCAGCTCGACATTCCCCTGTTGCAGGACATCATCAGCTCCGGCAGTGACAAGCCGGCGCCACCTCCTGCCTCTTCCGCCAGCAAGGCACCCAACCCCTTCCTGCCCTATGAGTCCCTGGCGCGCCTGGCCGGTGAACGGGTCCAACTTGAACGCATCCTGCAACAGACCACCCAGCAATCCCTGCTCGGCCCGCACACCGGTGCCCGGGAAGTGCGCATGGAAGCCCGCCTGCAAGCCGAGGCGCAACTGGTCATGCAGGATGTCATCGATGAGATACTGCCGGTGATCGAAGCCGAGCTGCGCAAACGTTTGAATGGGAAGCTGGAGCAGATCGTGCAGGAACAGCTGAACCAGGGGGTAGTGGATAGCTGACCGTCGCAAGGGCCATGCTGTCAGACATGGCCCCCGCACACGCTATCAGACCAGTGGCGGGTCCGTTTCCCGCTCGAAACTCCTGTGCTGCGTCAGTGAGTCGATAAACTGCTGTAGCGCCTTATCGGTATCCTTGGTCGCAATATGGACCCCGGGATAAGCGGACGCCGGATCGATACCCGCCTTTTCCAGCACCCGGCCACCTTCGGCAACAGCCAGGATGGGTTTGCAATGGCGGAACAGGTGGCGGACAAACCCCAGCGCCTGTCCATTTCCACTCATCGTCTCCACTGACGCCTTGCCTCCCGGCACCACCATCGCATCGAACAGTACCGACGGAGAGGCTTCGAAAGTGGTGTCCGCTTCCACTGCATTACCACTGCCCTGAATCTCACCCAGCTTGGAGCTGACGATTCTTACCACCGCTCCCTGATCGATAAGCGACGTACAGAGCGCCTGCACCGCCTTGCCATCCACCCCTTGTTCACAGATGACAGCGATTTTCCGGGTGCTGATCCCGGCCTCGCCCGGATGGGCGCTCAAGGACAGAAAATCCGATTTATCCACCTCGGCCTTGAATTTCCGGTCCGTCGCCAGCGGCATGGGCGGCGGCAGTTCAGTGATCCCCAGCTTGTCCGCTATGGGCTTGGCCAGCTCGTCCGAGACATTACGCAACATCGACACGACCCGTACCCTCACAGCAGGCACGGTCAGCTTGCTCAACTCAAAGGCGAAACCATCGATGATGTGCTTCTGCTCATGGCTCGTCTGGCTATTGAAGAACAACCTGGCCTGGTTATAGTGCTCGGCAAACTTCTCCGCCTTGGCAGTGATCTCGACCCCGGAAACCGGCTCGGGAAACGCAACGAAGCCATCTGCGCCAGCCTGGAACGGGCAGCCTCCACCGAGGGAGTTGGGCTCATAGGCCACCCGCCCCCGATGAATGGTCTGCCTGTGCATACCGTCTCGCTGGTTGTTGTTGACCGTCACCAAGGAGGCGTTGATGGGCAGCTCATGAAAATTGGGCCCGCCCAGACGTGACAGCTGGGTGTCCGCATAGGAATGGATGCGTCCGGCCAACAGCGGATCATTGGTGAAGTCGATGCCCGGAATGACATGGGCGGCACAGAACGCAACCTGCTCGGTTTCCGCAAAGAAGTTATCCGGATTGCGGTTCAGCACCAGCCGTCCCACCGGCGTGACCGGCACCAGCTCTTCCGGGATCAGCTTGGTAGCATCGAGCAGATCGAAACTGAATTTCTCCGCATCCTCCTCCGGCACCAGCTGAACGCCTACCGTCCACTCGGGATAATCACCGGCCTCGATCGCCTCCCACAGATCCCGACGGTGATAGTCAGGGTCTGCGCCGGAAATCTTCACGGCCTCGTCCCATATGAGCGAATGCGTACCCAATTTGGGGGTCAGGTGAAATTTGACGAAGGTGGATTTGCCCTCCCGCGTGACAAAGCGGAACGTGTGAACACCGAACCCCTGCATCATCCTGTAGCTACGGGGAATCGCCCGGTCGGACATCTGCCACATCAGCATGTGGGTGCTCTCGGGCATCAGAGAGACGAAGTCCCAGAAGGTGTCATGGGCAGAAGCGGCCTGGGGCATGGCATGGTGGGGTTCCGGCTTGACGGCATGCACCAGGTCCGGAAACTTGATGGCGTCCTGAATGAAGAACACCGGCATATTGTTTCCCACCAGATCCCAGTTGCCCTGGTCGGTGTAGAACTTGATGGCGAAGCCGCGCACATCCCGGGCAGTGTCCTTTGATCCCCTCTCCCCCGCTACTGTCGAGAACCGCACGAATACCGGGGTTTGCTTGCCTTTTTCCGCGAACGGCGCGGCACAGGTCAGGCTCCCAAGATCATCAAAACTCTCAAAATAGCCATGTGCCCCGGAACCTCGGGCATGAACAATACGCTCCGGTATGCGCTCATGGTCAAAATGGGTGATTTTCTCTCTGAGGATGAAGTCCTTGAGCAAGGCAGGGCCACGGGCGCCGACTTTCAGCGAGGACTGATTATCTGCAATCAGCACGCCCTGGTTGGTCGTCAATGGGCCTGGTTTGGGTGTGGCTCGCGCCTTGTCCAGGGATCCATCCCGATAGTCACTATCGCTCCCCGCCCCCGTCTTGTCGCTGACATTCTTCTCACTCAGCGTACTGGCAGTAGCCAACTCATCAAATACCGGAGAAACTTTACCCGACACGGCAACTTTACCGTTATCGGCATACTCACTCTCTTTGGTTTCGTTATATTCAATACTTCCAGAAACATCACCAACAATCCTGGCTTGTTTCAATTCAGGCTTCTTTGTGTTATCCGGGGCTGCAGCGGGAGCGCCATCAGTTGCAAGATAGGCAGTATCAGGAATGAACTTACCGCCCTTGTCTTTACCATTCTTAGCCATATCCTCACCTCAAAAGTTTGAATGTCGGATCGCCCTCCCAAGCGTAAAGACTAGCCCATCCCCCGCGCACGTCAAACCTTGCAACAAACAGGCTATAACTCCTTATTTAAAATAAAAATGAAACCACCTGACAATTACACAACAAACAGTTCAGACAAAAATATTAGATACGAAAAACCCATAACAAACAAAAGCCAGCAATTAAATATATGAACTTATAAAGACCGTAAAACTGGTTTTTGAATAGAAACGCTAGCCGAACTCAATTTACTTCCAGCCACTACCAAGTATGGAAGGCCGGGTTCCATCCCGGCCAGCGGATCTGCCGCCAATATCCCTGTCGAGATGGAACTCGACATTCCAATGCCCAGCGTAGATACGCGACACCTTCCCCATCCAGCGCGCGTTGCTCTATCCCTGCCGGACCCTGTCAGCGCGACAGGGTCCACGCTGACAAGCTTCCCGGAACGGACTCAGGCCGGCACCATCTGATCAAGCCCGTCCCGCATGCGCAGAGCATCCTCCCGGAAGCAACGCGCAGCCTGTAGCAACGCCAGCAGGGTGAGGAACAACGCCACCGGAATCAGCAGCATGGCATCGTGCAGGCCGACAGCCTTGAATACCTCGGTCATTTCAGTGGCACCGGCGGCATGCATGGCCGCCTGGGCCGAACGGTCGGACAGCCAGCCCACCACCAACGGCCCGAGGCCACCGCCAAGCAGATACAGACCGGCAAAGAACAGCGCCATGGCGGTCGCACGCAGGCGCGGTTCGACTACATCCTGGATCGCCGTATAGACGCAGGTATAGAAGTTGTAGGAGAACAGCCAGCCAATACTGAACACACCAACGAAAACCGCCGTGTCGATGCGCCCGGCGCTCAGCGCCCAGGCGGTGCAAACGCAGGCCACCAACATGCTGAAGGCGGCGAACAGCAGCCGACCGGCAGCCCAGCGCTGATGAATCTTGTCCGCCAACCAGCCGCCCAGGGTCAACCCGAACAAGCCGGTTACACCAACGATCACCCCGGTAGCCATGGCCGCGTTCTGCAGCCCCAACCCGAAGTAGCGCTGCAGCATCGGCACCATGAAGGAGTTGCAGGCATAGGAAGCAAAGTTGAAGGCCAGACCGGCCAGTACCAGCCACCAGAAGGTACGGATCGCCAGCACCTTGCGCAGCGGCTTGTCCACCGGTGCGGCGCTGACCTGCACGCTCTCCGCCGCGCCACGGGTCGGCTCGCGGATAAAGAACAGGAATACCGCCAGGATAAGGCCCGGCACGGCGGCAATGAAGAACGGCGCGCGCCAGCTGTCGAAGGCCTGGACCATGGCACCGATGGTAAAGAACGCCAGCAGCAGCCCCAACGGCAGGCCGAGCATGAAGATGCCCATGGCCCGTGCCCGCTTGTGCGCCGGGAACAGGTCACCGATCAGCGAGTTGGCCGCCGGGGCGTAGCTGGCCTCACCGATACCGATGCCCATGCGGATCAGCAGGAAGCTCCAGAAATTCCAGGCCATGCCGTTCAGTGCGGTCAAGCCGCTCCAGGCGGCCAGCCCCCAGCCCATAATCTTGCGCCGCGCACCGGTGTCAGCCATGCGCCCCAGCGGTAAACCCGCCATGGCATAGACGATGGTGAAAGCCGTGCCGACCAGGCCCAGTTGCAGATCGCTCAGGCCCCATTCCAGGCGGATCGGCTCGATGATGATGGCCGGAATGGTACGGTCGAAGAAGTTGAACAGGTTGGCGAGAAAAAGCAGAAACAGGATGCGCCAGGCGTTGGACGCTTGCTGATTGGGCTGCATGGAGAGTTCTCTTGTTGTTGTCCTTGGGCGGCCTCTCGCGGCGACACTTGCCTTGGCAGCATCGTCCGAAGGTCTGCTACGGACAATCTAGAACCTTTACCAGGGCCTGTCTCCGACTATTCGCTGGATTTATGTCTGCCGATGACTGCCCGCCAAATCATTTTTTTCGCTGAAGCTGAATGCAGCCTGAACAAAATGGATAAACCCCGGAGCGAGAAAGCCATTTTCCTTATAGTGGGCAAGTAGCTCAGCTACGCTCACCAACTTTCTCTTATATATCAATGTCTTTTGCATGGAAACCGGATCTGGCATGCCCTCCGCTCAAGTCCACGCAAATGACAAGGATAGGACTGCATGAACCACACATTGCTCAATGAGCGATGGCGCATCCGCCCGTTTGTCGCCTGCCATATGATCGCTCTACTACTGTTGGCCACCTGGCTGTGGGCCCCTGGCCGAGCGTTGTGGGACGAGTTCGATCTGCAACTGTTCGCCCTGCTCAACGAGCCGGTACATGGCGCGGGCCTGTGGGCGAAGATCTGGGCAATTGGCAGCATGCGCCTGGCAGACCTGGGCGTTGGCCTACTGATGCTGGCGGTGATGCTCAAGGCAAATCTGGTATTCAGCGGTGCGCAGATACGCAGGGGGCTGTATGCCTTTCTGGCGGCACTGCTGGTCATGTTGCTGTTTCGCGTCGGCTTCGCTGAACTGGTGAAACTGATGGGTTGGCAACGCCCGAGTGCGTCGCTGGTGGTGGAAGGCGCTGCACGGCTGACAGAGCTGTTCCCAGGGTGGGAGGAACGCTGGGACATGAAGGACAGCGCATCGCGCAGCTTCCCTGGCGATCACGCCTCGGTGCTGCTGCTCTGGGCCATGTTCATGAGCTTCTTTGCCCGTAACTGGCGCTTGCTGCTGGTCTGGACGATGGCCGTGATCTTCATGCTGCCGCGCCTGGTGGCGGGCGCGCACTGGGGATCGGATGCTCTGGTTGGCGGAGCATTTCTCGCCCTTCTGGGGCTGGCCTGGGCCTGTTTCACCCCGTTCGCCTGCAAGGCCAGCGGATGGATGGAAACAGTTACCCTACCGCTGACCCGCCTGCTCGCGAGGCTACCACTGCTGGGCCGTCTGAGCGTAATCAGCGGGCGCGGATGATAATGTTCCAACAAACTGAAAGCGAATAGAGTCAGTGGCTGTGCGGCTCCTCACCCAGTAACTCAAGCGCCTCGCCCAACACCGTAACCGACTCCTCGTGCTGCCCGGCGTCATGCAACTCCTCTCCTTGCGCACGCAACGCCACCACCCGATCCAGCACCGCTTCATCGGTTGGCGGATTGCTTTCCAGGATGGCATCGATCCTAGCCATATCCTGAGGACAATGCATGGCAAAAGCAGCAGAACTGAGCACCATTGCAGCAAACAGCAGGAATAAACGGGACATGACCACAACCCTCGTCTGATGGGTTCCCAGCACCCTCCAAGCGTAGTTCACAAACGGGGGGTTGTAACCGATACGGACGTTGTCACGACCTGGCCGATCACCCAAGATGACGGGCACCGCAGCGACGCGCCGACGCGCGGAGTTGTCATCAAGCGCAGCGGCTGCGCCACATGAAGTGAGGTTGTCGTGAACGATATCGCAAGTAATCAACAGTATTTTGACCAGGTGTTCGATCGGCAGCATCTGTCGTCAGCTGATATCAGGGAGTCCGTCTTCGAGGAGTGCGAGTTCAGCGATTGCGACTTTTCTGCCAGTACGCTGGCTCGCTGCAAGTTCGTCGACTGCACCTTCAAACGTTGCAACCTGAGCCTCATGACCCTTTCTCAATCACGCTTCTCCACGGTGGAATTCATTGAATGCAAGCTGGTGGGAGTGGACTGGACCAAGGCCCAGTGGCCATCCTTCGACCTGGCTCCAGGGTTGGCCTTCAGAAGCTGCATACTGAATGACTCCAGCTTCTTTGGACTGACTCTTCACTCGCTGCAACTGCAGGATTGCAGGCTGCATGACGTGGACTTCCGGGAGGGCAACTTTTCCGGATCTGCAATGCGTGATTGCGAGTTCAGCAACAGCGTATTCATGCGCACTGACCTGAGCAAGGTCGATTTCAGTGGGTCAACGGATTTCACCATTGACGTATTGACGAACAAGATCACCAAGGCAACCTTCTCCCGCCTGGAAGCCTTGAGCCTGCTGGATAGTCTCGGTATCGAGCTGGTTGATTAGGTGTCGAACTGAGCAAAAACCGATGACAGTATCCAAAGCCTACTCGCTGCTCGAAGCCCAGTGCCTGCTGGCCTGGGTTGGCATCTCACCCCACTGGCAATGAGCCGGGGCAGGCCCACTACCGTCACTGCAAGCTGGACAATGGTGCGGCTCGCAGCGCTAACCGGCTACATCCATTCCCCAGCGAGGCCAGGCACAGCTTTATACTCACTCACTGCCTTCCAGGTGCCTCACTGAACGCAGTCACCTCGTCACCCCGGAGCGTTAGAACCTCATAACCATTCCGCGTCACCGCAACCGTGTGTTCCCACTGGGCAGACAGCGTCTTATCGCTGGTCACGACAGTCCAACCATCCTTTTTCAATTTAACTTTGGCCTTTCCCTGGTTAATCATCGGCTCGATTGTAAATGTCATGCCTTCCTGCAGCACCAGTCCTTTCCCCTGCTGACCAAAATTCAGCACCTGCGGCTCCTCATGCATTTCCCTACCAATGCCATGACCACAGTATTCACGCACAACGGAATACCCATGCCGTGCTGCATGTTGCTGAATTGCGTGTCCAACATCGCCTAATGTGGCCCCGGGCTTCACTACACGTATTCCTTCCCACATTGCCTCATAGGTTTGATCGACCAGTCGCTTTGCAAACGGTGAAACATCACCAATCATGTACATCTTGCTGGAGTCGGCAATAAAACCACCATGTTCAAGCGTGATATCGACATTGACGATATCACCCGACTTCAGCTTCTGAACATCTGAAGGAATACCATGGCACACCACATGGTTCACTGACGTGTTCAGCACATACTGATAGCCGTACTGCCCCTTGCTGGCAGGGCGTGCCTTCAGATGATCCACAATATAGCGCTCGGCCAGGTTATTGATATCCATCGTGGAGATACCCAGCGTTACCTGCTCATCGAGGTAACTGAAAACTGACGCAAGAAGCCGACCGGCCTCGCGCATTATCTGCAATTCCTGTTCATTTTTTAGTATGACCTCAGTCACCCATGACCCTCCTTATATCAACATCTGCATGTTTCATCTGCTCGCTCACAATTTGAGAGAACGACATGCTCGGATTGGTCTCCGCAAGCATACCTATTTTTATCCAGTACTCAGCCTGAGCATTGATGGAGCGCACCATGACCGAACTAGCCTTGCGGACTTCCTCGTGGAGGTCATCATTGATTTTCACGATACCCATAACAGATCCATATATGAAACGTATACGAATCATATAGAGAACCCGAACAGAGCGCAAAGATGACCGCAGCGGTCCGGGAAAGCCAGAACCGCTTGCGACCTATGAATTGGTACGAGCGCTGACCTGACCGCCCCCGTGAAAGCAAGTAACGCGACAATGAACCCACCCCGATAACGGGTGGTCAGGCTCAGATGAAGAAAGACGTACTTTTCATTGGAGCCCCATTCCCCGATTTCACAAAAGAAACACAAAACCCCCAATGATCGCCGCAAACAGAACAGACAGGCCGATCATCACCTTCCAGGGAAAAGGCCGCGGGGGCGGCTGTACGGCTAACTGCTCGTTCAGATAGTTTCTCAGCAAGTGGGTATTACGCGTGTTGGCCTTGTAGACAGCATCGAAGGCATCCCCCACAACCGGTATCAGCCCACCGACAAAGTCGATCCCGATATTACGCAGCATGCGCCGCTTCACCTCCTTGCTCGCACCAGCGCGCTGCGCCTCCAGCAGCACATAGCCAGACATCGCCAACCCGATCAGGTCACCGACACCCGGCACCAGGCCAATCAGGGGATCGACCCCGATCTTGAATCGGGTGAAAGGCAGACCGATGCTACTGTCGGTGAAACGGCTGAACTTATCGAGCCGCGCGAGTATGGCGCGTTGTTCGGCTTCGGATGGCTTTCTGGTCATTACGGCTCCGGTAGCAAAGGGCGTCAGATCAATATAGGCTCAAAATGCGCCGCAAGCGTTGCCATACCAAGGCTCACGACAACCGAGCTGCCCATTATGAATGCCATGTCCACTTCGCCAACACATATCGAACAGATCTACCGGGACCATTCTCGCCGGGTTCTCGCGACGCTGATCCGCTTGCTCAACGACTTCAGCCTGGCCGAGGAATCCCTGCAGGAAGCCTTCGTCGCGGCCTTGCGGCAATGGCCACAGGAAGGCATACCCGACAATCCTGCCGCGTGGCTGATCAGCACCGGCCAGCGGCGTGGCATCGACCAGATCCGCCGCCACCAGACCGCACGCCGCCATGCCCACCTGGTGGAACCTGGCGACGCCTCCATGGAGGAGGCCGACGAGACTCCCATCGATGATGATCTGCTGCGATTACTGTTCACCTGCTGTCATCCCGCGCTGGCCATGGAAGCGCGGGTAGCACTGACCTTGCGGGAAATGTGCGGCCTTACTACCGAGCAGATCGCTCGAGCCCTGCTGCAGAAGCCCGTCACCGTGGCGCAGCGAATCGTCCGCGCCAAACGCAAGATCCGTGATGCCGGTATCCCCTACAAGGTGCCGGACAGTCACGAGTTGCCACAGCGACTCCCCGACGTGCTCAAGGTGATCTACCTGGTGTTCAATGAAGGTTACTCACGTACCGAAGGGCAGCATGTCCTCGATGTCAGCCTCGCGGGCGAGGCCATCCAGCTGGCCGAATCCCTCGCCCGGCTGCTACCCCACGGCGAGGTGTTCGGGCTCGCCGCGCTGATGTACCTGCAGCACTCGCGCCGCGATGCCCGCCAGGACCCATGCGGCGAGCTGGTCACACTGGAACACCAGGACCGCAACCTGTGGAACCAGGCGGATATCCGTCTCGGTCTCGACTGGCTGGCCCAGGCACTGCAGTTCACCCCCGTCGCACCCTATACATTGCAAGCCTCGATCGCGGCGGAGCATGCTACCGCCAGGCATGCCAGCGACACCAACTGGAAGCGGATCGTCCTGCTCTACGATGCCCTGCACCGACAACAACCTTCCGCCGTGATAGCCCTCAACCGGGCGGTGGCAGTGGCCATGCGCGACTCACCGCAGGAAGGCCTGCGTCTGCTGGAGCAACTCACCTCCACCAGGGAGGTGCTCAGCTACCACCTGTTTCACGCGGCTCGCGCCGATCTGCTGCGGCGCGCGGGTGATACCGAATCCGCTCGAATGGCTTATCAGCAGGCACTGGTGCTGGCGGTTCAGGAGCCGGAACGGCGCTTTCTGGCGCGCCAGCTGCGCTTACTCGATGACGATCCCACCAGCCGACCAGCGCCATGAAAATTTCATAAAAAGATCGATACCGCTGTCGATCTGGCCCCTCTCCGCACGACTCAAGGGTAACTACCCCAGCAGAGGAGAACGACAAAATGAAATTCATGTTGATGCGCAAAGCGGACGAGGAAACCGAAAAAGGCACCCTGCCGTCGGCCGAGGTCCTGCAGGCCATGCACGCCTACAACGAGCGCATGATCCAGGCAGGTATCTTCCTGTTCGGCAATGGCGTAAGGCCCACCAGCGAAGGTTGTCGTATCGTCTTTCGCAACGGAGAAGCCAGTGTTATCCGCGGCCCCTTCTCCCCCACCTCGGACCAACTGGCCGGCTATTCGGTACTGGAAGTGGACTCCCTGGAAGAGGCCATCGACTGGGCCAGGCAATGGCCACGCGAGGACAGCGATGGCAACACTACCCTGGAGTTGCGCCGCTACTTCGAGCTGAGCGATTTCAATCTCGATGCTGCGCTCACGGATAAGCATCAGCGTCAGATGCAACTGCCGATGGAGCTGAACATTCACCTGTCATTTCCCGGTAACTGCCGTGAAGCCATGACCTTCTACCAGCAAGTCACCGGCGGCGTTCTGGAAGCCATGATCCCTTATGCCGAGACACCCGCCGCAACGGAAGTGCCGGCCGAGCAGGCCGACCGGATCATCCATGCCTCGCTGAACATCCGCGGCCGGCGCCTGATGGCAGCGGACATGAACGGCGACGGCCATCAGGCAATGCAAGGTAGCTGTGTCCACCTGGAATTCGACAGCCTCGAACGCGCCGCCGAGGTGTTCGATCAACTGCAACAGGGCGGCCAGCTCATCATGCCCTTTGAAGAAACCTTCTGGGCCAAACGCTTCGGCATGACCACCGACCGCTTCGGTACCCACTGGATGATCGGTTACGGTACCGGTCATTGTCCCCAGGCTCTCAACACAGAGGAGGTTAACGCTCCATGAAATATGTCGCACTGGTGTACTACCAGGAAAGTCTCATTGAAGCCATGACCGAGCAGGAGTGGCACGACCTCAACCAGGAATGCATCGCAGGGGTCGAACGGCTGTGCGCCGCGGGGAAGTACATCAGCGGTCAGCCACTGCAACCGGTGACAACGGCCACCACGGTCCGGGTGCGCAACGGGGAAACGCTGATTACCGATGGCCCCTTTGCCGAAACCAAGGAACAACTGGCCGGCTTCTACCTGCTCGATGCCACCAACCTGGACGAAGCCCTCCAGCTCGCCAGTCGCATTCCTCCGGCGCGCCTCGGCAGCATCGAAGTACGGCCCGCCCGGGAATTACCAGCCAAAGACTGAAACAGTCCCGAACACCGAAACAGGAGTCCGAACATGAACTACATCGATGGTTTTGTCGCAGCGGTTCCCACCGCCAATCAGGAAGCCTATATTCGCCACGCCCGTCTGGCCGCACTGGTGTTCAAGGAGCATGGCGCACTGCGGGTAACGGAATGCTGGGGTGATGACGTCCCCGAGGGTGAGACCACGTCCTTCTCCATGGCGGTGAAACGAGAGCCCGAGGAAGCCGTGATCTTTTCATGGATCGAATGGCCCTCCCGCGAAGCACGGGATACTGGCATGGCCAAGGTCATGCAGGATCCCCGCCTGCAACCGGACAGCAATCCCATGCCCTTCGACGGCAAGCGTTTGATCTATGGCGGGTTCCGTATGCTGCTGGATGAGTGAGGCCATTAACGACCACACCAGCCGGGAACGCTCGATGGGTACCTACCTGGCTAAACGGGCCATGCGCTGAGGCATGGCCCACTCTACTCCCCTCTTCTCGGACCATGCCCAACAAATGTACTCCCACGAACCACGGCGGTGCACCCCCACGTCATAAATGCCGACACAACCCCGCTCACAATGGCCACAGCCGGTATAAACCGGGAAAAACGAGAAGTTGGAACACATTCTGCTTGGGAATCGGTGGTCACCAAGCCGTAGCCGTTCGGAGGAGAGGGAGCATGATCGATGAAGCCCGTTTCAACCGCAGCACCCTGGATCGCATGGTCACTCTGCGCAGACGCCTCAAGCAAACCATGGGCGTGACCATACACCTGGGCGAGCCTGGCGCGTTCGAACAGATGATCAAACTCAGCGAGGCCAGCACAGATGAAGAGGTGCGCAAACTGGGTGCGGAGCTGGCGCCGACCGCTTCTCACCAGCAAAAGGCAGCGACACCCGGGAAAGGAATGATAGAGACGATGCGCGAGCGGCTCACCAGCAACACCCAAGCCAGGCAAACCGAATCACGTACCAGCCTATCCGGTAACAGGGTGCAGATTTACCGCGGGCGGATCGTGCAACAATAACGACAGGCCCATTATCAAATGATCAGGGGGTTTCGCTCATCTGACTGCTACCAGCGAGTGCAATACCACCAGAAGCACTGCCGCCGCCTCCGCCACCACCACCACCACCACCTTTACCACCAGACCCACCGCCTCGTTTACTACTACCACCTGCAGTAACACGCATAGGGCCCTGGTTAGGGACGGTAATACCTGTCGGAATTGCTGTTAGATCCAGAGCCTGACGAATAAAGTCACGCAATGAAATCACCAGTTCAGCGGTTTCGATATTTTTCCCTGCCACCATATCGTTAGCTGCTTGCGCAGCCAGCCGAACCTGTTCCTCTGTACCCAGTAAAACAACATCTGACAGTGCCGCTTCAACCGCATCGCGGATACGCCTGCGGCGCTCGGAAGGACTGGCCTCGTCATCTGTACCGGCAAACTCACGTAAATGAGCAGGATCAACCGCCAGCTCGCCCGTAAAGGAACCTCCCAGCACCTTGTAGGCAGCAATAAGCACCTTTAATCGTTCATTGATCTGCCGATTTTCACGCTCGCGTCGACGCTGAAAGGTCTGCATGAAAATGAGACGAACACCGACCACTACCACAGACATCAATACCAAAGTCAGCAGTGTCGTCATGATTGCGAAGCCAGAACTGAAATCAAGCAGGTTCCGCATAAATCACCTGTTGCCTAATGATGAAAGGTGGCTACGTATAGCCTTTCGACCTTGTCTCTTGCCCACTGGGTTCTGCGCAGGAACTTCAAGGAAGATTTGATTGACTGATCCTTCTTGAAGCAGTTGATATCGATCCGCTGAGCCAAACCATCCCAGCCGTAGTGACTTTCCAACCTGGTGACGATCTGCTCGAGCGTGACACCGTGCAACGGATCACGTGGGTTTTCATTACTCATGAATCGACAATTACCCCTGTAGTGTAGTCAGCAGAACTGAGCACCCTTGATGATACCCCTCCGGTGGGCTCTCTGCACTCCGCAAGCATAGTCCAGAGACTGGCGTTGCCAGGTGTTACTGGTTCCAGCTCGCGTGACCTGGCAACAGGTTGATCAGGCAGGCATGCTCATGCGCGTTTCACGGCGCAGCTTGGTGACGTCTGCGCGCGGCGGCGCACCAAACATGCGGCTGTATTCGCGGCTGAAGTGCGAAGGACTTTCATAGCCGACCCGATAGCTGGCCGTCGCAGCTTCAAGGCCTTCACTGAGCATCAACCTCCGCGCTTCGTGCAGGCGCAGCTTCTTCTGGAACTGCACGGGTGACATCCGCGTGACCTGCTTGAAGCTGTGGTACAGCGCCGACTCACTCATGTTCACGTCTTCTGCCAGCTCCCGTACCCGCAGCGGCTCGGCGAAACGGCTCTTGAGCACTGAAATCACCCGGGAAATACGGTGTGACTGACTATCGGCGGAAACAAACTCGCGCATGCGCGGGCCCATCTCACCGACCAGCGCACGGTAGATGATCTCGCGCTGGATCAGGGGCGCCAGCACCTTCGCATCGGTTGGCGAGTCGAGCAGTTGCACCAGTCGGGTCATGGCATCGAGTATGCCCAGATCGACCTGGGCGATACACAGACCGCAGGCTGAATAAGGGCAGTCAGTCGGCCCCCCGCTCGCCTCGGCATCGCCTAATTGCAACACCAGATCGGCGACTTCCGCCGGATCGATACTGATCTTCACCGCCAGATAGGGCTGCTCTGGAGAGGCATCTATTACGCGCCCCTTCACCGGCAGATCGACACTGGACACCATATAACTGAGCGCACCATAGACAATTTCCCGGTCGCCCAACTCGACCGTCTTGCGGCCCTGGGCAATGACACACAACGAGGGCTCGTACACGGTGGACACGCAACCGGAGGGCGCATCGATGCGAAACAGCTCCAGGCCTGGAATGATGGTTTTGTGGATGCCCTCGGTGGTGATTCTGGCTGAGACCAGATCGGCCAATTGCCGGCACATGGGTTCGGCGGGTGGCTGTATCGGGTCAAGTACAGGGGTTGGGTAGGCGACGTTGAGCATGGCAGACCTCCAGAGAGTGGAGCCAGTATATACAGGATCAGGTAAGCCATAAGACCGGCACCGACGATTTGCAGGAATAGGCAATGATTCTGGAGGATCACTCAAACCATTACAGATAAAGCGCTACGGAGAAGGAAAAATTTCTGTTCAGGCAAACTTGTCGATCTTGAATGCATAGCGTGCGAGGCCGTCAAAAATAGAATCAGGCAAGCATGCCGCAGTAACGCGCTACCCCTTGCAAGAGCACAGGTCTTATCGTTCAACCCTACCAGGGCGCCCTGCGCCCATGACTCAGACCCAGTAATCCCTGACGGGAAGCGAGAACAGACCATGCACGCAATCCCTTTCTATCAGGCCCGAGTGACCTTGCTCGGTGTCCTGTTACTGATCGCCCTCGCCGGCTGCGATGCCCAGGGCCAGGCCCAGGATAATGCCATGCCTCCGCCGCCTGAAGTCGAGGTGGCCGAGGTCAAAGCCGAACAGGTTACCCTGTGGGGTGCGTTCAGTGGGCGGGTCGAGGCGCCGCAGACCGTGGAACTGCGACCGCGGGTCAGCGGCTATATCGATCAGGTCAACTTTGAAGAAGGCGAGCTGGTCAGTGAAGGCGACGTGCTGTTCGTCATAGACCCACGCCCTTACAAGGCCCGTGAGCAATTGGCTCAGGCAGAACTGGCACGCATGCGCAGTCAGTTGGCGCTGGCTGGCAGCGAGGCGGCTCGTTCCGAACAGCTATGGGAGCGCCGGGCGATCTCTCGCGAGGAATTCGAACAACGCATCGCGGCGAAGACCATGGCACAGGCAGCAGTGAATGCAGCGGCTGCGACACTGCAAAGTGCCCAGCTGGATCTGGAATATACCCAGGTCAAGGCACCAGTCAGCGGCCGTATCGGCCGCGCCGGGGTGACCCGCGGCAATCTGGCCACCGCCGACGCCACCTTGCTGGCGACCCTGGTATCGGTCGATCCGCTGTATGTGTATTTCGAAAGTGATCAGCAAACCGTGCAGGACAATCCCCACGGTCAGGCTGTGCCGGTGCGCATTGGGCTGTCAGGCCGGCAGGATTTCCCGTACCAGGGCCAACTGGACTTCGTCGACAACCAATACAACGCGCGCACCGGCACCCTGCAATACCGCGCACAGGTGGCCAATCCCGATGGCAAGTTGCGCCCTGGCCAGTTTGCCCGGGTAGAAATGCCGGTGGCCGCGGCCAGTGCCGCGTTGCTGGTCGATCAGAAAGCCGTGCTGACCGACCAGGATCGTCGTTATCTGTATGTACTGGGTGATGACAACAAGGTCGAGCGACGCATTGTTGAAACCGGCCGCCGGGTGGATGGATTACTGGTGATCACCGCTGGTCTGGCCGCAGGCGAACGTGTCGTGGTCAACGGCCTGCAGAAAATCGGCTTCCCCGGTATTGAAGTGGTGCCACAGCAGGTAGCGATGCGCCGTACCCCGGCGCCGATAGTGGTGGCGACAGCGCCGTGACGCTCTAGCGCTCCCTTTAGCTTTCTTCTTACTCTGACTGATACGGGCGCGTCTCCGGACGCGTTCCGGGAGGCTGTTGCCGTGAATTTCTCGCGTTTCTTTGTAGACAGGCCGATCTTCGCTTCGGTGTTGTCGATCATCATCTTCGTGGTCGGGCTGATCAGCATTCCGCTGCTGCCGGTCAGCGAATACCCGGAGGTGGTGCCGCCCAGCGTGCTGGTCAGCGCCAGCTATCCCGGCGCCAACCCCAAGACCATCTCCGAGACCGTGGCCACGCCATTGGAGGAAGCCATCAACGGCGTCGAGAACATGATCTACATGAAATCGGTAGCCGGGAGTGACGGCAGCCTGGCGCTGACCGTGACCTTCGCACTGGGCACCGACCCGGATCAGGCCCAGGTGCAGGTGCAGAACCGGGTATCCCAGGCACTGCCGCGGCTGCCCGAGGATGTACGTCAGCTCGGGGTAACCACCCAGAAGCAGTCGCCCAACCTGATGATGGCGGTGCACCTGACCTCCCCGGATGACAGCCTGGACGCCACCTACATACGCAACTATGCGGTCCTGCATATCCGTGACGAGCTGGCGCGCATCCCCGGTGTGGGCCAGGCCGGCCTGTTTGGCTCCGGTGACTACGCCATGCGCCTATGGATCGACCCGCAGCGCGCCGCTGCCTTGGGCGTCACTGCCGGTGACATCAGTACGGCGGTACGCGAGCAGAACATCCAGGTCTCCGCCGGCCAGATCGGCGCCCCGCCCATGCCGAATGGCTCCGACCTGCTGATATCCATCAATGCCAAGGGCCGTCTGGAGTCGGTCGAAGAGTTCGAAAACATCGTGCTGAAAACCGGTGAGCAGGGTGAAGTAACTCTGCTCAGAGACGTGGCGCGGGTCGAGCTGGCGGCCTCGCAGGATGCGTTACGGGCGCTGCTCAATAACCGCCAAGCGGTTGCGCTACCTATCTTCCAGGCCCCCGGCTCCAACTCTCTGGAAGTCTCGGCAGCGATACGGGAAAAAATGGCCGAACTGGAAGCTGACTTCCCCCAGGGCCTTGGCTGGGAGATTGCCTACGACCCGACCGTGTTCGTCAGCACCTCCATCAAAGCCGTGATCATTACCCTGCTGGAAGCCGTCGCCCTGGTGGTACTGGTGGTCATCCTGTTCCTGCAGACCTGGCGCGCCTCCTTGATCCCCCTGCTCGCGGTGCCGGTGTCCATCGTCGGTACCTTTTCGGTTCTGCTGCTGATGGGCTTTTCCATCAACACCCTGACCCTGTTCGCCATGGTACTGGCGATCGGTATCGTGGTGGACGACGCCATCGTGGTGGTGGAGAACGTCGAACGTAATATCGAAGACGGTCTGGCACCGCTGGCCGCTGCGCATCAGGCGATGCGCGAAGTCAGCGGACCGATCGTGGCGATCAGCCTGGTGCTCTGCGCGGTCTTCGTGCCCATGGCCTTTCTCGACGGCATCACCGGTCAGTTCTACCGCCAGTTTGCGATGACCATCGCTATCGCCACGGTGATCTCAGCGATCAACTCGTTGACCTTGTCGCCGGCTCTGGCGGCAGCGCTGCTGAAACCGCACGGAGCAGCGCCGGATCTGCCTGCGCGGATCATCGACCGCCTGTTTGGCTGGATTTTCCGCCCCTTCAACCGCTTCTTTCTGCGCAACGCGCAGCGCTATGAATCCCTGGTCGGTCGCAGCCTGAGTCGTCGCGGCTGGGTGTTCGGGGTGTATCTGTTGCTGCTGGCTGGCACCGCCCTGATGTTCACCCAGGTGCCCGGCGGTTTTATCCCCACCCAGGACAAGACCTACCTGATCGGCAGTATTCGTCTGCCGGAAGGCGCCTCACTGGACCGTACCGAAGCTGTTGCACGTCGGGTCAGTGAGCTGGCCTTGGAAACCGAAGGCGTTGCCGACGCGCTGGCCTTTGTCGGCTTCAACGCCCTGCAGGGCACCAACACGCCGAACGTCGGTACAGTGTTCATGGTGTTCGACGACTTTGCCGACCGCGACCGTACCGCCCAGGAAATATCCGACGAGATCAATGCCAAACTGGCCGACATCAACGAAGGCTTCGCCATTACCTTCATGCCGCCACCGGTGTTCGGGCTGGGCGCGGGCTCGGGTTATTCACTCTATGTCCAGGACCGGCGCGGCGCCGGTTACGGCGAACTGCAAACCGCCACCGATGCGCTGGCCCTGGCACTGAGTGAAGCACCCGGCATGTTCTACCCGTTCAGCTCCTACCAGGCCAACGTGCCGCAGCTGGATGCCGACGTGGATCGCATGCAGGCCAAGGCGCAGGGCGTACAGCTGGATGATCTGTTCGGCAGCCTGCAACTGTACTTCGGCTCGCAGTACATCAACGACTTCAACCTGTTCGGCCGCACCTACCAGGTCATGGCTCAGGCGGATGCGTCGTTCCGCGATAACCCCAGCGACATCGACCACCTGTATACCCGCAACGCCAGCAACCAGATGGTGCCGCTCAATACCATGGTCACACTGCGCGAGAGTTTCGGACCGGACCCGGTGATCCGCTACAACGGCTACCCAGCGGCAGACCTGATCGGCCAGTCCGACCCCGGCCTGCTGTCCTCGGCGCAAACCCTGGCCGCGGTCATGGGCGTGGCGGATGAGGTATTGCCCGCCGGCATGACGCTGGAATGGACCGACCTGAGTTTCCAGCAGGTGACCCAGGGCAATGCCGCGATGGTGGTCTTCCCGCTGGCCCTGCTGCTGGTGTTTCTGGTGCTCGCCGCACTCTATGAAAGCTGGGTCATGCCGCTGGCGGTGATCCTGATTGTGCCGATGTGTCTGCTCGCTGCGCTGTTCGGTGTGTGGATGGTAGGCGGCGACAACAACATCTTCGTGCAAGTCGGTTTGGTGGTACTGATGGGCCTCGCGTGCAAGAACGCCATCCTGATCGTCGAGTTCGCCCGGGAACTGGAGCTGCAGGGCCGTGACACCATCAGCGCCGCACTGGAAGCCAGCCGCCTGCGGCTGCGCCCGATCATCATGACCTCGGTGGCCTTTATTGCCGGCGTCGTGCCGCTGGTGCTGGCCACCGGCGCGGGTGCCGAAGTGCGCAACGCCATGGGCATCACCGTGTTTACCGGAATGATCGGCGTAACCTTGTTCGGTTTGCTGCTGACACCGGTGTTTTATGTGGCTCTGAGAACGTTGGCCAAGCGTTTTGAAAGCAAGGCAGAAAACAATCTGGAAGCAGAACTGGGAGGAGCACCACATGAGTAAGCTGGCAGGTATCTTTACGATGGCAGCGCTGCTCAGTGCCTGCGCGGTAGGCCCGGATTATCAACCACCGGAGCCCGTGCCTCTGGAGCAATTCGCCCATGACCAGGCGTCCGAACGGACTGCCAGCTCGTCGGGCGAAAGCAACGAGCAGCGGTTCTGGCAAGGCTTTGCCGATCCCCTGTTGGCCAACCTGATCAAGCAGACCATGAACGACAACCAGAGCCTGCAGGCAGCACTGGCGCGCTATCAGGAAGCTGAAGCGCTGCTGCGAGGTTCACGCCGCGATCAGTTACTCAGCGTAACCGCGGGCGCCAGTGTTGCCGGCCAACGGCTGGCGGAAGTGGAACGCACCCGGCCGGATCAGGAGCGTGTGGAGTTATACCAGGCCGGTGTGGCACTCAGTTGGGAGCTGGATCTGTTCGGACGACTACGCCGCGCCACCGAGGCCAGCGAAGCAGAATTGCAGGCAGCCGGCGCAGACCAGCAGACCCTTCAGGTCGCGCTGGCCGGCCAGATGGCCAGCAGTTACTTCCAACTGCGCGGCCTGCAACAACAACTGCGGGTGGCCGAGGAGAACGTCAGCTTGCAGCAGGCGTCACTGGATATCGTCAGCGCACGCCTGGAAGCCGGCCGCGGCACCCTGTTCGATCAGGTACGCGCACGCGCTCAATTGGATGCCACCCGCGCAGAGATCCCCCAACTCAAAGCCGACATAGGCGCAGCCATGCACCGCATCGGTGTACTGACCGGCCAAACGCCCACCGCACTGGTTTCGCAACTTGAAGTACCTGCGGATCTACCGAACAGCCGTCCATCCATCGCGACGGGCAGTCCCGGTAACGTATTACGCCGACGTCCTGACATCCAGGCCGCTGAACGGCGGCTGGCAGCAGCCAACGCACGCATCGGCATCGCCACCGCTGACCTGTTCCCGCGCTTTACCTTGGACGGCCTGCTGGGCTCGCTGTCCGGCAACGGCTCGGACCTGTTTACCGGCGGAGCACGTACCGGGCGCGTAGCCCTGGGTATCGATTGGACCTTCCTCGATCGGGCCATGGTGCAGGCGCGCATAGATGCCGCCGACGCGCGATACGCCGAACTGCTGGCGGACTACCGGCAGACAGTCCTGCTGGCGCTGGAAGAAACGGAAACCTGGCTGCTGCGCTACCAGCAATCGCACGAACGTACAGCACTGCTGCAAAGCGCAACCGACGCCGCCACCCAGGCCGTGGAACAGGCACGGGACCGTTACGACCAGGGCTTTATCGGCTACTTCGAACTGCTGGCAGCGGAGCAGGAGCTGACTGCGATGCGCGACAATCTGGTGCAGAGCCAGACGGCGATGGTGCTGGCGATGGTGAATGTCTATCGGGCGTTGGCTGGGGCACCGATGTCACCAAGCGTATGAGCAAGCGAGCACCTGAAGTGAAAGCCCTGATCTGCCAAATACCTGCTGACCACTACAATCGTTCACGAACCACATCCGTCACCCTGGCTTCGACTGTACGTTGTATCCGGTCTTCGATCTCGCTACACAGCGAGTCCAGCTCCTGTGACGAGGTGCCCACCACAACGAAAGTCCATTCACTTGCATCCAATCGTTCGCGATCAGCACTTTCACAAACGGCCACCGCAGGGTTGCGCCCATAGCGCTCGTGAATCCCACCCATTCGCTGGCGCTTCTCCTTCAGCGAGCGGCAGCCTGGGAGTGAAAATGTCAGGGTTAACACAACGATTTGCATGAAGCGGTCTCCACAGCCGGTTGACGGTACCCCTCCCGGTAAGAGGCCCCACAGGAGCCCAAGGTTTGCCAGCCCTGGCAACCAGGGTCCCTATGGTAAAGTAGCCACAAAATTTAATCCGGACAGTTCAAATGCTTATATACCTGCTGATCGCCTGTGACCGCCTTGAAGAAAAGCGAGAGAAAAAACTGAGACAGAGCCTGCCGGAGCTGCAAGCGGCTTTGCAGGCGTATGTTGATGCCAATGCAGCCAATCATGTCACGCTGATCAATGAGTGCGAGAGCGACGATTGCGAAGACTGGCAGTTGGGGATAAGTCAGCCCGTGACGAAGAACATTCATCTCAATTTCCCAGTGGACCTGTTCAACAGGCTGGCCGAGCAACATGGCATTGATTGCGAGGTGGGTTATATCGAAGACGATGTCCGCGAACCGGTCAGTTATTTCGGCAAGCATGAAGGCAAGGGTGAAGCGTTTTTGATAGCAGAATATTTGGGGTTATAGCAGTGCACCCCAGCGTCGTGATGGTGACAATGCCCATATTGTCACCGGGGAGGGGCCACCGCAGAGCGACTAAGCTCAACCTTACTGGTCACTCCCCAAAGGGCGGGCATGGCGGGAAAAACCCATGATCAAAGGAGTCGGAAAACTCCACCCTTATTTTTCATAGCTTTTTAGTTCACTAACGATCTTGTTTTCGTCAGAGAAATCCGTTATCCGAGCCACGACCGCATCATCCTTAATAATTAAAAGTGTTGGGAGGTCATGGATAGCGTATTTGTGAAACAGTCGATTGCTTTTATCTATTTGCATAGGATGCTCTATTGAATACTTTCTTCTGTATTCCGCCATGTCTTCATCGCCAGTCCACAAGCGATTTATCACACCAAGCCAGGAGATATCGGTAATTTCCTTGAAAACAGAATTCATTGTGTTCTGAGCTACAGTGCAGCGCTCAGCAGACATTGGCCGCGTTTCTTTCAGATACCAGTCACACCAGGTGGCAGTGAAGAACAGAGCATGTATATCACCATCATTTGTATCGAGCGATATATCAGGCTCATCCTCATTCAATACTGACGAGTCAATTATTTTATCTTTGGCCGACAGGCTTCGTGAAACCAGATCAATCTTATTATCCAGAGAGGAGTCGGCGTCATGCCCCAGGTGAATCAGGTTCATCTGCTTATCAAATAGAAGATGATAAGGCGTACCGATAAGGCGAAATTTTTGAGCCAGATCACCACCTCCATCAATGGCCATCGGCATCGTTAATCCAAATTCTGTAATCGTGTCTTTTACCGCGCGAAGGTCATCATTGAGGCCAAGGTTTATCCCGATGACCTCAATCTCATCGCCGTATTCTTTCTGGACATGCTCGAAGTGGGGCATCTGCTGGCGGCATGGCTGGCACCAGGTTGCCCAGAATTTCAAATACACAGGCTTTTCACCTTGGTATTCGGCCAGGCTGACAGTCTCTCCTGAAATAAGGTGTATGGGCGCGTTCAACAGCTCATCAGGTAGACCGTCAGCAGCGGAGTGAGTGGCAATGAACAGCATCATTAAAATAATTTTATTTATATGGATCAGATAGTTACGCATAGATCAATCCTATTTTAATAGCAGAACGAGAAGTATCGACTGCAGTGCCCGGCTACCGCACTCGCCATTCGGCAGGAGCCGCTTGCTGCTCATTGAGCTGCCCCGAGCATCATCCTGACAATATTCGTCGTATCCATGGTTGAGACCAGAGCTTCCCGATCTGCGCTCAGCTGCTCCTCATCGAGAAATGCTGTCGCTTGCAGAGGAAAGAACTGCAACGACGTTACGCCCACGCATCCAAATGCGGCAATCAGGTAAGGGGTGAGAAAATCTGGCTGCTTTGCGTCGTCACCTGTGAATATGCCGCCGGAGGCAATGCCAATATAGACCGGCTTGTCTTGTAGCAGCCCAATCTTTTCTCCCGTGGGTGCGGTACCCATCGTGCGGCCCATCCGAAGAACCTGATCGATCCAGGCCTTGAGTACCGAAGGCACAGTGAAGTTGTTCATCGGCGTACCAATAACCAGAACGTCCGCGGCTTCCACCTCCCGGATCAATTGCTCCGACAGCCGCACGGCGCTATCCGATTGCCAGGCTGCCAGTTCCCCAGGAGCCGAGAGCGCGGTGGCGTAATTTGTCTCCGCGTGCGGTAAGGGCTGCCGCCCCAGATCACGACGAGTGACATGAGCAGCGGGGTCCATGGCGAGAAGCCGCGCAACGATGGCTGCCGACAGTTTCCGGCTATGCGACTCGGGCTTGGGGCTGCAATCAATATGCAGTACGTTCATACCACCTCCTGCAGTGGCCTCGTTAAAGGAAAGAGCGACCAGGAAAGATCGCTCCGTGCGCTCAAGCAACAACGATGCGGCGGGGATCCGCCAGGGCAAAGACGTCAGCACGATCTCCACTCGGGGGATAGATCCATTCGGTATTGATCTTCGTCTTCAGTGCCTTGGCTTCTGCACCAGCCAGCTTCACCTGGCGATCCCAACCTTCCGTGTAGACGGCACCCCAGGGGCCCAGGTCCAGGCAAGTCACATACTGCGGCTGGCTATACGGGATCGGCTCCTCACCGATCAGGTCTGCGGCCACATTATGGCCTGCAGAGCTACCGAGATTCATGGCGTGCTGGCAGGACATCATCGCGTAGTTCCCATCTTCATCGGTGGCGGCATGGGCGCAATCGCCCGTGGCGTAAACCGTATCGAGACCTTTGACCTTCAGGTTGCGATCAACATGAAGCCGGCCGACGTTGTCGCGTTGCGCCGGGATTTGCGCGGTCAGCTTGCTGGCGCGCGCGCCAGCGGTCCAGATAACGGTATCAGCCTCGATATATTCTCCATTCTCGAGCGTTACTCCGCCAGCAGCGCCGGAGCCGAGCTTCCAGGTGACTCCCAGTTCCGTCAGCGCCTGGGTAATCACTGGTCGCGGACCGGCGCCCAGATCCGGCCCCACGTCTGTATTGCGCTCAATCAGGGGACTCATGCTTACTGACGCATCCCGATCGCCAGGCGATTGAATGCGCTCATCAAGGCAATGGCAAAGGTCAGGTCAGAGATTTCAACCTCGTTGAAATACGCCTTGAGCGGCTCGAAATCCTCGTCGGGTGCATGCGTGCGATCTACGTGCGTCAGTGCCTCCGTCCAAGCCAATACGGCACGCTCACGTTCGCTGAAACGATCACTCACGCGCCATCCCGCCACGGTGTCGAGCCTGGCATCTGGAACGTTGTCGGCGCGCAGGGCTTTCGCATGCATTTCCAGGCAGAAAGCGCAGCCATTGATCTGCGACATTCGCAGCCATACAAGCTGGATCAGCTCCATACCGAGACTGCTTTTCTCCAACGCCGCTTTCGTAGCGCCGAGCCCGCGATAGGCCTCGGGAGAGAGTGTGTGATAGGGCAAACGTTTTGGGGTGCTCATGTAGATTTTCCTCGGGTGAAGATCCTTGTTGCATAGCCAGTACTGTAGGAAAATCATGGCCCAGCAGGTAGGTGCAAGAATTGACTAATTTAATGGGGCATTCGATATGGACTTGCAGCACCTCAGACCGAGCCAGGAACAGGGCGTGCCACTCTATCTGCAGTTGTATCGGCGCTATCGGGAGGCGATTGCTGCGGGCAAACTCCGCCCTGGAGACCGCGTGCCGTCCGTGCGCAACCTCGCCAGTGAGTTGACTCTGGCACGTGGCACGGTCGAAATGGCCTATCAGATGTTGGCAAACGAAGGCTATTTCGTGACGCGTGGTGCCGCGGGAACCATCGTCTCGCCCCGCCTGGAGAGCCTGGCCGCAGATCACGCCAAGCTGTCAGAGCCTCCCGCTCCTGCATCACCGGCATTGCACGCGATATCCAGTGAAGTGCTGCCGTTTCAGCTCGGCTTGCCGGCGTTAGATGCATTCCCACGAAAGACCTGGTCGCGCCTGGCTGGCCGCACTATGCGCTCGTTGGAGACTGCCGCCATGACCTACCCCGATCCAGCAGGCTATGAGCCTCTGCGGCGTGCCATTGCGACTTATCTGGGTATCTCACGCGGGATTGCCTGTTCGCCCGAGCAGGTGTTCGTGACGACCGGTTACCTGGGAGCGCTGGAACTGATATGTCATGCGCTATTGAAGACGGGTGATCTGGGATGGTACGAAGAACCGGGATACATCCTCGCCCGGCAGTTCCTGGAGCGTACGGGGATGCGCCTGGAGCCGGTGCCTATCGATGAGGAAGGTTTGAACGTGGCTACCGGTCAGCGCCGGGCACCCCATGCGCGTTTCGCCGTCGTCACCCCTACCCATCAAAGTCCGCTAGGTGTTGCCTTGTCATTGCCGCGGCGGCTGGAGCTGCTGGAGTGGGCGAGCCATCGCCAGGCCTGGATTATCGAAGACGACTACGACAGCGAGTTTCGTTACCACGGCCGGCCCCTGCCGGCGCTGAAAAGCCTGGATCGCGATGGGCGGGTACTCTACACCGGTACTTTCAGCAAAGTGCTGTTTCCCGGTTTACGTCTGGCCTATCTGGTGGTCCCCGTCTCTCAAATCGGCCAGTTCAGGGATGCGGTGAATCACCGTTCCGGCTCTGGCTCCATCTTGCCCCAAGCCATGGTGGCTGACTTCATGGAACAGGGTCACTTTGGCAGGCACCTGCGCAAGATGAGAGCCTTATACGCAACCCGACGGGGCTATCTGGTTGATGCGTTGAAGCAGGAGATGGGGAAGCACTTGTATATCCAGCCACAGGCGGGCGGCATCCATGTCCTGGCGCATCTATGCACCGGGCAGGATGACAGGGCTCTGGCGGAAACTGCCCAAACCAACGGGCTCGCGGTTCACGCCTTGAGCGACTGGCAGATGTGCAAGTCACCGCAAGGAGGCTTGCTGATGGGGTTCGCCAATTTTGCAACTGCTGAAGAGGCAGAGGCGGCGGTTCAGCGGCTCAAGGCGGTGGTGGCTAAGTACTGAGATACCGCCCACCCCTCGACAGGCAGACAAGCCGGTACACTTTCAATTCGGGTATGGAAAGCAGGCTTTCCTTACTCTTGGGCGGGAACGGCTGCGATCCAGACTGTATATGTACCTGCCCCCCTTTATTCCCACGCCATAAATACCGACACAACCCCATGGCTTTCCAACCTGGTGACGACCTTCTCCAGCGTGACCCTATGCAATGGGTCGTTCGATTTTCCATCAGCCATGACCCAACGACCGCCTTCTCTTCATCTGCAAACCTGACCCAGTCCCTACTCCGATGCTGCACGGCCTTCACGGACTATTTCAATCAACGCATTCAGCGCGTCAGTAGCCGTAAAGATACCCAGCAACTCACCCTCTGCATCCGTGACGATCACACTGCCAACCTTGCTTTCAGACATCAGGAAAGCCACCTCATCCAGAGGCGTAGCGGCATTCACACACAAAGGCTCCTCCGCCATGATGTCAGAAGCCTGCACCTGAAACTTCTCCGCAGCGCTCAAACCGGAAAAGAGTCGCACATCACGATCACTGACCACACCGACGACGGCGGTACCACGCATAATGGGCAAG
>Ga0172382_10001704_pt1 | contig 38610 bp, 28 predicted proteins | sample Leawel138RmetaG_FD_122245 | JGI IMG/M metagenome (GOLD analysis project Ga0172382, IMG submission 122245) | Leachate microbial communities from a municipal landfill in Southern Ontario, Canada - Leachate well 138R metaG | ecosystem: Engineered > Solid waste > Landfill > Unclassified | place... | reverse complement strand
TTTGCACGATCTGGGGATGTTTCATGCGCGTCATTTCGCGCCGGATCAGCTTGAGCATCATCAGGATACGGATACACTTGATGCCGCCACCGGTCGAACCCGCGCTGGCTCCAACCAGCATCAGGGCCAGCAGGATGGTCTTGCTCAAGGCCGGCCAGGCATTGAAGTCCGCGGTTGCGAATCCGGTCGTCGTGATGATCGACGAAACCTGGAAAAAGGACTGGCGCAGAGCGGCGCCGGGCGTCAGTAGTTGGTGGCGCAGGACATCCCAGGTGATGACCGCGACAGACAGTGCGACCACCGCCAGGTAAAAGCGCAGCTCTTCGTCACGCCAGAACGACTTCCAGTTGCGCCTGATCAGCTGGTAATGCAACGTGAAGCTGATGCCGAAGATCAGCATGAAGACGGCGATGATCAGGTCGATCGCCAGGCTGTTGTATGCCCCGACACTGGCGTTGCGGTTGGAAAAGCCGCCCGTCCCGGCCGTGCCGAAGGCATGGATCAGCGCATCGTAAAAGGACATCCCGGCCAAAAGCAGCGCGATGACCTGCGCCAAGGTCAGAGAAACATACAGGATGTAGAGGATCTTGGCGGTCTGGGCCAGTTTGGGCACGAGCTTGCCCGGCGCGGGCCCGGGGCTTTCCGCCCGCAGAATGTGGACGGCACCAGCGCCGGCCATGGGCAGGATGGCCAAGGTCAGCAACAGGACGCCCATGCCGCCGATCCAGTGCGTGAAGCTGCGCCAAAACAGGATGCCGCGCGGCAGGCCTTCGATCCGGGTCAGGATGCTCGCCCCCGTAGTCGTGAAGCCGGAGACCGATTCGAACAGGGCATCCACAAAACGGGGGATCGAACCGCTCAGCATAAAGGGCAGAGCGCCGAAAACAGACATCACCAGCCAGCCCAGGGCGACAATGGCCAGCCCATCCCGGGCGTAGAGGCCGCTTTTGGGCGGTTTGATCGGAACGAGCAGCGCGCCGAGCATCAGGATGGCGATCGTGATCAGGAAAGCAGGGGCGTCGCCGTCGCGGTAGAACAAGGCCACGACGAGAGACGGCACCATGAAAGCGCCTTCGCACAGCATGACGATCCCCAGGCTGCGGATAACGGCGCGATGGTTCATAGCGGCTCTTGCACCTGGAAGACATCGTCGAGCGATTCCGGTGACAGGCCTTTGACAAACAGGATCACCCGGTCGTTGCGATGCACGTCGTCGCTGCCGTGCGGGATGATGATTTCGTTCTTGCGCACAATGGCCGCGATGATGGCGTTCTTGACCATCTTCAGTTTCCTGAGCGGCGTGTTCAGGTACCAGCGGTCCTGCTTGACCAAAAATTCGATGATCTCAGCCTGGCCGTTGGCCGTCTTGTAGAGCGTTTCCAGCGACGTTGTCGCCGCGTTCTTCAGGCCGCGCACGTACTGCAGGATGTGGTTGGCGGTGATCAGGCGCGGGCTGATGATGCTGTCCAGGTCGAGGGCCTTGATCAGGCTCTCCGAATTGATGCGCGCCACCTTGGTGATAACCTTCTGGACGCCGGCCTGGCGAGCCAGCAAAGACACGATCAGGTTATCCTCGTCGCGTCCGGTCAGGGCGACGAACGCGTCCATATCGTTCAGATTTTCCGATTCCAGCAGATCGGTGCTGGTACCGTCGCCCTGGATGATCAGCGCTTCGGGCAGCAATTCGGACAGCTCCTGGCAGCGGTCGCGGTCGATTTCGATCAGTTTGACCTTCATGCCCAGCTCCAGGACGATCCGGCTCAGGTAATAGCCGATCCGGCCGCCGCCCACGATCATGATTCGGCGAATACGCAGCGAGCATTTGCCGATCGCCTTGCAGAAATTGAACGTGTTGACCGTGTTTCCGACCACGTAGATCGTATCACCGGCCTGGACGACCGCTTCGCCGTCCGGGATGAAGACATCCTCGTCCCGTTCGATCGCACCGATCAAGACCGACGCATTGATCCGGCTGGCGATCTTCTTGAGCGGCATGCCTACGATCGGCACATCGTCCGTCATCTTGAGATCGACCACGCGGACCCTGCCGCGGGCAAAGCTTTCCACGTTGATCGCAGAGGGAAACTGGAGCAGCTTGACAATTTCCAGCGCCGCGGCCTGCTCAGGGTTAATAATCATGTCCAGCTCCAGCTCGTTTTTGAGCATGGCCAGTTCATTGGCGTATTCCGGGTCGCGAATCCGGGCCACGGTGCGCTTGGCACCCAGCTTCTTGCCCGTCAGGGCACACACCATGTTAATCTCGTCGCTGGATGTCGCGGCCAGCAGGAGATCCGTCTCGCGGATACCCGCTTCCAGCAGGGTCTTGCCGCTGACACCGCTTCCCTTGACACACATGACATCCAGGTTGTCGTGGGCACGGCGCAAGGCTTCGGGATTTTTATCGACGATGGTTACATCGTGCTCCTCGCCGGCCAGGTTATCTGCCAGCGTGTATCCGACTTTACCATCACCGACAATAATAATCTTCATGGTCAGCTCCGTATCATCAATCATCCGGCACAGTTGGCCGGCATAAAAGTCGGGGGTCCCCCGAACTCACACCCAATGTATCAGATAGCGGGAGCCGGCGCAACCGCCGGCCGGCATATGCTATAATGATGCGAAAAACGCGAGGAGGACACGCCGTGCCGCAGCCTGGCAAGATCGTGCTTTATGCCGAAATCCTGTTCCTGAGTGGTCTGATCCTGATCAGCCTGTCCATCGCCCTGATGGTCAAGGCGGACCTGGGCATCTCGGTCGCCTCTTCCGTCCCGTACGTGATCAGCCTGCGTTTCCCGGCCCTCTCCTTCGGAACCTGGAGTTACCTGGTCCAGGGGGTTCTGGTCGCCACGCTGGTCCTGATCGTCCGCAAGGTCCGCCTGGCCTACCTGCTGTCGTTCGGAGTCTCGGTTGTTTTCGGTATCCTGCTGGATGTTTTCGGGCTCTGGCTGGCGCCGCTCGTCCTGTCCGGTCACATGGCGCGCGGGGTGCTGTTTGTTGCCAGCTTGTTCCTGATCTCGCTGGGCATCGCCTGCTTTGTCGCCAGCCGGCTGCCCCTTCTGCCCTATGACTTGTTCGTTAAGGAGCTCGCCGCCCACACGAGCAAGTCCTTTCGGTTGTGCAAGACGCTCTTCGATCTATCCTGCCTGACCTTTTCAGTCTTGTTCCTGCTGGTGTTTGTCCGGCGCCTTAGCGGTATCGGCATCGGCTCGCTGCTGTCTGCGCTGCTGCTCGGTTCGCTGTCCGGCTTCTGGCTGGTCCTGATCGGCCGCCATGTCACGGTGCGGCCGCTTCTGAACCTAACCCGCCGTCTTTCCGACGGGCCGACAAATCCCTGACCAGCTGGCGAAGCAGCGGTACGCAGTCGGCGACGACCTGAACATCGGCAAATTGGAAAATCGGCGCCTCCGGATCGGTGTTGATCGCCACCAGCATTCGCGCCTGGCCCAGGCCGGCGATGTGCTGGATCGCGCCGGAGATGCCGCAGGCGATTAAAAGATCCGGAGCGACCGACTGGCCGGTCTGGCCGATCTGGCAGCCGACCGGTGCCCAACCCATGTCGACCAGCGGCCGTGAAACGCCCATCTGTCCGCCCAGCAAATCCGCCAGCGACCGGACCAGCGCAAGGTTTTTCTGGGACATGATGCCGCGACCGGCCGATACGATCACCCGCGCGGCGGCGATGCCCTGTTCCGGCGGCAGGACCAGGCGCGACAGCTCCGCCAGCCGGTTGGTCAATGGCGGCGGTTCGACCGGCAGCAGACGACCGCGCCGGCTGGTGTCGCGAACCGGTTCCGGCAGGACGCCGGGGCGAACCGTCGCCATCTGGGGCCGGTGACGCTCCGTCACGATCGTGGCAAGCAAATTACCGCCAAAAGCCGGCCGCGTCTGAAGCAGCAAACCGGTTTTCGGGTCGATGTCCAGCATCGTGCAATCGGCGGTCAGCCCGGTGTGCACCCGTGCGGCCACCCGGGGTGCGACGGTCCTGCCCCAGTGGGTCGCGCCGATCAGGAAAACGGCGGGTTCATACTGCCGGACCAGGTGCGACAGCAGATCCGTGCAAGGATCCTCGGGCAGATTGTCCAGAGCCGGATCCGCGCAAGTCAGCACCTCGTCGGCGCCAGCGGCGATTAAGGCGGAGACGCCAGCTTGATCGACAGTGCCGGGCAGTATGGCTGCGACAGGGCAGATCATGCGATCGGCCAGCTGCCGGGCCCGGCCCAAAAGTTCAAAGGCGACCGGCAAAATCCGGCCCTGGTCGTGTTCGGCCAGCACCCACAGGCCGCCTGCACCCGGCAACGCCGTGTCACAGCTCATGATACAATCTCCCGGATGATGCATTCAAGCGATGCCGCCTGCTGTTCGAGCGTGCCCTCCAGCCGCCGGCTCTGCTTTTTCATCGGCGGGGTTTCGGTGCAAACGACCCGTGTCGGCGACCCTCTTTGCCCGATTCGGTCGGGGTCGGCACCCAGGTTGGCCGCCGACCAGCATTCCAGCGGACGGCTGGCGCCGCGCGCCAGGTCCGCGATCGAGGGCATACGGGTCGGACAGCTGTCCTTGGCCACAGTCAGCACCGCGGGCAGCCGGACAAGCAAAGTCTGAACGCCGCTTTCCGTATGGCGGCTGACCTGCACCTGCGAACGCGACACCTCCTTAATATCGGTGACGTCCGTGACGACGGCATAACCCAGACATTCCGCCAGTTCGGGCCCTGTTTGGGCCGTATCGCCGTCGATCGCCATCTTGCCGCATAAGACGAGGTCGGCACCGCCCAGCTTGCGCACCGCCATGGCCAGTGTGTTGGCCGTGGCCCAGGTGTCGGCGCCGGCAAACAGGCGATCGGTCAGCAAAACAGCCCGGTCGATCCCGCGGCACAGCGAGTCCCGCAGCAGTTTTTCGACAGCCGGAATGCCCATGCTCAGCGCCAGGGTCTCCCAGCCATGCTGTGAGCCCAGCCTGGCAGCCCAGGCGACGGCAAAGGTGTCGTACGGGTTGAGCACCGCGTGCCGGGCTTCGCGGACGATCGAGCGCGTCTCAGGATCCAGGTAGACCTGGTTGGTTCCAGGCACCTGCTTGACACAAACCACGATTCTCACTCGGTTTTTCTCCCTTCCGGCGGCGCGAACAAGTTGCCCCGCCCGAGCAGGAAACCGGGATCGCAGGCGTTCTTGACCCGCTTCATCTCAGACAGGCTCTGCTCGCCGAACATCAAGGCCAGGTATTCGGCTTTCAATTTGCCGATACCGTGTTCCGCGGAGACCGACCCGTCCCATGCGACGATCTGGCGCGCCCAGGAACGGTATAGGGTTTTGCCGGTTTCGTATTCCCCGGCCGTACGCGGCAGGATGTTGACGTGAACATGGTTGTCGCCGATGTGTCCCCAGATCGCGTACGGCAGCCCGCTGGCTTTTAAATCCTCGCGGTAAAGGCGCATCACAGCTGGCAGCTTGTCGTTTGGCACCGACATGTCGGTGCCCAGCTTGGTCAGCGACGGCTCCCGCTGCCGGTTGCGGTCGATCTCCAGGTTGACGCATTCCGGTGCGGCGTGGCGGAAAAAGAGCAATTGGTCGCGGTCGAAGGCGGTTCGGGCGACCCAGCTGTCTTCCGGGCTGGCGCCTGCATGCTCCATCTGGCGGCCCAGGCGGGCGACTGCCTCCAGCAGCTGGTCTTCCCGCTCCCCCTGGAGCTCGCAGTAAATGGCGGCGCCGAAAGGCCGCTGCGACAGCTCCAGGCGGGCAAACGCCGGGTGGCCGGCCTTGTAGCGGGCCAGCAGCGCCAGCGCCTGGCGGTCAAAGTACTCCAGCGCGAGCAAGCCGGTTTCGCCGGCGGCCCGAACCTGTTCGGTGAACTGCCAGGCTTGTTCCTCTTCGCCAAAAAAGCAGGTCACACCCCAGATCTGGTCCGGCAGCGGCTGCAGGACCAGCTCGATCTGGCTGACGACGCCGAGTGTGCCGTCCGACCCGATAAACAAATCGACGGCGTCCATGTCGTCGGCAGCATAATAGCCGGCCGCCGACTTGACCTGGGGCAATGCGTAGGTCGGCAGATCGATCCGCAGCTGGCCGCCTTGTTCGGTTGTCAGGTTCAAGGTCCGGCCTGCGGCCTTTTCCCGGCCACGCTGCAGATCCAGTGTCTGGCCGTCCGCCAGGATAACGCGCAAGCCCTGGATGTGCCGTCGCACCGGCCCGTAACGGTAACTGCGCGCGCCGGAGGCGTTGCAGGCGACCATACCGCCCAGGCTTGCGGTCGCTTCGGTAGGATCCGGTGTGAAAATTTGGGTCCGGTCGCGCCGAAACTGCTCGAATATCTGCCGGGAAGGCTCATCCCAGTCCGATACGGCAAAATGCCGGTCTTCGATCTGCTTGCGCAAGCGGGACAAAATAACGCCGGACTCCGCGCAAAGCACATAGCGGCCGTCTGCATTTTGTTTCATGCCGCGCACCCGGTTCAGGCGCGTCAGGCTGAGCACGACTCCGCCCGCGGGTACGGCGGCAGCGGCGATACCGGTCCGGGCACCCTGGATCGTCACGGGCCGTCCCGAGCGGCGGCAGCTGGCCAGGATTTCCCGCAGCTGCTGTTCGGTCTCGGGGAAAGCGATCCATTCCGCCTGGCCGATCAGGCGCGACTCGTCGCGCAAGTAGTCGGCCTGGTCCGATGTCATGGGGCGAATCAAGTCCTGGGGCATGCATCCTCCCTATGGCTGCCTTCTGGCTCGTCGAACAGGCTAAGCCGTCCTTCGGCGGCAAATGGAAGGGGGCGAGATGGTCCCTGTGCAATGGCCTGGCCCGTTCGGGACGCCGCCGCCCAGGCGGCCGGTGAGAGCCAGATGGTCTGAAGGCTCTTCGTGTTGCGGATGATCGCCAGGCGAACCTGGTCCAGGCGGTCCTGGCCGCACAGCTTGACGGCTGCCTGGAAAACCTGGCGGTCGTTTGCCAGCACCATGGGCATGCGCGCGCTGGCCGGTTCCGTCGAAGTCAGCGTGTTCAAGTAAGTTCCGGTAAAATCGACCTGGCGGAACAAGCGCTCGGTCATGAAATCGGCCAGCCCCATGCCGTTGGCGTTGCCTTCCGACCCTTGAGACAAGGACAGGATGCCCAACCGGGTCACGCGCGGACCGCCGGAAGCGGCCGAGGTATGGTAGCGGCCGATTATGTTGGTGTCCATGCCGGTCCCGCTGATATCCTTGCCGATTTCGCCGACCACCAGCACATCGATCTCGTCGAGCCAGATGCGCGGCATCAGGGAACGCGCCTTATCCAAAAGAAATGGTTCTTGAGCCAGGATCTGGTTTGGCTCCAGGACATGGATTTCGGCCAGCTGGCCATAGCCGTTTTCGAGCGTGGCCAACGCGAACAGGACCGGCAGCTTCTGCAGCGCCAGCGTTCCGGCGGCCTCCAGGTTTTCGGCCATCTGGCCGTATCCACGCCGGTGGGTCGCTTCGGCGCCGGCCTGTTTGCCCAGTCCGACCGCCAGCATCTTGAGCAAGCCGCTTTCGTACGGTCCGCGGAAGGAGGTGTGCGGCTTGATGCGGTTGAACAGAACGATACCGTCCGCCTGGCTGGCCAGCTTGTCGATCCGAACCGGCAAGCCGCTGCCGGTTTTTCCGATCAGCACGGTCTCCATGGATGACCGGATCGGCGCGCCAATAACCGCCTCCGTGATGCCCAGATGGCCGAGCAGCGCCGTCTGGCCGGCGGCGGTAGCCCCGCCGTGGCTGCCCATGGCGGGCACCAGGAACGGCTGGGCCCCCTTGGCGCGCAAAAAGAGGACCAGGTTGCGCAACAAAGTCGTATAACCGTCAAACCCGCGGCTGCCGCAGGTGATCGCGATGCTCAGGCCGGCTAGGTTGTGTTCGGGCAGGCTGTTCAGGCAGGCGTCCAGCTCGGTTTTTGGATCAGCCAAGGCTGTGCCAGGCAAACGCTGGCGCACCGGCAGAACCGGTGGCAGCGCGATCTTTTCGAGATAGGGGCTAAGGCTGTCGATGTTGCCCACCTCCGATGTCAGGACAATCCAATCGTTATCAGCGTAAGGAAAACCGGCGGGCTTTGCAAGGCATGCGCCCGATTCCGTCAGCCACCCTTTCGGCGGCGAAAAGATTACCAGAGCGGATGGACGGACGGGCGGATTAGCTGGTCGTAGATCTCCCGGACCTGGTTCATCTGCCCGTCGCTGAGCGGCGGCAATTCGGCGGCTGCCGCGTTGTCAATCACCTGTTCAGGCCGGCTGGCCCCGGGGATCACGCAGCTGACCGCGTCAAACATCAAGATCCAGCGCAAGGCAACCTGGGCCAACGAGACGCCGGTCGGGAAAATGGCCTTGAGCCGCGCGACGGCTTCCAGTCCGGTCGCGTAATCAACGCCGGAAAAAGTCTCGCCCTTGTCGAACGCCTGGCCGTCTCGGTTGAAGAAACGGTGATCCTTGGGGTCGAACTGGCTGGACGGGCCAAATTTCCCAGACAACAGGCCGCTGGCCAGCGGTACGCGCACGATGATCCCGACACGCCGCTTTTGGGCTTGCTCGAAAAACAGCTCGGATGGGCGCAGCCGGAACATGTTGAAGATGATCTGGACCGTTTCGACGCCAGGGTACTCGATGGCCTTCAAGGCTTCCTCGACGCGCTCCACACTGACACCGTAATGCAGGATCTTGCCCTGCCGCTTGAGGTCCTCCAGGACGGCAAACACCTCAGGCCGGTAGTAGACATCGGTTGGCGGGCAGTGCAGCTGGATCAGGTCGAGCGCCTCAAGCCCCGTGTTGGCCAGGCTGTCCTCGACAAAGCGGGTGATGTTCTCCCGGTTATAACCGTCGGCCGTGTGGGGCCTTAAGCGCCGGCCGCACTTGGTGGCCAGGAATATCTTTTCCGGCCGGCTGCGTACCAGCCGTCCGACTTGCCGCTCACTCTGGCGGTCGCTGTAGCCATCGGCCGTGTCGATGAAGTTGATGCCCAGGTCAGCGGCCTTTTCCAGGATGCTCCAAGCCCGCTGATCATCGAAGGGCTTACCCCAGCCGCCGCCCACCTGCCAGGTTCCCAGCGATATGGCGGATACATGAAGGCCTGTGCGGCCAAGCGGTCTGTACTGCATGTTGCACCTCCTTGCGCGCCTTTGGCGCTGCCTGATCTTATTTTACACCATCGCTGGCTGTCGGACTATCCGCCATCAGGCGCCCCTGCGCTGACGCCCGGCCCCGCGAGCCGGCTGCGCCCGCCGGAGACCGGCTGGACAGAAAGCTGGGTCCGGATACGTTCCTTGAGCGCCTGGACATGGGAAATGACCCCGATCAGCTTGCCGTCCTGCTGCAGACTGGCCAGCGTGTCCAGGGCCGTCTCCAGCGTCTCTTCGTCGAGCGTGCCGAAGCCTTCGTCGAGGAACAGCGAGTCGACCCGCACGTTGCGGCTGGCCAGGCGTGACAGGCCCAGGGCCAGGGCCAGGCTGACGATGAAGCTCTCGCCGCCGGACAAGTTCTTGGTCGAGCGGATCTCCCCGGCCTGGTAGTTGTCGACCACGCTCAGCTCCAGCGGCTGGTCTGGATCGCGGACCAAAAGGTAGCGGTCTGACATCTGGCTCAGCTGTCGGTTGGCCTGGGCGACCATGCGCTCAAAGGTCAGGCCCTGGACGAAATTACGGTACTTCTTGCCGTCCGCGGAACCGATCAGCTCGTGCAGGCGGTTCCAGCGCCGGCAGACCAGGTCCTGAGATGCGATCTGCTCCTGCTTGATCCGGACACGCTCCCGGGCCGCATCGTGGTCGGCCAACTGCTGCTTGATCGCCCCGATTTCTTCGTGCAGCGCCTGGTATTCCCCGTTCAACTGCGCGTACTGGGCCTCGGCAGCTTCACGAGACGCGCTCCAGAGCGCTTTTTGCTCTTCCACAGCCAGGCGCTGGCTGGTGTCTGTCCACCGGGTCTTCAGTTCCTGGCGACGCTCGTCCAGCTGCCTGGCCTGTTCGGTCAATGCCCTGCGGTCCGCGTCAGCGAGACGGCAGGCCAGGAATTCGGCTTCGTCGCTTAGCCCGGCCTGGTCAAGAGCCCGCTCGAAGTCCGCCCGGGCGTCCCGCAAAGCCGGCAGGCGCTGTTCGAGCGCGGATTCGAGGTCAGCGGCTTGGGTCTTTCGCTTGTCCAGATCCCTTTGTGCCTGAACAGCCGCCAGGCTGGCAGATCGAACGGCCCCGTCGGCAGCCTCGACAGCCCGAACCAACTGCTGCTCTTCAGAATCGGGTTGCTTTTTTCCGTACAGCTGCTGCCGCTTCATCTGCAAATCCTGCAGCACATGGCGCTGCCGATCGCTTTTCTGCGTGTTTTCGCGGAAAGATTCCAGGCGCGCGTCCAATGTGGCCTGCCTGCCGCTTTGTTCCGTCAGCTGCTGCTGGGCCGCCTGCTCCAGCTCACGGCTCTTCGTTTCGACGCCCTGCCAGGTATGCAGTCTGGCTGCCAGCTTTTCCAGCAAGGCAGGCAATCCGTCTTCGAATCGAACGTCGGACAGGGCATACGGGCGTAGCAAATCCAGCAGATCGTCGCGCGAGTGTGTCATTTGAACGGCCAGCTCCGCCGCTTCGCGTCCCAGGCGATCGCGTTCAACCTTGGCTGTCTGACAGGCATGCTCGGCCTGCATGACCTCACGTTCGGCCGCCGCCATCGGCCCGGCCGCCGCGCGTTCCTGGCCATCCAGCCTGCGCAGCTGGTCCTCCAGGCGGGAAGCCTTGTCGATGACGTCCTGCAAGGCCTCGATCGCCTGCTGTTCTTCATCCAGAGCTGGAACCTGGCCGCGGGCATAGGGGTGGTCCAGTGCGCCGCAGAGGGGGCAGGCCTCCCCGTCACGCAGACGCTTGCGCTGGTCTTCCAGGTCGGCGATGGTCTTGAGCAGCGCGAGGGTCTTAAGCCGCGCGGTCAGGTCCTGCTGGTATTCGCGCAGCAGACGCCCGTCCAGCAAGCTATTGAGGTCGCCGGCCAGCGCTTGCGTTTTCTCCTTGAGCGCTTTCGCGGCTGTCTGCAGGCTTTGCGCGGTTTGCACGGCTTCCTGTTTTTGCTTTTCGGCCATCTGCAAGGTTTGTTTCGCCGCGGCGATATCTATCTGCTGCTGCCCGGCACGCCCCTGCAGCACCTGGACGTCGGCGGCCTGGCTTCGAATGACGCCCAACTGGGCAACAAGCCCGCTGTCCGCGGCGTGCTGTTCCTGGTACCGTCGCACCTGCTGCTGGTCTATAGCAGTCTTTTCTCGTTTCGCCCCGATCGTCTTCAGATGCTCCTGATCCTGACGGATCTGGCCTTCTAGCCGGCGGCCATCGGCCTGCAGCGTCTTGAGCTGCTCTGCCGCCTGCCAAACCTGTCCATCCAGAAGACGCACTTCCTTGAGGAGCGGCTGCTCGTCCTGCAGCTGCTGCTTGGCCTGACCGGCTCGCTGCTCGGCTTGATCAAGTGCCGCCTGACTTTGCGCCAATCGTTCGGTCAGGTCAGGAATCTGCCCGAGAACCTGCCGCCTGGCCGCCGTTTCTTTTTCCTGCTGGCTGCGCAGGGCGGTATAGGACCGGTAGCTGCCTTCTGCCTCCAGCGCCTGGCCTGCCCGCTCCAGGCGTTGCCGGTCAGGCTGGAAGGCCTGTTGGCCCTTATCGTTCTCTTTTTGCTGTGCTTGCAGCTTTTGCTGCTCCTGACGGAGCGTTTCGCAGCTCTCCAGCCAGTTCAGGATCTGGCGGAATTCGTTCTGGCGCCGGCCGAGCTGCTGTTCGAGCAGCTGCTTTTGCTTCAAATCGGCCTGGAGCTGGGTGGCCGCGGCCTCGTCCAGGCAGGCGATGCCGGTCAGTTCGGCTTTAAGCGTCTGCAGCCGCTGCAGCTCGCCGCGCTGGCGCTCATGGACCTGGCGGGAAATCTCGCTGTAGATGCCGGTGCCCGTGATCTGCTCCAGCACCGGTGCGCGTTCGTCGGGAGACGCCTGCAGGAAAGCGGCGAATCCGCCCTGGGCCAGCAGGATCGAGCGCGTGAAGCGGTCAAAGTCCATGCCGGTCTTCTCTTCGATCAAAAGCGCGACTTCGCGCTTGCGGTTTTCCAGCACCTGGCCTGTGGGCACGTCGGAGATTTCGTGCGTCGCTTCGGCGAGAACGCCGTCCGGGCGCTTGTATGCCCGGTGCTGTTCCCAAAAGCAGCGGTAGGTGCCGCTCTGGGCGCTAAACGTCACTTCGGCGAAACAGGCCCCGGTCTGGCGGGACATGATCTCGTTGCCGCTCTTGGTGATCCGGCCGAGCCGAGGCGTAGCGCCGTATAAGGCCAGGCAGATGGCGTCGAGCAGAGTGGATTTGCCGGATCCGGTCGGGCCGGTTATGGCGAACAGGCCCTGGTCCAGGTAATCCGGCCGGGTGAAGTCGATCGACCATTCGCCGTAGAGCGAGTTCAAGTTCATGAAGCGCAGCTTATGGATCTTCATTTCAAGCCTCCGCCATCTTGTCGTCCTGGCGCAGATCCGCCAGGATTTCCTGGTAGGCCAGCATCAGGTCGGGCTGTTCTTCAGCCGGCACCTCGAACTGCTCCAGGCAGCGTCTGAAGACCGCCGTCTCGTCAAGCGTTTCCAGCTCTTCGTCCACGTGCATGGCCGACAGCGCCTGGTCCATCACGGACCGGTTGCGGATGCGCCGTATTTCCAGCGCCGATCCGGACACGGCCTGCTCGACTTGCTCGCGCAGCTCCAGGGCCGCCTGCTGATCCGTGCACAGGATATCCAGCCAGGCGGCGCTGGCGTCTGCTTTCAGCGCCTCGATTTTCGCCAGGATATCCTCCAGCGGACCGGCCAGGCTGACCAGTTCCTGGAAACTGGGGACAGGCAGCTCGATGACAGATGGCTTGCGGCCATCGAATGAGACCTCGATCACCTGCTTGGCCTGCCTAGCTTCCCCGAAACCCATCGGAAGCGGGGAACCCGAGTAGCGGAGGTGGTGCTGTCCCGCGACCTTTTGCGGCACATGAAGATGGCCCAGGGCCAGGTAATCGATGCAGGGCGGAAACAAGTCTGCCGCGACATGGGCCAGCGTGCCGACATAGAGGTCGCGGACACCGTCGCCTTCGGCGCAGCGGCCGCCGGCCGCGAAAAGGTGCCCCATGGCGATCAGGGGAATGTCGCCCAGGTCCGTGCGCCGCTCGTCCGCAAGGCCGCACACCGTCTCGTAATGACGACGGATGCCGGCCAAAAGGCGCAGGTTCTTGTCATCGGCCGATTCATCGGCCTGCACGGTGCGGATGTCCCGGTCGCGCAGGTAGGGCACCGCGCAGACAACCGCTTCGGCCCGCGACTCGCGGTCGCGCAGGACCAGCACCTCCTCGGTCGGATCATCCGCAGGCGCGCCGACGACATAGACGTTCAAGGCCCGCAGCAGGTCTCGCGGCGCATCCAGAAAGCTCGGCGAGTCATGGTTGCCTCCGACGATCACGATATGGCGGCAGCAGGAGCCGGCCGCCTGGTGCAGGAAACGGTAATAGAGCTGCTGCGACTGGTTGCCGGGGGTGACCGTATCGAAGATGTCGCCCGCCACGAGCAGCGCGTCGGCCTGCCGTTCCCTGATCTGGTCGGCCAGCCAGTCCAGGAAAGCCGCGCTTTCCTCGTAACGGCGCCGGCCATAAAGAGTCCGGCCCAGGTGCCAGTCGGATGTATGCAGAATTTTCATATGACCTCCGCCAGAGGTGCCGCTGCGGGCTGTGGATCGTGTTCTTGTTAGAATTATAACATGAACCGTCATATGTCCGGCTCGTTTATCCGGCCGATGAGACGGTCGCGGCCTTGCGAAAAGAGCTATAATCGAGAGAAACGGAGGGATACGATGCCAGCAGCATTTTTCCTGGTCGCAGGCCAGTCGAACGCCACGATCACAGTCGGATACCCGCAGGAACAGTCGGCCGCGCCGCCACAGGCTTTGCCGGGAACCGTCTTTTCCTGCCGCGACGGGGTCATTTTCCAGGATCTCTCCAAAGTCAGGATCGGCGGTTTCTCGCCCGCGTTCGGTGTCCAATGGCACGCGTTGACCGGCGAAACAGTGGTTTTTGTCCAGGCGGCTGCAGGGGCGACCGGGATGCACGAATGGGCACCGGGCCGCTACACGTGTTCATGCAGACACGACGATCCCTGCTACGAAGACGCCCTGAAGCTGTTCCGGTCCGCCTTGGCAGCATGGTCTTCACGACGGCCGGAGGATCCGGTGGTTCGCCGCGGCTACCTCTGGAACCAGGGTGAGCACGAGGAAGTGTATGGCATCCTGGGCAACACGATCGACAGCCCAGAAGCGTATGCACACGCGTACCGCCGGATGCATATTGGGTTTCAAAATGAATTGGGGCTTGCTTTTGGCGGCCTGATCATCGTCCGGGCCGACAAGCAGGGCGACCGGGCCGAAGACTCCGCTGCCATGACCCTGGCTAGAATTGCCCAGTACCGCCTGTGCCGCGATCTCCCCGACCTTTACATGGTATCGCAGTTCCCCGAGCGTTGTGACGGCAGCTGCATGTTTCCGGCAGGCGGCATCCATTATAATCAGGTGTCGTTCAACCGCATGGGCGAGGAGGCCGCCCGGAATTTGGCCGCCGCACTGGGGCTTGTGAGGCCCGCTTAGCGGTCGGCGATCTTTTGTTCAATCAGATCCCATGCCCATGTGGTATCCCGGTCATAATCGGCTTCACTGCCCTTCCAGTTGACTGGTTTGGGCCCCCGGTACGGTATAAAGCCGAAGCGCCGATAGAGCCCGATCGCTTTGTAGCTCCAAGTCTGGGTGGTCAGGTAGAGCCAGTCCGACGATTGTTCCCGGTGCTGTTCCAGAAGATGGCTGAGCAACGCCTTGGCCAGGCCTCGCCCCTGGTGGGATGTGGCGACCGTCACCCAGTGAATCCGTGCGTGGCGTTCACCGAAGTGGTCGCCGTACCAGAGCGAGGCTGTAGCGACGACATCGTCCGAATTCTCATCGATAACAAACAGGCACTGGCGTGACGCCAGATCCCGGTCTTTCAGGAACTCATCGCGAAAAATGGCCGCTGCCGCGTCGTGGCTGTCGACCTGTCTGCTCTCGGCTTGCAGCCGGGCCCAATCCTGCTCCAGCCCCGCGCGGTAAAGGCAGAAGCGGTAGCCTGCCGGCAGGGCAAGACGCAAAAAGACCCCGATGTCGTGTTTGGTCATCAAGACGGCGGCAAACGGAATAGTTTTGTCCAGCACATACACCTCCTTTTGCAAGTTTTGCAAACTTGCTGCTCATTTCGTCCGTTATGCTGTATTTTATGCGGGATTCGGCAGTACCGAGCCGCACAGCGACAACATTCATGGCATTTGCCCATTTAATATTGTACACGGAAGCGATATGTGGTAAAGTGAATTCCGTAACGCCTTGTTGAATCATAAGGGACGATCCGAAAACAATCGTGCACAATCTGGTTTCTGAAGGCTGTCCGCCGCAGGCCAGGCGGTGAACAGAAGGAGTGAATGTATGACAAAGCACAAAAAACTGCAAGAATGGATTAACGAAATTGCAAATCTTTGCCAGCCCGATCACGTGCATTGGTGTGATGGATCCGAGGAGGAAAACCAGAAACTGCTGCAGCTGATGGTCGACAATGGCAGCACGACACGGTTGGACGAAGAAAAGCGCCCCGGCTGCTATTTGTTCCGCAGCGACGCCTCGGACGTAGCCCGTGTTGAGAACCGGACTTACATCGCCTCGCGCAAACAGGAGGATGCCGGCCCGACCAACAACTGGATCGACCCCGTTGAGCTGAAAAAGACCATGACCGAGCTCTACAAGGGCTGCATGAAGGGCCGCACCCTTTACGTCATCCCTTTCTCGATGGGCCCTGTTGGATCCCCGATCGCCAAGATCGGCGTCGAGATCACCGACAGCCCTTACGTTGTCGTCAACATGCGCATCATGACCCGGATGGGCCAGAAGGTGCTCGATGTCCTGGGCGAAGACGGCGAATTTGTCCCCTGCCTCCACTCGGTCGGCGCCCCGTTGGCTGAAGGGCAGCAGGACGTTCCCTGGCCGTGCGCCCCGATGGATCAGAAATACATCAGCCATTTCCCCGAAGACCGCATGATCTGGTCGTATGGTTCCGGTTACGGCGGCAACGCGCTGCTGGGCAAAAAGTGCTTCGCCCTGCGTATCGCCTCGGTCCAGGCCCGCGACGAAGGCTGGCTGGCCGAGCACATGCTGATTTTGCGCCTGACCAACCCCGACGGCGAGGTCAAGTATGTCACCGGCGCTTTCCCCAGCGCCTGCGGCAAGACCAACCTGGCCATGCTCGTTCCGACGATTCCCGGCTGGAAAGTCGAGACGATCGGCGATGACATCGCCTGGATGAAGTTCGGTAAGGACGGCCGCCTGTACGCGATCAACCCGGAAGCCGGTTTCTTCGGCGTTGCGCCGGGCACGTCCGACGCGTCCAACCCCAACGCGATGCGCAGCATCGACCGCAACACCATCTTCACCAACACCGCCCTGACCGATGACGGCGATATCTGGTGGGAAGACATCGGCTACGCCGCTCCCGATCACCTGATCGACTGGAAAGGCAACGACTGGGCGCCGGGTTCCAAGGAAAAAGCCGCGCATCCCAACGCCCGCTTCACCGCCCCCGCAGCCCAGTGCCCGGCGATCGCGCCCGAGTGGGAAGACCCCAACGGTGTCCCGATTTCCGCGATCCTGGTCGGCGGCCGCCGCGCCTCCACCATTCCCCTGATCCATGAGAGCTTTGACTGGGAGCACGGCATTTTCATGGGCTCGATCATGGGCTCTGAAATCACCGCCGCCGCGATCTCGGACAAGATCGGCAAGGTCCGCCGTGACCCGTTTGCCATGCTGCCGTTCTGCGGCTACCACATGGGCGATTACCTGGCCCACTGGCTGGAAATCGGCGAAAAGACCGATGCCGACAAGCTGCCCAGGATCTTCTACGTCAACTGGTTCCGCAAGGATGAGAACGGCCGCTGGCTCTGGCCGGGTTTCGGCGAGAACAGCCGCGTCCTGAAGTGGATTTTCGAGCGCGTCGCCGGCAAAGCCGACGCCCAGAAGACCGCGATCGGCTATATGCCGACGATCGACGCCATCGACACCGAAGGGCTGGATGTCAGCAAGGAAGACATGGCCGACCTGCTTCACATCAATAAAGAAGAGTGGCTGGCCGAAGTCGCTTCCATCCACGACGGCTACAAGCTCTATGGCGACAAGCTGCCCGCCGCACTGGCCAAGCAGCTGGATGATCTCGAGCAGAGGCTTCAGGCGCTCTGAGTCCAGGCCGGTCAATCGCGGCCCAAATGACCGCAACAACACAACGCAACCGCAGCGGCCCGGCATTGTCCGGGCCGCTGCCGCATCGAGAATCCGGGAGGTTACCCATGAAAAACGATAAGAACATCGTAGTCCTGCTGCCGTTTAGCGACAGCCAGAAGCAAGCCCTGGAGGCGATGGCCCCCGGCTGCCGCTTCAGCTACCCCGACCGCCAGGCGCTGACCCAGGAGCTGATCGACAAGGCCCACGTGATCCTGGGCAATGTCCCGGCCTCGCGGCTGACCGGCGCCGCCAACCTGGAATGGATGCAGCTCAATTCGGCCGGGGCCCGCGAGTATATCGTGTCCGGGCATTTCCCCAAGGGAGCCAGTCTGACCAACGCGACCGGTGCCTATGGCCTTGCGATCTCCGAGCACATGCTGGCCATGCTGCTCATGCTGCAGAAAAATCTGCATCGTTACCATGACAATCAAAAGATGGCCCTTTGGCGCTCCGAAGGCCCGGTCACCGCGATCGATGGTTCCACCACGCTCGTGATCGGCCTGGGCGATATCGGGGGGGAGTTCGCCCGGCGCATGAAGCATCTGGGCAGCTACACGATCGGAATCAAACGTCAAACCGGCCCGAAACCAGACTTTCTGGACGAGCTGCACTTGACGAGTGAGCTTGACGAACTGCTGCCCCGCGCCGATGTCGTGGCGCTGTCTTTGCCGGACACGGCGGCGACCCGCCACCTGCTCAACCGGGATCGGCTCTCTGCCATGAAAAAGACGGCCATCCTGCTCAACGTCGGCCGCGGCAACTCGATCGACACCGACGCGCTTTGCGACGCGCTGGCCAATGGCCAGCTTCTGGGCGCCGGAATGGACGTGACCGATCCGGAACCGCTGCCGTCGGAGCACCGTCTCTGGAAACTGCCCAACGTGATCATCACGCCGCATGTCTCGGGCGGCTACAGCTTGGCGGCCACCCGCGAGCGCATCCTGGCGATTGCCACGGATAATTTCGCGCGCTACCTGGACGACCGGGCGCTGGTCAACCTGGTGGACTTCGAGGCCGGCTACTAAGGGACTGGCAAGAGATTAGTAGCTCTTTTCATCGAGAGTTGACGAGTCTGGTCAATCTCTCGGGGAACCTATAGAGCAGCTTAGTGATGAACAGTCCCTAAAGCGCTTAGCTTTGGACGACATCCATGGCGATTTCGGCCCAGCGCCACAGACGCTGCGGTTCGTATTTGACCGTGCTGATGTCCTTGAGGATCAGCTCCATGGGGCAGCCATGGCGCCTGCAGACGGAAACCGAGCGCGCCAGGTGATCGCGCACCGCCTGGTCGTCAAAAGACGGCGCCGCCAGCAGGGCCGGATTCGGTTTGCGTGAAAAGACGTAATGAGAACCGATTTCCGCAGCGCCCCGCTCTTCGTCCACCCAGGGGCTCATCGAGACCTTGCGCAGGTTGGGAATACGGCGCACAGCGTCCATCTTGCGGTCGAGCGGATCGCAGCAGCCGTAATAGACCAGGCCGAACCGCGCGAAAAGCGGCAGGCTGGTTTCAATTTCGAAGGTTTCGAACATATCCGGCGACACCGTCGCGAACAGCTGGGCCAGGCCGAACATCCACAAGTCGCGGGTGCGCGGCCTGTTCGGATCAAAGCCGTCCGCCGGCAGTTCGTCGGTCCAGGCGCCGGTGCAGTGGATCAGGGACTGGCCGTGGCAGAGCAGGCCCTGCGCCTCAAGCTGATCCAGCTGGCTCATGTAGCCTGCGACCATGCGGTTGGCCAGCGCCAGCATAAAATCCGGCCGGTCGATCAGGGCGTAGAGGATGTCCTGGACACCCATCCAGGTGCTGATCGGGTCCCAGACCGACAGGTAGGGATCGGAGCCCCAGGGCACCACCGCGAGCAGGCCGTCGAAAATCTCGCGGGCCTGCTCCAGGCGCCGCTCGCTTTCGGCCGCGTCGTGGCGGATCACGGGCATCTGTATCTTTTTCAGGTCTTCATCGCGGGCAAACTGGTTGATGTAGGCATGGCCGACGACATCGTTGGCGGCGTCGCCGACGGCAATCTCTTCCTCGACCTGGATGCCAAAACCGCTGTTGTGGATCGCCAACGGGACACGGATAAACGGCTCGACAACCTGGTCGACCCGGAAATGGCGCCACTGGTAAAGCTGACGACGTAAGAACTGCTCGTAAGCGCGCACCTCCGGTGAGACGCAGCGCAAGGCCAGTTCGCCTGCGACATCCATCTCATGCCAGCAGACCTGGTCGATCATCACCATGGGGCGCACCGGTTTCAACCCGTTCAATGCCCGCCAGAGCGCTCGCTTCTCTTCCTGAACCGGCAGGGCGGCCACCTCGGCAGTTTGCTTTGCCAGTTCCCTCAATATCTTCTTATCAGCAGCCTGGACCATCGCGTCTTCCCCTCTCGCCGGTGTCGTGCGCTTCTGTTTGATTGTTCAATTGTAGCATGAAAGGGCTGACCCGGACATGGCCTGCGCGTGTATAATGGAAACAGGCGCGTCAAACCCGAACGGGAAAACCATGCGCGTCGGAGGCTGCTATGAGTTTGGGATTCAACGGTATCACGTCAGGCATGCAGGACCTGTCCCGGCTGTCCAAAGCCAGGACACGCTCGATCAGCCCGGAAAATTACACTGGTGCTGTCGGCGGCGGCGCACGCTGCGAACTGGCAGACGGTTTTGCCCGCAACGCGGCCCGCGAACTGGGCAAGGGCTGGAAAGTCAATCCGTTTATTGTCATTCCGGCCGGCAAAACCTGGGAGATCGCCTCGATCGACGGCCCCGGCGTCATCCAGCACATCTGGCTGACCCCGACCGGATCCTGGCGCAGCACCATCCTGCGCATCTACTGGGACGGCCAGGAGCAGCCCTCGGTCGAGTGCCCGATCGGCGACTTCTTCTGCAGCGGCTGGGGCACTTATGCCCAGTTGTCCTCGCTGGCGGTCTGCGTTAATCCCGGCAGCGCCTTCAACTGCTACTGGTCGATGCCCTTCGCCCGCCACTGCCGCATGACGCTGGAAAACCGGGCGGACAAGGACGTCAACATGTACTATCAGATCACCTATGCCCTGACCGAAGTCGCGCCCGACCAGGCCTATTTCCACGCCCAGTTCCGCCGTGTCAACCCGCTTCCCTACAAGGAGGTCTACACGCTTCTGGACGGTGTCCGGGGGCAGGGCCAATATGTCGGCACCTACATGGCCTGGGGCGTCAACAACAACGGCTGGTGGGGCGAAGGCGAGATCAAGTTCTACATGGACGGCGACGAGGAATACCCGACAATTTGCGGCACGGGCACCGAGGACTATTTCTGCGGCTCCTACGATTTCGAGGATCCGGTGACGCACGACCGCTATGTGCCTTTCAGCACCCCTTACTCGGGGCTCAACCAGGTGATCACGCCCAACACGCTCTACCGCAGCCAGTTCCGTTTCGGCCTTTACCGCTGGCACATCACCGACCCGATTCGCTTCGAAAAGGATTTGCGTGTCACGATCCAGGCCCTGGGCTGGCGTTCCGGCGGCCGTTATCTGCCGCTGCAGGACGACATCGCCTCGGTCGCCTACTGGTACCAGGCACTGCCGACCGCGCCGTTCCCCCCGCTGCCGGACCGGGACAGCCTGGAAGTCATCTGATCAGGCGTCGTTTCGCTCCAGATTTTGCCGATTGAGCGCTGTCAGCTTCTCCTGGTAGCGCTGCAGTTTTTGCGACACCCGTCCGAACACCGTTTCGGGCGGGTATTGCCCGTAGGCGTCCTTCTGCCCGGCCGGCATCCCGGTCAAAAGCTCGATGCCTTCTTCGACCGTGTGCACCGCGTACAAATTGAATTGCCCGTCGCGCACCGCCTCGACCAGCTCGCGCTTGAGCATCAGGCTGTCCTTGTTCCGGGCCGGTATGATCACACCTTGTGAGCCGTCCAGTCCCTTGGCCTTGCAGATATCGAAGAATCCCTCCACCTTCTCGGTGACGCCGCCCACCGGCTGGACACGGCCAAGCTGGTCGACGGACCCGGTCACCGCCAGGCTCTGCAGGATCGGCACGTCGGCCAAACTGGACAGGATAGCGTACAGCTCGGCACAGGAGGCGCTGTCCCCGTCCACCCCCTCGTAGTTCTGCTCAAACGTGATCTGAGCCGTCAGGCTGAGCGGGAAGTCCTGGGCGAAGCGAGCGCCCAAATAGCCGGACAACGTCAACACGCCCTTGGAATGGATCTGGCCGCTCAGTTCGGTTTCGCGCTCGATGTTGATCACACCGCCTTTGCCCAGGTAGGTGACGGCTGTGATGCGCGCAGGCTGCCCAAACATATAGCTGCCCAGCTGGATCACGGACAGGCCGTTGATCTGGCCGATCACGGCCCCGCTGGTATCGACCAGGATCTTTCCCTCCAGAATCATCTCCTGGATCTTCTCCTCGATTCGGTTGTTGCGGTAGCGCCGCTCCTGGACCGCCTGGTCCACGTGCCGTTCCGATACAATCCCGGCTTGATCTTTGACCGCGAGCGCGTTGGCTTCGTAGACGACTTCCCGAACCTCGTTGAAACGGGTTGACAGCTTCTTCTGGCTGCCGGCCAGCCTGGAGCCATGCTCCACCACCCGGGCCAAACCGTCCTGGCTGAACGGAAGCAACCCTTCCCCGCGGCAGATCGAAGAGATGAACGAGGTGTATTTGCATAGGTTATCACGGCTGCGCTGCATTGTGACGTCGAAATCGACCTTGACCTTGAACAGCTTTTGAAAATCCTCGTCCTGGGACAGGATGTAAAACCAAATCGGCGTGCCGATTAAGATCACCTTGAGGTCAAGCGGGATCGGCTCCATGCGCATCGTGGCAAAGGGCACGTAGCGGTATTGCTCGCCAATGTTCTCAACTGCGATCGAGCGATATTTGAGCACCCGTTTGAGTGTTTCCCAGACAAACGGCTCGATCAGGGCATCCTTGGCCTGCAGGATCAGGTAGCCGCCGTTGGCCAGGTGCATCGCACCGGCTTTGGCCATCGTGAAGTTCGTCGACAAGGTCATCACATGGCTCTTGTACTCGATTTTCCCGAACAGGCTATAGTAGTTGGGGAATGGCTCGGCGACAACCGGCGCGCCGTTGGTATTTTCGTGATTGACAAACAAGTTGACCCGGTAACGGGCAAAATCGTCCTCCTCGCCCGCGGGCGCCGCAAAAGGCGTTACGGGCTGTTCCCGGGCTGCTTCATCGTGCTTGAAGAGCTCGTGGTTGCTTTCAACATCCGCCAGGACATCGTTCAAATAGTGCACGATCTTTTCGTATGCCCCGTATTTCTCGGTCAATCGCCGGATCAGCGGTTCAGCTGCCACGCGCGTGATCTGCTTTTCCAGTTCGACGATCCGTTCCTTGGCTTGTTTCTCCAGCTGGCGGCCTGTGTGCAGCACCTCTTCCAGCTTTTTTTCCAGGAGGCGGCCGCGTTCTTCGTAGGCGCGCCGTTCCTGTTCCGGAAGCTGGCCGTATTCTTCCGACGACAAGGACTTGTTCTCCTTGTAGGGCACGAACAGAAATTTGCCCGGCACCTGTTTAAGGACGAAACTGGCATCCCGGGCCGCCTGCTCGACGGCTTGCAGGGCCTCCTGCATCTGGCGCTGCACTTCCTGGACGATGCTGTCCTTCTGGACCTCGTAGGCGCTGCCTTCGAAGGATTTGGGCACCGACAAGCGCAGATCGTCGACCAGCTCGAGCATATCTTGCTGGAATAAGCGCCCCTGGCCGGCAGGCAGCGTGACCGCCTGCGGGCTGTCCGGATTCGTAAAATTATGGATGTAGCACCAGTCTTTCGGAACAGCCTTTTGCGCTGCCACGTGGGTGATCAAGTTCTGGACATAGGTGCTCTTGCCGGTTCCGGGCGGCCCGACGACGAACAGGTTGTAACCCTGAGCCGACATGTCCAGGCCAAACTGCATGGCGCGCACAGCCCGGTCCTGCCCGATGACGCCTTCCAGCGGCGGTACATCCAGCGATGTCTGGCAGAAGCTGAGTTCCTCCTCACCGGTACACGTGCGATTCAACTGCTCTGGCGGTATCCGAAATGGTTCATGTGCGCCCATGACCCTGCCTCCCATCTGACAAGCCAACCTATGGCATCCGCTGGATCAGGCAGGCCGTTTTGCGGCCCTTTTCATGAATCATGCACAGCTGTCTTTACAGCTTTATTCTAGCACAGAACAGCACCGGCGTCAGAGGGCCTTGGCGCCACCTATGCAAAACAGTCCCGGCGGTGTAAGGTGTGGATAGGCGGTATGGCTCGTTTTCGGGCTGTCGTCCGTTATCTTGTGATGGCCAGGTGAAGGATCATGGCACAGGTTGTTCGATTGAGCGAAGATTTGTTTGTCCTGAAAAACCCTTCCGGCAACGCCGGGCTACTCGTCCGGGACGGCCGCGCGCTGCTGTTCGACTGCCACACCGGCTGTACGCCGCGGCAGTTGGCAAATCTGGGCGTTCGCCATCTGGCCGGCATCTGCCTGACCCAGCATCGCCGGACTCAGACCGACGGGATCGGCACATGGCTTGAACAGGGTGTCCCGGTTTATGGCTCCGACTACGAAGCGGACGTTCTGGAACAGGCGGGACGACGCTGGACCGATCCGGCTTTTCGCTGGCGCCGCTTTGCGAAAATGGTGCCCGACCTGGCTATGCCTGCGTCAGATATCCGCCCGGTACAGCGGGTGAGGCCCGGGCAAGCCATCGACGTTTTTGACTTCGATGTTCTGGCGGTTGATGCCGCAGGATCCAGCCCCGGTGCGCTGGCCTGGCTGGTTCAGATCGGTCCGCAGCGGATCTTGTTTAGCGGTCAATCGGCCTTGGCCGGCGGGCGTTTGCCCAACCTCTGGATGCTGCAGAAGGGCTTTGGCCGCATCCAGGATTATCACGGCATTCTCGGCGCCGCGCCCGACATCCGTGAGACCTGGCGGCGCTTTCTCGCCCTGGAGCCGGATATCCTGGTCCCTGGATCCGGTCCGATCGATCACAGCCCGGCTGAAGGCCTGGTCCGACTCGACGAACGGATGGTCCATCTGCAGCAAAACGTCATGCGCGCGTCGGCGCTGAATTTCTATTTCCCCGATCTCTACCTGGCCTGGGATCGAAACTGGCCGCGACTTGCGGGTTCCGACCCGCTGCCTCTGCCTCCCTTTGTCCAGGGGCTGTGCGGCACCTCATTTTTACTGCACGCCCAGAACGGGGCAGGTTTCCTGATCGATTGCGGCGATCCGGCCGCCGCCGGTCTCATTATGGAACAGATCCGATCCGGATCGCTGCTGGATCTTGAAGCGGTCTGGATCACGCACATGCATTACGACCATACCGAGGGGCTCGTTCAATTGCTGGAACATTTTTCCTGCCCTGTTCTGGCCAGCCGCCTGACCGCCGACACGCTTTGCCATCCCGACGCCTATTTTCTGCCCTGCCAATATCCCGTGCCGTTCCCGGTCAAGGGCCTGGCTGACAAGACCACCTTCGCCTGGCGGGAATTCACCCTGACCGCATACGAATTCCCGGGCCAGGTGCTGCACCATGGCGCGCTGCTTGTCGAGGGTTACGGACAGAAGGTCCTCTTCGTCGGCGATTCGTTTTCGTCTACGGGCCTGGATGACTATTGCCCGCAAAACCGGGTGTTGCCTGGCAAAAACCGGGGCATGCGGCGTTGTCTGGATCTGATACGCCAGATCCAGCCGGATCTTTTGATCAACCAGCACCGGCGCCAGGCTTTTTGCCTGGAACCGGATATGCTTGACGAACTTGAGCGGGTGCTGATCGAACGCGACCGAATCTCCGAGGAACTGACCGGGCGTTCAGCCGGCTGGGCCTGGGACGACGCCTGGTGCCGCGTTTATCCCTTCGAGCAGACCGCGCAGCCCGGCGCGATCGTCACGGTTGCGGTCCACATCACCAACCACGACGCCGAACCGCTGACGGTCCGCGTGGAGCCGGTTCTGCCAGCCGGCTGCCGCGTGGTCGGCGGTTCGCTGCGGCAGAAAGGCGTCGTTCCCCCGCTGACCGCCGGCAGCCACCTGGCCGAGGCAGATCCGGATTTCAGCCTGGAATGGAAGATCGCCCTGCCCGTAGACACGGATCAGGCGACCTTGCCCCTGATCTTTCGCATCTCCTGCCGCGTCACAGAGGGGCCGGCGGCAATCGGCCTGGTTCAGATCAGGTCATGATCGGCGAATCACCAAGACAGGCCTGGCAGCCAGGGCCGGCTTCGAGCAGTTCAAAGACATGTAAAGTATTCTCTTCATTGAGCAGCTCCCCCGGGACATACAAGGTATGCTGCGGTCCGACGGACCAGTAGCGGCCCAGGTTGAAGCCATTGACCCAGGCGACCCCTTTTTTCCAGCCTGGAAGGCTCAAAAACGTGTCGACACCGGGCCTGGCCGCGAACGAACCGCGATAAAAGGCGGGCAAACGCTCCGGGTCGTCTTTGGATGGCACATCCGGCAGACCGCTGATGTCCGACAGGGGCAGCGTACGGATAACCCAGTTCATGATCATGGCCTTGTTGTAGAGAAACCCGCGGTTGTCGGGCTCCTCGATGTCCATCCGGACACATTGGAGGATCCCCTTGCGGTCGGCTAAAGCCCAGCCGTACTTGATGCGCCCCTGGTTTTCGACCAGGATATCCAGCTGCAGGCCGTCGGGCGGGATCGTGAAGCAGATCGCCCGGTCATTGTCGGCCTGGTCGCGTTCGACGGTGCCGATCAGCTGACCGTTGCCGTATACCTGCGCCCGGTCGCGCAACCCTTCCATGCGCAGGTAACGGCGCCGGTTGTCGGTACACGTCAGCCGCGTCGTGTATAAAATGAACCCGTAGGCCTGGTCCAGGTCCTCCATGGCCAGGCAGTTCGCCGCATGCACGCATCGCGAACTCAAGCGCTCCAGCTCGCCGAACAGGCTGGCAACCCGCTGCATCGTGACGGGACCGATGACCTGGGCCTGGTAACGCGGGGGATTGTCCGGCCTCCGGGCTCGTCCAAGGTATTGGTCCAGCTGGTGCTGGCAGGCATAGTACTTTTCGGTCGGTATTCCGTTCTCGCTGACCAGGGCGTCGGCGTCGTAGCTGGTGGTCTCCGCCACGTAGTGTTCGGGAACGGTAGATGGCTCGCCAAAATGCCTGCCGATGTTGGCCCCGCTCATGAAGCCAAAATTCGTGCCGCCGCAGAACATGTAGAAGTTGACGTACGCGCCAAGGTCCAGGGCCTCACGGTAAGCCCGTGCCACCGGAACCGGATCACGGGGCTTGAATGCACTGCCCCAGGTGATGCTGCGGCCGCTCCAGAATTCGGTGACCAAAGGGGGCATGTCCGGCTGGTAGGCACGTAGCCGCTCAATGGCCTGGCGGCTTTCCAAGCGGAAATCGACACCGGCCCAGGTTCCGGGGCCATTGCCGTTTTTCAACTTGAATATGTCGTGGCCGTTGGCCGAAAAAAACGGCACGTCGACGCCAAAATCTACAAGCATCGCCCGGAGCTGATCAAGATACGTCAGATCGTCGCCGTAGCTGCCGTACTCGTTCTCAACGGCAACGAGAATAACAGGGCCGCCGCGTGTCGACAGGGTTGGGACAAACTCCTGGCAAAGCCGCCTGGTATAGCTGCGGACCGGGTCCAGGAAGCGTGGGTCCGAGCTGCGAAGGCAAATGGTGCGGTCTTTCAGCAGCCAGGCCGGGAGGCCGCCCAGATCCCATTCGCCGCACATGTACGGAGACGGGCGCAGCAAAACCTTGAGCTCTTCCTCCGCAGCCAGGCGGATAAACGCGCCCAGGTCCAGGCGTCCGGTAAAATCGAACTGGCCCGGACTGGGCTCGTGCAGGTTCCACGGCACATAGGTTTGGACTGCCGTCAACCCAAAGTCCTTCATCAATTTCAGGCGCCGCCGCCAACCGCCCGGCAGGCAGCGGAAATAATGGAAATCGCCGCTGGCCAGGTAGAAATCCCGGCCGTCCAGTTCCAGCTTATCCTTGTGGATGATCAACCGCCCCATATTCGTCTCCTCCTGCAGTTCTAATGTAACGGTGTCGCAGGCGCGGGGCAAGAGACAATAGGATCTCCCTGATGCACAAAATGACCGTCAGGTTCTTCCGCCAAATTGACAGCCGGTGCGCCGGCTCGCATAATGGGTTCAGCCACACAGCTGTTCAAGGAGGCAACACCATGTTGTTTGAAAAAGGCCAGACGATTCTCTTCCAGGGCGATTCGGTCACCGATTGCGGCCGCAGCCGCGAAGATCAATCCGACCTGGGCCGCGGCTATCCCCTGATGATCGCCTCGCGCCTGACGGCCGAGTACCCGGAGCTGGGGCTCCGATTCATCAACCGGGGGATCAGCGGCAACCGGTCGCGCGACCTGGTACAGCGCTGGCAGACCGACTGCCTCGATCTGAAGCCCGACTGGGTCTCAATCATGATCGGGATCAACGATACCTGGCGCCGCTACGACCGGAATGACCCGACCAGCGCCGAGGCGTATGGCGAAAACATACGCTGGCTATTCGAAAAAACGGTCGCTTCAGGCGCGAAGCTGATCGTGATTGAGCCGTTCAACCTGCCCTACCCGGAAGACCGCCGGGAATGGCATCTCGACCTTGATCCCAAGGTCGCCGTGCTGCGTGAACTGGCCAACCGCTATGCCGCCTGTTACCTCCCTATGGGCGGATTGATGCACGCGGCCGCCACCTGGCAGCCCTACCCGGTCTGGGCCGCCGACGGCGTCCACCCGACCGCAGCCGGACACGCCCTGATCAGCAAGAGCTTTATCGAGGCGATCAGCCGCTAACCGGCTTTTTCGGCCGGGCCCAGCCGTAACCGGCTTCCGGCGACGGATCCTCCGGCATGCCCGGCAGTATCAGGCCGCCGTCCATTTTGAGAACGGCGCCGGTGATGTACGCGGCCTGGTCCGAGGCCAGGTAAGCTACCGCGTGGCCGACTTCTTCCGGGGTGCCGTAACGCCCCAGGGGAATTTTATGCGCCCACCCGATCTGCGCAGCCGTCTCCCGGTTGATCTCGCCGCGCACCATGGTAGCCCCTGGCGCGATCACGTTGACCCGGATGCCATATGCTGAGAGCTCCAGCGCCAGTGATTCAGAGGACCGGATCAGGGCCGCTTTCATGGCTCCGTAAAGGTGGTCGTTGCCATAGGCGCGGATGCCGCGTGTCGAGGCGATGTTGACGATGCTGCCCTGGATCTGGCGGTCGATCATGTGACGGGCCGCCGCCTGCGCGCAGAGCATCGGAGCGCGCCAGTTGAGACGATAGACAAAATCCATCAGGCCGCTGTCCAGCTTGCCCAATGTGGCCAGTCGGGTCAGTCCGGCGTTGTTGACCATAAGATCCAATCGGCCAAGATCGGCGATCGCCTGACTTGCAACCGTTTCGGGAACGCCGTCGTTTTCCAGGGCGGCCTGGTAGACGAAGCAGCGGCCGCCGGACTCTTGGACCTGCGCCGCGGTCTGCACCGCTTCCTCTTCTGCGGACGCGTAGGTGATGGCCAGGTCATAGCCCGACCGGGCCAGGACAACGGCGATGCCCCGGCCGATGCCCCGGCTGCCGCCTGTGACCAGTGCGCACTTTCGATCCATGGTGACCTCCCTAGCCATCCTCTATTCGTCGATCAGCTTGCCCAGGTTGCTTAAAGCCCTGCGGATGCGCGCGTCACCGCGCGGATCCGGGTCGAGCGCGTGCACCCAGGGATAGCCGGGCCGGATCGTCCAGTCGCCCAGCAGCGTGTCGATGACCGGCAAATCGACCGACTGTGACGAAAAGCTGGTCCAGAACGCGCCCAGGTAGATGCGCTTGCCATCGGCCACAACCACGAAAGGCAGACCGTGCATGGGCGTGCGCGGCAAGCGTTCCAGGATCGCCGCCCCGTTAGCCAGCGCCAGAGTGTGGCTGGACCAGTGATAAGCGTTCAAATCCCGGTCTGTCAGCACCGGCTCCGCCTCGAGGGGCAGCTCGTCCAGCGCCGTCGCCCGGGCGGCGGCAGTGTCGAGATCCTTGACGAGATAAAGGGCAAAGCTGTGCGGTTTCCAGGCGCCGCTCAAGGCGATCGCGATCAGCACGGCCGCCATGAGCAAGGCGGAGAATCCGATCGCGAAGGCCATGACCTTCTTGTGTGTCAGCTTCACTCAAATCCGACCCTTCATACCTTGGAAAAGACGGAACAGGTTGTCTACGGTCAGCGCCAGGTCGGATTGGGCCCGATGCCTCGCTTCGCTAAACGGAACAGCCACCCGGTTGATGCTGAAGATCGCGCTCACGCCTTCTTCATAAGCTGACTCGATGCGATCGCCGATGTCGCCGACAACGGCGATCAGGGGCACGTTCAGGCGGCGGGTCCGGCGGGCGACGCCGATGACCACCTTGCCGCGCAGCGACTGGCTGTCAATTTTACCTTCACCGGACAGGACCAAGTCGGCGTCAGCCGCCAGCTGGTCGAAAGACACCTGGTTCAGCACGGCCTCGATGCCCATTTCCAGGCTCGAGCCGAAAAAGGCGACCATGCCACCGCCCATCCCGCCGGCCGCGCCGGCACCCGGCAGGTCGCGGATCTCACGGCCCAGGTCACGCCGGGCGATATCGGCCAGGTGCGCGAGGCCGGCGTCGAGACGCGTGACCATGGCAGGGTCGGCGCCTTTCTGCGGGCCGAAAACCGCAGCGGCGCCCTGGGGGCCGCAGAGCGGATTGTCAATGTCGCACATGGTCACCACTTCGGCGATGCCGATTTCAGGCAGTAAGCCGGCGGGGTCGATGCGCGCGATATCCTTGAGGGTCGCACCGACCGGGACAAAGGCTTCGCCGGCCTGGTTCAAAAAGCGTACGCCAAGGGCGGCGGCGGCGCCGGTTCCGCCATCATTGGTCGCGCTGCCGCCAAGCCCCACGATCAGCTTTTTGGCCCCGTTCCGGACGGCGTGGGCCATCAGCTGGCCGACGCCAAACGTCGTTGTCCGATCCGCCTGCTTGTTGTCGCCGACCAGCGGCAACCCCGCCGCGGCGGCCATTTCCACGATTGCCGTCTCGCTGGGCAGGCGCCCGTAAAAGGCCCTGACCGGTTCGCCGTACGGTCCGGAAACCGTCAGTTCGACTTTCTCGCCGCCCATCGCCGTCAGGAAGGCGTCGACACTGCCTTCGCCGCCGTCGGCCACCGGGATGCTGACGATCTCGGCATCGGGCAGATGCTTGCGGATCTGTTCGCCCATAATCGCGCAGATCTCCTGCGAGCTCATCGTGCCTTTGAATGAGTCGGGAATGAGAATGATCTTTTTCACGTAAAAAACCCTCCGTTATAATCTTAATCGCCCATGCGCTTCCGGACTTCGTCCAGGGTCGGCATGCCCGCCTGGGCCCCCATTTTCTCCGTGCTGAGCGCGGCGGCTGCATTGGCAAAGCGCAGGGCCGTTTCCGGCTCGTCGCCGCGGATCAGGGCCAAGGCCAGGGCCGCGTTGAAGGTGTCGCCGGCTCCCGTCGTATCGACCACCTGAGCAGGGCTGGCCGGGGTGCAGATGATCCGACCGTCTTCATCGGCCATGGCCGAACCGTTCTCGCCCAGTGTCACGACCAGCTTGCCGCGCCAGGTTACGAGCAGGTCGTCAAGCGGCCCCTGGTGATGGAAAAGCAGCGCCGCCTCATGCTCGTTGGGCGTAAGATAGCGGACCTGTTCGAGCAGATGCGGCGGCAAAGGCCGGGCCGGCGCCGGGTTCAGCAGGACAGGAACACCGGCCTTGGCGCACAAGTCCGTGACATAGGCGACGGTGTCGAGCGGGATCTCCAGCTGCATCATAACCAGATCTGACTGCCTCAGCTGATCGGCGACCGAATCGATGTAGTCCAGGCTGACTTGAGCGTTGGCGCCGGGTACGACCACGATCGTGTTGTCGTTTTCCGCGACCGTGATCAGGGCCACACCGGTCTTGACATCCGGCAATCGCATGACCCATCTGGCGTCAACGCCCGCCCGAGCCAGATTATCGGTCAGCTGGCTGCCGAAATCGTCCTGGCCGACACAACCGTACATCGCGACCTGTGCGCCCAGACGGCCCAGGGCGTAGGCCTGGTTGGCCCCTTTACCGCCGGGGAAAAAGCTGAGTGTACCGCCGAGAATCGTCTCACCCTTATGCGGAATCCGGGGAGATGTCACGGTCATGTCCATATTCAGGCTGCCTACAACCGCGATTTTCATCGTTGCCTCCCAAGTGCATGTTTGGTTACGCCTATTGTAGCAGATTGGAAGCAGCTGAGAACCTATAGCGTCGGCAGCAGATCCTTAACCTGGATGACCCGGCCGCTGGCGATCGACAGGTTGGCCGCGGCCCCGATGATCAAGGACATCGCGCCGGATCTGGAACCGGCCACATACTGGTGCGGATCCGGCGTCTGGTCACGCATCAGGAGCCGCATCAGGATGGCGTCGGCGCCGCCGTGGGTGCCGCCAAGTTTAGCCACCTGGTGCGTGATCACCGCGTTGTCGCGGTCCAGCACTTTGATCGAATGGCTGGTCTGCGCCACGTTGTACCTATGCGCGAATGTTTCGGCTTCCAGCCGTCCCCGCTCGCCGTTGATCACCAACCGGTAGCCTTCGTGCGGCGAATGTGCAGTCAGGGAATAGGCCATCGAGATCTGGTCCTCGTACTGGACATGGAGCGTCATGGTGTCATAGATATCGATTTCAGGCGAAAAAACACAGCCGTCGCGCCAATAGCCGTCGGCCGTTTCACAATCGAAGTAGAGCTCGCGGTACGCCGGGTCGGTGACGTCGATGAAGAACCGGCAGTCGTCCTTGTGCGCGCAGGTCCGGCACCGCGGGCCGGAAATCGCGCTGGGCTGGCCGTAGAAACGGCGGCTGCCCGTCGCAAAGACGGCGACCGGGTCTTTTTCGATAAACCAGTTGACCAGGTCGAAGTGATGCGTCGCTTTGTGTACCAGCAAACCGCCGGAGTTTTCCAGACGGCGATGCCAGCGCCGGAAATAGTCCGCGCCGTGAACCGTATCGAGAAACCATTCGAAATGGACGCTGTAGACCTGTCCGACGGCTCCGGCTCGCATCAGGTCTTTAATTTTGGTGGCGAACGGTGAACAGCGGGCGTTGAAGGTCACGATGACCTTTCGGCCGGTGCGCCGTTCCGCCTCGAGGATCGCCCGGCACTTGTCGGCGTCGATTGTCATCGGCTTCTCGCTGATCGCGTCACAGCCCGCCTCCAACGCCGCGATGATGTACTGATGGTGGAACCGGTCGACGGTCGTCACGATCACGGCGTCCGGCTTGACCTCGGCCAGCATGCGGTCGAAGTCCTCGTAGACCGGAATCGTACCGCCGGTCTTGCGGCTCAGCAGCAGCGCCCGGCTGATGTTCGTATCGAAAACACCCAGGATCGTCGCCTCGTCCGCATAGAGCTCCGTGATTGGCTGCGCGTACATGGAAAGGCCGCGGCTACCCGCGCCGACAAGTACCAGCTTTTTCATAGCGTTTCCTTTCTGCTCCGGCTCATGGCCGGACATTTCCTCTTCGCTGCATCTGTTTTCCGGCCAGCCCAAGCAGACGTTCCGCGTTGCCGTAGGCGACGGCCTGAAGCACGTCATCCGGCAGACAAAGCTGCAGGATGAAACGGGCGTGGCCAAGGAAAGCCTGAACCAGGTAGGTGTCGATCTCTCCGGGTGCGAGGCCCGTGTCTGATCCGAACAGGATCCGGTCGCGATAATCGAGGAAAAAGGCCCGGTACCGCGCCCGGTCCTGCTCGTAAAAATCGTCAGCCCAGCGCAGGAAAAAGCCGCAGCTGGTGTCGATAAAGAGATTGGGATGCGCGTCCAATAGCTGTGACAGCTTCTCCAGCCCGATATGCAGCTGGTGGGCCCCGATGAACGGAATGTCCCGATAGCGGCTGACAAGGTCCAGGAAGTCCGCGAGCAGCAGATCGTTGTTTAGGGCGTCAGCCTGGGCCGGGCGGTCCGACCAATAGGCGTTTTCCGAGCCGCCGTGGTAGGGCGAACGGCTAACCCGCTGCGTCACGTGCCACAAGACCGGCTTGCGCAACGCGTTCAGCCGGGCAAAGATCCTCTGCCAGGATTCGCTTTGCCAGACAAGGCGTCCGGCCTGCCCCCGCATGATCGGCGCGTTGTGCAGCTTAAGGCCGGCGGCGCCATGCCCGAAGGCCTGGTCGATCCGGTCGAGGTCGGCCTGGTCGTGACGCGGAAAGTAAAACCAGCTGAAGCGGTCTGTAACTGACTGGACCGCACGGCAGGCCGCAAACAGGTCCGCGTCCGTGACAAACAAGTTGATCCGCTCCAGGCGATAGCCATCCAGAATTGAAAACCATGCGTCCAGGACCTGCCGGATATCCGCGGCCGTCCGGACTTTGGCCAGGTGCGCGTGACAGTCGAACCAGTATTCCTCGCTGGGCAGAAAATGAAAGCCCCAGTCCCGGGAGAACCCGTTATCGATGGTTTCACGCACGTCAAGATCGGGTGAGTGCGGCTCTTGTGCCGCGCGACGGGTATCCACAGCCAATCCCCCCTTGTGTTGCTTCGGATCAGATCCGTGTGAGGCTGCCATGTATTTCGATAAGTTAACCTTATCACACGCGTTACGCCTTGTCATCTGCACCCCGCAGGCCGTCTTTTCGGCGTCTGATCGGTTATAATGGAAGCAGGGGGGTGATCAGATGAGACCGTGTATCCGCTACGGGGTGATCTCGGCCAGCAACATGGCCAGGTCCCACATGAGAGCCATCCGGGATAATCCGAACGCCAGGTTGGCAGCCGTTTGCGACCTTGACCTGGCCAAGGCGCAAAGCGCGGCTGAACAGTTTGGTGCCGGCCAGGTGTACCAGGACTACCGCCAGCTGCTGGACGACGACGCGATCGACGCCGTCGTGGTCTGCACGCCGGACCAGCTGCACCGGGAGATGACCGTGGCTGCCCTGACCCGGGGCAAGCATGTCCTTTGCGAAAAGCCGATGGCCCTGACCGTCGACGACTGCCAGGCCATGATCGCCGCCGAACGCGCCGGCCAAGCCAAGCTGATGATCGGGCAGATCTGCCGCTATACGCCGGGTTTCGTCGCCGCCAAGTGCCTGATCGAGCAAGGTGAGATCGGCGAGTTGTTTTTCGTCGAATCGGAATATGCCCACGATTACAGCCGGATCGTCGGCTCCCCGACCGCCTACCATTGGCGGCGCGACCCCTTGCGGCACCCGTTTCTCGGCGGCGGCTGCCACGCGGTCGACCTGCTGCGCTGGATCGCCGGCAATCCGACCGAGGTGACCGCCTATGCCAACCGCAAAATGCTGCGGGACATGCCGACCGACGACTGCACCATCGCGATCTACAAGTTCCCGGACGATGTGATCGGCAAGGTGTTTGTCTCGATTGGCTGCAAGCGCAGCTACACGATGCGCTCCGTCTTCTACGGCTCGAAGGGAACGATCATCGCCGATAACACCACGCCGCACCTGACGGTTTTCAAGGACGGCTTCGCCGCGGCAGACGGTCTGTTCGACCCGGCCGCCTCACACACGGTGCCCGTCCTGCTACCGGTCAGCCTGAACAACCACAACACCAGCGGCGAGATCGACGATTTCACCCGCTGCCTGCTTCAGGGCAGCGATGTCACCACCTCGTCTGTCGAAGGCGCTTCGACCGTCGAAGCCTGTCTTGGCGCAGTCAGGTCAGCGGCGTCCGGGACACCGGTCACGCTGCAGTACGCGCATCTGCAAGGAGGGTTGTTATGAAACGCATCGTCATCATTGGCGGCAAGGGGCGGGTCGGCTCCTACATGGTGCCGCAATTGGTCGCCGATGGCTATTTTGTCATCAACGTCAGCCGCGGACAGACTCAGCCGCCACGTCCGGATAGGATCTGGCAGCATATCGAGCAGGTCGTGCTCGACCGCAAGCAGGAGGATTTCCCGCAGCGTATCGCCGACCTGCGTCCGGATGCGGTCATCGACATGGTCTGCTTCAAGGCGGACGACATGCTGCGCCTGACCAAAGCCCTGCACGGACAGGTCGGCCACTACCTGGTTTGCGGCAGCATCTGGATGCACGGGCCAAGCGAAACCGTCCCATGCCCCGAACACCTGTGCCGCACGCCGACCGGCGAGTATGGCCAGGAGAAGCTCAAGATGGACGACGCCGTGCAGCGGCTGTTCGCCCAGACAGGGTTTCCCGGCACGATCGTCCACCCCGGCCACATCGTCGCCGAGGGCTTCCGGCCGATCAATCCGCAGGGCAATTTCAATCCGCAGGTCTTCTCCGACCTGCGCCACGGTCAACCGCTCGTCCTTCCCAACCTGGGCATGGAAACGCTCCACCCGGTTCACGCGGCGGATGTCGCCGGCGTCTTTTTAGCATCCCTCCGGATCGGCAGCGCCAGCTTCGGCCAGGGCTTCCACGCGGTCGCGCCGGCTGCCGTCACCTTGTCAGGCTACGCCCGGGCGATGGCCGCCTGGTTCGGCCGGGAAGCCTCGCTCCGGTTCATGCCCTTTGAGGAGTGGGCCAGGACGGTCGCGCCAGCCGACGCGGCGGCAACGCTGGAGCACATCTCCCGCTCACCCAATGCCTCGATGGAAAAAGCGCGCCATCTGCTGGGCTTTGTGCCGCATTTTAGCGCTTTCGACGCGGTCCAGGCCGCCGTCACCTGGCTGATCGACCACGGCCAGCTGTCCTGATGGCTTAAAGGTACCGGTCCTGGTTCAGGAAGACATCGAACATTGCCATGATTTGGTCAAAGCGGATGTCGGGGGTGACGGCGTGTGTCGGGGATGCGATGTAGCCGCCCCCATCTGACATGGTGCGCAAAATGCGGATCGTTTCGGCGCGGATCTGGTCAGGCGTCGCCCGGGGCAGCAGCTGCTGGGTCGATATGCCGCCCCAGACGGACAGGTCACGGCCGTATTCGCGCTTGAACCAGGCCAGATCATAGATTTCCGGCTGAAAGGTCTGGTAGCAATCCAGGCCGATCTCGATCAGGTCCGGGAACAGGGCTGAAATGTCGCCGCAAGAATGCTGGATGACGTATTTGCCGCCGATATGGGCCGCCTCGTACATACGGGCCAGGCGCGGCTTGATGAACGTTTGCCAGTGGACTGGTCCCATCAGGGTCCCGTGCTGCTGGCCCCAGTCGTCGCCGAAATAGAACGCGTCAAGGGGATACTCGTTGACGATGGCGATCAGCTTCAGGTTGTAAGCTAAAATGCGCTCGAAAAGTTCGTGCATGAAGCGCGGCTCGGCCGCCATGTTGTACAGGGCCTCCTCGAAGGTCAAGTAGCTCCAGGCGCGCTCGAAAAGCGAAAAGCCGATCCCGAAGACCTTGAACTGGTCGCAGTCGCGCGCCGACACCTGCTCGACCGCGCGGCGGAAACGCGCCTCGTCAAAGGCCGGTTCCCGGTAATAGGTCATGTCCGGAGCAGGGATGACCGGGTGATCCACGACCCCGATGTCCTTGTCCGCGCCGGAGCGGTTCCAGGTGACGCCGTATTCATCGACGAACCGTTCCGAACCGGGTTCGCGTTCGGTCGGCCAGCCCCAGTACTGTCCGCAATAGAGGTGGTTGTCCAGCACGTCGTCCTCGAACGTTGGCACTGCAAAATGCGGGGCCATCATGCGCCTGGCCTGCTCGGTAAAATCGCAATGGTGCGGGACCTTGTCGCTCGCCTGGTGGCGCAGGGCGGCCAGGACCCGTTCTTTCCGGGTCATCGCTCCTCTCCCAGCGGCTCGATGCGCACGCTTTGGAAATAGCTGCCGCCGCCCGGCATCTCCCTGGGATCGATCACGGTCGACCAGGCCATGTTCGATCCGATCGGCGCGTGAACGCTGTCGATGTGCAGCGTGATCGTGTCCGACGGCGCCAGTTCGTGCTCATGCCGCGCCTGCCAGTAGGCGGCTACGTCATGTAAGCGGGCGTCGAAATGAAACGGGGCCTGTCCCGAGATGCGAACGCCCCGGCCATCGACGTCGGCCAGCTCCAGCCAGCGCGTCTTCTCGTGGCCGCCGTTTTCCGAGGGCGGATTAAACGGAAAGTGTTCCCTGGCGACCGTGCTGTCGAACCGGCCCAGCCTGACACAGGCCATCCGGTCCGGGTAGCACTCCCAGGGGCCGTACCCAAAATAATGCAATTGTTGGCGTGCACCGTCCAGTTGAAAGCACAGACCGGCCCGCGGAACCATTTCATAGAAATCCGGCACGAGCGCGTTCGATTCGATCGTCAGCCCGGCTGCGTCGAACCGGTAGGTCAGGCTGACCGGGATGGTCTGGGCGGCCCGCGGTGCTGCCAGCAGCAGGAAACGGACCACGGCCAGGCGGTCCGACAAGGTCAGCTGGACATCCCGAACCGCGATCGTCAGCTCATGAAACACGTGCGTTTGCGCGTACCAGCCCCACCCTTCCTGGCAGTCCAGGCCGGTCGGCGGGCGGGAAAATGCCGGGATGGCGCCCCGGATCAGGCAAACCCCGTTTTGCTCCAGGCCAAGCAGCTGCCCTGTGGCGCGATCCAGCGTCACCATCATGGAACCGGCCCGCAGTACGATCCTGTCGCCATCTGTCACCTGGACCGGTTCGGCAGGGCCGGGCACGGGTTCGGCGGGCGGTCCTGCCGGCAGCTCGGTCTGGATGAAGGAGAAGACATCGCCGTCCTCCCGGTACCAGGGCTTGTCTTTCAGGAACAAATTGATCTCCAGGTGGTAGCTGCAGCCCGGTTTTTTGACGTGCGGCAGCCGGCAGACCCATTCGACCGTTTCGCCGGGGGCCAGGACCGGCAGCGCGACATCCTGCCGGATGACGGCCACGCCATTTTCGCGCAGCACCGCTTCGGCCTGCAGATCGGCCGTGCTCATGGTCTGGCTACGGTTCTTCAATACGAACCGTTCCGGATCACGCGCAGAACCGCGTACGCTGCTGTCCCTGCGCGCTTCCAGCCAGATCGGCGCATAGACGGCCTGGATCTCCCGGGCCACCGGTTTCCAGGTCAGATCAGGCAGCACGATGCCGTTGTTGGTCATGAACAGCGGCACTTCCGGGTCGGTGAAGGATTCTTTAAAATCGCCGCCATACGCCCAGTACGGCTGGCCGTCCGCCGTTTTGGCCAGCAGGCTCTTGTCCTGCCAATCCCAGACAAAGCCGCCCTGGAAACGGGGGTAGCGTTCGAGCAGGTCGCGGAACTGCGTGAGCCCGCCGCCGCTGTTGCAGATCTGGTAGAGGTATTCGACCAGGATGACCGGCCGATCGTCGACCGGATCCGCCAGCATCTCCAGAATGCGTTCGATCGGGGCGTACATGTCGCCTCGGACGTCGGAGATGTTCTTGCCCGGGCTGCCGCTCTCATACTGGCACAGGCGTGTCTTGTCGTATTCCTTGA